>Ga0307981_1002602_pt1 | contig 14398 bp, 13 predicted proteins | sample OrgLakmetagen987_FD_201849 | JGI IMG/M metagenome (GOLD analysis project Ga0307981, IMG submission 201849) | Saline water microbial communities from Organic Lake, Antarctica - #987 | ecosystem: Environmental > Aquatic > Non-marine Saline and Alkaline > Saline | place: Antarctica: Organic Lake... | reverse complement strand
CCTTTCTATGATACATACACAAGACTCCTGTAATGTTTTTTCTGGTACTAATTTCCAGTGAAGGTGCACCTTTCAGGTTTTTAGCAAGTAGAGATGATTTTGAGATTTTTTGATTTTTACCCGCCAACAAAGCAGAAAAAATAAATCGACCCAATTATTGACGCGGCCCAATTATTGATCCGCGTAGAAGTGCAGCTTCTCACAAAACGATATTTCAGAAAACATTTGCATTCTCACAGAAATAAAATGAAGATTTTGAATAGAAGCTGGTCAAAGGAAAATATGAGATCCCGTTCGAAGTCCAAGAACAACAAAAGATCTAAATCAAGGGCAAGAGGTGGGCTGAGCGATGTAGTATTGAAAGTGCGACACAATAATCAGAGATATCGCCATGATGTTAATAGAATAGATTCTTTGTTTTCACCAGGATCGCCATATACCCCCAAGAAATACGGCAGGTCGAAACATCGAGAACAAATGCATGCCTCACCTTCCTTTCATGCTCATCATTCATGGGATACAAAGTCTTTGGATAGTGGAGTAGAAGAAGATTATCATGATCTAGGTTTTGATAAATATACCAGCGTCGAACAGAGAACAACAATATCTAGCAAGTCTGGCAATAAAGAGAATAACCCCACGACTCCTATAGCGAATCCATTGCATCGCCTGCCACCACGCATGTTGTGGCCTGGGAGGTCTGGAAGGAAGCAAGCAAAAGGACTCGTCAAATCCTCATCCGTGGTTTGCAACAGAAAAGAACAGTTGAAGCGTGATATTGCAACTGCCCATGCAAATATGAAGGAAGACGAGTTAGGAAATATCACATACAAGCCACGTTCAGCCGCCAATATCCTTGCAAGTAAGAACTCGAATATTGAGAAAATTAGCGATGTCCCTAAACACCACAGGACAAGTCTAGCAGAGACAGCCACAAGCGATGTTGTAAGGTCTCCCTTTCGTTTGGCTCGTCAGAGAGCACTAATCGAGGAATACCGAAGTATATATACTGACTTGACGGAGCTGAATCAAAGAGTCAACTATTCTCTAACCTCGGCGACCACAAATGACACAGCACCAACAAAGTATATCTATGCCTTTGACTCGTCCAACACAATGGATGATGATGATGTACTCACATTTCGCACGAAAGGAGAGTGTGAGGATCTGACGATATTGAATGATACGATATGTGAAGTTGTATTAGGGGGCATGCCAGAATCTGCAATACAGATGGAAGAAAATATGGTAAAAGAATTTAATGCATTAGGAAGAAGAATGGATGGAGACTGCGAACCAGTGTATGGATTTGTCGACTCTACATGTGCCGATAATGACCCGGTGAATCCTTTGTTGTATGCTGAAAGTGAGATTACCGAGACAAATGATATGGATAATGAGGGTCCTTTCAAGGTCTTTCGAAATGCCCTAAAGACAAAGTCAGGGAAACTTATCGGTTTACGAATCGGAATCAAACCTTAGTTGACTTGTGGTGGTTGTGACATGGTATCTATCAGGTGCACCACTTAAAAGAGTCATGTAATATAACAGTTCGTATAAACGTAGATTATTATGATCAGTTACGTTGCATTATTGTTTGTTTGTTATAGATTTGTAAGCAGCGACAAGGCCCCATTTGAATATGAACTCCATTGCCTACGTAGGTGCTGTAACTGACCGTGAAAAGAAAATCTGGACTTCGCAAAACGCGCATGCTCATGTTACTTTGAAATTGCAGGAATATGCAGTCATGCACAAATATAATTTAGAGCACAGCTGCGCATCATTATTGCTTCACTTTTGATTCCAGAATCCATCATCGCTGTTATCATCTTCGTCATCGACTTCGAAATCTTCAACAGAGGCCCAATCAATTCTGTCCTTTTCTTGTTGTATAATATCCTCTGGAACTCTATTTGGCAGATCCACATCGATCGACTCCATTTCCTCATGGCTCAGGCCCATTTCTCTCTTCAATTTTCTTTGATACAATTGTCTCTTTTCGCAGTTCTGTACAAATCTTTGTATTGCTACAAGAGAATCATCCGTATGATTTTTCCAAAACTGTTTGTTTGTGGTTCCATACAATTTCATGAAATCATCGCATAAGACATTTGATATATCGCTGTGCCCTTCGATCAGGGGTATATCTGCAGCAGTCATTAATACCTTTTGTTTATTTGTGCACACTGTTCCTGCAGTGAGTCCGAGCAACGAAGCAAAAGTGGCATCAAGGAGTGATCCGACGACTTGCGCGGCACGGCCTTCCTTGAATTCAAGTGGTGCTTTATCAGGAAACTCTTTCTTTGCAAAATAATTGATGACAGCCTTTGGTGCTCTGCGCATTCCTACGAAAGTGCCGATAGTGACCAAAGTTCCAATGATGGCACCAGGGTAGAAAATTGCATCCTTGAGTATTTTACGCTCTCTTCCAATTGGTGGTTTGAGAATTTTATTATCTAGCTTGGATTGGATTATTGACAGAAAAGACTCGACTATCTTCTCGTCTTCTGACTGCGCATTGTCGAAAGGAGGGATTCTCGATGACATGAAGAGGTTTGAAGCTGGTTTTTATTGGGCAGTACTACTGTTAGTTCAAGATTGAATATATGAGAATCATGCATCAGATCAAACTTGCTACCATACTGACTAGTTTACATTAGATATAATACCTAATACCTAATACCTAATACCATCATGTTCGTGGCGATGATGATGATTTCAGATTAGATAGATGTGTTCCCCTCTTTCTTCCTTTTTCCTTTGTTTGTTCTTCGTTATTGGCTTATTTAGCTCATTATTCGACAACGACACATTCACCATTCACCATACGCCATACGATACACATCATGATGATGATTCATGATACATCGTGATGATGCAACTCCGCCGTCCATCTCGTCACTTCCTCCCCTCTGTTGCCTATTACTCATACTACTACGTAGCTAGCTGGCTAGTGCACTGTTAAAAACGTTTGTAAACTGGAGGTAGAGGTAAAGGTGAAGGTCATACTAGAAAGTTGAGCAAAGCAAAGCTGCCTCGAACCTGCATTCGCGATGCCGCCAACACCCATATCAGAAACAGTCCAGCAATTCTATGATATCGTGCAGGATAGACTTGGAAATGCTACAAGAGAAGGCAAACACGAAAAAGCATGGTCAAGCGATTGCAGCACCAGCAAAGATTATGAAACCGAGCTAAACTTGTAAGTTTCATGGTATACATGTACATATTCTCTACAAGCAGGCAACCTGATCCACTCTTGTATACTTTGGGCTAACATATAATATGTCTCATGCTTCCCGAACAGACTCAAGCCCCATCTAAAACCATTCTTCTGGGGCGTTGGAACGACCGTTGCTCTATTTGCGACATTCCGTATTTCTAAAAACACTGGCAGCCTGCGCAAGGCTGCCAAAGGTTATCAGTTTGATAACTTGCAAAAGAACAAAACCCGAAAAGACAAACTTTCGGATGCCACTTCGATTCCTGCTGATATTTTCTTAAGCATGATAGTTGGAGTTTCTTCCGCTTTGTTCTTGTCGGATGAAGAAAAAATCAAGGACGACCTTGCTCAAATGCCTTTGATCCAGGGACGGTCCTTGGTATCAGAAGAATTGTGCACAGATTTTATCAAGGAGTATGAAAAAGTTTTGCCACAATTGTGGACATCGAATGAAGCGAAAGAGAATACGTCCATGCAGGCAATCAGGTGTTTCGTGACCAATTGTCAAAAGAGACAAATTCTTGTTGATTATAGAAATGAACACTTGAATTTGCTCGATTGTAAAGATGCGGAAAATATCCCAAGTCCTGGAGTTCTGGAGCACCTTTCTAGGATTCAAGTCCCGTCGAAAGAGCAAGAGTAACATAGAGATGTTCGTTGGTGGGCTATCGATCATGATGTTTGTTGGTGGGTGATCGATGATGGTCTGCATTGAAAAGAAATATTTTCTTCTGGTGCACGTACAACGCAACAGTACACAGCCTTTCTTGGACTACCTAGATAGGTACGATACAACAACAGTGAGTTCGTAGAATGAAGGTGTTGGCAACTAAATTTAAATTCGAGAGTAACGGTAAATCAGTCGCTCGACATGGCCCCCGAATCCGTAAGCGTTATAGTTCATGCCCTGGCTGTTACCTACACCACGAATTAAATCTAGAATTCATATGTTTCGCATGAGAAAGAAATTGACGATACCAGTTTATGTCATGTGTGCAGTAAAGTCCTGAACTATCATTGCATAAGATGGTATCCAAATTAAGAGGTTGTATTAAAGACACTACACGTACACGTACTGTACCTCCAACACCAATGCACACCAACACACTTGTTCACACCGGCTCTAGATAGAATCTTTGGTGTTATCTTCGCTCCATTGTGGAATTGAAATAGAGATTCAGTATTATTACTCCTTACTCCTTCTTCTTTGCTTCCAATTCCTTGAAGTACGTTGCAGTATTCTCCTTATAAATGACGAACTGGGCAATCATGATTGAATTTAGAAGCAAGGAAATCCCATATCCTGCCAACATTGGGATATCAAATCCTACAAGATTAATTGTTGTCATTACTCTGATTGCCGATCCAGTGAAATTCATAATATTGGTGATAACGGACTGTGATCCAGTATGCTTGACACTGTGATAACAATAGATCTGTGACCCTCTAGAGAAGAATGTCACGGGCATGTTAATGCTCAAGAGGAGATAGAGTTGATCTGTTGGTAAGGAAAATACCACAGACAAATAAATCGCAAAAAGTGCCGATACCACCATGCGCTCTTGCATAGAAACCTTTGGTTCCACCTTAAATTTCCACATTAGTAAAATGACAATTACAGATTGGAATGTAATGAGAAGTGTCTCCCCATAGGCAGTGAATGGGTTTCCTTGAAGGTAAGAGTAGAATCCAGCATTGGCATACATGAGACATTCGCTGTACACCGCAGGGGGGGACATTCCAGCTACCGACTTTGTTTTGAGAATGTTTAGGAAAAGAGGTGCCTTATTGAGCATTGAACCGACGATGATGAGCATGCCGAGGAGCTTCATGGCGATCTCCACTAGGTCAAGGTTCTTGATGTCATCAACAGAACTCATGATGTGTCTAGCTTTTGATTCGAGAAAGGATGGGGCAACGCTAAACAAGTATGTAGTACCTATACCTGTAGCTTGTCGCTGTGTGTGTGATATAATATGATATATGATATTATATTATGGGAAGTTGCACGTTGCACAAATTTGAGAGATTAGAAGAAAAGGGGGGTGAAGTTGTGTCGTTGTGTCGTTGATAGTTAGTAGACCGACCGTTAAATAGATAAGAAAAGATCCAACCAACACGTCATTCTCTCGACACTTTTCTTTTTTCTTACAACATACGAGCAAAGAGGAGCAAATGCAATTGATTTGGTCTAATCATTTCATTCTGATTATTAGTTACATTCGGTACATCAAACTTTACTATCTACAATATAGTATCTATTGAACAGGTGGAACCAACTCGACCACAATTATCTTGCCTAATCCGGATTTCAACATGTTTCTCAATAGAACAAAATTGGTATTTCTTCTCGTCCTGGGCAGCTCCAACGCCTTCACCGTGAATCACCATCTCCTCACCCAATCCAAATCATGCCACCGAAACATCTTTGAACTCAATGCAATCAGTGACATCAATGGCGATAATAGTTATGGTAATGGTAAAAGTGATATTAATACCACCACCGACAGAAGGGGATACCTCACGAAATCACTCGTGGCACTGTCCGTAGCATTCGCTAGTACAGCCACACCTCTCACTGCAAACGCATTCGACAACAAGATAACAAATGCATATGATGATAAAATCAAACGTCGTGGCCCCCAACCCAAAGATCTTGGAATTTCCAAACGTAAAGATATGGTGGGAGAAGAATATCTAGGTCTCAAAAATTGCGGTCCAGCTCCAAATTGCTTCTGCAGTACTGATGATGCGGAAGATGATCCTGATCATTCCATTCCAAGCTGGACGTTTCCTAAAGATCTTACAAAAGAACAAGCCTTTGAGCAACTACAGGAGGTGATTCAAAAATATACACCTGGGCAAGGAAACATCGATGGTGGAGGATTTAAAATTGTTACTGCTGATGCTACCAAGGGATACATTTATGTACAATTTGAGGCAGTGAAAAATGGATACATTGACGACTTGGAAATGGCGTACATGTCCAAGCTAGGGGATAATTCAGTACAGGTGAGAAGCAGTTCACGTGTGGGGTATCTAGATTATGGTGTGAATTCCAAGAGAGTGAATTATATTGCCAAAATTATGAGGGACCTAGGATGGAATGCACCTGGTGTGGAATATAGCACGCATAAGGGATACTACAGTGAGAACCAAGTTAAGCCATAATTTCATAATATGACTAATAGATACTGATTGCTAATTTGGAAAGTTGTTCTGTAACATTAGCTGATATTAACATGCAAAAATATATTTAGAGAATTATAGAGATGAAGGTACTATATTTGCACCATTTTGTTTGTCATTGCCTTTCATTGATCAAAACGATATTGCTTGCTCCAGAAGGTGGTTCATCCCATCTGCGTTTCCGTGTCAATTTGGATTTAAAGTATGACCTCCGACGGCCGCTTCCTTTATCAATAACATATTTGTATTCAGTCCATGTATCGCCATCTGCTGCAGCAGTTTCTTTTCCTTTCATTTTTCGGCTCTTTCTGGGCATAAATCCTTCATCTGTCTTTTTGTCCCAGAGATTGTTCTGTTGGGTGAAGAAGGATGAACGGATAAGATTCAATTGTAATAAAATGCTCCTCTAGAGTCTAGACTCTACGGATGTCCTCTTCTTCGTTCCCAACTTTGAAACCGTTTACGTACCACTGCGGTGGATATGAATTTCTTCATTCAGCACTTGAGAAAAAAAGTCAAATATAACTGCATTTTAATGTAAATCCGATCCATCATGCCGAACGTCAGACTTGCATCTTCTGTACTGTGTGTCCTTGTGACTTGTGCACATTCACTTTTTGTTCACAGAACATGAGATTTTTGGGGCCTTGATTCGATTTTTAAAAGGTGACTTGTGAGAGATTCAATCATCCATTTTGGAAATTATTATTTTTCAAATTCTGTGAATTCACTGTCTTTTCATCTTTCATACCTCCTCTCGTGCAGCAATCCTAGCATGCATTGACAATGAGGGGGTCAGAAATAATAGCATGTCTACTGATGATATCCGTAGCATCTCAATTTACAGCTAGTGAATTACAAACCAGTTCGAATGAATTTGACCGCGTTTCCGAACGACATTATTTAAACGTGCCTCCCTACCACGACGAATGGTGCAAATATGTGTGCAATAGTCGAACATCATGCTCTAGCGTATTTCTCAATGACACCTTGGACTTGCGGATGAAGACACGCTACTCCGCTTTAGATGGACCTGGTCAACATCTATTCCAGAAGAAAAGAGTTGGAAATACAATAGCGAGAGAAACATTTGATACTCAGTTTATCATCGACATCTCGAATGCATTAGATATCAGTCCTTGTAAATTGTACGTTAAGGAGGTCGCTGAAGAAGATGATTCTGATGGAATATCGTGGGATGTGGGCCACGTCTTCATTTCATTCCAGCTATTCAATACATCCTTTGATAAGGTGCAGGAGCTCACAAGGCAGTCGCAGGATAAATTGTCTACGTTGTATAAGGGAGAGGTAAGCTGAAGCCCCGAACTTAGATGATGCAAAGCAAACGAATCAGCCATTTTATTCATAGTTTGTATTTCGAACACTCTAGGTTACAAAGGCAACCGATATCCTCTACGGTGTTGCAATCCCACAGTGGGATTTTTCTCTAAAACTCTTGTATCATATAGACATTGTTGGAGGAGATCAAGTGCATACCATTAATAACGAGCGTGTGATAAACAAAGGAGGTTCTCGGTGGTGCGAAGATATGAAACGCACGCAAAGTTTAGAAATGAGCCTTGGGGATTATTGTGAGTTTGAAATGTATTTTCGTCAAGATTTGGCGACTGCGCTCTTTGTCGAGGCTGAGAATATAGATGTATTATTTGTCAAATCGATGGGTGAAGATGCAGTGATCGTATCGTTCCGCTTTGTTCCTGCAGTCTCGATTCGAACCTATAATACGAAATGGGCCACAGAGAAAGCAAACGATCTGAGCCTCTTGGTAAGAGACACAAGTTGATAATTTAATGACACTAACGTTCCGCCCATTTTTTTAACATTCATTCTTGACAAGGTCGATATTCCAGATTCTATTTTGTACCAAGGAAATGTCACGTTCCGTGTCGATCCAATATGGGCAGTTTCTAAAGAATCTCTGAAAAAAAGAACTGACTCCAAGCGCCTTAGTAGGTCTACAAGGTCAAGCCCTTCTAAAGGATGCGAAAGGTGTAAAGATACGCAAAGGTGCAGCCGGGCGTGGAGTCATTATAATGATTCTGAAGCTTCTTCATCTTTTACAATGCAAACTTATACTGGAGGGCTACACACTAGCATTCCTTACTTTACAGACTTTGAAAACTGGCAAAAGGGGACTGCTCAATGGATTAGCTCCCGTGGGCGTAGTTCCCCGCTTACACATTCTAAGCGAAGACCAAAAGGAGCTCACTGGTCTCCTTTTGACTTCAAATCTGTGGGATTGTCAACTCCTTCAAACAATGGCACCGCGAATAGTGGTTTAGTCCTCAATCTACATAGGAAACAAAAAGATTTAAAGAAGCAGATAGCATGGATTCAGGAGATTGAAGCTCACCTAAAATGGATTGAAAAAGAGAAAAATATAACCTCGTTGGATGCAAAGACTCGTTCAAGGAACGATATTAAAAACTCTTTGAGTAAGACCTACAACGACGTGTTGCAACTATTGGCTGAAGAACAAATGAAACATGACCTTATGGCCATCAGTCCATGTGAATTATGGTCGTGTGAGCTACTATTTAATACAAGTAGCTTAGAAATGACGGGAGTAATGAATGCAATAGGTGAAATCGGTCTGACTCCTGACGGCACTGAAGTTGCAATTTGGACTTTTGATTCTATCGAACTTGCAGGCGAGGTTAAAATAGAGCTCGTCGGGCAACGAGCAATGGCTCTACTATCAAAGTCTTCAGTGTACATTGATACCTCGTTGATTGCCCGACCGGGAACACTTGGAGGGTTTCCTGGTGGATATTCCACATTCCGGAAAAAGAAGCATCGTCTCGTAAGTGTGTGTGATCCAGAAGCACCCGATTCAGGAATCTCTACTTTGTCAGAAATAAAATGTGGTGGAGATCATCCATTATCGAGACGGCACTCGAATACCATTAGCAATAATGTGAATGGACCGGGCTCGCCCTCGGCGCGCATCTATTCATTCAAGTAAGTCATGTGTAATGTCTTCCACTCCTCAATAAAACACTACACAAATATGTATAGATTTTTGTCATGTGCACTAATAATATTACGGGCTAAGAGTTCAAACAACAGCGAAATTTCAGCATGAGATTCAAAGCTTAAAAATAGATGCAGAGCAAGGTCAAACATTGGGAGGTGGATTCATTCTGCATTATAATAATTACTCATCACCTTTTCTTCAGCATGACTTTACTGCACTAAAGTTGAAGAACGCCATGCAAGATACGCTGAATGTAGCCAAACCAAATATCCTTCAAAATGTAGACCGACGGAACACAACTCCAGGCATTGGAAATGTGTCAGTGTCAAGATTCCAACACGGGACAAGCGGTGGGTTTGAATGGAGGATAACATTTGAAACCGCAATTGGGGATGTTGGAGGCGTAGATTCTTCTCCACTAACATTGACTAACCTTCTAAATGGCATTGGAGCCACGGCAGACATAGTCGTATTGCAGAACGGAACTACAATTGGAGGCTCATTCACATTTGAATTTATGGGAATCAAAACAAGGCCAATGCCTCACAATATTCCAGCGTCAAAAATGAAACGAGTTATTATAAAAGATATCCCTTTAATCCTTAATGCAGATATTTCACGCACAGACGCAAACGATAATTGCAATGACGGCTTTTGTAGGAATGGATCAGATCAAACTGGAGGTTACGCTTGGGAAATAAGCATTGCAACTGATGCTGGTAATATATCACCATATAGTCCAACATCATCACAATATGATTCAGTTGGGATTATTGAAGATCTAATTGTACACAACAATTTGACGGGGTGCGTTAAGAAGGAATGCCCTAAAATCACTTCCATTCTAGTACCTCATACTCCATATTCGATGTCATTTGGAGGAGGTGGAGGGAGTTTTGGAGCAGAAGGTGGAATTGGATTTGGAAATATGCCTGTGGTCGAACCGTACGGTGATGAACTAATGACAAATTTGCATGGAGGTAGTGGTGGTGCACTAGGGTTCGTACATCCTCACGATATCCATATGATTGGAATACCTGCTAGAGCACGTGGTGGCAGTGGTGGAGGTGCCATCGAAATTGTGGCTCAAAATGACATCGTTCTTGGAACCAATTCAATATTGTCATGCGTTGCTGAAAATGGATGGGGCAGCTACATGACTGCTGGCGGAGGAGGATCGGGTGGGTCCATACTCCTTGCTGCTGGGGGCACAATTAATGTGAGTGGAATATTAAGGACAAAGGGAGGAAATGGAGGTATCCCATCACAACCACGATCAATTTCTACCGGAGGGGGCGGTTCAGGAGGGCGAATAGCAATTTGGGGGGAAAGCATAACTTTTAATGAAAGTCATATTGCTGATGTTTCTGGAGGTTCTTGTCGTGACGATGAAGGTGTCAAGACTAAATGTAAAGGATCCAAAGGCACAATTCACACTACTCGAGAATTAGAAGTTGGGTATTCAATAGATAATACCACTGGGGCCATGTTGACAGATAGTTCGTTACACCTCTTTTCGTATTGGGACAAAACATTCTCTTCAGATAAATCATGGCTCCAAGGCCCCAAGTTTACATTGCAAGAGTCTGCAACACCGGAACGTGTATCATTCTTTATTAAACTAGAATGCAAAGACACCCCATCAACTCAGGGATGGGAAACATTGCTTTTCTTATCTGGGATAAACACTGATGCCCATTTCTCGGGAGGAATGGGACTCGCATTTGGCACTGATATGAAGCATGGAGTCATAGAAAAAGGAGGTACAATGGATATTAAAAAGAACATGATAATCTTTAAAACGCGAACACGATTTGGCCATTGGTACAAGGTTGATATTGAATTTGATTGGGAACAAATGGAGTACTCAATGCACCTAGATGACTATAACGTGGTAACAAGAGCGTCATTTCTTCTTGCTTCCGTTGACGCAATTTCAGTTTCACTTGTTCAATCAAACGTTGACACTTGGATTGATGAGATTTTTGTAGGTAATGATGCCAGGCTTGGGTTTAGGTGCCCGACTTTTGAAAGTGGAGGTGCATTCGATGAAGCAACTATAAGGCTAAGAGACCTGGTAGAGATTGACGATGGCGGAGAATCACTTTGGATATGGTACGGAGAGCATCACAACTTATCTAAGAACGGTTCATTTTTACGAAGAGGTGGTATCGTTGCTTGCTCATCGAAAGATTTGAAGATGTGGAAGAATGAGGGAATCATGTTACACGCCCTCAATGTTACTGACATGGTCACAGGCTCTTTGGGTCCATTCCACATCGAGCGTCCAAAAATCTTACAAAACAAGAAAACAGGCACATATGTAATGTGGATGAATGTTGACAATGCTAATCGAACACTGGGGATGACTGGAGTTGCAACAAGTCATTTTCCAAATGGACCCTTCTCATTTGTTCGATCTTTCTACCCAGATGGAAAGAAGACAAGGGATCAGATAGTATTCGTTGATAGCGAAGGTACTGGTTTTCTTATCAGAACATCGTACGAAACTACTAACTACGTTCTTCCTTCCCCAGTAAGGCAACCTATGTGGGAAAGTGTCAAAAATAAAGACGGAAGTACAAATTACCCCCTCACTTACCACCGTGCTCACTATGAATCAGGCTATGACGATTATCATGATATATATCTTCAACGATGGAGGGGAGAAGATAAACCCTGGAAAGTGCTATGTATCAATCGTATCACGAACGCAGAAAGAGAGATACCCCATGGAGCAAAAGGCGACGAGTTATGTTTACAACAATTTGAGTATAAAAAAGTTGTTGGTCAGGGCGATCCTTCACATGAATATACAAAAAATGGAATCAGGAGTAAATTTTTGGATCCAAATGATCCATTGAACAGCTATTGGAGACCGAGTTCAGTTTCAAGCGTTCAATCGCATTCGTGGAAAAACAACTATGAAGCAGGAACCTGCGGAATAAAATCTGTCCATGACAACATACAATCTTTTGATCCTGACCTTAGCAATCACCAAGCCAAAGACAAGTCTCAATGCTCCAACATCGCAGATAATCCTATTCACTCAACACCGCCAGATCGGTTAGATGGTCGACCTCAAGTGGTACACAGAAGAAGAGCTAACTTTATTGTTGTCAGTGAACTCACACACGATTTCCTGGATACTGCTAGTGTCCTTAGCAAGTTTGAAGGCAAGCTCGAAGACGGGGCTGACCTTAATTCTATTGTGCAACATGCCAAAAAAACAGCTTCTGAGTGGGAGAGCAACGGCTCGATTAGTCATACTTCTTACGAATCTCAAGACCTCCACCCATACTTTCATCAATCCTTCAAATCATTGTATTCAATAGAATGTGTAATTGACGGAACTTGTCCAATCAATACTTGACACATCATGATATATGGGAGTAGACCAACTTCATTTTTAGGGAAAACTGTTACTGTGTTACTAAATTTAATGCAGTTTTACTTAATCATCAATATATTGCTTCAAAAAAACATTTCGAAATATGCGAGAACATCCCTTCACAATCACATAATTTGATCGTCGTTATTCTTCCTCTCCAACTTCAAAAACACATGGTGGAAGGTTGCTGCATTCTACACGAACCACATCCCCCTTAACAATTGCAGCCACACCTTCCGGGGTGCCAGTAAAAATTAGATCTCCTGGTTTCAACTTGAAATATTTACTCAAAATACTTATAATTTCGGGGATGCTCCAAATCATTTTGTTGATGGTAGAATCTTGCCTCATTCTACCATTTATAGAAAGTGATATTGCGGCATTTGCACTTAATTGCACTTCGTCAGCAGGGACGATTGGCCCACAAGGTGCACTATAATCAAATCCCTTCGCAGTAGCCCATGGCTGTGCAAGTTTTTTTGCTTTACTTTGTAAATCCCTCCGAGTTAGATCGCAACCGATGGCATATCCAAAAACATGACTCAGCGCATTTTCTGGTGTAATCCGGAGTCCTTCTTTTCCAATTGCAATGACAAGTTCTGCCTCATGATGCAAGGCAGATGTCATTGGAGGATACTATTAAGAAGGTTGAGTGCTCGAAGTATGATTAAGACAGTTTCATGTTACATATCTCTGATTTTGATCAAATGCTACGCACCGGTATGACACATGTTGCTTGTGAGGATGCAATGTCTACAACTGCATCAGCTGGTTTCTGGAAGAAGAATGGTGGGTCTCGGTCTACAAGAATGGAGGAAACACGATAATGGTAAAAAAGACAAGTATATGCAGGGCGACTGAATGGAGATTGTTTCCGGCTTCTGTATCTTACCTGAATGGCCCATTTCAATGGCATGCTCTCTATAATTGCGCCCGATGCAGTAAATCCTGTTTACCGGAAATCTTGTATTGTTACCAACAGCTTTGGATAGTACAGTTACTGAAGCATGTTTCACCACTACACTCATAGTGATAGATTCATATACAAGTTAATCCCTTTCCTGCTGTGACCACAATGAGATATGAGATAGAGATTGTCAGATTGCTGTCGCTTCAGATATTTACCTACTACTCTAGCTACCTACTACTAGCTACTACTGCATTACATTAGATTACGTTCAAGGTTTTTAATTTTTAAAAGTGGAGCGTCGAGCGTCGAAATCAATAGGCCTAATGCCTGTCACTCTAGTCTATGTACATACTCTCTAGTCACTCTAGATGTTGTCATGAATAAAAGAAGAAAGAGAAGAGAAGAGAAGAAGGACTTAATTGGCTGCTCGTGTAGGCTCGTGTGTTCCTCTAGGAATACGCGTGGCAATGATTTTACCGAGATTGAGGCGGTTGGATTGGTTATTACTTCGTAGTGGGCTCTCTAGGTAGAAATTGGCACCAAAAAAAGTTGATGACGACCTTGAACTTGAATAAAATCAAAGCCCAAATCCAAATATTTTAATAACCTCCTCCGTCTGTTCTTCCAGACTACAACTTCAAGTTCAATGCCTATTGGTTTTTGTACGATTCAGGAGAAGGCATT
>Ga0307981_1002598_pt1 | contig 14410 bp, 9 predicted proteins | sample OrgLakmetagen987_FD_201849 | JGI IMG/M metagenome (GOLD analysis project Ga0307981, IMG submission 201849) | Saline water microbial communities from Organic Lake, Antarctica - #987 | ecosystem: Environmental > Aquatic > Non-marine Saline and Alkaline > Saline | place: Antarctica: Organic Lake... | reverse complement strand
CGGACGGACGCAAAAATCCTAGTGTCGGATTTTTGCGTTCGCAAAAATCCGAGCGCTTATTACGCTTTAGCGTAATAAGCGACCTTATTACGCTTTAGCGTAATAAGCGACCTCGACCCCCCTACGGGGGGAGAGCGGACCTAGAGATCTCGAAGAAAATCCTATAAATATAGGATTTTCTTCGAAATGACTAAGCTCGTCATTTTCATATCCGCGGTTTTTATCCTATGTCCGCGGTTTTTAACCATATCGCAGACAATATTAATCCTTTTTAGGATTAATATTGTCTGCGACATGTGAAAAAGACGAGATTACAACATAAAGGTGACTCTCTTCGCACAAAAAGTCGAATTTTTTCCCCCTTCGGGGGAGAAAATATTCGAGTTTTCTCGTACGAGCGAACGATCCCCTTATATATATAGGGGATCGTTCGCTCGTACGTTAAAAGGTGTGAGGAGAGACATCTTTATGTAACCTTTCTGGATGTGAAGAAAATGACTAAAAGGGCTATTAGCTCAGTTGGTTAGAGCGCAGACCTGATAAGTCTGAGGTCAGAAGTTCAAATCTTCTATAGCCCACCCTTATTTTTACATTTCGAAGAAAATCCTATAAATATAGGATTTTCTTCGAGATCTCTAGGTCCGCTCGCAGAGCGGAGCTCTACGAGCGAACCTACCCCCCCGAAGGGGGGGAGCGACTAGCGAGGCTAGTTCGCTCGTACGCGTTTTTCGTCGAAAAACGCGGACATTCTTTTATGGGTATATCCAAATGAAAAAAAAAACTGCGCATCCCCGGTAACAAAGTGACCGGGGACAGAGATTGCGCTCCGGGCGAATAGACAAAAAGTCGAATTTTTTTACCCCTTATATCCGCGGGGGAAAAAATATTTAGGTCCGCTCTCCCCCCGTAGGGGGGTCGAGGTCGCTTACCCGTGAGGGACGCTTTAGCGTAATAAGGTCGCTTACCCGTGAGGGACGCTAAAGCGTCCCTCACGGGTAAGCGCTCGGATTTTTGCCCCGTGAGGGACGCAAAAATCCGACACTAGGATTTTTGCGTCCGCAAAAATCCGACGGAGGACGCGTAATTTGCCCCGTGAGGGACGCAAACCCGTCCCGCCAGGGGCGGGGGACGCGCTCGGAATTGGCGTACGCCACCCTCACGGGTCCGACTCTACGAGCGAACCTACCCCCCCGAAGGGGGGGAGCGACGATCCCCTATATATATATATATATAAGGGGATCGTTCGCTCGTACGAGAAAAGACAAAAATACATAAATTGCTATTATGTATTTATCCGTGTTGATGGTTTAAGGGAATGTAGCTCAGTTGGTAGAGCATCGCATTTGCATTGCGAGGGTCGCGGGTTCGAAACCTGTCATTTCCACAATTACTGAATTGAGATTTGTAGAGTCGGGGAAAGAAATTTATATATTATATATAAGTTTCTTCGATTTTATAGAAATCTTGATCTTATGGGAAAAATTCTAAATACGAAATCTTCGATTTCGTATTTAGAATTTTCTTTGCGAAGCGTCAGCGGAGGTCGCCTCCCCCCCCCCTACGGGGGGAGGGAGGCGCTAGGAATTCCGTCCGCCGGTACCGGCGGGTCCCCCCCCCCTATATATATAAGGGGGGAGGGTCGCGATCTCGAATTCCGACTGAGCGCTCCTAGAGAAAAGAGAAAAAAGAAATAGGTCAAATGAACTTAGGCTTACGGTGGAGACCTAGGCACCCAGAGACGATGAAGGGCGCAGATACCGGCGAAACGCTTCGGGGAGTTGGCAACAAACTTTGATCCGAAGATCCCCGAATAGGGCAACCTGTACAACTTCCAACAGAATTCATAAGTTGGAAAGAGGCAACCCAGTGAATTGAAACATCTTAGTAGCTGGAGGAAAAGAAAGCAAACGCGATTCCCGTAGTAGCGGCGAGCGAACCGGGAACAGCCTAAACCTATTTTCGCAAGGGAATAGGGGTAGTGGGAAGACTAAAAGAAAAATTCTTTATCGAAGAAATTTCGTAGGTCCCCCTCCCCCCTGCGGGGGGGGGGCCAATTACCCCCCCCCGCAGGGGGGAGGGGCGCATATAGCGAGTACGAGACCCGTGAGGGCATCTCCGACTTTACCCGTGAGGGGCGCAGCGTCCCCCGCTCATGGGGGGAGGGGCCTTAAACACAAAAAACGAAACAGCTGAATCCTGTACCATAGATGGTGAAAGTCCAGTAGTTGAAATGAAAAGAAAAGAATCGAAAAGTCTTATCCCGAGTAGCATGGGACACGTGGAATCCCGTGTGAATCAGCGAGGACCACCTCGTAAGGCTAAATACTCCTGGGTGACCGATAGTGAAATAGTACCGCGAGGGAAAGGTGAAAAGAACCCTCGTATAGGGAGTGAAATAGAACATGAAACCGTACGCTGACAAGCAGTGGGAGGTTAAGAGCTGACCGCGTGCCTGTTGAAGAATGAGCTGGCGACTTAGAGGGAGTGGCAAAAGGTTAAGGAGATACATCCGGAGCCAACGCGAAAGCGAGTCCGAAAATTCGGCGAGCACTTGTCATTTCCTCTGGACCCGAACCCGGGTGATCTAATCATGACCAACATGAAGCTTGGGTAACACTAAGTGGAGGTGTGAACCGACCGATGTTGAAAAATCGGCGGATGAGTTGTGATTACGCGCAGAAATTGCAATCGAACTCGGAGCTAGCTGGATCTCCCCGAAATGCGTTGAGGCGCAGCGACAACGAAGAGCTATCATGAGGTAAAGCTACTGTTTCGATGCGGGCTGCGAGAGCGGTACCAAATCGTGGCAAACTCAGAATGCATGATATAGCCTACCGTTAGTCAGTGAGACCCAAGGTGATAAGATCTTCGGTCAAGAGGGAAACAGCCCAGATCACCAGCTAAGGCCCCTAAATGGTTTCTAAGTGGAAAAGGATGTGAGAGTGCAGAAACAACCAGAAGGTTAGCTTAGAAGCAGCTATTCCTTGAAAGAGTGCGTAATAGCTCACTGGTAAAGCGTTCTTGCGCCGACAATGGCCGGGACTAAGAAACCTGCCGAAGCTGTGAGATTCTTATATAAGAATCGGTAGGGGAGCGTTCCGTTATTGGGTGAAGTTATGGTGAAAACCAAAATCATTAATTTGAGAATGGACAAAACGGAAGTGAGAATAAGGCAATTGTTCTCACTATAAAAAATCGAGTGAATTGACGAGAAAGCTAAGGCAATTGCCATGCGAACTTGCAGCCAAGCCGCGCAAACCAGTAGGTCCGCTCCCATATATATGGGGGCGGAGCCCTACGAGCGAACCTACCCCCCCGAAGGGGGGGAGCGACTAGCGAGGCTAGTTCGCTCGTACAAAAGAAACTTAAATGAAATGAAGTTTTTAGCGTAGCCGGAAGGTCCAACGACTAGGAGGTGAGAACTGGATCAATAATCCTCCCACGAGTGCTCGACAACCTAGACTAATATTACTAATCTAGGTTGATGACATAGTCTGATCTTTAGGGAAACCTAAAGAACGAAAGAGATTAAATGCTCTTTATGCCAAGTGGCATATTAAGAAAATCTGATATTGGTTTTATAATATATGTTAGAATTCTTTTCTCGTACGAGCGAACGATCCCCTTATATATATATATATATAGGGGATCGTACGAGAAAAGGTTTAAGGAAAGGTAGAAACACATCTTAATCAATAACAAAATGGTCAGCTTGAGTAACGAAAACATTGGTGAGAATCCAATGCCCCGAAAACTGTTGGGTTCCTCCACTAGGTTCGTCCATGGGGGGTTAGTCAGGTCCTAAGATTAGGCCGAAAGGCGTCGTCGATGGCAAACAGGTTAATATTCCTGTACTGATTCTATTGGGAACGAGGGACGAAGGAGACTAAACTGAGACTACTAATGGATTATAGTGGAAGCGTTCAAGGTGTTGAGAGTTAGAAGAAAAACTATACTTGAGCTGAGGCGTTATCCCGGCACAATCTTTCGGGGTTGTTGTCGTCAGTGATGTCATGCTTCCAAGAAAAGCTTGCACTCCATAACAATAGAATTACCTGTACCTAAAACCGACACAGGTAGGTGAGTAGAGAATACTAAGGGGCGCGAGATAACTCTCTCTAAGGAACTCGGCAAACTGGCCCCGTAACTTCGGAAGAAGGGGCGCCTTTAATTCAATTAAAGGTCGCAGTGACCAGGCCCAATTGGGCCCATCTAAAGTTGTTAAAATAATAAATTAATACTACTAAATGAACAACTGAGGGATTGCAAATCGGGTGAAATGCGGGAACGCTTTAAATATTAGAATTATTTAAAGCCAATCCGCAGCTAAGCTTGCTCAACAGACAATTTTTTAAGCAAGAAAGCTCAACGACTAGGAAGTGAAAAGTGTCTGTTTAATAATCTTCCACCTATATTTTTAGGAGTGCCCGACAGTTTTATTAAATAAAACTGATGATATAGTCTGATCTATAAAGAAATTTATAGAGATTAAATTATGGACGTAGAAAAAAATCTAAATAAAAAACAAAAACATTTAAAGTATGAATAAAAAATGAACTTATAACGATTATACAATTGTTGGACTTCTTGATAGTGATGGTACACATACTATCAGAGTATTGCGACGAAAAACTCCTTACTAAATACGTATGTTTTTATTCAATTCCATAGTTTATTTAACATAATGCAGGCAACTGTTTATCAAAAACATAGGTCTCCGCAAAGTCGCAAGACTATATATGGGGGCTGACGCCTGCCCAGTGCCGGAAGGTTAAGGAAGTTGGTTAGAGAGCTCGTCTCTCGAAGCTGACGACCGAAGCCCCGGTGAACGGCGGCCGTAACTATAACGGTCAACCTTATAGGCCGTTTAAAAAGATGACCATATGCTGGAACACCCTATTTAACTAGTTAAGAAGGAAAACCAGCAGGAAAGATCATCCTAGATAGAAAATTATTAAGGAGGTTGTTAAATTGACAAAAAACAAAATATATACAAACAAAAATTATGTCCGCGTTTTTCCTATATATAGGAAAAACGCGGAGATCTCGAAGAAAATCCTATAAATATAGGATTTTCTTCGATATGAACATTTATTTGAAAACAGGTGAAAAGTTACCACAAACCATAAAAAATGGGCTAATCACGGCTAATTCTAATTTAACTACAACTAAAGATCATTCAAATTATATTAATGAATTAAAAACAATCTTTGGTCTTTCTTCAAGAAAGGTCGGAATACGTGAAAAATATTTCCTGGGTGGTTTTATTGAAGGTGATGGTTCAATTAATGTTAGTGCTAAAAAGCATCGAAATGCTCCTCATGGAATTCATATAGATCCAGAGTTTAGTCTAACTCAACATGTAAATGGCGTAGAACTACTTATATTAGCTTTAATTCTATTTCAAACTGGGCGTATACGTTATAAGTCAGGTAGCAACGCTACACTTATACTTATTATACAAGATCGTGATGAACTACAAGACAAGGTAGTTCCTTTTTACAAAAAGTACGTTAATTCAATTGGATCGGCAGTTAAAGCTGAGCGTATACAAAAGTTTGAAAAAATGTTAATACACATAAAAAAAAAAAATCATCAAGATTTAAATATATTAGTAAATGACTTACTACCTCTATGGGATTCAATGAGAATGCAAACGGGACAAAAGAATCAAACGTTTGCTTCTTTAGCTGAAGCACAAGCCTATGCTAAGAATCCTAATAAATAAATAAAATCTAGTGATGTTATCCTCAGAGACTAAACGTCATCCGGTTTAAACTTATATGTTTAAGCTGAAGATATAGTCCGACCTATCGCGAAAGTAATAGGATAAATCGCCTAAGGTAGCGAAATTCATTGTCGAGTAAGTTTCGACCTGCACGAAAGGTGTAATGATCTGGGCGCTGTCTCGGAGAGAGACTCGGTGAAATAGACATGTCCGTGAAGATGCGGACTACCAATACTAGGACAGAAAGACCCTATGAAGCTTGACTGTATCCTGGAATTGAACTCGGGCTTTTCTTGCGCAGCCTAGGTGGGAGGCGTTGAAGGTCCCCTTCCGGGGGGGCTAGAGCCATCAGTGAGAGACCACTCTGGAAGAGCTAGAGTTCTAATGGTGATCTTTGAAACGAGACACTTGACAGTTTCAGGTGGGCAGTTTTCCTGGGGCGGGAACCTCGTTACTATGGGGTGTTACGTAAGCAATTACGTAAAGAATACTAGCTATATGCTGGAACTACAAGCAATTATTTTTGAAAAGTAAGCAAGTACCTCTGAAAAGCTTCCTCTAAAGTTGGTAAACCCTTAGTGGTTGTCAACTTAGTTAAGTCAAATCTTTAATCTTTAATCTTTAAAAGACTACGCATATTTTTCGAAGAAACGTCACGTGTCGAAAAGAAATGGATTGAATTTTGTAGGTCCCCCTCACGGGTCCCATATATATGGGGGCGGAGCTCTACGAGCGAACCTACCCCCCCTATATATACTATATATATAAGGGGGGGAGCGACGATCCCCTTATATATATAGTATATATAGGGGATCGTTCGCTCGTACTCGATATTGAAATTGTTTGAAGATCAGCAGGGAAGTTAATGAAAAAAATTAACCCCTCAACGACTAAATGCTGGAATCTATTCTAATAGATTAAGATATAGTCTGAACTAAAACGAGAGTTTTAGATCCCTTTCAAAGGGATGTTTTATGAAAAGAGTTGGGAAATTTGTTTAGTTAATTAAAGTTTGATTAGAATCCTCCTTATAAATGACAGGAAGACCCGGACTAGACCCTAGCCTAAAACTGACTTCTCAACAGAAGTCGATTCTTATAGGTACGCTTTTAGGCGACGGTTCGATTTCGAAGCCCGCGACGCCTAACCAAAACGCTAAGATTCGTTTAACCCAGTCCACTAAAAATAAACAATTAATCGAGGCCTGGGTTGAAATGTTTAAGGAGTATATACGCGCAACTCCGCGCCCTGCTCAAAGAAAATCACCGTCCAGTAATAATATGGTGAATACTTTAAACATTACAACAAGGGCTCATCCAGAATTCACACGATTAATTCCTCATTTTGGAGGCGCCGGTAAAGACAAAACTGTACCTAAGGTTTCTTTTTTAAAGGACAACCTCGATTGGGAAGGATTAGCTTACTTGGTTATGCAGGACGGGTCAGTTAAATCAGATCAGTCTAAAGGTATTGAAATACACACCCAAGGTTTTGACGGTTTTGCTCCAACAGCGCGGCTGTGCTTAGCTCTTTATGAGCGGTTTGGTATTATGGCTAGTCCTACTCGGTACGAAAAAGCAGACAATACAGCTCGTAATAGTACCAAAAAAACACAATACAATGTGTACATTTCAGGTCACAGCTTACCTCTTTTAACGGCGAACATGTTACCCTTTATGTTACCTGACTTCGTTTATAAAGTACCTAATCCTCATGTTAGGGAGCTAACCAACGTCGACCAACGCTCATGGGACTGCTTTTATGAAAAATACAAAGATGCTCCTTTTAAAGAAGACCTTTCGATTTTCATTGACTGTCCTGACGAGTAGAAAAAGGACTAACCTATGCCGTAAAGCAGTTTGCGCGTATAAAGCTACCGGTCAAATGGGTTAATACTAGTAGTAAATGATACTAGGCTTGAATCAAAAAAGAGTGTCCGTAGGTGATCTGAGCCGCGAGCTGTGGTTTTTGGTATCCACAGTTGAGATGACGGAGCAAGTAATCGGCACTTTTTGATACGGTGTGTATAAGTTGAAAAAGTTGGGTACAAAGTCTTGGTTTAATCGTGCGTAGCGGCTACGGGGCTGCGAGCTTTTTCAAAAATATCCTTATATATATTGTTAAATAAAACCTAGAGTTCTATTTAGCACGTATTTAGTCAGAGACAAGTCATTCTAAAGGGAGATTAAATAAAGGTTTACCTAAAAAAAGAAGCAAAGCCCAGTTTAGGGAACAGCGTCACATCAAAAGGCATTACGTTAAATACTGCTATTTATACTTTTAAAGAGAAAAAGACTTATGACTTTTTCAAAAAAATATATGATAGTTCTTTAACCGTAAAAAAAAGTCTTTACGCGGGGGTAATGGCATTCGAGGGTTTATCTACGAATGATGGTACAATATTTCTTGGGCACTCACAAACGTTGGACTCATTTAGGATTGTCTTCCAAGGCGCTTCTATAGGTTCCGCGGTAGAGACCTTTAAGGACAAGGACAAGGACAAGGACAAGGACAAGGACAAGGACACTGTATTTTTAGGCTCAAAGGACGTAGGTCCGCTCTCCCCCCGTAGGGGGGTCGAGGTCGCTTATTACGCTAAAGCGTAATAAGCGCTAGGATTTTTGCGTCCGCAAAAATCCGACGGAGGACGCGTAATTTGCGTACGCAAATTACGCGCTCGGAATTGGCGTACGCCAATTCCGACTCTACGAGCGAACCTACCCCCCCGAAGGGGGGGAGCGACGATCCCCTAAGGGGATCGTTCGCTCGTACAAGTGTTATTGCCGATCTTGTTGCGGCGCAGTTTAGTGGGGTACATGTTTGTCCTCCAGAAGCTGCTTACAGCACCAAGGAGTTATTCTTAAACGCGGTAGACAAAACGGCGACAATACAAGAGAAACGCATACCAAAGCTAGGCGTGTCGGCTAAAGGGAGTTTACAAGTAGGTGGTAAGTCGAGTACAACTTACTACGAAATCGTAGCAAGCGTAGCCCCAACTACGCCGGAGAATGTAATGTCGCTGAGAACCTTCTTCACCTTTAAAGGCAAGGAAGCAACTCAAGTTCATGCATCTCTCGTGGCGAACTCGCCTACTTCTTTTCAAACTGTACTAGCAAAAGCTGTCCTTTCGGTTTATGGTAAACCTACACAATCGGAGCTTTTGGGGTACTTGCGTTTCGATTTAAGTCGGGCGTATCCAATAGATACGCTAAAGGCTCCAATGTCAGACGTTAATGCGTTTACTAGTCAAAACGGCAAGTATTTACTTCGTATTCTGAAAACAGTTCAAAACAAACTGTTAAGTCCTTCAACAAAAGAAGAGTCTTTTATGGTTTTCCAAGCATGGCTTGAAGGTTTACCTGTATTGTCTAAAGATGACACGTCCTTTGTTGCAAAACTTACGGCTTCTTCTGCTAAGAAGGTAGCGCAAACTTCGTCTAAAAGTCCGAATCTTCCCGAGAATGTTACAGAAACAGGTGCTAAATAAACTATTCTTTTCTAAACAAATGCTTAAATTCAATTCAAATAACTAACCTATTGCCTAAAGCGTAACGGAGGTGTGCAAAGGTTCTCTCAGTCTGGACGGAAATCAGACATTGAGTGTAAAGGCAAAAGAGAGCTTGACTGTAAGACCAACAAGTCGAGCAGGGGCGAAAGCCGGCCTTAGTGATCCGACGGTGCCGTGTGGAAGGGCCGTCGCTCAACGGACAAAAGTTACTCTAGGGATTAATGTTAGTCCCATCTTAGAGAAATCTAAGAAACAACAAAATCGGGTAAAATGCAAAGAAAGGTTCCATAATATCCTAATGTTAGTAAGCCAATTTGCAGCGAAGCTTACTCCAAAAGTAAGAACGTTCAACGACTAGGAATAAAAATTCCCACGAAAACCCGACAGCTTAAAAAAAGTTTTCCAAGTTGTTCTTATAAACTAGGAGATTGTAAGGTAACAGTGATGTGAGCTGTTTTAATTAAAATGACGGAGCAAGTATTAACCAGACAATCTAGTTAATCTTTAAACCCAAATGAAAAAGAAATAAAACATGACTATAAAAAGACAAGAAGTTCTTGAAAAAAGATCGAGTTATTTAGATGTTAACGCTGATGCTTTTAAAGGAAACTCTAACGAAAGAAATGAGTATATCGAGTTTATGTTAAGTAATAACTATGCATTAAGCGATTATCAGATATCTTTATGTATAGGTCTTCTTTTATCAGATGCATCCTTCGATGTTAACTTTAACAATAAAGCGACTAGATTAAAAACTCAACAAAAAACTGGTTATAAGGAATGGCTGGTTAACGTTAAAAAGTCTTTGCTTGAACTTACAGCATCAGACAAAGGAATTGGACAAACAGCAGAATCAAGAAACATGATCGAGCTGGATACTTTGAAATGTCCTTATTTTTTTGAGCTCCTTCAGTATTTTCATTCAAAAGATTCTATTAACTCGAGAAATCTAGGTGCTAAAGGCATAATGCCTTCGATCAAACCTTGGATTAATCCTGTAACTGTTGCAAATTGGTTTTGTGGAGATGGTGGAAAAGCTGATTTTACTCAAAATCAAGGTAAAGGTATTCCATTTAATACACAAGGGTTTAAAAAAGAAGAATGTCAAATCTTATGTGATGCTCTTTCTGAGAACCTTGGAATTGAAGCTTTAGTAAAGAAAGATAGTAGTAGTCCTGAACAATATCGAATCGATACAGCAGGAGCTTCTTATGATCGCTTTATTGAAATAGTAGGACCTTATATTGATCCTTGTTTTCAATCAAAATTACCTACACCACGCGTAGCAAAATCAAGATGGGGTTACATGACATCTGAGCTTTTTGAAGCATGCGTGTCAAGTCAACTTACAACACCTGGTATTGTTGAAAATTGGAAACCATAAGCTGATGACATAGTCTGAGCTTACCTTAAAAGGTAAGAAGTATAGTATAAACAACTATACGATAACATATCTGAACAGGCTGATCTTCCCCAAGAGTTCATATCGACGGGAAGGTTTGGCACCTCGTCAGGGGACAGCTTCAGGAAAATGAGGCTGTTTACTTAGCTATATGCTGGAATGACTCAAACATTTGAGTCAATCAGCAGGGAAGTCTTTCGAAGCTCTCAATATCCCTTACGGAAGATTGAAAATCATCAAAGATCCCTCAACGACTACATGCTAAGGACCTTTAAAAGGTCATGATATAGTCTGAACTTAACGTTAACGTTAAGAATAGATTACCTACAAGAAAGGAATCTATGGATAAACAAAAGATTTATGTGTACAATGTCCGCGTTTTTCCTATATATAGGAAAAACGCGGAGATCTCGAAGAAAATCCTATAAATATAGGATTTTCTTCGAAATGTGTGTAAAAAACTAAACAAACTTTATAAAATATGACCAACATTAACAATAACCAAGACAAAAATTTTCAAACAAATAAGTTAAGAGACCCTAGTTTGTTTCTAAGATCTTCCAAAATGGATGAAATAAAAGCAATAGGTGCTGAAAAAGAAGCTAATCTTAAACGATTATGCCCAGATCTATCACTAGAACAAGCTGAATTATTAGTAGGAGGTTTATTAGGTGACTTAAATCTACAGACAGCAAGTAAAACTGCTGGTACGTGGAGAGCTCGTTTTCTTCATGGAAAGAAGCAAGCTGAGTACCTTGACTGGAAGTACAATCTTGTAAAAGACATGGTTGGTACTAAACCTGAACCATCATCTTATTATGATGAACGTACAAAAAAGACATACTATAGAAGTTCTTTTAATACTCTTACTAGACCAGAATTAAAACCTCTGGCTAAACTCTTTTATGTTTGGGATAACAAGCTTAATAAAGCTTGTAAAGTTATACCTGATTGTATAGAAGATATCTTAACTCCAGGTGTAATTACTATTTGGTATCAAGATGATGGGAGTTTAAAGTGGGAAGGTCATAGTAACGCTGTAAGATTTCATACAGATTCATTTTCTACTGAAGAATTGCAAAAGCTTATTAAAGCTCTTGCTGTGTATGATATTAAAGCTACTACACAAAGTAAAAGAACAAACAGCTGGGTTTTAGGAACCTCAGAAGACAGTTATGGTCCTCTTTTCTTTATTGTAAAAGATCGACTTTTACCACTATTTTACTCCAAATTTCCTAATGGTTTTTGTGGAACTCTTCAAGATGATGTTAATCTTTAATAAGGCTGTTGGTGTGTTTTTATGAAAACACATATTATATTCTTGAAAATCAAGGTTTATCCTAACATATTTGCGATGTCGGCTCATCACATCCTGGAGCGGTAGTACGTTCCAAGGGTTGGGCTGTTCGCCCATTAAAGTGGTACGTGAGCTGGGTTCAGAACGTCGTGAAGTCTCGCGACTTTGTAAAGCAATTTACAAAAAAGAAAGAATAATTGCCTCATATCGATGAAGCTCTAAAGTTTTAATATTAAAACTTTTGACAATATCGAGGGAAGTCGAGATTATTTAAAACATATATAAATAAAAACTCTTTAAAAGATAGAAAAATATATGTTTATATAGATTAAATGAAAAAAAAACAGAAAAAAAAACCAACAAAAATGAAAAATTATGACTACAAGACAAAATAATGTTAAAATCACTAAAGAAGTTCGTGATATTATTCATGGTTATGTGATGTCTGTAGGTCCGCTCGCAGAGGTCGCTTATTACGCTTTAGCGTAATAAGCGCTAGGATTTTTGCGTCCGCAAAAATCCGACGGAGCTCTACGAGCGAACCTACCCCCCCGAAGGGGGGGAGCGACTAGCGAGGCTAGTTCGCTCGTAATGGATATTTACGCAATGGTAGTTTAACTGTTGAACAAAGTACTGAGCAGCTTAGACTAGTTGAATGGATGTATTCAAAATTAGAACACTTAACAGCAGGTACAGGAATAAAGGATGTTAAAAGGTTTGACAGAAGAACCAATAGTTCTACCTATTCTAATCGCTTTTTCACTAGAAGATTACTAAAAGGTTTGAATTACATGTGGTATAAAGTCAGTCATATCAACAAAAGAACTGGTAAACCAAAATATGTTCAAACTTTACCTAAAAGTATTAACTGTTTCTTTAGCAAAACTTTTCTATCTGTTTGGTATGCTGGTGATGGTACAAAAATCATTGGTAGTCGTGGTGCAAAAATTGAAGCTACTTGTTTTAATGATGAACAAAAAGAAATCATAAAACAACTATTTAAAACACATTACGACATTTCTATTCATATTAATAAAGCTGGTTTTACCAATTCTGGTACACAACAATGGACTTTTAATATTAATTCTGAAGATTATGATAAATTTCATAATATAGTTACAGAGATTGATTGAATTCCAGAGTTATTTCCAGACAAACTTTGTTATTAATCATTTCTATATAATAAATTGTCTTTGACCCCGTAACGACTTTGCGTTTATTCGCAGGATAGTTATTACCTTTCTTCTCTTTTTCTTAAAAAAATTAAGAAGAAAAGTTAGCTATAACACGGCAACTCTTTTCAAATCATGTCGAAGAAAATCCTATATTTATAGGATTTTCTTCGAGATCTCTAGGTCCGCTCTCCCCCCGTAGGGGGGTCGAGGTCGCTTACCCGTGAGGGACGCTAAAGCGTAATAAGGTCGCTTACCCGTGAGGGACGCTAAAGCGTAATAAGCGCTAGGATTTTTGCGGATGCAAAAATCCGACGCTAGGATTTTTGCGTCCGCAAAAATCCGACGGAGGTCGCATAAATTGCGTACGCAATTTATGCGCTCGGAATTGGCGTGCGCCAATTCCGACTCTACGAGCGAACCTACCCCCCCGAAGGGGGGGAGCGACGATCCCCTAAGGGGATCGTTCGCTCGTACGCGTTTTTCCTATATATAGGAAAAACGCGGACATGTCCGCGTTTTACGTAGTAGACGACGAAAAACCGATATGATTGAAAAGATGAAGGTATAGTCTAGTTCCTTAAGGAAACTTAAGGTAGGTCTAAGAATAAAGTTGCAAATACTTATTCTTGGTCACAGAGACAGTTTGGTCCATATCCGGTATTGGCGTAAGAGCATTGCGAGGATTCTTTCATAGTACGAGAGGACCTGAAAGAATGTGCCAATTGTGTACCAGTTCTCATTCCAATGGGAAACGCTGGGTAGCTATGCACAGAGACGATAAAAGCTGACAGCATCTAAGTTTGAAGCTCACCTCAAGATGAGTGCTCTCTAATTAGGTCGCGGGAAGATCACCCGTTTAATAGGCGTTAGGTCTACAGTCAGTAATGGCTTGAGCTGAGACGTACTAAAGACCAATTGATTTTGATCTAAAAAAAATCTCGGTTCCAAAATCGAGTCGTAATTTGGGGAACAAAACTCGAAGTTTTAAATCTTCGAGTTTTGTTCCCACCACCCTTGGTGCTCCATGTCAAGTTGGACCCACACCTACCCCATCTCGAACTAGGTTGTGAAATAGCTTGAGGGTCTCAATACTAAATGAGCGATTATTTGGAAAATGAGACCTAGTGCCAGGGAAAAAACGTCCCCGTCCCGCCAGGGGCGGGGGAACCCGTCCCGTGAGGGGGGTACCCGTGAGGGGGGCGCATCCCTCACGGGTCCGCTGAAGCGGACCCGTGAGGGATGCGCTAGGAAAGGTCAGGTCCTAAGTGACCTGACCTATAGACGACAACCCGTCCCGTTA
>Ga0307981_1002597_pt1 | contig 14416 bp, 11 predicted proteins | sample OrgLakmetagen987_FD_201849 | JGI IMG/M metagenome (GOLD analysis project Ga0307981, IMG submission 201849) | Saline water microbial communities from Organic Lake, Antarctica - #987 | ecosystem: Environmental > Aquatic > Non-marine Saline and Alkaline > Saline | place: Antarctica: Organic Lake... | reverse complement strand
CACGCTTGGGAGAGGCTATTGAATCTACTCTCTTTGTTCTGGAAGGAGGAGGGGTCACAGGACAAGCAAGCATCCATGAAGGAGGAACTGACACCTGCAAGACACTCTTACTGAGCCCGCGAGGGCTCTGCTGCCGAATGTTATGGGAAGGCGCCATCTGGCTGTTGTTGGAGGAGGATCTTAATGACCTGCTCTGAGCAGAGCTTGGTCGACCATAGTCGCGAAGACCAAAGTGTGGGTAAACCATGATCAGGGGGTTGCTGGGAGGGACGTTGACGTTCATGTTAGGAATATTGATGGCAAGGCAAAAGCTTTATTAATGGAACGAGAGGTCTTTACTGTACAGTAGCGCAAAACTTGTTTGGCCTTTCAAACGAGTACAGGTCGGACGCCTTCTGTTTCCAGTCGCTGGAGTTACTTATGAGATTATGTCTCCTACTTAAGCGATATTGATCCTAAAGATAAAAATATAATGTCTTTGCCTGGTCATTGCAGTGCCGCTCCTGATTATGAGACATTAATTATTCAATAAAATAATGTCTCTACAAACAACTTATTAATGTCTCTATTGCATCTTTGAGCTTCTCTCATTGAAGTTCTATGATGAAGACAAGAAGACCTCCAGTATTGTACTCTGAGATGAAACATATTTATATCAACTACGACCAACAAAGAATGACCGTGTACTTACAAACAAACAAGTACTGTATTCAATAACTACCAGATCACAGATACCATATCACCAGTTAGCAGTTAGTGCACCAACACCACCCAAAGCCGCAGAAAACACGAGAGAGACCACACGTATGATAGCCAATCCCGCAATCCCGGCCCGGGAATGGAGAACCCACAGAACGGAAGCGAGACATCAGAGAACTGGAGCCTACTAAAGCGTCGAACGGGTTAATCATGCACGGTTTCGTACGAGTATGATTTGGTCTCTCTAGGAGGTGCCGGTACCAGTAGCGGTACCGCGACGAGTCCAACAGCTTGGAGTCAAATGCATCCGAAAAATCTGATAACGGACATGCTAAAGATTTACTCTGCCGACGACGAAAGTAAATACGATAAGGCCACTACTAGCTAGGACCTAGTCCTAGCTAGTAGTATACCTAGACTAGCTGGACCAGCCCAAAGAGGCATCGGACAGAAACGATGCTAACAGAAAATGGTGTAGTTTTCTATGAATTGTACACTTCTTTCCAGCAGCACTTTCGTAGGGTGAATCAAAGAACCAATTTTGTCCCCCGTAAAAAATCCATTAATAACAACTAGCCATCTCGAACTTAAGAGAGAGAGCTAAGGTGCAACTGCAACTACTAGCCTCTTATAGAGCTACCGCATCGCGTTTGTTACTAAACATACTCTGCGTACGTCGTAGACACTGCAGAGTGAGTCTATTGATGTTCATTCCTTAGCTGTTCCAATATCATGCGCCAGCAGTATCAGCCATGTCTTGTTGTTGCTGTACTTGTCGGTCAGCCTTGGCCAATTTGATGGCCAGCAATCGACAAAAGCGACTGGTTTGTTGACTTCGGACTGAAAGCATAAACGCCATATAAGCCTTGTCGGCCTGAAACTCGCGTAAATTCCGTTGGACCGTCAAGACGGTATGGGCGTGTTTTTTTCGGTACAGGCGTATTTGAGGAATCACACCACTTTCCAGGCCCCGGACCTCGGCAGCACCCAATGCAGTCACGTGGCGATTGTAATAATCAACAGCTTGCTGTTGCACCAGCAGGTTGTCTGCTGTAACAGAAGCGGTGTGTTCGGGTAACCTTTCTTCCTCATGCACCGCCTTCAACACTTGGATCAAACTGTGCTTGTAGTGTTTGTGGGACACGCCATACTGATCCGCCTGTGCCCTGCTCCGCAAGTGAATGTGAGCGAGCTCTTTGCTGGTCCACCAAAAGTCGTTAGCGTCATTGGTGTCGTTCTCGTCCGTGTTGTTGATAGCGTGCATGACTTGAATCAAGTGAACTTTGTCCTCCTTGGTGTCAAAGCATACTCGTCGTCGGCGTGTTGGTAGGGTTGGTTCTTCTACTGTCATGGTTCCGAGTTTGTGCTGCACGCCGATGTGTTGTTTGTCTTGCGTCTGACAACTTCTGCTGATCCGGCACGAGGTCTGCATGTTCAAGCCAAAGGAGTGGTCCTCGGTGGTCGATGATGGTGGTGGTAGTACTGTGGATGGTGATTCCTGCACCAGCAGTACAGCAGAAGAAACAGTACAGTTCCTCGTTGCTGTTACGGGATACGTAAGGATACCTTTGTTCTGCTGAAAGACGCCAATGGAACCTTGACCAGGGGACTGCTTTGTCGTAATAATCATCATTCTTCTTTGGCAGTCTCAAACGAATTAGATTGTGAGGACTTCGCGTTGATAGCTCGTCGGGACAACACGGAACGAACGACCAGCGCTGATTGCCGTTACTACTTCGCGCAGAAAACTGCATAGTGTTTGAAAAAAACTGCAGTGACAAAACTTCCTGCATACGCCTAAGAACACCTGACTCGACTCATAGATGACTTTTGATCACGATTTCTGACCCAACCAAGATTGGAAACGATAAGTAATATACACTTGCTTAGGAATCATTAATGACTTCTATCAAAAGTCAATAATTGACTTCTGTCTTGATCCAAGATCGGAACTAATAAGTAGGTCATACTACTTGAGAGACAGTCAGTCTACTTGCTTATTCATATCATTTTAACACTTCGACTTCTGTCTTGGAAATTTAAGGAACATTTATTGCAGTACCGGTACGTCAGTCTTGCGTGGTGGATGATGCGCAATGACTGCTTACGCGCCGCGCCGGTCGAGTGAGTTCGTCGCGTCCTCTTCACAAATACTATTAGTCCTTCAATTGTTTGAATTCTGCATCCTCCATTCTCTCTCGTCGCTGTATCAACTCGCATTCTTCTCTGGTTCGACCATGATCGTCCATCGTCCCATTGTCCCATTGTCTCTTGTAGAGAACTGCCCAGAAGCAACTAGTGTCTTGTATCGTATCGTAGCTACTAGCTAGTTAAACGAGTCCACGCAGCACTAGTAGCTAGCTACGTGGCGTAACGTTACGTACAGTAGACTGGGACATACAGTGAGACGAATAGTAGGGTATAGACTGTAGAGAAGCTGCAATGGCATCCCAATCAATGCAGTGGCTCTTGCGCTGTAAAAGTGCCGCCCTATGGAGCAAGCAGCTGCCGTTGGTTAGCGCGTTTACTGCAACAGCAGTTGGTTTCGGTGTAGTCGCAGTAGTGCAGCCCCGCAAGGCCTCGTTGGAAGCCCAACCAGCAATGGCATCTCCACCCACCGCGAAAACCATACGAAAGCGGGTACGTACGTGGCAATAATATACTGTAGCAACATGGCACCGTACGATACCCTAGACTACCAGTGCACCTTTCCCGTTTCTGGGTCGCTCATTTTCCAATCTCTCGTTCACGCAGATGACTGCCATTGGCCACTTTTCAGTCTTGTCGGAAACCAAATTCAATCCGAGTATCGTCACCTTTTTCATGACCTTGAAAGGACAGCCCTTGACGTCCAAGGACTTTATCGCTCTGTGGAAAGACCGTGGCATGCCGGCCCAGCATCCGCGCTTTCATTCCGTCACGGACACTCACGCTGTGGGATACTTTCAACAACACCAACACGCCGCAGCCGAAAACGAGGAAAGCTTGGACGCTTACTTGGACACGCACATTACCGAAACATTGGCGCCATGCACCAGCCAATACCGCGCCGATTTGAGGGCACGCATCCAGTCCCTCCAAACCCTGCAGTGGCCCTTGACCGAATCACTCTGGCACGCCTACGTCGGGACTAGTAGCAGTCCTAGTGCTACTGCTACTGCTACATGCGAGTACCCCAACCAGGACACTCCAACCGAATCGATCGTCTTGTTTCGAGGACACCACGCCTTGGCCGACGGTGCGTCCATGGGTGCCGCCTTGCTGGATCTGTGCGACGAAGCTGCCGCCCAGAAACAGCAGATTCGGCTCGTGCTGGCCAAGCGACGTCCAAAAGGATTCTGGGCGCGCATGTATCGAACCATGCAACGCCTGCTTTGGTTGTTGACGGGCTCGGTACAGTCCGTGACGCACCAATTGCATCTATACGTGCGACAATGGTGGGACCCGGATCCGTGGGCCGTCTTGAAGCATACTGCTGCTGCTGCTGCCGGTAAAGGCAATCAAGACGCTGCAGCCGACCGCTCCATTTCGTGGTCCGCGGCCGCTCCTGTGGATCAAGCCAAGTGGATTGCAACAACTTTGGGGGGATCCAAGACGACCATTAATGATGTCTTTTGCTCGTGTGTCACGGCGGCACTGGCCAAGCAACTCGAGTGGCATCGAAACTATCGAGCGTCCACCAGTAATTCAATTTTGGATGGCAATACGCTATCCATACTGCCACGACAAGAGCATATGCACGTGGCGGTACCGGTGCACTTGAAAGGAGGTATCATCTTGCCGGGCGAGTCGGTTAGCAACCAATTGGGAGCCTTTTGCGTTCGCTTGCCCGGCGAAGTGACGGTCGAATCAACAAGCGCATCTAATGCTGCTACGAGGAGATTGCAAGCTGTCCACCAAGAATTGTACCGTGTCAAGCGAACTCCCGCGGCCTATTTCAGCCACTGGTCGGCCCGGGCCTTGACGCAGTGCATGCACCTTTTGCCTGCCTCTTGGGCTCCAGTCTTATTTGCCAAGGCGTCTGCGGGCGCAGTCGCTGTGGTGACCAATGTCCGCGGCGCGCCCACGACAGTTCACATGGCGTCGCGAGAAGTACAAGGCATTTACGGCTTTGTGCCGCTGCCCCCGGGCATTCCCGTGGGTGTGGTGGTGAGCAGTTATGCTGGTAACATGTCCTTGACCGTCACGGCGGAACCCTGGGCTGTTCCCGATGCGGATCGCTTCATGAGTTGGATTCTGGAAGAGTACTTGGTACTGTTGCAAGAGGCCAAGAATAAGTCCAAGAAGTCACAAGTCTAACGAACGTTTTCAAATACACGTATGCTAGTAGTCATCAAGCTGCTTATATTGCAGTAACGGTACACTGTACTCGTCTTCGACTATAAATACTCTGTAGTGAATGTTGTTATATTTGCGAAAAGTCGCTTGTTGTCATGTGCAAGTCGGAAAACAAACTGCCGCAATCTGGAAAGTCGGCATTTGTCGTTCCGTGCGCAGGATTGCGAATGGTAAAGTAAAGCAAAGTGCGCCGCTTATCCGAGGTATTGGCGCTGCCAAAATGCAAGGTGCGAGCGTCCATGACGGCCACGTCACCAGCCTTCAAGGACGCTTGGCGGTATTCCGCCGCGGCCAGCATGGCGTCCTTGCTGGGCGAGGTGAGACTATCGTGGACTTTAGCCGAATGACTAGCCGACAAGAATACAGTGGGTCCCATGCCGACTACAACGTCTTGTAGCGCGCAAAAGACTGTTAGCAGTGGTGCCAAATGGCTATACGGGGCATCGGGATGAATCGGTTGACTGTCCGCGCCAGGGTCGGCCACCAAGGCACTAAACTCGTGAAAGACTCCCTCCTTGTCTTGCAGCCACGCGTCAAATAGTTGACCCAATACGGCATGTTCCGATAACATGGACTGTAAGGCTGCTTTATATTGCTGAACGGGCCGAAGGTACATGTCGTAGCGATTCTTTCTCGAAAAGACGTTTCCAAACTGCGAGTCGGCGGTAGGTTCCGTGAGGCTTTTGTTGATTGCCTCCAAGCAAGTTGCCGCTAACTCTCGACTCAGAGCGTTATTGATGCGAACGACGCCCGCCGTTTGTAGCTCTTGCAAGCAGGCAGCTGCCGTTGCTGCAGTAGCCTTGTTATTGCCAACACCATTACTAGCAGGCTCCAACAAGTCCTTCACGACGCGTTGCTGCAAGTTGGCCGCGTGATTGGCAGCCGCTTGGTCGGTTGCCAGTTGGAGTCTCTTGTAGGTTTCGGCAATCACTTGCGAGTCCTTGGCGGTATACGAGATGCAGATAGTGTCCTTGCTAATGGCGCTTGCAGCGTGATCGTGATCAGCGTTAACGTCATTATTGTCATCGTCGGCATCTCCTACGAAACAACCGCCGGCCAGTTGAAACAACTCCAAGAGTTGCAAAGTTTCGAGCGAAAGGCCGTCTTGTGCAGTTACTCGCTCCTTGTTCATATCGTTCTCGTCGAATGACGATGACGATGACGACGATAACGATGACGATGACGATGACTGGGATAAGTGATTGCTACAGTTCATTGTGGTGATGAGAGGCACTAGAGTACTATAGAGTACCGTTGTATACTGAAGTGTCGACGTTGGTGTATGATAGTCTTCGTGTTCGTGTTTCGTCTTCGTTCCGGGCGAGCGTTCAACGTGTGGGCCTGGGGGCCCCTACTGTCTATCTGACCGTACGTACTGTCTGCCAGGCAGCCGTCGTGAATTTGTGACGAGCTGACAGACACAGACCGCCTGGCGTGCCAAACATAACCCAAGTCGAGTCGAGTCAGTCGTTGGTCTTGTGCTAGCTTATATGGTACAGTACAGTGCGTCGTACACACTACGAGTAGAGCTAGTAGTACTACAGCTACTACTAAGTAGTAGAGCTAGCAGTAGACTAGTAGAGCTAGTAGACTAGACTAGTAGAGGTCCACTCGTACCGGCTCGTTGCTAGAAACCGAATTGGGAGTACTGCAGGACCGTCACCACAAATTACAACGATTCGATCAAATTGCTTCCCGCTTTGACAGGAGCTGACTTGTTGTGGCGGCGTCGATAAGGAGGCACAGCACTTTTGTTGGTGTCTTTCTACCGGCTTGGTGCACCAACGTTGTATTCCCGGCTGCCATTGTCAAAGTTACCGCTTGCGGCACCGCATCCAACAAGATCGCAATTTGGTACATTTTTGGCCAATGGGCGAACGAGGCGCAAACACGGCGACGGTGCGTGCCTAATACTACGACTGACTCGTACCAAAGCTGAACGGAACGGATCGCGGGAAGGTTCTAGAGCTATTTTTCTAGAACGAAGCCATCATATTAATAGAGACGTCTCGTTAGTCCAATCGCCGGCACCTCGGTACAGTCGTACTGTAGTTGGGATTTAGAAAACGCGGTAACGCGACGAGGCGAATTCCGAGTTCGTATAGTGCATAGTTACGTAGATCGCCTATACAATTTAATTGTCAAGCTAATACCAAGCACAGACGCGTTCATTCTAGGGCTGTGGGAGCTGAGCAAATCCTTGACCAGCAATGATGGCATAGGAAGTGCTGTTGATACTTGATACCGAGAATAATGGCGTCAATATTGGGATTGAAGGCTGGTGCACTCAAGATCGCCGTGTCGGTATTCACACCATTGCTAATGTTGTTGACTCGCTGATCTAGCGTTCGAGGTGGCGGTGGATTGAAAGAAGGGGGTTGAAATGGGGCAGCGAAAGGAGGACGAAACGGGCCAAAGAACCCGAAGGTCTGCAACTTGCGCGACGAACCCCGGAGACCCAAGATTTCTGCCGGCCGTTGGAGCTCTCGTGTCGCGAGTGTCGCCCGCTACGAGGCATGCAACGACCAGCATTGCCACTACCTACAAGGCTCACCACCAGCGTCTTCATGAAAACTACGCCGTTTGTTAATTGTTTTTGTGGCTGTTCGTATCCCTCGACACCACAAAGTCGTCGCGAGGGTATCTTTGAGATTTTATTGCGTTCTCATCATGAGAACGGATTGCTTTGGGTAACATTCAGCTACAGAAACATTTGACTCGTCGTAGTAGCTACCTACACCTGCCAAAAAAAAATCAAAAAAATCGCAACGTTGAAGTTTGTCATTTTGAGATTGGTTTTGGATCCCAACATTGTGATCAATCAAGCCGTTCATAAAGAGCACGCTTTGGCGACTTTTTTGGCGTGACTTGCAGCTTCAAATAAATTAAAATTCTGAATAGATATGACTGTTAATTGAGAATATACTACCAGTACCAGGTACTGCACATTCGAGAAATGCGAAATGACTAGTCTGAACTCAAAATTACTGCATGCGTCGTACTCAAGACGCCTGTTCCCCGGCCGCGAACGAGATCTTTTGTTTTTGTATTTGCCTGCTTTTCTTTTTGCTTCTCTTTGAAGAGTACCTGGTACGTTGATGGAGTACGTAACAGGTCACTAGCCTATGGAGTTATCGTATTCACTATAGCTACGTAGATAGAGCTTCAGGTCACTATTGTACGGAGTTACCGCAATCCTTATATATTTAGTCTCGTGATTCTTAGGGGATAAAAGGGCTAATGGTATTCGCCTGGGTAGAGACGAGTCCCTGCACGGTTGCAGGGGTGGGGACGAAGACGGGCTTGACGGTTCCCACCTGAGCCAGAGCCTGGGCAGAGGTAGGAGTAAAGGCGGGCTTGACGGTTCCCACCTGAGCCAAAGCCTGGGTAGAGGTAGGAGTAAAGGCGGGTTTGACGGTTCCCACCTGAGCCAGAGCCTGGGTAGAGGTAGGAGTAAAGGCGGGCGTGACGGTGCCTACCTGAGACAGAGCCTGGGCGGCGGTAGGAGTAAAGACGGTCTTGACGGTGCCTACCTGAGCCAGAGCCTGGGCGGCGGTAGGCTTGAAGTTGGTGATGGACGCGGCCTGGACAGACGGGAGCCGAGAAATCGAGGCGAAGTTGTTGCTGACGACCACCTGCAACTCGCGCGAGGCGGCGGTGCCCTTGAGACCCGGGTTCTCGTTGGCGTTAATCTTGAAAGAAGCAGCGACGACGGCCGCAACAACGAGGCTGGACACGAGGATCTTGATGGTGGTCTTCATGATGCTTTTTGGATTTGACTTCGTTTGAGACTTCAGTTTAAATTTATGAAGTTCGAAGGGTCGGATGCGATGACCGTTCTCATCGACAAAAGAAAACGTATCGTAGAACTACTGTAGAAATGCGCTACTATAGAACTGCCGTAGAAGCAGGTACCAGTTACTGCGGGGTCGTGTACAAACGGAATATTTTTGCGATCTTTGGGTGACGCGTTGACGAGACCTCGCGTCGAATGCAACACAAATCTTTTCCTTTGCTCCTTTGGACGGAGTGCGGGCGTTGGTGGCAAGACCCGTACTGTAGAAGAACGAAGATATGCATTTTTGACCACGATTGGCTTTTCATTTTCGTCGGCGAAAAAGACACGTATCGCAGAAACCTCGTCCCCCGTCCTATTGCACTTCACACTGAACTTATGAATATGGTGAATCTTATCCATCGGTCCAACGGATCATCAAGAGACATTTAATGAAATGATCACGGGTGCTTTGCGTAGTAGGATAGTGCTGGTGCAATTGGTGATGTGAAAGATCTTGTTTTTTGCCCCTCTTTGGTATGCAATGGGAACGTTGATAGAAATCGAAACAGGTCGCTAGCGTATGAAGCTACCGCAATCCATATTGCTACATTGATAGAGTGTAAGCTCACTAACGTATGGAGTTACCGCAATCCTTATATAATTAGTCTCGTGATTTTTAGGGGATAAAAGGGCTGATGGCGTCCGACTGGGTAGAGACGAGAGCCACAGACTGGTCAGAGGTAGGAATAAAGACGGGCGTGACGGTGCCAAACTGAGCCAGAGCCTGGACAGAGGTAGGAGTAAAGACGGGCTTGACCGTGCCAAACTGAGCCAGAGCCTGGTCAGATGTAGGAGTAAAGACGGGCTTGACTGTGCCAAACTGAGACAGAGCCTGGTCAGAGGTAGGCCTGAAGTTGGTGATGGACGCGGCCTGGACAGACGGGAGCCGAGAAATCGAATCGAAGTTGTTGCTGACGACCGTCTGCAATTCGCGCGTGGCGATGGTGCCCTTGAGACCCGGGTTCTCGTTGGCGTTAAGTTTGAGGGAAGCAGCGAGGCCGGCCGCAACAGCGAGGCTGGAGAAGAGAATCTTCATGGTGGTCTTCATGGTGATGCTTTTTGGATTCCGTTTGAGAGATCGGTTTAAAATTATGCGAATTGCAAGATCGTTCTCATAAACCAAAAAGAAAATGTACGTAAAACTGCCGTAGAAGTAGGAACTGCTGGGTCGTGCGAACTTTGGGTGACGCGTTAATGAGACTACGCACGTCGAATACGAATGACTGAAGCCAAAAACAAATCTTTTTTCGGCTCCTTTGGATTTGGACGGAGTGCCAAGGGTGTTCAGGGTGGTAGATAGTTAAGGGTGAAGCCGGTTATAACCAGAAGCTATAACTCTACTAGACTAGTCTACTGTAGTAACCTGGCTATTACTAGATGATTGTCAAAAAGGCTGGTTATTAGTCTGAGTTTACAAAGACCCCTAGTTAAAAGTTATTATAACACCCATTGTATATCTATTCTCCTCAAGTGGATGCTTCTCTTTCGGATAAGCTAGCAATACCCTCGTGTCTATCGCTGTCGTCGTCCTTGTTACCACCAAAGTTTCCCCGACCGTCATTTTCAAAGTTGCCGCCTGCAACACCCGCACCCGAAAGGGTCGGTGCCACCCGCCGCTGGCAGCGCTAGAGCCAGAACCGAATCCAAGACCGCCGGCTGTGCCGAATCTCTTGGGTTTAGACGCTTCGCCTCTCCACCAAAGTTCGCTGCCGGGCCAAAGCTTGAGGACTCGTACAGCAGCAGGCGAGTATATGCAACTACGTATTTGGCTTTACCCGCAGTATCAGCCGCAAGACTAATCAGGCCACCACCAGAACACAAGCAACCACTAGGATTGGCAATAGTCGGGCGTAAGACCGCTCCAAAAGGCCTTTTGTCAACCTGCGAGGGAAGTGTTTGCGACGTCAACATGCATCTCTCCAGTAAATTCACCAGCTATGTCAACCCGGCTTTTGTGTGGGTCATAATGCCATTTTAACATTCGGAAAGACCTCTCGTATGCCAGCTCCGCACTCGCCGTCTGCGACCATGGCTGTTGTTGCCGTCTTGCTTGCCCTTGCCGGTTGTGTTTTCCGCGCCAAGAAGAACCCTAGGAAGGAGATCGCTGTCGAGAATAGTAGCACCGTTGGCACCTTCTTGGGACAACAAAGCTGCAGCGTCAGCTTCAGTGTACTATACGGCGGGTCAACAGACCAACTTCAGCGGAAAAGAGCCGCAATTGGATTGGATAGTCGCTCTACTAGTAACAACATACCAAGACAACCCACTTTTTGCAGACGATACGCAAATCTAACAATAACGTTCCCCATTAAGAATCAGTTATTCCTCATCACGAGCAGCACCTATAGTCACTCGTTGTCATTTGCAAGTCGGGAAACAAACTGCCGCACTCTGGAAAGTCGGCATTTGTTGTTCCGTGCGCAGGATTGCGAATGGTAAAATAGAGCAAAGTGCGCCGCGTATCCGACACGTTGGCGCTGCCAAAGTGAAGCAAACGAGCGTCCATGACGGCCACGTCACCAGCCTTCAAGCATGCTTGGCGGTATTCCGCCGCGGCCAGCATGGCGTCCTTTTCCACCACCGACGCGGTAAAACTGTCGTGTGCGGCAGCCGAATGACTGGCTGGTACGAATACTGTGGGTCCCATATCGGCTGTCACGTCTTGGAGGGCGCAAAAGACCGTCAACATGGGCGCTTCAAGGCTGTACCGTGCGTCGGGATGGATCGGTTGACTGTCGGCACCCGGGTCGGCCACCAAAGCGCTAAACTCGTGAAAGACACCTGATTTACCCTGCAGCCACGCGTCGAATAGTTGACCCAATACGGCATGTTCCGACAGCATGGCCTGTAAGGCTGCTTCATATTGTTGAACGGGTCGAAGATACATGTCATAGCGAAAAGGTCTTGAGTACACGTTGCCAAACCCTGGTCCTCCCAGTTCTTGTTGGGCCGTGATAGCGTTGGGCTCTGTGAGGGCCACATTAATGGCAGTCAAGCATTCTGCTACTAGCTCATCAGTCAAGACGTTGTTGATGCGAACAACCCCCGTCGTTTTCAGTTGGTCCAACAAGTATGCCGCTCTGGACTCGTCGTTGTGCTCCTGCGAATGCAATGAATCTACCAAATCGGGAATGCCGTGGAGTTGCAAGGCGGCTCGATGACTGTGAGCCGCCTCTTCTGCTGCTAGCTCGAGTCGCTTGCAGGTATCATCAATCACTTGCTGTTGCGCACTGGCCTTGTCCGTGTCAGCTTTATCGTCGTTACCGTCGTCGTTGTCGTCGTCGTTGATATCATTCGTATCGTCCTTGTCGGAATTTCCCATGAAACAGCCGTGTTGTTGAAACTCTTGCAACATTTGCAAGGTTTCGAGCGAAAGACCGTCGTGTGCGGTCACTCGATTGACGTTCTCGTCATTACTGTCAGTACTTGCAGAACCGTCGTCGCTGCTGTGACTGTTCATTCTGTCTCTGCGTTTGGTTTCGGCAAGCAAACGAGTCGCTGCGCGCCAATGTACGAACACAAAAATGCTAGACGATTGCAGATTCGTTCAGATGTGATGGGACGGACTATAGTGTCGTGTGCCGTCGTTGTGTGTCGTTGCGTGCCGTCGTTGTGTGGCGTCAATGATGAATATCCAAGAGGAAAGAGACTGTATGACTCTCTTACAGGCTCAAGGAGAACAGCACATGCGGCATCCAGTAGTCTACTCCAGCCATACAATACGTAAAATAATGAACCATCGCATCATGGTCGCAATTCAGCATGATGGCGTTCGCGGGGTACTTATTGAAAGGTTATCAGCTGTATCGTACGTCGCAAAGACGGTCTCTCTACTCTGGTCGTATATCTACCTGTCTGCTCGCCTACCTAGTATCGCTCCGAATCTACTACGGAACTGCATCCTCCTACATACCCAGTGAGCTAGTAGCACTGCGCTAGTAGGAGTAGTAAAAAAAGTAGCTACTGCTGCTTTTGTGTCGTAGAGTAGTAGGAGTAATACTCCTCCTCCGCCCTCCCACTCCTCCTCCTAGTAGCTGCTACTAGCTGCTAGTAGAGAGTAGTACAAGTGATGTCAGGCAGTCAGCACCACCAGCCACCAGCAGCGCGGCTTCAAAACAACCACCGTGCTGGCCATTGAATCATTGAAAAATGGTAGACAACGCAGCACAGCAGCAATGCTCCTGGAGTTAGCTTGAGGACGTGCTGGTGATCACGGAATGGCGTGGAGAGACGGGCGCCACCACCAGGGGAAATCTTGGATCCCACGCGAAAGCGTACATCTCCATTGCCCACTTTCCTGGATGACAGGGTGATATTTGACGGAAGCAACAAGTAAAGGCTGAATTATTGCAGTTGCAACGAACAACAACATTAGAGTGCTGGTACTCGCTCACACACGCTTTGCGTATGGTGATGCATCCATGGACGAGCGAGGTACTGTGTGTGTGTGTGTGTCTGTGTTGTTGTTTAGGTTTTAGTAGTAATGAGCTCGGGTCTTCTCTCCAAGATCACACCAAAGGACTCGTCAATACCGTCGCTCATAGCGCTATATTAGCCAGAGAAGAGGGCATGTGAGACGGGTGCTTTCGCGCGGGAACCGGGATTTCCACACCACCCTACAGTGTGGTCTCCCCAGACTCGTCTCTCCCCAACATTCAAGTTTCGACATCGTGTCGGAACTGCCAGCATTTCTGCTGCGCCGTCTACTGAAGTTTCCTCGGCCAAGTTGTTACCTTGACGAGCCACGCGAGCCGGTTTGAAGCTGCCAGACGCCAAGCTAAGCTAAGGCCGCCGCCATTGGATTTGGGAGCGATGTACTGTGTGTGTGTGCGTGTGCGTGTGTGTGTGTGTGTGTTGTTTAGTTATAAGTCGTAATAAGCTCGGGTCTTCTTTCCAAGACCACACCAAAGGACTCGTTAATACCGTTGTAGCGCTAATATTTGCCGGCGAAGAGAGCATGGGAGACGAGCGCTTTCGCGCGGGAACCAGGATTTCCATACCACCCTACAGTGTGGTCTCCCCGGACTCGTCTCTCCACAACATTCAAGTTTTGTAATCGTGCTGGAACTAACAGCATTTCTGCTGCGTTGTCGTACAAGTTTCCTCGCCCAAGTTGTTACTACCTTGACAGGGCCACGCGAACCGGGTCGAAACTGCCAGACACCAAGGCCGCCATTGGGTTTTCCATCCTTGTGTGAGTCTGCCAATCCAGAAAGACGTATCCATCCTTTCGTGCATTCACTCTCACAAGGAATCAAGTTGTTAGTATTCATTCATCCGTATCCTGTTGTATTCTCTCCTTCCGTCGTCCAAGGTTGCCTCACACATCCAAAAACCAAAGTCAAAAAGCAAAATCCAAAAATCCAAAAGCAAAAAGCAAAAAGCAAAAAAAAGCGATGGAGCGCCAATCCCTCAAGGAATCCCTTGAGCCTCGATAAAGTCACGCTCGCAAAGCCAGAATCAAAAACAAAACAAAACAAAAAAAAGAGAAAAGCGGCGAGGGAAGCCTCGTGGCGGGAGGCGGCAACCCTGGTCGGTAGA
>Ga0307981_1002596_pt1 | contig 14416 bp, 13 predicted proteins | sample OrgLakmetagen987_FD_201849 | JGI IMG/M metagenome (GOLD analysis project Ga0307981, IMG submission 201849) | Saline water microbial communities from Organic Lake, Antarctica - #987 | ecosystem: Environmental > Aquatic > Non-marine Saline and Alkaline > Saline | place: Antarctica: Organic Lake... | reverse complement strand
TCCGGCACAGCATTGGCAGAGCATCCGGACCAGCAATCCAATTGAATCGGCCTTCGCGACGATCCGGCATCGTACCAAGCGTTCAAAGGGCTGCCTCTCACGCGATGGCATGCTGCACATGATGTTCGAAAGGCGTAACAATACTGAGCCTCGACCAAGAACGCCACCTGACATTAACATCGAAAGCTGATGACAAAGCGCAAAAAAACTCCTTCAAACCGCTCGAGTTTTGAGAGAACTTGATGGCCGCTTCGGGCTCTGTGCCGTTGTTCCGGACATTGTAGTCTAATGACCGCTTCAAACAGCCGAATGTCAGAGAGTTGGGTCACGCCGCTGAAAGCGTTGTAGTTTCTGTGTTTCGGGAATGGCTGCTTACGGATAGTAGTCCAAGCTTGCCCCGCTGCGCCGCCGCAAGTCCGCTCTGAGCCCCAAGCGGCCGGATCAAAACCGTGCCCTTTGCTGACGCAGCAAACCGATCTTTGTTTGTAGAAACTGCCTGGTTGTTGCATTGTAACATCGCAAGACAACATCGGAGAACGAATGTCCCGAAAACTTGCTGGAATCTTGGTGGCTGATGCAGTTGCCTACAGTGCCCGGATGGAGGAAAACGAGGTTAAGGCACTGGACGCGCTCTCCAACTCGCGCGCGATTATCGACGACGTCCTTGCTTCGCATCAGGGCACTGTCAGAGCAAAATTGCTTGAGGCGGGCAGGGCGAGCAATTAGCGTCGCGGGATGACAAAACACAGCCCCTTCCGCTACTTCAAGACGAGCCCAGAGATCATCCGCTTAGCCGTTATGATGTATGTTCGGTTTCCGCTTTCGCTTCGGAACGTGCGGGACCTTCTGAACGAACGCGGCATCGATATCAGCCACGAAACGGTTCGATTTTGGTGGAACAGATTTGGCCCGCTGTTTGCCGCAGAGATCCGCAAGAAAAGGGTCAGCCAGATGCGCGCATATTCGAACTGGCAATGGCACCTGGACGAGGTGTTCGTGAAGATCAACGGTGAGACGCACTACCTCTGGCGGGCCGTGGATCACGAAGGGGAAGTTCTGGAAAGCTTTGTCACAAAGCGTCGTGATCGCAAGGCAGCGTTGAAATTCCTTAAGAAAACAATGAAACGCCATGGCCGCCCACATATTTTCGTCACCGACATGCTGCGTTCCTATGGCGCGGCGATGAAGGAGGTCGGCAACGCTGATCGGCAAGAAACCGGCCGCTGGCTCAACAACCGAGCGGAGAATTCACACCAGGCATTTCGAAGGCGAGAACGGGCTATGCTTCGCTTTAGACGGATGCGAACTTTACAGAAATTCGCCGCCGTTCACGGCTCAGTCCACAACCATTTCAACCAGGAGCGCCACCTTTACAGCCGATCAAATTTCAAGCTGAACCGCGCCGCCGCTCTTACCGAGTTGCGCGGTCTCTGCGCAGCCTAACAGATTGAGGTTGCTAGAGAACTGAGACTGGTTCGCATTCGTCTGACAGCACCGCCAAAATTATTTATATTATCTATATATATCAGGTATTTATGGTGATTCGGATTTTCCACGTCCCCCAACTTGACCCCCAATTGGAATTTGAATGATCGACTTTTTGCCTTCCAACTGACTGCGGAAAAAAACGACGGTATTTCGGGATATGTCCGATTTTTGTCTGGAAGAGGTTCCCGCCTTTCAAACCATGTATGGCGGCTGGCTTGCTTTTTCTCTTGGGTCAACGACTTGGATACTTCAAGGCCTACACTCTTTGCTGCAACTGGGGTCGAGACCCCAAGGAAAGGCTGATGTCTTCGGGACTGGTGGGCGGACATGGTCTTGCGGGTTCATCGAAGTCCTAGAAAATCCACACAGATGGTATGGGGATGCGTTCCGTGGCCGCCACGTCTGGTGGATCAATTCTGCCTTTGTTGACGAACGTTCAGTGGTCGACAAGCACCGCCTATAGACAAAGTTGCCCTTCGTTGCGCCTGCGCCATTGACCGGTTTAAGCAACAATAGCGAAACACCCAACTGAACTGAATTACGCCGGTGCCTCTTTCGCCCCAGTCATAAACGCCACCGCATCCGACATTGTGTAGTCTTTCGGATCGATCACACACAGGCGTTTGCCAAGGCGATGAACGTGGATACGGTCCGCAACCTCGAACACATGGGGCATGTTGTGGCTGATCAGAATGATTGGGATGCCTCGTGAACGGACATCAAGGATCATTTCCAATACGCGGCGAGACTCTTTGACACCTAAAGCCGCCGTGGGCTCGTCCAGAATGATGACCTTGGACCCGAAGGCAGCAGCACGGGCCACAGCCACACCTTGTCGCTGACCACCTGACAATGTCTCGACAGCTTGGTTGATGTTCTGGATCGTCATAAGCCCAAGCTCTGACAGCTTGTCACGGGCGAACTGCTCCATGCGGGGGCGGTCTAATTGTCGTAACCACTTTCCGCGGAACCCAGGTTTGCGAATTTCGCGCCCCATGAACATGTTGTCGGCGATGGATAAGGCGGGCGACATTGCAAGGGTCTGGTAGACTGTTTCAATCCCTTCCTTCCGGGCGTCCGTGGGTGAGGTAAACCTGACCTTCTGACCCTCAAGAAAGACGTCACCTTCGTCTGGGATGACAGCCCCTGAAATTGCTTTAATCAATGATGACTTACCGGCACCGTTGTCCCCGATTACAGCGAGAATTTCACCTGGGTAGAGGTCGAAGTCGCAATGGTCGAGTGCCGTGACCCTGCCATAGCGTTTGACCAAACCACGGCCTTTGAGGATGGGTTCAATGGACCCATTTGCGATGTTTTCCATCAAAGTCATGCTGAGACCTTTCTGATCCACTGATCTACTCCGACAGCGCCGATGATCAGCACGCCGATGAGAAGGAATGTCCATTGTGCGTCTGCGCCTGCGAGGCGAAGGCCGAGGGTGAAGACACCTACGATGAGGGCGCCAAAGAGGGGCCCCATGATCGATCCACGTCCACCGAACAACGAAATACCGCCAATCACCACAGCGGTGATGCTTTCTATGTTCAGCAATTGACCAGAGGTTGGACTGACGGAACCGATCCGGCCAATCAACGCCCAGCCTGCGATAGCGCAGATGAAGCCAGTGACCGCATAGACCGAAATCAGTGTCCGCTTAACGTTCACACCCGAAAGCTGTGCCGCTTCGGGGTCGTCGCCCACTGCATATATGTGGCGGCCCCAAGCCGTGTGTTTAAGGGCATAGGCAAGGAAGGCAAAGATCAGGACCATGGCAATAACACCAAAGGTGAATGTCGCACCGCCTCGTCCGTCTGCATCTGCACCTATTTTGAATGTGGACCCAAGAAACTGTAACAACGGCGCATTTTGCTCAATGTCCTGACTACGGATCGTTTCGTTTCCGGAATATAGGAAGTTCGCAGCTAAAACGATCTGCCACATGCCAAGGGTCACGATGAAGGGGGGCAGCTTCATCACAGCGATCAACCAGCCGTTAATCGAGCCAATGAGTGTTCCGAATGCGAGGCCCGCCGCCACTGCAATTTCAACCGGGACGCCATAACGAAAGGTGAACTGCCCCATGATGACGCTTGATAATACCGCAATGGCACCCACGCTCAGATCGATACCTGCGGTGAGGATCACGAGACTTTGGGCCGCGGCAACGATACCGACGATCTGCACTTGTTGCAGGATTAATGTCAGCGCGAATGGTGAGAAGAATTTTGATCCTAACAAAGCTCCAAACAAGACAATTGAGGCCATGAGGACGAACAGCGGCACAAGTGCGGGGTTCACATGCAACGCATGCTGAAACTTTGCCAGAAAACCTTTGCGTGCCGTGAACGTCGCCACGGAATCCGATGCAGTTGGTTTGATGGCGGTTTCAAATTCGTCGGCTTCGCCAGTCATTGTGCGATCCCCTTATGGTAAAAAAAGACGTTTGGGGGAGCATACCCCGATTTGGAAAAAGGGGCGGAAAAACGTCCCGCCCCTTCAGGTGCATCCTAGTTTAGATGCGGGAGGTATGGTTTAGCCCCAGCAAAGCTCTGTGCCTTCAGCGACAGAAATGCTGTCCACGCCTTCGACTGGCTGGTCGGTGACCAAAGCGACACCTGTGTCAAAAAAATCTTTACCAGGCGTGTTCTCGGGCAGCGTGCCGTCGGCGCTATAGGCCGCAATTGCCTTGATGCCCAACGATGCCATTTGCAATGGATACTGCTGCGCCGTTGCGCCGATCACGCCGTCCGCAATGTTTTGGACACCGGGACAACCCCCATCCACGGACACGATTAGCACATCGTTCTCACGCCCGATGGATTTCAGCGCCTCATAAGCACCGGCGGCGGCCGGTTCGTTGATAGTATAGACCAAGTTGATCATTGGATCGACTGCAAGCAGGTTTTCCATACCGGTCCGACCGCCTTCTTCATTGCCCTCAGAAATGTCGTGTCCAACAATACGGGGGTCTTCTTCGTCACCCCAACGGTTCGGGTCGCCAAGGTCAATGCCAAAGCCCTGCAGGAAACCTTGGTTGCGAAGAACGCCAACTGTTGGTTGCGATACGTTAATGTTCAATAGGCCAATCTTTGCATCGGCAGCAGCATCCCCCATCTGGCCCGCAGCCCACTCCCCGATCAGAACACCCGCCTGAAAGTTGTCTGTCGCAAAGGTTGAATCTGCCGCATCGATTGGATCAAGGGGCGTATCCAGCGCAATGACTAGTAGGCCCGCTTCCCGCGCCTGCTGCACTGCCCCTACGATGGAAGACGTATCAGACGCCGTAATCAGGATGCCAGACGCGCCGTCGACGATGCAGGTTTCGATGGCTGCAACTTGTGTTTCGTGGTCGCCATCAACGCGCCCCGCATAAGAACGAAGCGTAATACCCGCTTCAGCAGCCGCCGCTTCCGCGCCTTCACGCATCTTGACGAAGAATGGGTTAGTGTCTGTTTTCGTGATCAAGCACGCGGAAGCAGTGTGACCGTCCGCCATAACAGAACCAGCAGATGTAATAGCGGCAAGTGCAGTGCCGATGAAAAACTTTTTCATAATGTCCTCCCAGACAATTAATTCGTCAGAGCCTCCACTCCGACATTGGTGCGGCAAGCTTTTGACTGCCGCTTAACCTTAAGAAACGTGATTCTCAGGCGTCTGTCAATTAATTAGTTAAGTTTTCTTATTAATAGGTTTACCTGTTTTATGTGGATGCCTATGGTATTTTCATGGAACACGGACTCATCAGATCAATCAGCACTGGGCTAAGCCAGAAGGGCGTTCGGGATCATAACGAGCGGCTTTTACTATCGCTGCTGCAGCGCAATGGTCCGATGCCAGGAAGCGATTTGTCACGACTGGCCGAGCTTTCCCCCCCCACTGTTTCAAGCATTCTACGCCGCCTCGAAGGAGAAGGCATCCTTGAACGTGGCGAACCTGTCCGAGGCAAAGTCGGGAAGCCATCGATCCCAATGCGACTGGCGTCGGACGGTGTGTTTTCGTTCGGATTCAAGATTGGCCGCAGGTCCGCTGATCTGGTGCTGATCGACCTAAACGGTAAGTTGCGCGAAGAACGGCAACTGACCTACCCCACCCCTATCTCCGAAGACATCTTGGGATTTCTTGGAGATGGTGTTCGCAACATCACTGAAGGCATGGATCCCGCCCACGCTGCACGCATTTGCGGCATCGGTATCGCAGCACCCTTTGAGATGTGGAACCGTCCAGATAAGTCTATGGATCTATCTGCCGCCTTTGCACCATGGGTAGGCATCGACATAAGGCAGGAAGCCCAATTGCGAACTGGATTACCTGTATCCCTCTTGAACGACGCAACCGCCGCTTGCCAAGCCGAACATACCTACGGTCGCGGTAAAGAGTTCCGTGACTACGCTTATTTCTTCATCGGTGCATTCATCGGCGGTGGAATCGTGTTGAACAACTCGGTTTTTGAAGGTCGCCAGGGTAATGCAGGTGCGCTTGGATCATTACCAAGCATCGGCCCCCAAGGCGAAAGTATGCAGTTGGTCGATATGGCGTCGATACACCAGTTGGAACTGCGCCTGCGTGAAGTTGATCTCGATCCGCAGCAACTTTGGTCTAAACCGGAAAGTTGGCATTCCCTGTCGCGCTACGTCGACCCTTGGCTCGGGCAGACCGCCCAAGAACTTGCCAAGGCTGCTCTTTCCACCTGCTCTGTCATCGACTTCGAGGCTATCCTAATTGATGGTGCTTTCCCTGCCAGCGTCCGTGACGACCTAGTGAACCGTGTTCGCCGCTACGTGGTCACACAAGACACCCGTGGCCTGATCCAACCCCGCATCGAGAGTGGGAGCATTGGCCGCAAGGCCCGTGCAATTGGTGCCGCAACACGGCCAATAGGGGCGCAGTTCATGATGCAAGCCAGTCTTGGGATGACGATCTGATTGTGGGGCTTCAAAAAAAGCAGACCTTTGTTGTTCTGAAGCATCGGTCACACTGGGCTCACTGCCGCGCAGCAACACCGGGTCAAGCGTGGTCTTTGACCTTCAGAGATCCTTGGTCTTCCGCGCATTGCCTGCAAGTGGCAGAATGTAACCGTGCGAAGATGCTACGAGTGAATGTTTGTAGACCAGTTTGTGATAATTTGTTCGGAGACTTGGTTCATATCATTGCCAATTATATCAGGCACTGGAACTCCCGTTGCAAACATCGCTGCATTACCAGGCCGTCTAACGAGAGCGCCCGCGCAGCCTGCCGTCTGAGCACCGATCGTATCCCAAAGATGGCATGCCACCATGCAGAGATCTGAAAGCTCCACTCCCAACTCCATTGCCACGCTACGGTAGGTTTCTGAAGCTGGCTTGAAGCGCGCGACTTCGTGCACACTGAAGGATCGCTCGAAATAGTCGGCAAGTCCTGCGCGTTCCAGTGGCGTTGGGGAAGGGCCAGGCGCGGAATTTGTCAGGGTCACCAAACGAAAGCCTGCCGATTTCAACTTGTCGAGTGCCGGCGCTACATCAGGGTGGGCTGGCATCTTTCCGATTTGCTGTTTCAACTCAGCGACGTTGTCTTCGGTTATCGTAATGCCCGACGTTTCGCCGACCATCCGCAGAGTTCCAGCGGCAAGCTCTCCGAACGGGGTGTAGAGGCCTGAGAGGGTCAGCGCCTGCGAATAAATAATGAGCTGAGCGAACCATTCTCGCATTGTCGAAGAATCGCCAAACACACTTTCGAAAAAGGGCTCAAGCGTTGTCAGGTCGAGCAGCGTTTCGTTGACATCAAAAACGATGATGGAAGGGGTTTGCGGTTTCGACATTTTGCAATGCTCCAAAGAAAGTTCGTTTTCTGTTACCTAGGTGCCTGTGTACGATCGAACTGGCCGTAGTCGCGGCGGATACTGAATGCGGCGATCTCGTCAATTCCCGACAAATCGCCACTGTTCATCACCGATGTGTCGAAATCCGCGAGGCTGTCAAAGCTGGCCAGCGAAATGTATCTGTCTTCGTGATTGAAGCTTCTGAACGCGGAGAACATCGGTTTGAGCATCGGTTTCGTGCCGTAAAGCGCGAACACACAGATTTCGTTCGGGCTTGGTTCTGTTAGCGTAATGGCTTCGGACGCACTCTGATGACGATGCAATATCCGCTCGCCAACGCGAATCCTGTAGTCGGCAAAATGCACTTCATTGCCTGCCGCCTGCGATTTGCGATGTTCTGCGTCCTTGCGCCAAGCGACGATGGCTTCTTCGCTTTCCCAAAGCTGGTGGGACAACAAGTGATCTGGGTCGGTCAGAGAGCCGTATCTATCGAGAAAGACAAGTCCCTCGTGACGTGCGAGGGCCGGGCGCAGTTTGGCGACGTGGTTGAAATAGTGATCGAGATGGCCGGGTTTTGGCCGCATCTCGAAAAACAGCGCGTGCATGATATATTTCCTCACTTTTCTGCTTTGATCTTTCAATATGACGCTTGAGACAGCTGAGCATCAGGCAATTCAAACCCAACCACAAGCCAGTGCTAACTGTCACATCCCGAGCGGGCTGCACATCAACAAAGCTGATTTACAAGCACCGCTGATACCAAAAGTGATGTATTTTATTCACAAGCAAAGCAGCATGCGTAAATCATAAATCCCCACGCAGCCAAAGATTCGTCCGATCCTTTGACATCCGTTCTGAACGACCTCCGCGTGGTTGCCGCTCCTTCAGGAGCTGAAAATAGCCGAACCTTCAAAGATATTGTTCGGCGCAAGTCAATCTCCTTGGAACATTGGCCTATCCGACAGCACGGTGAGGAGAGGGCACTCTGGTGTCTCCGAACCGCTGCACTTTGCAATCGTTTCTGCCAAGATGGCCTCGATGTTTTGAAGATGCCTTATCTTAGTGCGCACTACGTCGAGATGATGCCGGCCGCTCTTCGCAACCTCCGCACAGGTATGGCTAGCGACCTTCGAGAGCACGCCAGAGGTTGCTTGCGAACAGTAGCTGGCACATCCCTTCGCCTAGCACATTTTGGTTGCTGGAGAGTTGAGGCTGGTTCGAATTTCTCCAACGATATCCATTTGAGCGCTTTCGCTCATAAATCTTCACCTAACGCATTAGGAGCTTGATCAGTAAGCAAGATCACCCGATTGTTGGTCAAGCGTTATGCAAATCGGGGAACGTCGTGTTATCTGCACAAGCGGCGGTACCAGATGCTTCCCTATTTCAGAAAAGGAAGCCCAATGCGGACCTTCATCCTCCCTCTTATCTTAATCGCAAGCTTTGGCCTGAGCACGCCCGTCCTAGCACAGGATCTAGGCGACCTCATCGGAGGTATTGCCCAATCACTGATCCAGCAAGAGGTGGACCGCAACGCCTATGTCGCCGCGCAGAACGCCAATACCGTCTCAGCCTACCGCGACTATCTGGCGAAGTTTAAAAACGGTCAGTACCGCACCAATGCCGAAAATGCCCTTGCGCGGCTGGGCACGCCGGTCGAGGGTTCTCCGGCATCAGCAGCTCAGACTGAGGCTAGGCTGGGTATTACCGCTGCACAGCGCATGTCGGTTCAGCGGGAGTTGACGAGGCTGGCGTATCCGACTTACGGCACCGACGGCATCTGGGGCCGCAACACTCGCAACGCCATTTCTACCTGGCAGCGAGACAGGGGTGACAAAGTCACTGGCTACGTCACAGAAGAGCAATTGCGGCTGCTGGCACGGGGCACTGCGGTGACGCCACCCGCTGAGAATCCGTCCCTTGGCGATTTAACGGCGGCTCAGGTCGAGGCTAGGCTGGGTGTTACCGCTGCACAGCGCGTGTCGGTTCAGCGGGAGTTGACAAGGCTGGCGTATCCGACCTACGGCACCGACGGCATCTGGGGCCGCAACACACGCAACGCCATTTCCAGTTGGCAGCGAGACAGGGGTGACAAGGTCACTGGCTACGTTACGGGAGAACAATTGCGGTTGTTGACACGGGGCACTGTGGTAGCACCACCCGTTGAGGATCCGTCGTCGGACAATTTGACGGCGGCTCAGACTGAGGCGACGCTGCGCCTTACCCGCGCCCAACGGATTACGATCCAGCGCCAACTGACAGCCATCGGTTACGATGCGGGTGTGGCAGACGGGCTTTGGGGTAGTCGCACGCGTGCAGCAATTTCTGCCTGGCAGAGAGCCAACCGAGGGGCGCAGACGGGCTATGTTAATGCGTCTCAGATTAAGTTGATCGCCAGCCAAGCGGGAACCGATGCCACCGCGCCTGATGATAGTGCGTCTGGTCCAGCACTAGAGGAAAGCCTTCTCGAGCTGACGCGCGCAGAGCGGACAGATTTGCAGCGCCGACTGGTGCAGCTTGGATACAAATCTTTGCCCACGGACGGAATATTTAGTTCTGAGACCCGGCGCGCTATCGCTGAGTGGCAATCGGATGAAGGCGAGACTGCGACGGGGTATCTGACGGCGGATCAGGTAAGGCTGATTAGGGTGGAAACGGGGGGATAGGACATTCTTTTAAGAGCAAACTGGCTTAAGGCGGGGAGGGGAGATTTGTAGCATTTGCGATCACAAAACCTGACACATCTCTCTGTTTCAAAACGAGCCGTCACGTTATTTGCTTTAAGAGGATGCTGTCTGTCCAGTTTCCTCTGTTACGTCGCAACGTTGGAGCAATGGCATGGGACACATTTTTGTAGTGAGCTCAAGAAGCTTAAGATCAAGCTTAACGCACATGAGACATGTCGGGAAATTGGACAATCACCGCTAAGTGTGTACTTTTGGTTCCATGACAGATAATCTTCATGAACTACTCGAGGGTGATGAGCCTGTTGCTCTCAGGCGTATCGAGAAAGCGCTTCACTCAGGCGATGTCGAGAATGAGACAGTTGAGACTGTCGTAAGCGCTCTGATCTGGCGACGCTGCACTTCGGGCCCAAATGGTGTCCTAGGGGCTGTAATTAATCATGAATGTGCGGCGCGAATAGATGTGCTGCCCGAACACCTCGACAAAATCGGTGCATCAGATGCAGCGCAAGCTGTTCGGAATCTGCGCGCAAATATTCCTCTTGAGGATGAGCAGATCCGGCATGGCTTAATCGATTGGGTCGATACCAATCCTGAGATAGCCAAGCACGCCAAGGCTCTGGACGACGGTTTTGACGACGTTGCTCAGAAAGTTTGGAGCTTTATGCAAGAGAGCCAAACCGAGCTTCCTGACCCAGAAATACCTGACAAGAAAACTGGCTTGTTCTCGCGACTGTTCGGGGCGTGAGCCAGGAGCGGGCCGCGACTTGTCGGACTCCACGAGGATGCTGGACCGGACAAACGTGCTGGCTGTATTTAGGTAATACTTGGTGGGCTGAAATCTGATCGGTTTGGTCCACGGAGAAAAGCCATTTAAATAAGCCCCACAGTCATTGCTGTGGGGCTTTACTATTGTAAGCTCAAAGGTCGCTTTTTTCCTTAGTTGCGCACTAGGACGGTCGCTGGTTTTGCACCGTTGTCACCATCTGATATAAACGTCAGGGTGATCTCGTCTCCGGCTTTCAGGTCAGCAGGGACAAAGGTTTTCGCGTCCAGTATCCAAACGGTTTTATCATTCAGTACCAAGACGTTGGAAAGTCGGTCATAGGCGACAATGGTTCCTGTCGTTTCATCCGCAAAAGCGGGGGCAGCCAGAGCGGTAAGGGCAAGGGTAGCTGCCAAGGCTAAGGCGAGATTGTTCTTTGATGTGCGCCAACGTGACCAAATCAGATCGCTGCCTACGGCTGGCAGAACGGCTGCGGAACGCCCGCAAACCACGTGGGCTGACGTCCATAACGTCACATAGCCGATTGGTGGGGAAGCTTTCGCTGTGTTCTTCGATGAACCTAACGCCTCTACAGCGATGGCCGTCAGTGGCCCGACACCGGGCATAGTCTGAAGTCTGCGCGCCCTTTCTGACTCGGTGGCCAGCGTTTTGAGTTTTATAGTCCGTTCTGTGATACGCGTCGTTTTCTCTGCAATTTGCGCCAGCAGATCCATGCACTCCTCTCGGATCAGCACGGGCAGGTCGCGGCGTGACGGTGCGACTTGGTGGACGGACGACCGCGTTGGAAAACCTCCCAAGGCTTGCCTTGCTATTGCAGCACTTCAACCTGCCGCAGCTTCAGAACGATCTCTTCGGATTTGTCTCGCCTTCCAGCCTTTTCTTGGTCCTCCTGTTTTCGGGATAATTCCATCCCAGTTAGTGGACCACTTCAGTGTGGGCACTCCACAAGCTGGAACGCTCAATGGCTTTTACCTGACCGGTCAAATGACGCCTTTGAACGCAAGGTGCTGGAAGTTTGCATCAATCTTGCTGTGTTGCAAACTTGGCGCTAAGTCTAGAACTCGTCGACCTCGAACACGAAACTGTCCGCGTTTATCCGGTTTGTTATCAGCGGGATGATATCCTGCCTGATCCGCTCGGACGTGGGATGAAAAAAACCGATGTCCTGGAGGCCTTTGCGGACGTTGATCTGGCGACCGAGGTAGTCGAGGAGCACCTTCGAGGCACCCGGCTTGCGACCGCGGCGCGTCGGGCCGCCGGTCTGTATGCCGACGAGACTTGTCAGGCGGTGTTGGTGACTGGGGTAGAACGTCGCTTGGGTTATCGATTTCTTCTCCAGTGTCTCATATTCGACGATGTAGATGCGATCCGCTAAGTAGAACAGCGCGCCTTCGTACTTGTTCAGGCCCATCGATTTTCCGGTATCTGGGTCGCGTAGAACTTCAATGTTCTTCCAGTAATATCTGCCGCCGACCTCGTGGATCGAAGCAAGGGAGCGTGTAACCAGGCCTTTGTTCCCAAAAGAAAAGAAATAGCGGTAATAGAAGCCGACGTATCGATCAAGTTTCTGGCTCTCGCGGTAGATGCCCTCCAGCTTTTCAATCGGCTTATTCAGCGCGCCTGATTGCTCGGGAACCCGCATCAGCAGGATCATCTGTTCGAACTGAGGATGCTCCAGCAGCATCTCTGCTTCGGTAACGCCGAAAAAATCGCAGATCTTGCGCATGTTTGCGCGCGAGGGGCGGGTCTGGCCTGCCAGGTACTTGTTGAATTGCTGACGGTTTATGCCCAGACGGCGGCAGGCTTCGGCGATCGAGGGCCGATAGCTGCACAATAGACCTAGGTTGATGGCGAAATCATTCTTCATCCAGCTATTCGCACATGGAAGCACATACAGTGTCAAGTCGCGAATATGAGCGAAATAGCCTAAGCACTTGCAATATGATTTCCTTTGATCAAACAACAAGCGATCAGGGAGCGCATAAAATGAAGAAACTTGAACTGTCGCGGCGGGGATTTCTGGCTAGCGGCGTTGCGGTCGGAGCCTTTGGACTGGTAGGAACCTATCCTTTCGGGGCTCGGGCGCAGGGAACGGACCTCTTGCGGCTGCGGCTGGACGGCGACAACCAGATTTTGGACCCTGGCTACATGATCGGCGGCACCGAGGTCGAGGCACAAAAACAGTGTCTGCCGTTCCTCGCGCAGTACACCCGTGAGGGTAATACCTTCGGCTGGGAGCCCACGTACTACGTGACCAAGCTGGAGGAGCGCGACCCGACGCATATCGATTTTGAATTGACCGAAGGGCTGATGTGGTCGAACGGTTATGGGCCGCTGATGGCGTCGGATGTGAAATATTCCTACGAACGCATGAAGGGCACCGATTGGGGCGGCTATTTTGAGGCGCTCGACCATGTCGAGGTGACCGGCGACCGCACGGGCACCATCGTCCTCAACAAACCTTTCGCGCCGTTTTTCATGGTGACCCTGTGCCACGGGCCGGGTGCTATCCTGTGCGAGAAGGCGACAGAAGACGCGGGTGGTAAATTCACCACCAAGTTCCCCGCGATTTGCGGACCGTACACCTACGAACAGATCCCCGGTCAGCGGACAACCTTTGCGCTGAACCCGGAATGGACAGGACCAAAGCCTGGCTTTGACACCGTCACCTTGCAGGTCATCACCGAAGTGAAAGCGGCTGAACTTGCTTATGAAGCGGGTGAGCTTGATTGCACCGAGCTGGGGGCGGACACGATGGCGCGCTATGCCGCAGCGATGCCACCAAACTCGTCTCTGACGACTGCGGGCGAATTGCAGTACATGTGGATGGGCATGAACACAGAACATCCCAAGCTGCAGAACAAGCTGGTCCGGCAAGCGATCCAGCACGCGGTCGATGTGGATTCGATCCTTGCCGGGGCCTATTCCGGTACCACTACCAAATCCAACGGGATCGTCTGCCCCGGTTTGATCGGCCACCGCGACGCCACCAAATACTATAGCTACGATCCTGCTAAAGCGCGGGAACTCATGGAAGCATCCGGTGTGACGGGGCTGACGCTGACGTTGCGGACGCTGAACAACCAGGAACGAATGCTGACCTCGCAGATCATTCAGGCCAATCTGGCGGTGATCGGCATTACTGTGGAAATTCTGCCACTGGATAGCGGTCCATTTTGGGAGATGGGATCGGAATCTGCGGGCGACACATGGCAGGATCTTCAGCTTTGGACGATGCGGTTTGCCGGCACGCCGGACCCGTACGAAGCAGCGCAGTGGTTCGTGTCATCGCAGGTGGGTATCTGGAACTGGGAACGCTGGACCGACCCGGAATATGACCGGCTGTACGAAGCAGGTATTGCGGAATCTGATCCGGCAATACGCAATGATATCTACCTGAAGATGCAGGATATCATGGAAGAAACAGGCGCTTATGTATGGATCAACCACGAGCCAGAAGCCTACGTGCACAGAACTGATATTCAGATAAGTTCGGCACCGTCCGGCGAATTGGACTATCGGCGTTTCGCAAGGATTTAACCGCAATTATTCATGAAGCCCCTGTTTTGGCGCGTGGGGCGATGTTTGAAGGCCCTTTGCTTTTGGATGCCCATAGGTGATCGGCGCCCGAATTGCGCATCGGGCGTTTTCAACGATCTG
>Ga0307981_1002591_pt1 | contig 14447 bp, 18 predicted proteins | sample OrgLakmetagen987_FD_201849 | JGI IMG/M metagenome (GOLD analysis project Ga0307981, IMG submission 201849) | Saline water microbial communities from Organic Lake, Antarctica - #987 | ecosystem: Environmental > Aquatic > Non-marine Saline and Alkaline > Saline | place: Antarctica: Organic Lake... | reverse complement strand
TTGGAGAGAAAATAGGGAACAAGCAAGCGTTAGGAAGATTGAAGGAATGGATAGACTTGTTCATGAAACACTTCCATGCCAATGCCAGCACATACCTTATTAGAACTAAAGTGCGTTGCAACTAACGCTGCTGTTACCAGAAGGGATACAAGTACAAAGGTTAAAGCGTTTGTCATGGTTGAGCTATATCGTGCTTGGGACGGTTAGATCGCTTCTTGATTGAATTTGTGAGAGAATGCAACGGCTAACCGGTCCCACCCCAACCTTCCTTCCGTTGTACACTCCCAATTTTTTGTATGAAAAATCCTGCTCAACGTCCGCCGAAATTTGCTTTCGAAGTATATAAATTTGAGTACATAGTAAAATATCTACTCTCTAGCTTCCGAACTCTTTTTTAGAAGTTTTTCATTTGACCGAGTCAACACTTGTCATATATGTGGTTGAGGTGCGCAGCGCATCCGTTGAGTCTCGAATGTGCATCGCGTTTTTGAGCACCTAGTAGCTTAGTCGTGGTCGTGCTCTTCCCCGCCCGAGCACCTCTCTCAACTGACTGTACGAAGGTTTGTTTAAACCAGTGCATGCGCTGTACGACTCACTGGCAGCTGGCAGTTGAATAGAGCTCGCGTGTGTGAAAGTTAATTCTCCCTTTATGTAGGTACGGTATGTACTGTAGGGACTCCCAAGGTTACGTGTGAATCTAAGAGCCATGGTATGATACCGGTACTACTAACGTATCCTAGTTTTATAGACTAGTTAGCGAAATGGTCTCTATCCAATGACAAGCTTGGCTGCAAACGCCGTACCAATCAACCCAAAGAGGACAGCGACCACCATTTCCACCGTTTCGTCGTCCAATATCCGTCTCGAGGTGAGCCACGGTGCGATTTGTCCACCCAAAATGGCCCCCGGCACGGTATACTGCACCAAACTCCACGGTATAACTTGCACCAAGGCTTGTTGGAGATTCAAGTCTGGATTTTGACTCACCAAGGCGGCCGCCAGAGTAAAGAACTGCACACTGGCCGCCGTTAATGCCGTGAGAACCACCACGGCCACGGACGTTCCCGCCGCAATGGGCAAGGGCACGCAGGCCACGCGTACCAGCTGCGGCAAGACGACTTCGCCAATGCCGACTCCCAACAAACCCGTGAGTGATGCACCCGATACAGTTGCGCCGACAGTCTTCCAACTCGCAACAGGAGACGCGGGTTGCAGATAGGTATAAATGGTGCCGTCGGACCCTTGTTTGGTGCGCGTCGTTAATTCATCACCGTCGGTACCTTCTGGTGGTACTGGACAGTCATCAGGCAGTTGCGTGGGTCGTTCGGAAACAATCAAGTAAATGGACAAGGACAGCATGAGGGCCGCGTACACGGTTCGGAGCACGGTGGTTTGTGTGGCCAGTGCCGGTTCCACGACGGCTCCACAGAGCGCTGCCGGCAAGGCTAGTCCCAGGAATTTGAGTGCCGTGGTCCAATCCACCAGTCCGCGGCGCCAGTAGCCGGAGAGTCCCGACAAAAAGCCGAAGCATTCCGTCAACAAGGCCGAGGCAATGGCGGACGCTGCCGTTTCCAAGGGATACTGGGGACCCAACAAGGGAAAGACCAATAGGAAAATGGGCGACAAGAGCGCAGCACCGCCAATGCCGGCCGATTGACAAATGACAGACACGGAGGTTACGACGGGAAACATAAAGGCGTACTTGAGTGGATCGTCTTCCTGGGCAATCAGAGTTTGAATTTGGAGCGCCGCCGTTTGAAGGGATGGAGCGTGGGACGCGAGCGTTTCTTCAAAGTCTTGGGGGTTCATCATGGATGCTGTTGTTATGAAGTGTCTCTGTTGAGTATGGCAAGGCGAATAAATATTCTGCAGTCCATGTTCATGTCCATTGGTATGGATATGCCGATGCCGATGCAACGACGGCTGTGGAGCAAAGGCGTCGGCGCCCATGATGAGTCCAGCTGCCAGGAGGAGACTCCAGCTTGATCGAACGGGTAATCTATTGGGAAACATTAACATGGTGTGTTAATAGTATTCTATCTATCTAACTCTTTGTGCAGGAGCGGTTGTCTATGATTTGTGAATATGGGCCATACAGTTATATTTTAGTACGTACATCAGTAAACGGCACCAGCTCATTGTCGCCTTCGTCCGCCTTGCATCGATCTGCCGACCTCTGACGAGAGTTTTTGATTCGATTCTTCGAAGAGGTTCCAAAATTCAGTTATCGTTTGTCCGTCTCTGACGTTTTTTCCTCCCACTTTAATAAAGAATCCCTGCATTCTGGATTCATTCATATCCTTGGAAACGTTCCTCATCGCTCATCGCGACCATGGCACGCCACCCCAGCAGCAGCAGCAGCTCCCTAGTCAATTTCCCCACCTCGGTCGTCTTATTATTGACAATTACAGTATCGCTCGTGAGGGTTGTCCGCAGTAGTTCGGTAGTATCGGCCCTCTTGTTTCGCAACAAGACGCGTCGTCGCGCGGCACGCATGGAAGACACGGTCCGACGCTACTTTGACGGCGTGGATCGCAAGGATGCCGCCCAAATTCGTTCCTGCTTTGGAACGCAAGCGACGATACGAGACGTTTGTGGGGTGAGTGATACTAGTGATACGGCAGGGGTGCGAACTGTGCCGTCCGTGCAGTTGGTGGACCGATGCATGGAATTCTTGGCGGCGCATCCAGATTGTCGCGTGGATTTTCATTACGGACCCGAAAAGGGACAAACGTCGGACTGGGTCGTGGCGCACTGGTACGAGACTGGCACGTGGAGTGGAGAGTCATGTGGCGTCGCACCGCCAGTAACAGCAGCTGGTACAGGCAGGCCCATGGCAGTGGAAGGGCAAACAAGATTTTTGGTGGACCCCGTTGACTTTAAAATTACCGACATTGTTGTCACGAGAACGTTTACGGAATGGGAAATGGCCATGTCGGAAAAACGAAAAGTGCAATAAGCAAGCTACGCGTGAGTGAGTGAGTGAGTGGATGGATGGATCCATAATACGACCTCTCTCTTATAGATGCGCTCCTTCCTTTACTGTAGATTTGGTAAGGAATACGAAGAGAGGTGCTCCACTTCCAGTAGCTACTGTAGCTAGCTACAGTACCGGTACGTGACACTGACACTGCCCAGCCAGCGCACCTACCTTGCATCGCATCGAGCACGCGCCATAAATTTGGAGTGCGCGAGCTGTGTAAGTAAAACGGTTGGAAGAGGACCAAATCAATAAGTAATTGTAGTACTCGACGAATTCAACGGTCTTACTTATGGAGATTTTTCCACGGTCGCAAAAATCTACAACAAATCCAACTTCAACGGTAAATTCTGTTCCCGGAACCGAAGCCGTTGCATCCATGTAACTCACAATTCAACCAAACCAACGACAACATGACAGCAGCAGCAACAACAACAACAACATCACCAACAGCAGCAAGCAATCCAGTCAAGCTCTTGGCCTCCCTGTTAGCAGTGTCGGCACTGCTAGCTGTATCTCAGCTAAGTTACACGTTTCGACCAGCACAGGAGCAAGGCATCTCCCTTTTGAGAGGTAAGGCCGGCAAGGGTCTGCAACGTATCAGAAGGCTCGATGGTATTGCTACTGGTAGTGGAGTTGGTACCGGTGGTGGATCAGGCAGTGGTACCATTACCACTACTGGCGTCGGCAGTAAAATTTCAGTAAGCGGCACCGGAAAAGGTGGCGCATACGGCTCTGGCGGTGGCTATACCGTGACAGTAGGTGGAGCATCCGAAGGTGGTGGAGGAGGCGGAGGAAATGCTAACGCTGGTGGTACCGCAACTGCCGAGAATGACGCTGATGTGACATCGGTGGCCGGTTCCGCTATTGGTTCGGGTGCCGGTGGTGGACAGGGTCTTTTTTTTGGATCGGACAATTTCCCAACATCGGCTCCGACCGTTACCGGAAACAACAACAACAACAACAACAACCAAGACGACAACATTCAACCTGCCGACGAAAAAGTAACCTTCCTTCCCGGAATTGCTGGAGGAGGTGGCGGTGGTTTCGGCGACTCTGTTGCTACCGGTAGCGGTGTGGCAACTAACCCAGCAATTTTGATGTCGGCTACTCCTCCAAAGGCCACTGCTCTCGGTACAGGTTCTTCTGTTGGCTTCGGTGGAGGGTACGGAAGCGCTCTCTTCTTTACGGGTGGTATCGCTGGAGAGAATGCCGGTGGATTTGGAAGTGGTAGCGCATATGGAGAAGCTCTCGGAGGTACAAACGATGCTACTGGACAAGGTAGTGGTACAGGTGCCGGAACCGGTGGCGGTTACGCCAATGGAGGTGGAGGTGGCTTCATTGGTGAAAACGGCGAAGACCCCTACGTGTACGAGGTAGGAACATATATCCCTGCCAAGCCGCGAAGCCCTCTTCTGCCGTAATCAATCGATAGACATGTTTGAGGCTTCCTGGCATTGCTCCACCATCTATTTCTCTGCTCTCCAGTATTTCCATATATAAACAACTCAACAAAACGACAACAAATCTGCATTTCGCTCTAATCTACTTTTGGGACGTTTTGTAGCATGGTAGCATGGCTCCCCCCTAGTCCTGGTTGCGGTGATTGTTGGGGAGGGTATTGTAATTTACACGTGATGGTGATGCTCTTGCTTCGCGTGTTGGCTCGTAATCGTGAAAGCTTTAAGTAAAACTTGAATAGGGTTTTTGCAAGTATTTGACTACCGATACGATTTAATAACCATAATTGGCAAGATTTACGACAAAACTGAATGCTCTATACTTTAAATCCGAACGTTGGCTCACTTTTTTCGGTGGCCAAATTTCAAACGCAAACCTTTTCTCAACGCTTCAACGGAGCACCTTTGTATCTCTTTCCCTGGACCACAATTTGAAAGCGAGAACGCAACTTTAATCCTCCGTGATCTCATATCCATAGCAAAGCGGCACCATGACAAGCTCCTCAAGCAGAACCGTATCGGTCCTCGTCTCTCTGCTAGTATTCGCCGCGTTAGTGGCCGTCCTCCCCCCCTCCAGCAGCGAAAAGAAGGTACGTGGTGTGATATCTCGGACAGCCACTTCATGTGCCTTGTTCCTCTTACTTCATGTGGTTTCCATAGAATCGGTTCTTTTTCAACGTATCTCACATGAATTGCCACGTTTGACACATTCAGATCGCCCCTTCGCTGCTGAGAGGGATGTCATCCACCACAAGAAGGTTAAATGGAATCGCTGTTGGTAGTGGTATAGGTACCGGAGCAGGATCCGGAAGTGGTGTCATCAACACTGGCGTAGGTGGTAAAGTCACTGCTGGTGGTAGTGGTAAGGGTGGTGCCTACGGTTCCGGTGGTGGATATGCTATTAGCCTTGGAGGCGCCACCGAAGGTGGAGGTGGCGGTGGCGGTAACGCCAACGGCGGCAGCAATGCTACGGCTGAAGGGGACGCCGATGTAACCGCAACGGCTGGATCAGGTGTGGGAGCTGGTGGAGGAGGAGGCCAAGGTGTCTTCTTTGCCTCTCGCGCAAAACCGGTGGTAGTAGTGGAAACCACCACCAACAATAACAACAACAACAACAATGGTGGCGGCGGCGGCGGTGGCAACAACAATAATAACAACAACAAGGACGTGGTGGTTATCTATGAAGAGCCAGCTGTGCCATCTTTTATTCCAGGTGTTGCTGGAGGAGGTGGTGGCGGGTTCGGTGACTCTGACGCTGACGGTAGCAGTACGGCAACTTCGCCGGGCACTGCTGGGAAATCCGTCGCGTCCGGTACGAGCTCATCCGTTGGTTTCGGCGGAGGCTACGGAAACGCCCTCTTCTTTGCCGTTCCGGAATTCGACCAAGAGCAGGTCGACGCCGGTGGTATTGGTAGTGCTAGCGCATACGGAGAAGCCGTTGGAGCTACCGGAGAGGTCAGTGGAGAATCCACAGGTACAGGCGTGGGAGACGGCGGCGGTTACGCCAATGGTGGTGGAGGAGGTTTCATTGGAGAGAATGGCGCAGATCCGTATGTGTACCAGGTGGGGACTTACTTCCCTGGCAAGCCAAGCAACCCTCTTGTCCCCTAGACACGTCCTTGCCTCTTTCCATACTACAAGCTTCCTCTGTAAACTAAAAAAGCCCAAGTCTTTATGATGACACGGTAGAGTAAATATCTTTTAAACAAGAACCCGAGAGATAATACACAATATAGCTGGCCTTTGTATGGATAGAGGAGGCAGGGTAGTAGGGATCAGGGGCGCATACTGTAGTCTATGTTATATACGTATCCCTTATTGTTTTGCGTCTTGGACTGGGACTTGGGAAGACCGCTAGGCCGATGCGAAGGAATGGCGCGAACAATATGAAATCTCTGTTTTCTCGCGTCGGATACCTTCGTCGATATTCTATTTTTCATTCATCATCTTGAAGAGTGTGTTAGACTAAGAGTGACCATGGTGACTACAACTACCGATCGTTCCAGCAAGGCTGCTGGTAGAGTTTTGCTTCCTTCGCATGTGGTCCCGGTGCGGTAAGTTTCGGATCGATAAAGAAAGAGACCGTTGTCAGTCATCGCTCGCCGATGATTCCGTTCTACTTCTGGTACTGTTAAGTGCCTCGATCATCAGCGATTATAGCTACAGTAGTAGTACGGTAGGAGCCAGAATCTAACATCAGAATCTAACATCGAGATACTCTCTATGCCCTTACGCCTCCTCTCACAGATATGACTTGGACTTGACGCCCGACTTGGAGGCCTTTACCTTTCAGGGAGTCGCCAAGATTGACTTTACCGTCGACCACACCAAACTCAACGAGACCAACTCGAAGGAAATCAGTTTGCACGCCAAGGAGCTCTGCTTTGCCTCGGCGTCGTACGAGGCAGGGGATGGCACTACTGTGGTGGCCGAAGAGATTCATTTCAACACCAAGACGACCATTGTCAAGTTTCTCTTTGGAACGCCCATTTCGGGCGACAAGATCACCTTGAAGATTGAGTAAGTTGGTTTGCCAAGAGTGATGCATCCGCGGTGCGTGCTTGCTCAAGGAACCACTCTAACCCTCACTTTCCTGTAGTTACTCGGGATTTCTCAATAACCAAATGGCTGGATTCTATCGCAGTACCTACACGGATGTCAATGGTGCCTCCAAGATTATGGCGAGCACGCAGTTTGAATCCTTGGATGCCCGTCGCGCCTTTCCTTGTGTCGATGAGCCAGCGGCCAAGGCCACCTTTATCGTGGCCCTCACGATCCCGTCCAATCGTCAGTGCTGCTCCAACATGCCATCGTCGTCCGTCGCTAGCATGTCGGCCACCAAGAAGAAGGTTTCCTTTTTGGAATCCCCCAAAATGTCAACCTACTTGCTAGCCTTTTGCATTGGGGAGTTTGATTCCGTCCAAGCACTTACGGAACACGGTGTCGTGGTGCAAGTGTACACTCCGCCAGGCAAGTCCGCACAGGGACAGTTTGCCCTCGACGCCGCGGTGCGTTCTTTGGATGCCTACGATGACTTTTTTGGCGTTCCCTACCCCTTGCCAAAATTAGACATGATTGCCATTCCAGAGTTTGCAGCTGGAGCCATGGAGAATTGGTACGTGGCTTTGTTGAAGGGATCCTTGTTCTATTATTATTATTTTTGTTGCTGCTGCTGGCATCCACCAAGCCGTAGACTAGCAGCTGTACTCACGCACTCTCTTTACCGGTATTACTTACACGCAGGGGTCTGGTGACCTACCGAGAAGTTGAATTGCTCATTGATCCAATCACGGCTAGTTCACAGCAGAAGCAGCGTGTGGCGACCGTGGTGACGCATGAACTGGTACGTAGTAGCTGTCGTCGTTCTTCTTCGTCTATGCCGTACCAACTAAACTGACCCACTCTCTTTGTCAATTGTGCTACCGGTATGCGCAGGCTCACCAGTGGTTTGGTAATCTCATCACCATGCAGTGGTGGGATGATTTGTGGTACGTTGCGTTTCTATCTCTTACTTTGTATGATTGTTGTCATCTCTGTCGAAATACATCTCACTTGAACTATTGCTTCCTCCTTACCAAATAGGTTGAACGAAGGATTTGCTAGTTGGGCCGAGAACTGGGCAGCAGACAAACTCTTTCCTGACTATGCCATGTGGGATCAGTTCACAACGGGACATTTGACTGCAGCCTTGCGTCTTGACGCCTTGAAGAGTAGCCACCCGATTCAGGTGCCGATCCACCACGCCGAAGAAGTTGATCAAGTCTTTGACGCCATTAGCTACTGCAAAGGTGGAAGCGTTGTTCGTATGATTAGGGCGGTCTTGGGAATGAAACACTTTCAGGTTGGTCTCGGCTCGTACATGAAGAAGTATGCTTATGGCAATACGGAAACCTTTGACTTGTGGAACTCGTGGGAAGAAGCGAGTGGCGTTCCTGTAGGAGAGATGATGGCGAGTTGGACGACACAGATGGGATTCCCCTTGCTTCGCGTCTTGAAGGAAGATTGGCAGGGCGACAAGGTTACTCTCGAGTTGGATCAAATGTGGTTTCTCTCCGACGGTTCTGAATTGGACCTGGAAGGCGCCGCCAAGAAATGGACGATTCCGATTCTCACCTGTACCGAGGCTGGTTCTCAGGCTGACATGACGCTGATGCGAGAAAAGACGGCCACTGTGACCATTCCCATCTCTGTGGGCGGTTGGGTCAAGCTGAATGCTGGACAGGAAGTTCCCATGCGAGTTCTCCCTAGTGAGGAAATGCTCAAGCGCTTGGCAGTTGCCATTCAGACAAAGGCATTGAGTCCTATTGACCGTGCTAGTCTGCTTAGCGATTCGTACGCTCTTGTCAAGGCCGGCCACTCGACTCCCGAAAGCCTCATTCTATTGATGGGTAACTACAAGGACGAAGACGAGTACATTGTTTGGCAGGGACTCTCGGGCGTTTTGGGAGGTTTGGACTCGATTCTCTTGGACGATGAGGCAATGTCGGCTAGTTTGAAGGCATTCGCCAAGGGTATTGTCTTGAAGCTTATGAAAAAGGTTGGATGGGAATCCCAAGTGTCTGATGGGCACTTGACGACTCTTCTTCGTGGAATCATGATTAACTTGCTGAGTGCGTTCGCCTACGACGATCCGGTTGTTTCTCAAGAGGCACTCACTCGATTCCGCGCTTTCCAGGAAGATGCCAATAACGTGACGAGTCTTCCCAGTGACATGAGAACAGCAGTCTTCAAGATTATCCTCAAGAACGGAGGAGCCAAGGAGTACGAAGAGGTCAAATCCTACTTTTACACGGCTACGGATAATGCGGAACGTAAGCACGTCTTGGGCTCTCTCGGTTCTACCCCGGATGCCAAGCTCAAGTTGGCGACCATGGACTGGACAACGTCGGGAGAGGTCAAGTTGCAGGACTTTTTCTACGCCATGGGCTCTGTTGGACACTCGTCGCGGGAAGGACGCGAAATCAGCTGGCAGTACTTCCAAGACAACTTTGATAGGATCAAGGTCATGTTGGGTAAAGCGGCTCCTTCGCTCATGGACGCATGCATCGTCATGTGCGCTGGTGGCTTTAGTACGAAGGAGAAGGCTGACGAAATCACTGCGTTCTTCGAGGCTCATCCCTTGCCGAATAACCATCGCAAAATCTCGCAGACTGTCGAGAGTATGTCTGCCAACGCCAAGTTTCTCGACGTGCTCAAAGCGAGCCAGCTCTCGAAAGCTGACTTCTGGTCAGGGTTGTAGACGACGCGGCCGTAGCGGCACGCCGAAGAGACGAGCGTTATCGGTTACAACTACTAAACACTATTTTGAATGCTTGATATTTATCTACTGCGATTGGCCTACCTAACTCGTAACACCCATGATGTGCAACATCGTATTGTGTTGCGACGAGACCCTCGCTCACAGTGGCTATTCTTTGGCTTGCAAGAATGAATGAAAGATCCAATCGAACCGAGCCATATGTAGCTTCATCTCTAGACTACGTAGTCGTACCGTACTCTACCAGGTGCAGTCTATCATACTACTAGTAGATACAGTAGAATGTAACCGCGGTCCTACAGTATTTCCGGAGTATTTACATCCGTCCGTCGTCAGTAATAAAAGAACTCACCGGAAGACGATGACCGATGCGAGTTACAGTATACTATGGGCAATTTTGGAATGGACAATGATGAAGAACAGCCCCGTCATCGCTGCCACCCCAAAGGCAAAGGCTACCGTAGCTCCTTCACAAACGTATTCACCCAGATACCCACGAGCAGAATTGTACAAGCGATGAAATGGAGGCTGTTGACGACGACGAGCGATTCGAGTCACTCGAATCACTTTATGCCCCATAATGGTTGCACTCCACCGCGCGAAACGGAACGCGTCCAAGCGTGATGCAAGTTATCGGCATATGTATACATGCAACCCTACCGTCACGGAACCATTGTCCGATCGAGAATGTATGTACCTCCGCCGAAGGAATGAAGAGTCGGGTCCTAATGGAGTCGAGCTGGGGAACAAGCTGCACGAGGTGGTTTCGATGTCGATGGAGATGATGTCGTTATTCGACATATCGTGGATTTTTTACATGTGACTACGAGTTACGAATCTCGGTGAACCGCGACGCGCACCTATTTCGGTCAAACGTAATCATGACAACGACAAGGCTCGACTGGTGCCTGGGAAGTAAACTGTGGCGTCTGCTTCAAGACGTCATCAACAATGCAAAGATTGACGAATCGAGCAAAATCTTTGCAAATGAATCTAACATGAGACTGCAATCGAAGATTCAGGAGGCAATGGCGAACTATGCACGTGTCGATGCTGCTCTGAAAGTAGAAACACAAGAGGAAGCTTTGAGAGCAAAGAGCAACATTTTGAATCTGCATTGCCCGCACTGCAAGTCCAACCTCACCGAATTCACTGGCTGTATGGCTCTACAGTGTCAGACGTGTCATCGTCACTCTTGTGGCTATTGCCATGGGCCATCTCCTAGTAGCAGAGACTCTCTTGATCACGTTCGCCAATGCATCCTGAATGACACCAGTAACGGGAGCTACTACACGACTGGGGAAGAGATCACAAGAGTACATAGACGGTACAAGACGAGAGAGCTGAAACAGTTTCTGCTTCACTTCGAAAGAGATCTTCAAAACGCTATCGTCGTCGAACTATCTCCAGATCTAAACAAGGCTGGGATACAACCTGACGGCCTCTTTGAACTCGGCAACCTACATGATGACTACGATGATTCTGTGTAACTCTGTATTCTCTAAAACGATAGTGATATCTGAATGCATGATCTAATTGCTCAGTCTTGGAAACCTCGTCCGATCCAAATGTTCAACCTCGGAAGAATCGAGAGACGGGCCTTGGCAGTCTCGAGCGAGCTGCTTCGACGTGGATTCTTTTGTCAAGGAGTGGTTCGAGCAACTACGAGAACCTTGCATTGAATTCTTCGTTCCGTCAACAAACAATTTCAGGTTTTCCGGTGAACCACAACCGCGCTACTTTTTTTGTCTGAATTTTTCAATTGCGTGGAAGCATCGTCTGGCGACGTCTGCATTTTCAGTTGCATGGAAGCGTCGTTTAGCGACAAGCTTAGCATTCAGTCGAGACTGGAGTTCGGAGATCCTCATACTCGCTTTTGCATTCTTCATGGCAGCAACGACGAAGCTACTGAGATGAAGACGAACGACTGGTATCATGTTGCCCCCAAAAAGAAAAGAGAAGCGAGGCGAGACGAAACTTGAATCGCAGAGGCAGTGCTTGACGAAAGCACAACTCGAAGACCATCTCTCTGCATTCAAGACAAAGGAATGCGGGAATGACGACATGCACGATCCTAGAATCTGTCATCAATTTCACGATCATGATAGGGATCGCCGTCGCACTCCTAAAAAGACTACTACACGGTCGATGAATGCGCCAATACCATGGAAACGGTATATCACCCTGCCCTCTTTCGAACAAGTTACTATCAGCCTCGCCGGTTTGGAATTTTCATTTCAGTCGATGTGTGCACATGCGCATTCTGCGGAAGACTTGGGGGATCGACGAAGGTCCGAAAGGGAGTACGAGGATCGCCCGTCGGAAAAGGCCCGCGAGCAACGTATCCTTGCGGCTTTTGTTCCCGACCACAAGCCACGAGATTTTGTGACCGAAAGAAGAGCTCTTTGGTATCAAGTATGTTAGACACTAGCTCGACCTTTATGAAACTCAGCGAGGTGCAGTCTTTCTTGGTCAATTGCTCGAAAGGTCTCAGGTCCGAAATTCAGGAGGTTGCATTCGAAGAGGGTTTCGGGTGTGTAACGAAACGATTCAGTGAAACACGAAAGAGACCCTTTATCAAAGGACTTCACCTTGCTAGCATCAAAGTCTAGGTCGAATCTGCGTTGCGTCCACCGTCGAAGCATTTTGTGCAGCAGGAATGTTTCTACAGCGAACGCATTGTCAACTCGATTGGAAGTCTCCTTCGAACGGAGGATGGCCTGCTCTCCATCGTGAGCTCTGGGAGTGCATTCATTCAAGTGGTAGAGCCCGAATCAAAGATCATCGTCTTTGGGGTCCATTTGCGTGGCGCCGCTGGCTCTGACGCGGTTCGAGATGTGATTGACAAGATCGATTTTGGACCAGTCAGGGGGGATATGGCGAGTTTGCTGAATGCGGATGTTGCTTTGAGAAATTTAATCTCGACCAGGGTCTAGCCTGCCGCAATGGACACTTCTATTGCTCGATGGCAGGAGAGGGTGCTTGATTCTCCCTTTCAATCCTCGCACAGATAACTCAAATTCGGTCGAGTGAAGCTGGAATCGTTTGTCCCGAGTGCGACGAACCGTATGATGCGAAAGATGTCGCTTCTCACTTGCCAAGTGGCATCTGGACTCAGGTCCAAGATGCCATTGTCGACAAGAAGGTTGAAAGGCGGAGTGAATTCCTGAGCAGGGAGTTTTATGCTAGACTGGACGCAAAGATTGGAGCTAACGTTGAACTATGGAAGTGTCGATGCTGCTCTGAAAGCCAAAGCTCAAAGGGGAGCGATGAAGGCAAAGAATGCCATATTGAATCTCTGCTGCCCGCACTGCAAGATAGCTTATGCCGAGTTCGAAGGCTGTATGGCCCTCCAGTGTCAATCATGCCAACATTTCTTTGCCGGTTATTGTCATCAGCCATTGTCGAGTAGTAGAGGCACTCATGAGCATGTCCGACAGTGCCTCATTAATGAAACCAACAACGGAAGCTATTTTGCTTCTAACGAAGAGATTGCAAGGGCACAGAGTCGGTTTCTGCGCCAACTCAAGAAGGATCTTCAGAACGCTATTGTGATTGAGTTGGCGCAGGACCTGAACGATGTTGGGATTCAACCCGATGCCCTCTTTGAAATCGGCAACTTAATCGACGACTACGATAATTTCGAGTAGCGTGATTTCTTTAGATATCGTTAGAGCTTGCTGAATGAATGATCTAATTGCAAGTGCAGCTGTATAATCCGTTGTATCGATCTTGTCTTGTCTTACGCAGCGTGGTGGTGCGTGCGATAGTAGCGCTCGTAAAAGCTGTCGAGGGCCTTGTCGAAGCCTTCTACATGCTCTGGTACTACAGCCAGGTTGTATTGAGCGACCACTGAGGCTTTGTCACAGGGATTGATCAGGGCACCGAGATCGATCGGGGTTCCAATAACAACAGTATCACATTTTGTCGCTCGGATGGTCTCCTGAAGGTCGTGTACCTGCTCGTCGTCATAGCCCATGGCAGGCAGCACGTTCTTGGTATGCGGAAATTTCTTGAACGTCTCTACCAACGACCCCTTGGCAAAGGGTCGGGGGTCTTCAATCTCGTCGGCTCCTAGGTTCTTGGCCATGACGTAACCAGCTCCGTACGCCATCGTCAAGGTCGGGCCGTCATCCACCACCACGACACGCTTGTCCTCGACTAAGGCAGCCGCTTCAGTGGTCGTCAAGGGTTCTCCGGTACGCTGGTCCTTGGCCTCGGGGGTAATCACCGAGGTACCATAAAATATAGGAGCCGCCACCTTGGTGATTCTTCGCAGTTTCGTCGCGTGGCCGTGGGCTTGCTGAATGCCTGGCAAGTCATTCACGTTGGTAATCAAGACCATGTCCGCCATGCGGTTTTTTTGTTTCGCCTGGATAGTAATGTCCTCATTGGTGGCTCGCAACGAATCGACGAGGCAAATGTGAAGATCAAGCTGAAGAAAGGCACATCATTGTTGCCACCATCCCAAATAACAATGTCGACATCCTTTTCGGCTTCACGGAGAATCATTGGGTAATCGACTCCAGCAAAGAGCAGATTGCCGTCTTACTTTGAGAGAGCCTTCCTTCCTTTTGGCTGTTATTGTTCGATTAATGGGCTACAATTATTGAGAACGTGTTAATACTACCGATGAACGTATCGAGGTAAGCTGTAGTAACTGCAATACTAAACTAACCTATTCTATTGTTTCGACATTCATAAGTGAGAGTTTCACAAGTTGACGTTTTCGGGTAAAACTCATCCAGGA
>Ga0307981_1002590_pt1 | contig 14452 bp, 11 predicted proteins | sample OrgLakmetagen987_FD_201849 | JGI IMG/M metagenome (GOLD analysis project Ga0307981, IMG submission 201849) | Saline water microbial communities from Organic Lake, Antarctica - #987 | ecosystem: Environmental > Aquatic > Non-marine Saline and Alkaline > Saline | place: Antarctica: Organic Lake... | reverse complement strand
CAAGAGTGGGATCATCTCCGAGCGATTCCCAAAAGGAGGCGTCGCAAAAGCCAGCATCGTCGACGCCGTGTAACGCAATGGGTACAGCAAAGCGAGCTGCTAGTGCCGCACGAGATTCGCCACCGAACATGGCAACGGTGTCTCCGAGCCCTGCTCCGCCGACTATAAAGGGCCAAGTGCGCGAGCCGTAGCTTTCCGGGTCACCCGCCTGCAAGGTGAGCTGGACAAGGCCAGGCGAGATCACATGACAGTCGAGGACGCCGCGGGGCGGGGCAAGGCTCATCGCTGTCGCCTGTTGCGCCACACGGAGTGATAGCTTGTGCTCGTGCGGGAGCATCAGATGAGACCTTCCCATGCTCGTCATATTCTTCTCTTTAGTAGTCTGTTGGCACGAGTATACAGTCGGTGGTGCGGAGCGATGGCTGTGGTTCCTCGTTTACTTTTGCGGGCAAGACAATCTTTCTCCATGGTCCATGGGGACAAAGCGGTTGATGGCAAAAGTATCAGAACGTTCGTCGTCGTTCGTATCTTATTGCTCGAGTTGCATGACGTCCCCATTTCCATAAGAAAGTGTATGCAGTTAAAAACCCGCTATTTGACCGCACCGGAACAGAGCTTTCTACATTAAAAGATCTTATTGTTGTATTGTATCACCACGATGACGACCGAGAATCCTGCTCCTAAGATCACCAAGATCCTTAAAGAGGCCATAGAAGACTTGGAAAACACAAGCTTTAGTGGATATCTCGGAAAACTGTTCAATCCTATCAACGAAGGCGTTCTCATTCCGGGAGCGACGAAGGCGCCGAACATCGTTCCTAATGTCCCCCCTTTTATCGACGAAGTCGGAGCCTTTCTCTTGTGTGGTCCTGTTTCCGCAATGAAGCTTGGATATACTGCCCTTCCTCACAAAGAGTTCGATGAAGAAACCAATGATATCGAGAATGGAGATATGTTGGCTCTCGGAACTACGGGAATGCAACGCTTCGAGGAACCGAAGTCTCTCTTATCTTCCTTGATGGGTATCGTCGGCTTCACTGCAAGCACTCTCCTCGATATCGCCACTCTTCCCTTCAAAGGAAAGTTTGTGGAGTGGAACAGGCTCACTTTGAAATTATTGGCCTATCTGATCTACACGGGCGTGGGAATTGAACTCGGCCGCGCTTCTGCGAATCCACGTAGCTTTAAAAACTTGCTGATCATTGCGAATGTTCAAGCCAAGCACAATGGCATTGAAAGTGTTACAAGTCGCCGGGCCAGAGCGGCTATGAAGACCCTTCCTTCTTCCATGTCGCAAGCGACGTTCAAAAAGGTTATGCAAGACGCGGCGCATTTCTGTCGTTACGCCACTGCTGCATATGGCGTCTTCATGATTGATTCCGCCGACTTGCTACAAGTCTTTGATCAGGACCTTATTTCCTTCCAGTTTGTCGAAGGTTCATCCTAAAAAGCCCGAAAGCGCAAGATAGCCAAGTATGTTAACGCCGAAATTATGTACATGACACCACCAGGTGGAAGTATTAAGTTGTTGGGACACTTCGTCGCTGTTGACAGACTTCACAAGGCTGTGGTGCTAGCCATTCGAGGAACGTACACGCTTTCGAGTCTGCAGATTGACGCCGCGGCGTATAGTAAACCTTTCTTAGGTGGAGTCGGAGTTGCTCATTCAGGCATGGCGAAACATTCAGATTTTCTCTGGGACCACGACAAGGATACAATTCTCGAGGCACTGCAGAAGAACCCGGGATACGACTTTATCATTTCGGGACACAGTCTTGGGGCGGGTAAAGCTGCCTTGCTTGCTCTGCAGCTCAACTACGATGCGTTCTTTGCGAAGCAAGAAGACGAATCACTCAAACGCGTGAAAGTGAAATGCTTTGCCTTTGCTCCTCCTCCAGTTTTCTTTCAAACGGACAACACTAAGAGCACTGTCCTAAAAGTCAAGGATGCCATCGCCAATACAACCGCCTTTATCCACGAGAAAGACTGCGTTCCGTTCATGTCGATCGATGCTGTACGACGACTTGCCAACACGACGACGTTAGTGGATGCAACAACCTGGCGTAAACCAAATCACGCGTAGGCTCATGGCTACTAACCTGAAAGAGATTCCCCAAGACATTGAAGATATCGTCGTCAACGGTTCTGCAGATATGCTTCCAGCCGTAAACGATTCCCAGCGCCTCGCCATCCCGGCACCGTTCGTGGTATGGATCCGAAATTTCGGTGTCGACGACAAGGACCGTCCCAAGTGTAACGCCATGTTCTGCCGGCCGCAGCTAGATGGCAATTTGAAGGGCACGAATGACTTAAGTATTTTGTTGCACGGGAACATGATTTCCGATCATATGAATCCAATGTACGAGCGTGCCATGAATTCGGTTCTCGAACAAATCGTCAAATACAAGAAACCCGGTTACGTCTTTCCCGTTCGAGCGTGAGGCAATCGTCCTCCGTGTACGTACACGTTTTGTCTATTCACATTGCAAAATCAATAATGTGTGCCATCGTTACTTGAGGTATTGTGCTGGTCGTTTATATTCACATTGCATGGTCAATAATGGGTGCCATCGTGGCATCGAGGTATTTTGGTCAGGAGGGTAACTCTTACTATATATCTACTAAGTCCATGTCTAATACGTATTGACCAAACGCACCCCTCGTCGAAAGGTCCATTGTAACGCACGTGAGAAGGGGGTAGCACCACATGATTCCATCTCATGCTGCGCAAGCTTTAGGCCAAATACTGCGGGCAGGATTCGATTCGAATAGCCGCATCTGCGACAGTCGGTGGCTCAAAAGCGACGAAATCGCCGACGTGGATGGGATGCGATCTTCGTTTGGCACGCTGTTTCACGCTCCACCCCAACTCTTGGAACCCATACTAACTCTTCGCATTCTTTGCTGCTTGCTTCCGCCCGTACCACTTTGCATCATACGACGCCTGTCCGAGAGACCATGAACCTCATTCGATTCGTCGATATCGCAGCGACCTGCAGGCAAAGTGGCAAAGTACCAACCACTTTCTACGAGCTAGCTACCGTGCAGCATTAACCATCGTTAAGAACCGTCTCACTTGCTTGACGCAATCTGGTACCCAGTAGTCGACGATTGATAAAGTTCTATTCATAACCAACCTAAGTGATGTGGCTGAGGAGGGTTAAAGAATAAGAGGAGGCTGTATTGTCATCAACATTCTGGCTGAACGTGTTTTTGGACCATACTAGACCTTATTCTAGGTCGGGCAAGAAATCTTCCGGGTTAGTTACCCAAAATGAAATTGTATTTTGGCACTTGTGCTGCCTCGATCTGTTGATGTTTAATCCTACGGTGCGGCAGCACCTGCAGTCTAGCTGGTAGTGACTATTAAAGCCGCATGAACCGCGTGATTGCAGTTCCACTCTCCTTAGAATGAATCATCCGTCCCACAACTTACGTTCATCATAATAACACACGGTTCTCATTGCAACATCTTCCTGACGAGACGAGAGCGAGAGAGAACGGAAGGCCAAAAATTGAGGGCAAAATGTGGCGCCAAACAGAAAAAACTGCTAACTTGCTTCTTGCTTCCGACTTCCGAGCAACAACATGATTGTTGATGACCTTAGTGACGGGCGACCTCTTTGACCAGGTCTTCGTAGCCTACGTCGTAGTATCTCCTGCACAGCCGCAAAGCTGATGTCAGCTGAAGATGGTGCACGTCCCAATGTGTAGCGCCAAAAGCCAAGTCGTGCACACCTATCATGCATGCACAAACGTGCCCTCATTCATCGAGACGTGCTCTCTCTATGAGAGAATGATTTGGATCCGACAACGTTGGATATGCTCATAACTTGCATTGACTCTGCAACCTGCTGTATCGACCGAAATTGCACACGCACTCACTGTATCGATCCGAGGCGGTTTCACGAGACCACCACGATGACTGATTCTGAGGGCGGTGACCACACCTTCTCTGATAACATGGGCGGTATCCAGACTATGGGCATCCTTAATGCCCTCAAGACGGGTGATCCACGTCTAGACATGATTCTTGCCATGTGTCTACCATTTGCCATTCGGTTTCTCTTTGACCTCGTTGGTCGGCTCGAAGTATTCTGTCGCTTTGACTATTGGCGACAATGGTGGGAGAGCCGAACTGTCATGCACCAGCGATGCATTACCTACCAGCGTACTCGTAATCATTGGGGTGAATGCACAAGTTTGGACCCCGACTCACAAAACACTATTCTGCTCAAGGCAATCCAACTCTTTTTACACACCAACGTCAAGCTTGACCTCAAGGCGGCTGGTATTAACCTAACATCGACCGAAGATAAGCATTCTTCCCTTGGTGGCTATAACGACTTCGATTCCGAGGACGAAAGTGATGACCGTAGGACTGTGGTTGGTATTCTAAGCAAGTACAAGATCATCAAGGATCCGCCTGCCAATACTTGGCACAAGCTTGGCTCATATGGAGACCCCTCTGCTGTTGTTGAATTACACATCTCCAATCACGAAGAAGATTTAGGGGACGGAAAAAAGAAGAAGGATGTCCGAACGTTCACGTTCCGTTCAACTGATGGCCGTGCTATTGATGCTTTCGTCGACAGCGCTTTCGACTGGTACATGGCCGAACTACGTCGACTCGAAGACCACTCACGGTACCTTTACGAGCTCAAGTCTACCAATACCATCAGTGCCAGTAGTGCTGACGACGAAGGTGATTCTCGTTCTCAAGGGACCGTCTATAAACGCTACAAGCTATCCAACGAAAAGACGTTTGAGAGCCTCTTCTTTCGGGAGAAGACGAACCTGTTAAATTTGATCCAGCACTTTCGCAACCGCTCCGGCAAGTACGCCGTGAAAGGATATCCGCACAAACTTGGAGTCCTTCTCCATGGTCCTCCTGGTTCCGGCAAAACGTCTCTCATCAAAGCTTTGGCACAGCACACGGGACGATCAATTGTCAACGTACCACTGGCTCGGATCGCTACGAACGCAGAGCTGCAGTCAATATTTTTTGACAACACGTACAACATCCAAGGACAGTGCGTACCCATCAAATTGGGATACAAAGATATCATTTTCGTCATGGAAGATGTCGATGCCGCATCTAAAGTGGTCAAGCGTCGAGACGGAAAAAATACAGTCAGTACGGTGTTGCCAGGCCGTGATGAGCTTCCGACCCCACAGTCCATGTGGCATATGCTCGTGCAAAGCTCAGAGTCTGAGTGCCAAGAGCTGGTCAAGATTCTCATGGAAAAATCGGAACGGCTAAAGAAAGAGACCCAAAAGCCGGAGCTGCTACATGCAATGGCTCGACGAATGATGATACTACCTGAACTCGGCCTTGTCGGCGAGGTTGGCGACAATGCGATACTCCAACAGATTGGGAAAGAGGCCGTTGACTCTGCTGAGAGCCTCATGAACCATTACTCGATTGTTGACCAGTTCGTCACTGTGCATGCTAAAACTATCAAAAAACTGCTGGACTCTGGAGCCGAGGTCGACCATGCCTTTGTCGAAGCTTTGCTTGGCAATCAAGGGCCCCCTACCCTCCCATTGTTGGTCAAACCGACAATGTGCCGAGAGATTAGCAGTGACTCTATTCAACTTCACAAGCAGCTTCTTGAAGCACACGTGTTCTCTCAAACGAGCTTGGGGGATACTGATAGCGATTCTACCAATGGAGCGGGGAAGGCAAAGGCAAAGAGTGCCTTTGACGTGATGGGTCCTTCTTCGTGGATCAAAGTCGGAGCGGATACATTGAATTTGACTGGCATTTTGAACGTGCTAGACGGCGTGGTGGACACACCTGGACGGTAAGCATGATGATATTTATAGTTACCGCCTGCTCATGCTTCTCTGTTATACTTACCCGTTACCCTCATGCCATACACATCACTTATTTATACAGGATCGTTATCATGACGACAAATCATCCCCACATGTTAGATCCAGCTCTTATTCGACCGGGCCGTATTGATAAAAAGCTTCATCTCGGATTTATGGCCGCCATTGACGTCATAGAGATGCTTGAGCACTATTTTCAGGTTACTTTGACTGGGGAGCAGAGAGACCGCGTCAACAAGATCGTCACGGGCCGACTTGAGATTACCCCAGCAGAGGTGGAGCAGCTCACCGCAGAGTACGACGACGCGGATGCTATGCTTTTCGCCTTGAAAGAGAAGGTACAACCTTCTCTCTCCTGTTCGACTTCTTGGTCGAGCAAGAGCCCAACCTCAGTTATTCACTAACAACTATTTGCAGTAGCAGTGGATTAGCACTCTCAGCTTGCCTCTGACTGTTATGATGGCAAAAACCTCAATCTTCTACTAGAGCTAGATCACTAAAGCATGGACATTAACAACACATTAAAGAAGCAGCAGTTCTGGTTGCGTAATGTAATGCTTGAAGGCCGACAAAAAGAGCGCCGCCGTGGCCTCATCCACAACACGACGGTCCGCACTCAATCGGGCCGTCATAATGGTCTGAACGAACGGCTTGGCCTGTTCTTTGGCCCCATCGACATACGGAGTCGGTACGATGCGACGCGATCCACCACCAACAGCCAAGATAGCCGCCTGCGGTGGATTAATCACGGCCGAAAACTCGTCAATCCCAAACATACCCAGGTTGCTGACCGAAAAGGTTCCACCTTGGTATTCTTGCGGCTTGAGTTTGCCTTCTCGGGCGCGTCCCGCCAAGTCCCGGATCGTATTTGTAATCTCCGATAGACCGAGCTTGTCGGTATTAAAGACAATAGGCGTAATGAGACCCGTCGGAGTTGCAACCGCCACACTCACATCAATACTTTCTTGAAGTCGCACAGCGTCAGTCTTGGCATCGTACGTGGCGTTGACTTCGGGGACATCGCGCAACGCCAGAGCGCAGCAACGAATAATAAAGTCATTGACCGACACTTTCACATCGTGATTGGCGGCCAGCTTTTTACGCAAAGCCAAGACACTGTCGAGCTGCACTTCCATGGCCGTGTAATAATGAGGAACGTCCCGTTTGCTTTCAGTCAAGCGCGACGCAATAATCTTACGCATCTTGTTGTTGGGCAAGTCTTCAAAATGTCCGTCCGAATCCACCATTGGCACAGCCAGGTCCTCCGAAGGAGCTGGGGCAGAAGCTAGCGCAGGAGCTGGGACAGTAGCAGTAGCAGTGGCAGCCGTAGCAGCAGGTTCTGCAACAGACGCTGCCACGGCTGCAGTCTGGAGAGGTGGCAGAGATCCAGCCGCCAAAGCTAGCAAGACATCACCCTTAGTGACACGACCTCCCTTGGCCGATCCGACGAGACCCGTTGCATCAAAGCCCTTGGATTCGGCCATGTGGCGCGCTGAAGGCATGAGCATGTTGGCTGCACCGCCCGTGCTGACCGTTGGAGGATCGGCTGTCTCTGCAACCGCAGCAGGAGCTGCTGCTGTTTCGACTGGTTCCACAGTACCTGCAACCGCAGGAACTTCAAAGTCGCTAAAGGCTGCAACGTCGTCCGCTTCTTCCACCACGACACAAATGGGTGTACCAACGGGCACATCCATGCCAACGTCAATCAAAATCTTTGCCAAGATACCGTCATCCTGTGCCTCGAAATCGACCGAAGCCTTGTCGGTTTCAATCTCGCAAATAACGTCACCGGCGCCAAACTGCTCACCTACTGCCTTGGTCCACGACGAAATGGTTCCAACCTCCATGGTGGGCGACAAGGCGGGCATGGGAAAGAGCGTGTGCGGGGGATAGTCCTTCATGATTGCAGCCGAACTAGTAAAGGAACGACGGGACACAGAAGACGAGCTAGCGAGAGCAAAATGGAAATTTCTGTAAGGATAGGTAGTGACGCTCGTACTATCATTGGAATCCTGCAAGCGACAAGGAACCACCGCAGACGACATGCTTCTTTGGAGTCCTCCTCGCAAGTTCGCTCTTGCCGCAAGGGGACGCCCCGTTTTCAATCGCATCACGAGAGCTCCCGACATGATGATGATGATGATTCTCCTTCAAGGAAATTTCCGGATAGCTTTAAACAGGAGGAGAAGCGACTGTACCGGTAGAGTGGAGATCAAACGCTGTATCGGCAGCAGCAGCAGCAGTAGCAGCAACAATAATGGTCGGAAGTGGGAAGCCGACAAAAAACGCGTTCGTTGCCTCCATCCAGTCCAGCGGCACCGAGAAAAAGAAAAGGATTCGCTTGGAAAAGCGCGCGAACGAGGAGTCCTCTTCTCGAAAAACGACGAGTACCAGTAAGACACTATGATTAGACAGTGGGAGACCGTTCCACGTTCCCTGAAAAAGCCGTTCGAGTGCGAGTTTCTTTGGAAACCGTTTCTTTGTAAACGCCGCGCCCACGATGATAAAAGGCATTGTTGTTTCTATTCGGTTGTCTCTCTTGCTCATCTGCGAGACTACCGCTCTCTCTCTCTCTTACACGGGACTGCTAGACTGCTAGACTACTAGACTAGACTAGACTAGACCGCACTGCCACCACCATGGGAAACGTCGTATCCGAACAAGGCGACGACGAGTTCCTCGAAGAAGGCTTCGACCTGGACTCGCCAGAAGCCGACAAGCAAATCAACTTTGGAACCGCAGAGCCCAACTGTCAGCCCAATCACACCAAGGAGGAAGCCTCGAAAGATGATGAAAGCATGGAAGTGGCCATGGATGATGCCGCATTGCAGGCTATAACGGACAGTCAGGCCGAAGAAGACGATCTCGGCGTACTTTCGCCCAAACACCGTCGCGACTCGTCGGGCGAAGGCGGCGCCGAACACCGCGGCAAGCGACAGCACTTGACGCAGCGCGAAAAGGAAAAGAAAATGTCGTACATTCAAATGGCCAAGATGGGCTACCAAGAACTAGTCAACGCCATTATTCGGCCGCCGCGAGCGGATTACAAGGTACGAATGAAACTAGTCTATTTGAAACTTTCTCGGGTAAATCGTGGAGCACGCCGACGAACATGGAACATTCACGCTATTCATTCTATCTCTCTTCCTACCTACTAATATTATTACAGATGGAAGCACTGGGACCTCCAGCCTTTAACTTTTGCGGTAAGCGCTTTACCCGAACTGACTTTACTTTGCGAACGAAACGAGGCTACGATTTGGAATGTTCGCACTGGGAGCCGGTGGAACGCGCCACGGATCGCATTCCGGTCGTTATTTACATGCACGGCAATAGTTCGGCGCGTGTGGAAGTTATCCCGCAGCTTTCCTATTTGCTTTCCTTGGGATTGGCCGTCTTTTCGTTTGATTTTGCGGGCTCGGGCAAGTCGGATGGAGATTACGTGAGCTTGGGTCATTACGAGCGAGAGGATCTGTCGTGTGTTGTCGCACACTTGAGAGCGACCAATGTCGTTTCAACCATAGCCTTGTGGGGACGATCCATGGGAGCGTCGACGGCTCTCATGTACGGGGACCGTGATCCGAGCATTGCCTGCATGATTCTGGACTCGCCCTTTTCTGATCTCACGCAACTCTGCGAAGAATTGGTGGAAAAGGGCCGCGAGCAAGGTATCGTTGTTCCCAACTTTGTCGTCAACATGGCAATACGCATGCTTCAAGGGTCCGTCAAGAAACAAGCCGGCTTTAACATCAAGAGCATCTCGCCCATTTCGCATGCCGACAAGTGCTTCATTCCAGCACTCTTTGTCGCCGGTGAGCACGATGACTTTATTAAGAAGCACCACTCGGAGCAGATTCACCAAGTGTACGCGGGAGACAAGAACCTTATTATTGTGGAAGGCGATCACAATTCCCCGCGACCCAAATTCATGTTTGATTCGGCGTCCATCTTTTTGCAGACTTGTCTACAGATTCCCAACAGTTGGGCGCTACCGGTTCCAGTCTCGATGAATCTAATGTGCCCGCCATGGTACTTTGAAATGTACCAGCAACGGTCTTCGCGAAGAAAGCAGGACCAGGCGAAGCGCGCGAATGGTTCTTCGAGACGAGATAACCCTGTTGCTGCCCCCGACAATCGGGCTGCCGCTGGCTTTAACAGTGAGGAAATGGGAATGACTGCCGAACGCCAACGCGTTATCCAAGCTTCCTTGTTCAAGATGCTGGGACAGGCTGACGATGTGCCGACTGAAGAAGAGGGGGCGGACGACAGCAAGCCAGCTGTCGAGTCGGCCGAAGAGACGGGGACTCTTGCCGAAAAGGAGTGAACGTATCATGTCCAGTTCTATTATAGCTCTACTAGTAGACTCTGTTAAGACTCATGAAAGTGCAAGAATAGCAGCAGGATTTACGTTCTGAAGCTGTACTCGTCCGCATTCCTTTTGTCTCTATCCGCCCTAATATAACCATACCGTAACGGGACACAGTGTTTCGCGCGATCCCGGACGAATGACTGACTGCTCTCGACTCACTCGACCTTTCTCCACTCTGTCAATCAAACGAGTCGGCCGTAGATTGAAGGCGAATCTTGCGGAAAGCATCTGTTGATACGTTGGCACTTTTACCGCGTATCTTTCACTGCCACATCAAGTATCACCATGGCCAAGTTCTCCATCGCAATCCTAGCCGCCCTCGTGGCTAGCACCTCTGCATTTGCTCCGCAAAAGGCTTCGTCCTCTGTGAGCAGCTTGAAAATGGCCGCCGACGGTGTCTGGGACCCTTTGGGTTTGGCCACCTTGGGCGAAGGCGCTGCCTTTGATACCTTCCCCAACATGTTCCCCAAGGAACAGTTCTTGAAGGAAGCCGAGATCAAGCACGGACGTCAAGCCATGCTTGCGTGGACCGGAGTCTGGGCCACTCATGAAGTACGTAGACTAGTCGTCTCATGGGAATGTTCCCAATATATGTGTATAACTTTTTGTGTTCTCACGCTTCAACATATGTCTTTCTTCAACACCAGGGTGGATTGGGCCTCGGCTTGCATTTCCCGGGATTTCCCGATGAACCCGACTGGACCAAGGCTCTTGGAACCTTTGCCATGGAGCAACCCATCTGGTTCGGCTCCATCGTGGCTTTTATTGCCCTTTGCGAGGGTGAGAGTGTCGGACATTCGGGTGACAACTTCCGGGGAATGTCCACCAAGGAGGCTGGCAACCTCAACTTTGACTACCTTGGCTTGAAGAAGAAGTTTTCTGCGGAAAAGTATGCCCGTTACCAGGATGTGGAGATGAAGAACGGACGTGCCGCCATGATTGCCATGGCTTCGCTTTTTGCCTTTGAATCCATCCCAGGATCGGTCCCCATTATGGATGTCTTTGGTGCCCAGTAAGTTGTTCATGCGCAGTGCAGTGCATTCCATTCTAATACTGCTCTACTAGCTAGTAGACTAGGTTTACCAACCACTAGACTCACTCCTGTAGATAGGGTAGTAGCTATTGCATTACGTTTAGAGACGAGGAATAGAACTCGAATGAATAGAACGCCATGCAGACATTAAGCAAAAGCCAAACCCAATCTCGAGCGGCAAGACATCTTCACCCAGTCCGGCACCAACCGCTCGATGCTGTACCACGGCCAAGACTAGTGCCACGACTAGCCGCAGATTGACTGCATTCAAAAACGTGTGAAAGCCCAACAGTCCAGCTGCCTTTGGGCCAGCCCTATCGTCGGACGATGCGTAGTGTCCATCCACGGCCGAATACAAGAATGCTCCCGTATACAGACCCGACACCATCCACAGTATACTCAACAAGCATCCCTCGTTGAATGCCACTCCAATATAGGTAAAATCCATGCGATGCGTCACCCAAAATGAGATGGAGACCGCCATGTTCACGATCAGGAAGACGTCGTACAACACGAGATTGGGATCGTCCACTTGAAGCGGTGGTCTCTTTGCCGTCATGATGGAACCCAGTTGCATAGTTTGGAGTAACGTTTGTAGGACGCCCTTCTTGTTGCCGTTGGTGTCTTTCAGGTTCTCAGAATCGTCTAGAGAAGGTGATGCATCCGTTTTGCCATCTTTTTGCTGTTCACTCTGCAGCTTATTGCTCGATAGGAACAGCGGCTGCGACGAGGTCCTTCTAGTAGTTGTTATTAAGTGACATGTCACGGGAAATGTGCGACTCGTCGTTTGCAACGGTGAAAAGCCACGACAGAGGGCAGGAAGCGTCAAGAGAACGCCCACGAGGGCCGTTCTCCTGCGTTTCTTGACGGCAGTTTCGGATCGATAGCTCATGGTCTTAGGCACTTGACAGAAGGCACTTGACAGAAATATACAGTATGCCAAGCATTTGCGCTGTGCTGAAGTTAATCTACTAGAGTCTCTTGGAGCGTTGACTGTTTCCTTCTTACGATTGCAAGAACGCTTTGGACGACGGCGGTGCTGGCTGATGCTGATGCATATGTACGCCGGCTGAGCAAGACGAGAATTTAGAACCACGATGACGAACGAACATGACACGACGGAATTTCTAGTGGCGTTTCGGCCGCCATCTCATTTTTGTGGCGCGAACCCCTTTATAGGTTGCTTCGTTGCTCCCCGGTAGTTTCCATGACTTTTCGACGAGCTTTGCTCGACTTTGTATAAGATCAAGCAGCTACAGTAGACGATGAAAGAGCGTCCAGCCAGCTTATCGACAACATTCAGCTCAAGCCGACTTCGTTATTCCACCAACCCCTCAAGTTCTTGGACGAAAGCGACCGTGCTGTTCGCCCGCCTAGTATTTCTCCTGTCCGCTGAAGCATACTAGAGAGTAGATCTCCTCGTCACGAGCTCGCCGTACTACGAATGTAACGATGTTCTATCACACGTGGACCTCTTACCACGATGTGGACACCACGTACATTTCAATCGATCATTACAAGGTGAAGGCGCGTCTGCGGCAGCCTGGTATTATTCTCAGACTCTTGCAAGAGAGGATGCGATACGATCGACGAAAAATAGACGATTCCGAGGCAAATGTATCCAGATACCACGTACACTCTAGGCGTTGGCAGAAAGCAGCCCCCAAGAAATGCAGAAAGACGTGTCTTCGATTGTCGATCTCAATGAGTTCAACTTATTGCGATTTCGTCACAATACTATCATCTTAAATACGAGAAGATCGGTTACGCCAAGTCGCATGTAAAGTGCACCGGGTCCTAGCCGACCAATGTGGAAGCGGTGCACTTCACATAAGAAGAGTCGTTCTTTGCTCTCCATCACTAGATAAGCGACTGGGAGCTTTTTCCTTCAAAGAGGACGCTCGAAGTGGAAGGCCGCCACGAAATCGGTAGAGAATGATGTTACGATTCGCCCGAGGATCCGAGGCTTTGTTGATTGGATGGGCGAGCTTCTGGCGGAGAGTCTCCTACTGGTTCTAGATGTGGATCGTCCTACCAAATTTAGCAATGACAAGGTGCGGAACGCGTAATTAGAGGTCTTATTTCACGACATTCGTTAGTAGATAGAATGGACAAGGGATGTGCTACAATTTAGATTGTGATGCTATTGTACTTTCGCCATAGATATTCCCCGCAGTAATGGAGTCAGTGATGAAGGCTCTTCCTTTTTCGACGGCCGCAGCGTCGTTACGCGTTCGACATACTCCCCTTTAAATTCGAGCAGTGCTTCAGAAGACAACGGTTCTAGGTTGATGGCGGCCGCCATAGCGGCGTCAACAGTAAGGTTGGACGGCCATTCGCAGACGGTAGACGCTAGCTCGACAGTCAACGGCGAGTGAGGTGGCGTCAGTAGCGCCACAGGGGTGTTTTGTCTACTCCCCTCATCTTCCGATTGTTGGTCAAGCTCTTCCCCTAGCTGTCGATCGAGATCATCTTCGTCGCAAGAAGATATGATTGGACTGGACCTTCGCGGTTGTAGCATACTCTGCATGGGTAGGATCTCGGACAGAGCGGCAGGACCAAGACTCAAAGACGGCAGGAGCCGAGGTTCCCCAAACTGGAATTCGGGCGAGTACTTAAAGCGCTTGGGTGATTCGGCATGGGTAGCCGTATTGAGTACCGCGAGAGTATTGAAAGATAAAACTCGCTTGGGCTTTGGGATCGTCACGAGATCATTTCGATCCTCCATCACACCGATATAGCTCTCCATGAGGTCAGGGTCACCTCTTTCCAACTGCTTACCCTGCTCGTCCAAAGTCTCCATGATGCTAGAAAGTTCTTCGTCGGCATCCGACACGTGGTTATCGTCTTCAGGCTCCTCGACAGACGATTCACTTTCGGAGTCCGAGTCGCCATTCGCATCTTCGGGGACGTCCGATTCTTCCGAGTCTGCCATCTGGTCATCGCTGTCGACTCCAAATTCTTCGTCCGAGACGTCACTGAAAGCGCTGGGCGTTCCAAGCGAGAATGCAACGCCTCGGGCTCCGACAGATGCAGTCGAAGCCTCGCTTCCACTGTCGTCACCTTCTTGCTCTTCCTTGTGAGGGGATAGTCTTCGTGGTGGAGTAGAGGGTGTCGGTCGGACCAACGGAAGCCCGCTTGCTTTCAAACGATCCTTGACGAAATTCACAACGTGACTGGGAGAGAGACATACGGTGAGTAACAAGAATCGG
>Ga0307981_1002588_pt1 | contig 14458 bp, 11 predicted proteins | sample OrgLakmetagen987_FD_201849 | JGI IMG/M metagenome (GOLD analysis project Ga0307981, IMG submission 201849) | Saline water microbial communities from Organic Lake, Antarctica - #987 | ecosystem: Environmental > Aquatic > Non-marine Saline and Alkaline > Saline | place: Antarctica: Organic Lake... | reverse complement strand
CCCTCCTCTTCTTCAGTGGGTGCCCCGGCACCAATGACGGAGTCAGCCGTGATCACACAGATGGCAAAAGAAGGCGTTGCAACGCAGTATCCAAACGGATGATCGTGGCGCTGGTAGAACGGATGCAAGAGGCGCAATTTGAACGAGTCAGGACAACCCTCATGCATGATGATGCGAATGGTCGTATCGCCAAAGATAATTGTATGACCGCACTGCGCGAAATGGATAACGGACCACAGAGTTGTCCGTAGACCAAGGACATGCAATGTATTCAGTAGCGGAATAGTATGCCGCAGCCTTGTAAAGAGGTCAAGGCAAGACACGCGAAGAATGCCGGCTTTGGTGACTTTAATGTCTGCGCCGTTGGGGAGAATAACGTCGGTAATGAATGCAACAATGTCGGTCAAATCTTTGCGACGGGAGTGCATATGATCACTTGCACCCAAATCTAGGGTAACATGGTCTTCGTAGGTGACTATGGGTAACAGTTGGGTGCTGCTCATAGCGCTGACGTAGGTGACTCGCTGCTTGTCTTGACTACTCGAGATGGCCAGTGGTAAGGACCTTCAACCAAAAATAGACTTTGTTTCCCAAAAGACCAAAAACGTCCTCTGGTGCTGGCAGGACTGGCTGGACTAGTGGTCTACATCAAGCTGGAAGAAAAAGCGAATGTAGAGGTTGTTGATCGTACGATGCAAAATAGTCTTGCCCACAACGGAGATTTCCTTGAATCTATGTATCCATCTCGCGGTAAAAATCGTGAGCAGCAAGGCTACGTAAAAAGAAAGGAGAGAGTCAAGACTTTGATGAAGGCTTTCAAGAAGGAAGCAGCAGCAAAAAGTGAAGATGTTGCTACGGATATGAAAACCGGAGTATCGCGTTTGCTTGATGCGCTTACGGAAAAGGGTATTCGGGTTCACGAACAGAAATCCAAAGAAACGGCTTTACTCGAGGAGCTCAATAAAGTAGTCAGTGGCTGATGCAAAACAAGCGAGGCCAGCGATTAGAGAAGTGGCGAGAGACGGGGAATTCTCAAGGGGGATGTAAAAGAGACGGGGGCATCATGCAAGGTCTCAGTGTAGCTTTCACAGCGTAATCAAAAATAGATTCACATAAAATTGGGGTCGTAAGTCTTTGTTCTTTTGCTATTTCGCCAAAGTTCCTTCGGTTTACTGAAGTGTTAGACGCCTGGAACAGAATTAAACAAGGTCGTGTCACTCAGTACTCTTATCTACTGTCTTGAACAGGGTCACCGCTGAGCGAGCGGGGGATAATCCAGATGTGGTAGGGTTGGTATGGTCATTTTGCTAGCTGACATTGAGTGCCGGCACTTGGTTTTTTGGTTCCGTACGGTTATAAGGATCGGGAAAAATCGAAGAACGAAACCAAAAACCAAAATGCACTTTCGTTCTCGTTTTCGTCCAACCGTAAGGGTCGGCCTGACGACCGATGTCCGAGTGGTCACAATTCTGTTCATCAACAGCTGTTCCGTGCATGCAAGCAAATTGAGGGGATGGGAAGGGGGTAAAATTTCATAGGCAGCGCAGTTCAGTAGAAAAAAAAGGGCGCGAAGCGCTCGCTCAGCCAGAGATGCTTGACGATGGCCGACAATAAAAGTCCAAAAGATGAAGATGTTTGCAAAAGAACAAGTGTGTTATCCAGATGAAAACACGTTGCTCGTGACCATTTGTAGAAGTTTGCAAAATGAGAGCGTCCTCTCTTTTGCTTGCAACGCAATCTATCAGCAATCAATCAACCCGCCAACACTCATCATCCTGTTCCTGTTCCTGCCATGGTGGTGGAATCGTTTGAAGACGTCCTTCAGACAAGACAACACTGGTACTACCCCACATGGATAATTTTTATTACTCGACCTCTCAGACTTAGCAATTGAAAGTGGGAGGGCCGTTCCTAGTATCGATTTTGAAATCGAGAGCATTGCTGACAGCATTCATCTGATCAACAGCTGCCAGTCTTCACTTTGGGACAACAAATTCCTACGGATGCTGGTCAATCCAAAGCATTGTAGAAAGGGTTGGATCAACTTCTTGAAAGTGGTTGCCGTGGATACTTCAGATCGAATCATAGTTTAGGCAGTCATGGCCTCCAAATTGAACACAAAGCTATCCAGATTTGGGAGGGCTGGTACCAGAATGAACAACAACAACTCGAAGGAAAATTAGCAGGTGCACCTTTTGGATTCCAAAGTGCGGTGTCAAAGACAAGCAAAGTTAAAGGGGTGATTTTCGACTCTCTCCGCGATCACTATTGCAGTCGACAGCACTTGATAACTGAATATCTCGTGGCGAAGGAGGCACCCAGTCACTAGCAGTAGTCGTAGCGGCTAAATGCACCCAGTCACTAGGCAGCTACAACAATGGTGGAATAAGCAACTGTATATGTATGTTACGCTTAACCAGCATAGCAATACACACTACTCTATTGATGCTAGCGTAGTCGTAGTCGAGTTGTTCATGTAGCCTTCGTCAATTGGTTTGGGCGTTTTCGCGAAAAAAAAGATGCCCAAATCAGATTTTGTAAACGTGGTCCAAAAAGGGCAGGAACATCCAGACAGACAGCCTTCGCAACAGCAGGACAAGAAGTTGATCGCCGTCAAAGCGCCCACTCTGCAAAATTGTCTAAAGCTACTTTGTGTGGCACCTCAGAAAACTCGCCCCGGGCTACATTATGGGTACCGTACCTACTCTGGAATTTTGTCTGAAGCTAGGGCAAGGCAAGGGCAAGGCAGGTAGGGGGGTGCATGCGTCGGGACAAGATTTGAAGGTGGATACGAGCTCCCAGAGCTCGCATAGCTCGTAGTCAATCCAGAAACACACAGCGCACTCCCACTACGGGGCAAATATCCGCAGCCTCAAGACGAGTTTTAACGATAGAGACACGGTGTTCATTGTTTTGGCTTCCTTTGTTTTGATACCAAGCCAAAGAGACACCTTCCTTTTGAGCACCCGTCCGCCCGCCCCTGTGCCAATCCCACGTTGTTAGGAGCTAAGTAACTAACTGTGATCATGTGCTACAGTACCTCTTGGAATCGTAGGTGTGTGTGCTCTTGGTCGTGGCTCTGCCACCAACAGCCAAGAATAGCCATCAACCAACTACTCTAGCAGCGCTAGCATTCTTGCTAAAGACCTCACTAACGATCAGCTCATACACGATGGGAGAGATGAAAGGAGATATAGAAACATACTTTCATAGAGAAGTGAGCACCGTGGATGGTGGCTTTTAGCTACGCTATGAGTGATGGGCGAGTGCAGAGTAACGGGATGCTCGGTTGGCGCTAAAGGTACTAAGCTCGTTGGTCGTGGCTGTATACTGGAGTTCACTTCCGGGTTACCCAGGAGATCAACAATTCTGCCAGGCTCTACTAACCATCTAGACAGCAGGTGAACGCATGGGGGCCAGGTCTACGACTACTGTATGTAGGTCCTTTCCGCCAGATAGCAGCATATATTAGTGGAGCGTGATACAGCATGCACCTGTCGTTTAGTACCCGGTACAATTCGCTTTATGGATACCTAAATCGATCAGCTCAATTGTACTGTATCGTGGGTTGTACGGTAGATCTTGCAAAAGATTGCTCCACTACATGATCCCATCCACAAACCCAGTCTGAAAGACCAACATTGGAGTCTTAAAAGCTTCCGGCACGAGCCAAACAATGGACAGCTGCCTGCTCTTATTCAACGCGAATTCATGGTATGCAATCATGTACACGAGGCGTTGGCACATCCCATACACACACAATATGCTCACTCCTAGAAGTAAAGAGACTACAACCACCACTTTACAGTTGTTAGTTCTGTACGCAGTAGCAAAGAGCCTTAAAATTCAGCGTTACCAGGATACCGCGGAAAGGCAATGGCTTCGCGAATGTTTTCAATGCCACACACGTACGTCACGAGTCGTTCGAAGCCCAAACCGTAGCCGGCATGTGGAACAGAGCCAAAGCGTCGCAAGTCCAGATACCACCAGTAGTCTTCCTTGTTGAGGCCTAGCTCGGCAATCTTTTGCTCCAACACGTCCAACCGTTCTTCACGCTGACTGCCGCCGACGAGTTCACCGACACCAGGGACGAGCAGATCCATGGCGTTGACCGTCTCCCCACCATCTTCATCGTTATCACGCATATAAAAGGCCTTGATACTCTTGGGGTAGTTATAAACAAAGACAGCACTTTCAAACTTGGTCTCGGCCAACCAGCGCTCGTGCTCGGTAGCCAAGTCGGTTCCGAACTCAACATCCGGAAACTGCCATTTGGAAGGATCCTTGGCAATCTCTTCTTGCAAGAAGCCAACCGCCTCGCGGTACGAGATTCGGGCAAATGGTTGCTGCACCAGCTTTTCCAACCGCTTGTGCAATCCCTTGTCGTAAAACTTTTGGAAAAACTCCAAGTCTTCTGGCGCCGTCTCCAGCACGTGCGCCACTACGAATTTCAACATTTGCTCGGCATTGTTCATGGCGGTCTGCAAATCGGCAAAGGCCATTTCCGGCTCGAGCATGTGAAACTCGGCCAAATGGCGTGAGGTTTGCGAGTTTTCTGCACGAAAGGTGGGACCAAACGTGTACACGTCTCCCAAGGCACACGCGTGCGTCTCGGCCCCCAGCTGTCCGGATACAGTCAAGTACGCTGGCTTGCCGAAAAAGTCCTCCTTGTAATCTACTTGATCCGTCGATTTTCCTTGCTGCGTTTTGGCCAGCGGCAGTTGCGACACCTTGTCCAAATCCAAGGTGGTGACCCGAAAGAGTTCGCCAGCACCTTCACAGTCGGACGCTGTAATGAGAGGTGTTTGCACGTAGACAAAGCCGGCTTTTTGAAAAAAAGCGTGAATGGCTCCCGCCAATTGACTGCGAACGCGGGCCACTGCCGCAACCGTGTTCGTCCGAGGCCGGAGATGCGCAATGCTTCGCAGGTACTCGAGCGAGTGACGCTTCTTGGCCAGCGGATACGATTCTGCCGGACACGCACCCACCACGCGAAGGGTCAAAGCCTGTACTTCCACCGCCTGCTTGCCTCCTTGACTCGTCACCAAGGGTCCCGTGACTTCAACTGCGCATCCAGTGGTAACCTTGTCGAGTTCCTTCAAAGTCGTTTCATCCACAGCGTCAAAGGGCACGACACATTGAATGCCCGCCAAGTTGCTTCCATCATTGACTTCGACAAAGGCCAAGGTCTTTTGTTTGCGAAGCGTTCGTACCCATCCCTTGATGGTAACGGGCGCACCGTCCGTGGCTGCGTTGACAGCATCCACCGTCTTGATGCGTGGAGCGACAGTGATACCAGTGGGGGTTGCGGCAGTCGAAAAGAGACGCGTCCAAGAGGTGTGGTACAAGGTGCGTGCCACCGAGGCTTGTCTGGGCGAACTCGTGTCGGCCAAACGAGGCACGGCTCGGCCACGACCAGAGGCCCGAGACAGGAATGGGGTGGAACGAAAGGCCATGACCTGCCCACGTCGAAGGTGACCCCAAGACATTGTGGTGATGATGATCAGAAAGAGTGCAGGGAAGGATCGCGACATGTGTGATGGAAGTTCTGTCGGAGACAAATAAGGAAATAGAAGCAACAGAAGCAACGATGGACACGGACTCTAGCGCGCGGAAGGAGCAACGTGAGGAGAGGAGTAGGTTATACACAACACGGGAAAGGCAAAAAGAGGACGTAAGGTACGTGTATACCGTCAGCAGCAGCAGCAGCAGCAGCAGCAGCAGCAGCCTTTGTTGTGTACCGGTACTGGTTCTAGAGCGCATAGAGAATAGAGATAGCGCATCGATCGAGATCATTCGATCATCATCAAATAAACAAAACGTTCGTCCGCGAAGTACGTCATTCCCGTTTCATTCACGGGGCGCAGTACCCATTAGGTCCCACCCTTGATTGTTTGGTGTCCAGTCTCACTTTTCACGAAACGAACAACGAGCAACGAGCAACGAACAACGAACAACGACCGCATAGTCTACCTACTGTGTCTCATTCAAAGTTAAATCAAAAAGTGCCTTGAACAATGGCAAAAGACGACAAGAAAGAGGACCACGAGTCCGATGATGAGGGCGAAGAGCAACAGGGACGTTCCGTTGTAGAATACGATCCCGATGGAACGCTTGGGATCGCTCGTGGAATGTCCGATAAGCAAGCCAGAAAGAGACGCGAACAGTTATTCGAAAAGGCCGGCTCCTCGGAACAAGTGCAGAAACACTTGTGGGGAGCTCAGCCAGAAGCAGCGCAAGAACGGCGAAAAGCCTTGCACCAGGATGACCTAAATCCAAACGATGAACTCTTGACGCCGAAACAGCAGTTTGCCATTAAGAAACGCCGTCGTAAGAGCGACAAGGCTCTGACAAGTCGCTTGGACCGGCACGAAACCAAACGACTCGAGGCAGCTGTCGCTGCGGCAGACGCGGCGGATATCCTCCAAACTGATCAGCCAGGTATCATTGAAGCCGAACACGACATGGAGCGTACCACGGGACTGACCCAGACGGAACTGAAACGATCGCATCTGGATCCGGAAGCAGCGCGACACATTTACAATCTCGATCTGGCCGACTCGGCACCCTACGGAATGAATTACGATCGATCGGGACGCCATTCCATCTTGTATGGCAACAAGGGCCATTTGGCGCTCATGGACTGTCACCACTCGTCGCTCATCACCCAGTTTTACGTCCACGAAACTGTTCGAGATGCTTGCTTTCTTCACAATTACACCCTCTTTGCCGCCGCCCAGAAAAACCATGTATTCATCTACGACCAAGCTGGTGCGGAAATCCATCGATTAACCGATCACAATGACCCTGCAGCTCTTCAATTCTTGCCGTACCATTGGTTGTTGGCCAGTGTTGGACGCGCAGGCTTTCTCAAGTTCCAAGACACGAGTACTGGGGAACTCGTTTCGCAACACCGAACGGGTATGGGTCCATGCCGTGTCCTTCGTCAGAATCCATCCAATGCCGTCATGCATGCTGGTCATTCCAACGGCACAGTTACCTTGTGGAGTCCATCATCCTCACGGTATCTGGTCAAGATGCTCTGCCACAAGGGTGCGGCCGTTACTAGTCTCGCTATCGATTCATCCGGCAACACCATGGTGACGGGCGGTGCCGATCGACAAGTCAAGGTTTGGGATTTGCGCACGTTTAAACAGTTGCATGCTTATTATACGGCAGCAGGTGTACCCGAGTCTCTGGATATTTCCCAACGAGGTATTCTCGGTGTCGGTCATGCTGGACACGCTACCTTTTGGAGCGCAGAATCGCTGGTATCCAAAGTCCGTGATCCTTATATGCACCACGGGCTTGCAAGTTGCGGCCCCGTCGAGACGGTCCGCTTTCGACCCTTTGAAGATGTATGTGGGATTGGACACGCCCGTGGTATCAGTAGTATTGTCATTCCTGGTTCTGGGGAACCGAATCTGGACACAACAGAGCACAATACGAACCCGTACCAAGATGTCAAGCAGCGTCAAGAGGCGGAAGTTCGAGCGTTGATGGACAAATTAAGCCCTGACATGATTGCGTTGGATGCTGATCAAGTGGGTGGCATTGAAGAGAGCGATCCGCACAAACGTCTTGAGCGATTGCAAGATATCAAGGACGCGGCCAATGCCAAGGTGGTGCCTGTCAAGAGACAAAAGGCCAAGAAACGAGGACGAAGCAAGATCCAGACCAAACTTCGTCGCAAACATAAGAATGTGGTGGATAAGAATACGGTCAAGCTGCGAGAAGCGAGGGAGCAAGAAAAGGCTGTGACACAGGCTAGTAACGGACCAGACGGAGTTCCCGAGACACCCAAGGAGACGGCCCCAAGTGCCTTGAAGCGCTTCTTTTGAATACAAAAGCATAATAAGACGATCCTTACATAACTTGCTTTATTGTTTAGTATTCTCGCAGCACGGATGTATCCAAAGCAGTCTTGATCTGCTCTTCCGATTCGCAAAGCTGAAGGAGGGGTTCCATCACCACTCGTCGGACTTGCTCCTTGCTGCTTCCCTCGATTTGGAGACTTATAATGGGATCGTGAAGACTCTTTCGAAGCATCAAAAACCCGCTATTGCCTGTCCGGACGCGAACGCCTTCAAGGTTTTTTGTATCAATCTCCCACGCTGGAATTGACTCACACAAGGTTTCAATCCGCAGGGCCAAAAAATCAAACACTTTTAGCATCGTGTCCAACGACTCATCGGCCACGGTCATGCGCAACTCTGCAATTTCCTCCAGCTCCTCTAGATCGCGAATCAAGTCCAACAGTAAGCCCGTTGCTGTACCCGACGCACGTTCTCGTGCCAGCAGACTCACCACCGTGACGGCCGTATAGGTGCCATCGTCCAGGTAGTCGTTTTCCATCATGGCGCAATGTCCTGAGGTTTCAATGGCAAGTTCAGCTTTGTATAATCCTGACTCTGTCAACTCCTTGGCCTTTGCAATCACATTGGCGTATCCTTTAAGGTATCGAACATGGGTCAACCCCAACTGGTACAAAAAGGTGGCCAATCCCTCCGACGTGACGGAATCCGTCACAACGGCACATCCCGGTGAGGTGCGGGCAAAGACAACAGCCAGCAAGGCAATGAGACGATTCCGGTTCAAGGGTTCATAGTCCGCCGTTGTCAATCGTTCATTGCTGTTATCAGTCTTGCTAGCAGGTACGATAAACCCACAACGATCCGCATCTGTATCCAGCATAATACCCAGATCGGCTTGAGCCTCGACACACTGTTGAATAGTAGCCTCCACCATGGCCGGTGACTCTGGGTTTGGTACACCGTGGAAAAAGTTCCCGTCGGGCTCGCAGTGAATACAATACGAAACGTTGGCTCCCAAGCTTTCCAAGACGGTCCGAAAGAATCCTCCCGACCCGTTGCCCGCATTCAAAACAATGGTGAGACCCTCCAAGGGCGATTTGGCGGTATCCACCAGCGTGCAAACGGCTTGTTCCAAACTTGCTGCATACATTGGCATCCAATCAACCCACGCGGAGCACATGACCGAGTCGTGACCCGACGTGGCGGGCAAACTCGCCGAGGAATACAACGCGGCAGCCTGGTCGGCCGCGCGACGGCCCAATTCTTGAATGTCCACTTGTCCGCCTAGAGTCGTGAATAACTTGAAGCCGTTTTTATCGGCTGGCAAGTGACTGGCCGTCACCATGACGCCCGCGTCTGCGAGTCGGAGGATTCGGCAAAATGCCGAGCAGGCAGGTGTCGTGGCGATACCCGTGTAAACTACCTTGACTGAAGCGTGACGAGACTCGGCACCACGTGCAAAGGCATCAATCAAGCGTCGTCCGTGGAGACGAGGATCTTGGCCCACCACGATCGTGGTGGTGGAGTCGTCAAATTCCTGCTTGGTGGGATTATTCGTGCTACTATTATTCTCCAGCAACATGTCGGCGAGAGCATGTCCAAAACAGTGGGCCGCAAAGGGCGTCAAGGCGGGTACGCCGCCCCCAGCGCGTCCCACGGCGTGGGCCGCTTGCGCAACGGGTCCCAAGCGTGCGTGATCGACAAAGCGACCGCGAATATCCGTCTTACCAGGCGCCGTTAGTTGCTGGATAGATCGTAGCAGTATACTAAGCGACGGAGGGCGATTGACATTGTCGCATTCCGTATTGTAAGGTTGCGTAAGAAAGTGCTGTGGTATCGGCGTTGGCGACGAGACGGATGACGATGACGATGATGGCGTCGTTGAAGAGTACAGAGCTCTCACAGCGTTCGGGGTGACGGTAGAAGTGGACACCCAAGCGTCCGTATGGATGATTGTCGCTACAAAGAGCGTGCAAGCGAGCAAAATATCCCTCATGGTCGCCATGGTCGATGGGAATGTTTTTTCTGTGAGGCAATCTTTTTTTCGTTGGTTCGCGGTTGATGTTTTGATGTCTTTTTCTTGGTCTTCTCTTTAATGTCTCGTCTACACTTTGGCTTCACGGTGCCATGTTCTCTTTGACGGAATGACGATCCCCTCTGGGACTCAATAGTCACGAGCGGCAACTTGACGGTAAGAAAGCTCAGAGGATCCCTGGGCGCAACCAGAGATACGAAGAGCGGGACGAATGATCACCGTGATGAATTGTAGACTAAGAATGGAGGACTAGTAGATTGAAAACTAAAGTAAACAAAATAAGTGAGCTTTAGATTACAAATCTACAATCTCTGTTTCGTGGCTGTTCTAGCCAAGTCTACAGGATTCTACTTGGGGACTAATTGTGGGGGAAGGAAGGAGTGATCTGGACCAAGGAGACTTCATCACTCAACGAGTCCAATGCGAACAAAACTGTTGCGGATTGTGGAACCGTTTCATCAACGTTGGAGCAAACGTGACTCTTTCCCGGGACTCCACTCGGATTCCCGACACCCCTCTTCGATTGTGCCATGGGACTAAGGTCAAGAGAGAAAGCAGTAGGAGCTTCACGGGCTTTGGCAACAATCGAACCTTCCTCAATAATGGAAGTCTCAATGATAGACAACTTGTACAACACTTTGGATGCGGGAACGTTCTTGGTGCCAAGATCAGCGAGTTGGTATTTGTCACCATCAATATGAAGGAGGTGAATATGGCCAGCTTGACGAGCTTGTCTGACGTAGTACCATCAGCGAGCAATGTGGCAAGACATGCTGGTAACGCGCTGATTGCGAGTAGCCGCAATACCGGAGGAACTGTTGGTGAACATGGGGACAGTAGAAGGGCGCTCTTGGTTGCCGTAGAGGAGATCACAATAAATCATGACGGACTGTCGGCTCGCCATGACCGCAACTGTCATCGTGTTTGTTTCAGATTCGCATGATGAGGCGGCAATAGGATTGGGAACAAAGGAGGAGAAGTTGATCAATCCACCTTGAATGAGACCAACATGGTAGCCAGTCGAACGGGAATCATCACAATCGCCGAATAACAAATTGCAAAACCAGATGAAGCTTGGATCAACAGCAGCGTGACCGGCCTCTTGGAGCATCGTGGCAAGCGGTGACTTGGTAACATTGCGGTAGTAAGTCAAAGCCTGGGGAGAATAACAGCGGAGATGATGCAACAAATGCAGCAGGGCCTGAAAGTGTAGACAACCAGGGAGATGCATATGTTTGCACGCCTTGCGAATCGCGAATAATTCTTCGTACACGGTATTGCTCAAGAAATTCAAGGAGCCAACTGCTTCAATAAATTGGAATCCATATTCCGTCTCAAGATCAACAACATCGGTTTTAGTCTTGGAGGAATTCGCTTTGGTCCAGACCATGTCAGTTGGCAAAGGACTGGCAAACTTTCTGAGAATGAGATGTTGCCGCTGGCGTCCTGTCGAATGCGGGCTTGGAGAAACCAATCAGCTTGTGGCTTCCACTCCATTTCAAAATGAGTGGAGAGAGCGGTCTTGAACTTGTCCTTGATGATGGCATCGGTGGAAGTTATCAAGAAATCGTCCGAGTATTGTAAAACCATGAGAATACCGCTGCCTGGGAGGTGCATGCGCCAGAGGGTAGGCATTGGAGTCGACTGCATGCCAAATGAGATTAAGAACTCTTCTTGTTCTTCATAAAGGAACTTGCCGCTAAAGGTGTAGCCGTACAAGACCTTCATTAGAAACAGGGGAACGCTGCAGTTTGGCTTCAAATCATCAGGCATGTGCGCCGCCGTCCAATTACTAGGGAGTTGAACAAAAACACGCTCCTTCATGTTGACTTGATGATAGGCCATCACAGAGTCAGCTTGGGATGGGAAAATGCCGAACTTGGCACACATGGCGAGGTAGAGCTGGAGTGATGGCCACGTTGCATGCGGGTTCCAACTGTCGATGTCGGTTGTTGGAGTATATAAATCCCCTCTGAAAACGATGCGTGCCTTGAGCTTGTTGACATTGCCGTGCTGATCGAGCTTGCACTTGAATGCTTCTTTAACGGGAACCACTGTATTGTTAGGACCGAGTTGCTCCTTCTTGAATGCGCCACGGTCCTTGACCAAGCCCCTGAGTTCTTTGACGAGAGATTGGATCCAGGGCCGGCGGGTGGCAATTGGCTGTTTCAAAACTTTGTAGAGTCCACTCGGTTCGGGCAAGAAGGGAGTGGGATCAGAACCAGGGTCGCCGGCTGCAATGGGATCGATGGATTCGGCCAAATCAACTGCTAACTTGTCCCGCAGTGTCATTTGAGCGGGTAAGACAAGGAAGGCAACATGGTGGGTGTAGCTGAGGAGGCTTGTTCCCTGGCGGTGGCAGCGGCCCACACGAGATGCAATGTGATCCTCCTCAGGAGGAACAATGCCGGCGTCACTGCCGGTGTTGTTGTCAACAGAATCATTGCAAAGAGGGTAACCAGGGGGTAGGAGTGCCGGCATATCATCATCGGCATCGTCAACGGTGTTCCTGCGGCCAACTTGTTGTCGTTGTTGGAAGGCAACACTTTGCTCCTTGAGCTTGGCATTGATGAAAGAGGCAAATTGGGCATCAAACTCAATGATGGTAAGGTTATCATACGCGCTGGGATCATACGGGAACACTGGGTTGTTGGAGGCATGATCTTGTGGAGTCGCGTTCGACGCAATAGAAAACGGATCACTCGCGCTGGAATCGATCAAGGTTGGGGTTACGGACCCCTCATGAAGTTCATTGGTGGGCTTGGGCGTCACGGCCCCTCTTCAAAATCTGCTGTGGTACCGGTTTCGACGGGCCCCTGTTCAACATCATTTTCTGGGAAGACATCACCCTGTTCTGCGCCGCCGGTATCGTTGGTCTCGGGGATGGGTGGAACAAAGAAATCAACGTGTCTCGGAGTCCAATCCATCGGATCGTTGGGCTGGTGGGTAGGCGGGAAGATAGTAGACGGCGTCCAGGGATCATCCGGGTTGGCAGGATCTGCGCTCGTAACAGGAGGACCAGTCCAAGCCAAAGGACTGAGAGAATTGTGGGGAGCATCGTTTGTTGTACAAAATGGAAGAGAATCGTGGTAAAGGCGACCTTCATACGCGAGCGTAGAGGAAAAGTCTTCGTCAAAGGCAACATCCGCGCTGACAGCAAACTGTTGGGCAGACGGGATCCAGATCAAGTAATTAGCCTGGTCAATTGGGAAACCAACATAGATCCCGCGGACACCACGTTGGATCATGTTGTGATCTTTGAGGATGCGACCAGTACATCCTTGCGGTGGTATGCCTTGGCAACAACAGGGCACCCCCAGACGCGGTTCGGCATTGTAGTGCCGCATGAACGGGACGGCCGGGATATCGGTACCCGGGCGGAAAGCCCCACGCACGGGGACCACATTGCAGATCAAGGCGGCTTGCTGCAGTGCCGTGTCAAAGAAAGGGAGGCCGACGCGCGCGTGCGTCATCAACTTGAAGGCGACTTGGCGCGCAGTCTGCCACCGGCGCTCCGGAGTACCGTTCTGACGCTGGTGCTTAGGCGCAGCGGAAATCACCCGGATCCCGTAATCCTCCTTGAGAGTTTCTTTCAATTCGTCGGAAAGCAACTGGGGGGCGGCATCAACATGCAATTCCGCCACATCACGCAATGTAAACTCGGAGCGGGGTCGGTGCAAGTGTGCCCATGTCTTCAAGCAGGTGACGATTGCGCTGGCGGTAGTGAATTCGGTGTCGATGAAAGCCGCGTGTTTTTAAAACAAATCCACCACTTCGAGGTAGTTCTGGTGATTAGATTGTTTGGTGAGACCAGTTCTGGAAGGGTTGGCTTGGACATTACAAAAGAGAATCTCGCCGGGACGGGTAGCATGTCCAACAGGGGATTTACCGCGATTGGACGTGCGAGAAGTCCCAACCTTGCAGTTGATGCAAAATAACGAGGGTGTGAAGCGGACCGTGACGTCTTCCCAAACGCCGGCCTCATTGGCTGCAAGAATGGCTTTGGTGGACACATGTCCAAGACGCTTATGCAAGAGTTCGACGGTCACCAGCTTTGGAGTTCGAGCTGGCTGCGCACGGACCACAATGGTCTTCCCCTCCTCTGCTTCAGTGGGTGCCGCAGCACCAATGACGGAGTCGGCCGTGATCACACAGTTGGCGAAGGCGGGCGTCAAACGGATGATCGCAGCGCTGGTAGAACGGATGCGAGAGGCGCAATTTGAACGATTCAGGACGACCGTCATGCATGGTGATGCGGATGGTCGTATCGCCAAAGATAATTGTATGACCGCACTGCGCAAATTGGATAACGGACCACAGAGTCGTCCGTAGACCAAGGACATGTAACGTATTCAGCAGCGGAATAGTATGCCGCAGCCTCGTCAAGAGGTCGAGGCAAGACACGCGAAGAATGCCTGCTTTGGTGACCTTGATATCCGCGCCGTCGGGGAGAATAACATCGGTAATGAATGCAACAATGTTGGTCAAATCTTTGCAACGGGAGTGCATATGATCACTCGCACCAGAATCCAGGGTTACATGGTCTTCGTAGGTGACTATGGGTAGCGGTTGGGTGCTGCTCATAGCGTTGACGTAGGTGACTCGCTGC
>Ga0307981_1002587_pt1 | contig 14464 bp, 12 predicted proteins | sample OrgLakmetagen987_FD_201849 | JGI IMG/M metagenome (GOLD analysis project Ga0307981, IMG submission 201849) | Saline water microbial communities from Organic Lake, Antarctica - #987 | ecosystem: Environmental > Aquatic > Non-marine Saline and Alkaline > Saline | place: Antarctica: Organic Lake... | reverse complement strand
ACGTCGAGATCAGCGGATGCGAGCCGACTGATTTAGATTAACTCTGGCGGCGTTACTCGCATTCGCTGCATCGATTGGTTCTGCCTCCTTTATACGCCACCAGACTCAGATAATAAGGTTCCAACAAATAAAAGGCATCCGCCCAATAATTGTATGCCAAATGGTTTCTTCGCCACGCTCCAGTGGACAATTAGGAATACGAGCTGAACAGGGGTAATTAGTAAGCATCCCAAACCCCACCAGATGTTTTCACGGAAGCTTTCAATTAGAAACCAAATGCCTCCAACGATAAAGATTATTAATCCGGTTATTGCTAATCCATTTGCTAGTATTTCCATTAGTTTAAATTTGTTATTGTAATTTATTTACACGCAGAACGTGAAGATGTATCATGTAGTGGAGTCGCGAAGCGACGTAACGGAATTGATACCATCGCCTTGATCTGCCTTCAAGGCTACACCTTTTTCGATGAGGTAACTCTTCACCCGTGAATCATCCACAGTCTTCGGCATTCCGATCAAATGCTCATTTCCGTCAATATTCGTGATACTTAGAATTGAGATAGCACCAGCGTCTAGGATGCTGAACTCCTTCATTTTCTTGTATTCGATTGGTGCGGGCTGCTGCCGATCCTGCCTTATGATTCCATTTTTATAGAAGCCAACCGTAGTTGGCAGAATATAGAACATCCAGGGGACTCCATAAATAAGAAAAGCTCCAAGACCTAAAGACAAACAGACTGCAATCCATAGCGGCATTCCATTTTTATCTTGATTGGTATACCATAGAAAAAGGAGCGGTGGAAATGGGATTAGCGTGAGCCAGAAGCTAGGCTTCTTCTTCACTCCTTTCATAGCCTCTTTGAATTCTTTGGGCTCAATCCACTTTATGTCAGGCTTGAACATTCTTTTTTTTTGCAGATCGTTAAGGGCTGGAATCCCAGCCTGAGAGTTTTGTAGTCTAAAGTGCTATCGAATATCGGGCGCGTTAATGGGATTGTCCAGACCCGCCTGGTTCTACTCTTCCCTCTTCAATGTAGTCGTTCTTTCTCAGGAATCCCAAAAAACTCTCAAGGTCTTCTTTGGGCAGTCTTATGTGTAAAAATATTGGTATGTCTGGCCTTCCAGACGGGCTAGATGGATCATGCTTATAGAATCGATGACGTGCTCCAAGGTCGCACATCTCGCTGGCGAGATACGTTCCATACTTCTCTCCTAAAGCGATCACCCATTTGTTCAGCAGTTCGTGTTTCTCTTCGCTTATTTCGGAGATCTCACCTATCGAGACAGTTTTCGATTCTAACTCTCCCGCGTTAGTTAATGTAGAGAGCGCTTCCTCCACACTTTTCAGATCAGACTGGTGCATTTCATAACTAGGCGCACAGTCGTCAGGTATTCTATTCAATCCGTAGTGCAGGTTTTGGACTTTTACTGACAGATTCATCCACAGTTCGTGGACTTCTTTTTCCGCTCCTCGCAGGTGTGTCGACAACAGGAACAGACAGACTGTAGAAATGGCGAAAAGACGAATCATATTTATTTTTAGAACGTAGAGCACTATCGCACCTGTAGCGCGGAGCGCGAAAAGTGTTGATAGCTGCGTCTGGATCGAGCTCCTAGGGTTACGATTGCAAGTGAAGCTAATCCTAGCAGAAAGGCTGAATTCGGTTCGGGAACGGCGGAAACATTCGCTTCCATCCCAACAGTTTCGTAATTCTGATATAGCGCCACAAGTTCTAGGGGCTGATCTACAAAAGGAAAAAGCTCTTCCTCAGTTAAAGTGAAATTCTCTGAATATAAATATCGGATGGGTCCGTCGCGCTCAACAGTGGTAGGGGTGACGCTAACTGTTCGTGAAAACGACAAATTCATTTCTTCATCGAAGCTATTCAGCGTGATTGAAGTCGGTTGCTCCAGAAATGTCACATAGGTAAAGTTGAATGCGTTTTCGCTTATATTCATTCGAGCGGTCGCTGAGAGCCCCGAAGATTCTAGATAGTCGCTATCATCTGGAATAAAAAACACATAGCTTCTTTCATTCTCTTCAAGCTGAGATAGCCAATTTTGGGCCGCTTCAATCCTGGAGGCACTCGAACTGATCGTAGAGCTCCAACTCATGGATACGGCTTGAGCAGTCGAACAACTCAGAAGAGTTAAGCCGGTTAGAATTATATTTTCCATTCTCTTCTCGATCAGTGTTATCTCATCAACTCAGTTGATGATATCAAGGGTGGTTAGATTCGTATTTTGCACAACCTTATTTTTGTTAATATTAGTTGAGTAAATACATAAGAACATATAATATATGAGCTTATGGAATTATTTATAGTTTGAAGCAGAGTGCTACGAGTGTTTTTTTACGTGGATATCAAATATGGCTAAAGCGCAACTCAGTGAGCTTTGTGCTTAAAGAGGTGACAATATGTTCACTTATTGTCGCTTATGCAAAAGATTATACATTTTCCACGTTGGGCGTAGATTTTGGAGTCCGCAGAATTGTCTCAATCGGATCGTCAAAGCTTCAAGGTGACGATTCGTTGGTATTTAAGCTGGTGCCGGGATAGTGGAGTGGGGTGCAGTGTGCAGTCGGCGAAAGATTTTATTAACTGGGCCGTTGAAGCAAACAGTGTTAAGTGCGTCATTCAATGACGTCTATCACAAGACGTGCCAGTGGGCTTAGGCGGCTAATTGACTTTCGCAACTCTCACGCTGCAGTTTTTAATGTAATTAGGGGTGGTGTATCTTGCCTGATATTGAAATGGCGAATGCGTCACTCGCGGTAAAAATCGGGTGAATCCAGTATGCTCAGCGACTGAAGTCGCTGCTACGGGGTAAGACCGACTACGACGGCTAAGCGTGCTCCCGACCCCAGAGCCAGAGCAGGTCGGCGAGGCGGTTGAGGTAGGCGATCAGTTCGGGTCGAACGCTGGCACCGGTATCCTGCAGGGTGACGAGGCCGCGTTCGCAGCGGCGGCAGATGGTGCGGGCCAGGTCGAAGAAGGCGTCAGCGGGCGCATTTCCCGGATACGTCCAGCCCTTGAACCCACCATCGCGGGCTTCGAGCTCGTAGACCAGTTCAGTCAGTGCGGCGATTTTATCTGGGTCAACAAGTTGGCCTTTATACTTCTCGCGCAACTTCTCGTGGTCGGCGTCGTCGGTCGCCAGTTCACTCATCATCATGACCAGTTCCTTTTGTATGCCAAGGATCTGCTCCTGTATGGAATGGTGGTTGGCATGCGCGCGGCAGATGCCGAGAGCGGAGTTCAGCTCATCGACGCGTCCATAGGTCATCACGCGTGCGTGATTCTTGGGCACGCGTTTGCCAAAGAGTAGGGAGGTGGTGCCGTCGTCGCCGCGTTTTGTTGAAATAGACATAGGATTGGAGCGTTGAACATCGAACGCCAAACGTCGAACATTGAATGTGAATTTTTGGCGGGGTTCGACCTTTAGTGGCGACTTTTTTTGAACCGTTAATTTACGTTAATTTACGTTAATTTGGTTTAGCGGGACAGGCGCACCTGCGCTACCGGGACATCCCTTCCTTAAATTGATATTAAGACTGTGCGTCTAGCAATAACTCGAGCATTTTCTTGGCGGAGTCCGGAATGACGGTGCCGGGGCCGAAGATGGCTTTGGCTCCGTTTTCGTAGAGGTAGTCGTAGTCCTGCGCCGGGATGACGCCACCGCAGACGACCATGATGTCGCCACGGCCGAGCTTCTTCAGCTCGCCGATGAGTTGAGGGAGGAGGGTCTTGTGTCCGGCGGCGAGGGAGGACATGGCCACGACGTGGCAGTCATTCTCAACGGCTTGTCGTGCGGTCTCCTCCGGTGTTTGGAACAGTGGGCCGATATCGACATCGTAGCCGAGGTCGGCGTAGCCGGTGGCGACAACCTTGGCGCCACGGTCGTGCCCGTCCTGACCCATCTTGGCGATCATGATGCGCGGGCGGCGGCCTTCTTCCTCTTCGAACTTGGTGATGAGTGCTTTGATCTCGTTCATGGCGGGGGTTTCTCCAAATTCCTTGGCGTAGACTCCGGAGATGGAGCGGATGTTGGCTTTGTAACGGCCAACGACGCTCTCGACGGCGTCTGAGATTTCACCGAGCGTGGCGCGCTTGGAAGCGGCGTCAACGGCAAGGGCGAGAACATTGCCTTCGCCGGTCTTCATCGCGTTGGTGATGGCTGCGAGGCTTGATTTAACTGCGGCGTTGTCGCGCTCGGCCTTCAGCTTCTTGAGCCGGACGATCTGCGATTCGCGCACGGCGGAATTATCGATGTCGAGAATTTCGAGCGGATCTTCCTTCTCGAGGCGGTATTTGTTCAGGCCGACGATCGTTTCCTTGCCGGAGTCGATCCGGGCCTGGCGGCGGGCGGCCGCTTCTTCGATACGAAGTTTCGGGATGCCTTCTTCGATCGCCTTGGTCATGCCGCCATATTCCTCACATTCCTGAATGTGGGCCCAGGCTTTGTGCATGAGCTCATGGGTGAGCGCTTCGACATAGTAGCTGCCGCCCCATGGGTCAATGAAGCGGCTCATGCCGGTTTCCTCTTGTATGAAGAGCTGCGTATTTCGAGCGATACGAGCGGAGAACTCTGTCGGCAGGGCAATTGCTTCGTCGAGCGCATTGGTGTGCAGCGATTGGGTGTGTCCGCAAGCGGCGGCCATGGCTTCGATGGCGGTGCGGGTCACGTTATTAAACGGATCCTGCTCGGTGAGTGACCAACCGGATGTCTGCGAGTGAGTGCGGAGGGCGAGCGACTTCGGATTTTTGGGGTCAAACTCTTTCACGATCTTGGCCCAGAGCAGACGTGCGGCCCGCATCTTCGCCACTTCCATGAAGAAGTTCTTTCCGATAGCCCAGAAGAAGGAGAGTCGCGGCGCAAAGGCATCGATATCCAACCCGGCATTTACGCCGGTGCGCAGGTATTCGAGCCCGTCGGCCAGCGTGTAGCCCATCTCCAGGTCGGCGGTGGCACCGGCTTCCTGCATGTGGTAGCCGGAGATGGAGATGGAGTTGAATTTCGGCATCTGTTGCGAGGTGTATTCGAAGATGTCGCCGATGATGTTCATGGATGGAGTGGGCGGATAGATATAGGTGTTCCGCACCATGAATTCCTTGAGGATGTCATTTTGAATGGTGCCTGTGAGCTGGTCGAGCGAGCAGCCTTGTTCAATGCCGGCCTGGATGTAGAAGGCGAGCACGGGGAGCACTGCGCCGTTCATGGTCATCGAGACGGACACCTTGGACAGGTCGATCTGGTCGAAGAGCACCTTCATGTCTTCGATAGAGTCGATAGCGACACCGGCCTTACCGACGTCGTCGCCGACGCGAGGGTGGTCCGAGTCGTAGCCACGGTGGGTGGCCAGATCGAAGGCGACGGAGAGGCCTTGTTGACCAGCAGCGATATTGCGACGGTAGAAGGCGTTTGACTCCTCTGCGGTGGAGAAACCGGCATATTGACGCACTGTCCACGGACGGAAGGCATACATGGTCGCGTAGGGGCCACGGAGGTTGGGCGCGATCCCGGCAGTGAAGTCGAGGTGCTCCATGTGTTTGTAGGCGTCTTTGCCGTAGAGCGGATCGACGTCGATCTGCTCCATGGTTTCGTTGACGAGCTCGCTCACGTCTTTGCCGGTCTCGGCTTTAACTTGCTCGGCCCATTCCTCCTTAGTGGCGGCCGGCTTGGGTGCTTCGTAGGTGATATTTGAAAAGTCTGGTCTCATAAAATGTAATGATTAATGAATGATAATTGATGGCTGATGAATCGCTTTTAGACGACGCCGAGGCCTTCCAGGTAGCGGCGGTTCACCTCGTAGTTGTTTGATTTGACGAAGATGTAGTCGTCCATGCCGGCGGCCTTATAGGCGTCTTCGTTGTCGCCGGGGTAGCCGGCCAGCACAATCTGCATCTCGGGCAGGGCAGTTTTAATCGCCTTGGCGAACTCCGCGAACTTCGCTTCGTAGTCGGGATCAGCGCCGCAAACGACGGTGATGCCCGCGCCGGAGGCCTGGAGCGCAGCCACGGCATCTTCGGGCGTTTCGAAACCAGCGGGTGAGATGATGTCGAAACCGCCGGCAGCGAAAAATCCTTTCGTGAATTCAGCCCTGGGTTTGTGGCGGCGAAGGGGCCCGAGGTTAGTCAGGAATATTTTTGGCGTATTGCCAGTCTCGGCGGCGAACTTATCCGATGCCGCACTGAGGTCTTCGTAGTTCTGCGAGAGTCGCACACTAGGCAGTGGTGCAATCAACTCAGTCGGCGTGGCGCTGGCGCGAATCGTGCGAGTGACCTCTCCGATCGTGGCACCGGTTCGGAAGGCATCGACCAGGGTCTGGACGGCATTCTCACGGGTGGACTCGAGCACCTTGCCCAGTGCAGCCATGACCTGCGTGTCAGTGTCTTCATCCGTCGCGGTGCGAGCGTCGGCGATCTCCTTGGCGCGTTGATTGCGTAGGTCAGCGTAGTCCGGAATGCGGCTTTCGAGTGGTTTCTCTTCGAGGTTGGGATAGACGTTTGTGCCGATGAGGCTGGCGCGGCGTTGGTTGAGTTGCTTGTTATTTGCAGCGTCGGTGGTCGCGATTTTTTTGGCAATAAAACCGCTGGTCATGGTATCGACCATACCGCCCTTAGCTTCGATCTCCTGAAAGAAGGCCCAGGACTTTTCGCTCACTTCGTTCGTCAACCACTCGATGGCCCATGAGCCACCGGCAGGGTCAACCACTGAGGTCAGCTCGCACTCTTCCTGAAGGATGACGTGGGTGTTTCGAGAGATCCGGCGGCTGAACTCGTCGGGTTCGCGGGTGACTTCGTCGAAGTTGCCCACGCATAGGCTGTCGATCCCACCGATCACACCGCTGAGGGCTTCAGTCGTGGTGCGAAGCATATTCACGTAGGGGTCTTTTTGCGTCTTGTTGTAAAGTCCGGTGCGGGCGTGCATCTGGATTTTTTGAGCCTCCTTGCTGCCTCCGAAGGCGGCGACGACTTGCGCCCAAAGCACACGGGCGGCCCGGAGCTTGGCAATTTCCATGAAGAAGTTGCCGCCGATGGCGAAGCTGAAGCGGATTTGCTTCGCGGCGTCATCGACTGAAAGACCACGCTCCGTGAGTTCGGTGAGGTAGGCTGCGCCTGTGGCCAGTGCGATGCCAAGTTCTTCGACCGATGAGGCGCCAGCCTGATGATAGGGCAGGGTGGATACTCCGACCGCTCTGATTCCTGGCGCGTGTTTCGTGCAATGCTCAGCAAGGACGGCCTGTTCTTCAAAGAGTGAGCCCAGGTCAGCGGGTGCTTGGCCCGCGGCGGATTTGACGGCGAGCGGGTCCATGCCGAGGCTTCCCTTTACTGTTGAGGCATCGGCACCGACTTCCTTCAGCCAAGCGAAGAAGAGAGCCCCAACGGCCATCCCTGAGCAACCCGTTCGCAAATGGAAACTGACGGCTTCGGGGATGATGCCTTTAAAAGCAGTATTAATATCACTCAGGCAAGCGAGAGACAGGCCGCAGGCCGCGACTTCGCCCACTTTGGCCGCATCCGGGTCGAGGCCCTTGAGGGTTGCGAGGTCAAGTATGACGTTGAGCGCATTTTGCCCCCGCATCAGATCCGATGTCGCGGCGCGATTGAACTCCTTTGGTGTGCCGTAGGGAAGTTCCTGGGCGATTTCCCAAGGTTCCTGGCTGTAGCCCGCCGCGCTGGTGCCGCGTAAATAGCTGTCAAAGCCAGGCATGGTTTCTGCTGCAGGTAAGCCATCCAGCACGTCCTTCCAGAAAATAGGTTCCAGCAGGATGCCTTCAGGTGTCATGCGCTTCATGATTTTGTCAAACGGAGCGCCCTTAAGCAGTTTTTCGGCAGCCTCCCGCCATTCTTCTTTTGACGGAGCGGTGAACGCGTTCAGTAATGGTTCAGTCTTCATGGATTCTTTCATAAGTGGATTGTGCGAATGCTTTGAACGAAGAGTAAAAAGAAAAAACTGTCAATAAGTAAATTTAATACAAAAAAGAGTTGACGTAAGTTGCGCTTATGAAAGGTTGGCTGACGAACCACACTAAAAATGATCAAAAATATAGACCATATCGGCATCGCCGTCAGCAACCTCGATGAAAGCATCGAATATTATGAAAAGGCTCTTGGCCTACATTGCCATGGACGCGAAGAAGTCGCATCTCAAAAAGTAAAGACTGCGTTTTTTGAAGCAGGCGATGTGCACATCGAATTACTGGAACCAACTTCGGAGGACAGTCCAATTGCCAAGTTTCTCGAAAAAAATGGTGAAGGGATCCATCACATTGCTTTTGCCGTTGATAATATCGAAGGGCAACTCAAGCAGGCATCCGACGCAGGTGTGCGTCTCATCCACGAAGTGCCTTTTGAGGGGGCTGCGGACAAACTCGTGGCTTTCCTTCATCCGAAATCCACACACGGTGTGCTGACGGAATTCTGCATGCCAAAGAACTAAATTTATATTTTAACACTTAGAGGAGATTACAATGCCAATTGATCCAAAATTATTACAAGAGCTGAAAGAGCGCCGTGCAACCGCCCGTAAGGCCGGCGGCGAAGCTAAACTGGCGAAGCGCCACGAAAAAGGAATGATGGGGGCCCGCGAGCGCCTTGAGGTTTTCTTTGAAGAAGGCACCTTTCAGGAATTCGGCATGCACGCCGAGCACAGTTGCCACCGTTTCGGCATGGAAAAGAAGGATCTGCCCTATGACGGCGTAGTTTGCGGAACTGGGCTTGTCGATGGCCGGCCGGTCGCGGCCTATTCGCAGGATTTTACTGTCAGTGGCGGTTCCCTCGGGCGTATCCACGCAAAGAAGATTTGCGACCTGATGGACTTCGCTCACGAGTCGGGCATGCCGGTTGTCGGAGTGAATGACTCCGGTGGCGCACGTATTCAGGAGGGCGTCGACTCGCTCAGCGGTTACGGCCAGGTTTTCTTCAAGAACGTGCTCCTCTCTGGTGTGGTTCCGCAAGTCGCAGTGATTGCAGGTCCATGTGCGGGTGGGGCAGCTTATTCGCCGGCGCTGACGGACTTCCTCATCATGACACGGCACAACGCAAATATGTTCATTTGCGGTCCTGATGTGATCAAGTCCGCCACAGGTGAAACCGCCGAATTGGCAGACTTCGCCTCCGCTGATGCGCATGCCAGTATCTCGGGTAATATTCACCTTGTCGCTGAGGATGATAAGCACGCCATGGAGTTAACGGCTAAGCTGCTATCATTCCTGCCCAGTAACAACATCTCCGATCCGCCCCATGAATTTCCTGATCTGGATCTTACGGATGATCCGGTGCTGAACGAAATCGTTCCCGCAAGTAGCAAAGAGGCGCTCGACACGATGGCGGTTATTGACCGTCTCGTCGATGATGGCGACTTCTTCGAAATCATGCCTGATTTCGCTAAAAATATCATTATCGGTTTCGGGCGTATCGAAGGCATTGTCGTGGGTATCGTTGCCAATAACTCGATGGTTAAGGCGGGCACGCTGGATATCGACAGCTCCGATAAAGCGGCCCGTTTTATTCGGACCTGTAACATCTACAACATTCCCATCGTCTCACTCGTTGATATTCCGGGTTTCATGCCGGGTCTGGCGCAGGAGCAGGGCGGTATCATCCGTCACGGAGCAAAGATGCTCTTTGCCTATGCGGCTGCCACAGTTCCCAAAATCACGCTTATCATGCGTAAGGCATACGGTGGGGCTTATCTCGCCATGTGTTCTTCCGATTTGGGTGCTGACATTGTCTTTGCCTGGCCGACTGCTGAGATCGCAGTGATGGGTGCTGAAGGGGCCGTTAAAATTCTCTATAGGAAAGAGATCGGTGAGGCGGATGATCCCAAGGCGAAATCGGCAGAGCTCTGTGATGCCTATCGGAAAGAATTCTCATCGCCGTATCAAGCTGCCGCCAATGGCATGATCAATGATGTGATCGAACCGGCTCAATCCCGCGCAGCCCTCGCCTTGGCTCTACGTAACACTCTGAGCAAGCGCGATACACGTCCGCCGAAAAAGCACGGTAACATTCCCTTGTAAACCATACAGTCACTCGAAACGTATTAAACATGATAGAATCAATTACAGTGTTCGCTCAGATACCGGGTGTATCAGGCGCTGCAGAAACTTCTCCCAGCCCAGGCGGCGTGGTCGTTGTCGGCTTTCTCTTTGTTGTCGTCGTTCTCGCCTTACTGGCTGCTGTGACATCCGCGATGGGTGCCTGGTTCAGTAAAATGGCAGCAGCGGATGCCGCAAAAGCAGCAAAAGCCGCCCAGTCGACTGCAGAAGCCAACTCTAAGTCTTCACCACCGGCGTCTGTAAATGCTCAGGGTGCTGCCGCATCTAAAAATGACGACCCTGCCTTAATGGCGGTTGTGGCTGCCGCCGTGCATACCGTTATCGGTGATCGTCCTCATCGTGTCGTTTCCGTTCGTTCTACGGGCCCCGGTTGGGCTCAGGAAGGCCGTCGTCAAATCTTCTCTTCGCACCGTGTGCGCTAAATTTAACAAACCCATATAGATCAATCATGAAACACTTACGTATAACTGTTGAAGGCAAAGCCTACGACGTCCAAGTCGAGCTACTCGATGAGGATACTAGCTCTGCACCGGCTCCACGCCGTGCTGCTCCGACTCGTGCTGCCTCGGCAGTGCCCGTCAAGGCCGCTGCCCGCGCCCCGAAAGCCGCCGCATCGGCACCATCTGGCGATGGCGCAGTCGCGAGCCCGTTGGCTGCGGTTGTGGTCTCAATTGACGTCGCCGTGGGCGATACGATTGAAGCAGGGCAGAAGGTCGTGACCCTTGAAGCGATGAAGATGAATACGATCGTTTCAGCTTCAGCCGCAGGCACGGTTAAGGCCATTCTGGTCGCTCCCGGTGACGGTGTCGAAGAAGGTCAAGCTCTTGTAGAAATCGCCTAATCCCTCGGAAGTATATGCTATGTTAGAACTGCTCCACCATCTTTACGAAAATACAGGTTTTAGTCACATTAATTGGCAGATGCTTGTCATGTGGCTCGTGGTGGCGGGGTTGCTCTATCTTGCCGTCTATCGCAAGTTCGAACCACTGCTCCTGATCCCCATCGCTTTTGGTGCGCTACTGGCTAATCTGCCGACTGAGGGCATTAAGGAGGGGATGGAATTTGCCGGCCAGCATGTGCCGTTTAAAGAGGACGGCACGGGTGGACTGTTCTATTATTTCTTTCAAGGCATTCACCTTGAGCTCTTTCCGCCCATCATCTTTTTGGGTGTTGGCGCTTTAACCGACTTCGGCCCGCTGATCGCAAATCCGAAAACCTTCCTCTTGGGAGCGGCCGCTCAGTTTGGCGTCTTTGGCGTGTTTATCGCCGCTGCTTTCATGAAGTATATTGGCATCCACTACAGCCTCCCGGAGTGTGGTGCGATCAGCATCATCGGCGGTGCTGACGGTCCGACCTCAATCTTCTTGGCCAACAAGCTCGCGCCTCATCTGATTGGTGCGATCGCCGTGTCTGCTTACAGCTACATGGCATTGGTGCCTGTGATTCAGCCACCGATTATGCGGGCCTTGACGACTGCGAAGGAGCGAACCATTCGCATGCAAAGTCTTCGCAAAGTGGGCAAGATTGAGAAGCTTGTTTTTGCCGTGCTCATCATGATGGTCTGCATCATTCTCGTGCCTGCCGCCTCACCACTTATGTTCATGCTCTTCCTGGGTAACTTCATGCGGGAGTGCGGGGTCGTCGATCGTTTGAGTAAATCGGCCCAGAACGAAATTATTAATATCGTGACGATCTTTCTCGGGGTCAGTGTTGGTATCACGATGGACGGACAATACTTCCTCACTCCGCAGACGCTTGGCATCCTGACGCTTGGTGTGCTGGCTTTTGCACTCGCGACGGCGTCCGGAATCTGGATGGCAAAACTCCTGAATCTCGTGTCCAAGAATAAAATCAACCCGCTAATCGGTTCTGCCGGTGTGAGCGCCGTGCCTATGGCTGCGCGCGTCAGTCAGGTCGAAGGTCAGAAAGCAGATCCGGGTAATTATTTGCTCATGCACGCGATGGGCCCGAATGTAGCTGGTGTAATTGGCACCGCGCTGGTGGCTGGTTTCTTCATGACAGTCTTTGGATAGTATCCGAATTTAAAACACAAACTAGATAATAGATTAATGGTTCCCGAAACAATTCCTGTACTTACCGCAGCAGAGGCTGCCTCAATGATAAACGATGGCGATATCATCGGCTTCAGCGGTTTTACGCCCGCTGGTGCTGCCAAAGAAATCCCGAAAGCCATTGCGCAGCGAGCCATTGCCGCTCACGAGGCAGGCCAATCATTTAAAATCGGTGTCGTCACTGGTGCTTCGACTGGTGACAGCCTCGACGGTGAGCTTGCACGTGCCAATGCCGTGCTCTTTCGGACTCCGTATCAAAGCGACAAGTATCTGCGTGCTCAGATTAATAAAGGGGAGACGCGCTTCTTCGACATGCACCTCTCGATGCTGCCTCAAGCCGTGCGTTATGGCTTTATCGGCAAGGTGAAGTTTGCGATCATCGAAGCTGCTTCAGTGAGCGAGGACGGCGAAATCGTCTTGTCGACCAGTGTTGGTGCCACGAATACCTTCTGTAACGTTGCAGATAAAATACTCATCGAGTTAAACGACCAGCATCCGCCCGAACTTAAGGGCCTCCACGATATCTACGAGCCGCTTGATCCTCCGCACCGTAAAGAAATCCCCATCTACGCCGCGAGCGAGCGCATTGGTTCACCCGTGCTAAAAGTCGATCCATCGAAGATTGCAGGCATCATTAAGACCAGCGCTCCCGACGAAGTCGGAGGCTTCAAGGAGGCAGATCCGGTGACGCTTAAGATCGGCGAGAACGTGGCGAGCTTCTTGGCAGATGAACTGAAGGCTGGCCGTATACCAGAGGAGTTTCTTCCGATTCAATCAGGCGTGGGTAACATCGCGAACGCGGTGCTTGGCGCGCTCGGTGCGAACCCAGCTATACCGCCTTTTGAGATGTATTCAGAGGTGATCCAGGATAGTGTCGTTGATTTGATGAAAAGCGGGGATATTAAGTTTGCTAGCGCAACCTCACTGACCCTTTCCCCACCAGTTTTGAAGGACGTTTATGAGAATCTGGATTTCTTCAAAGAGCGCATGCTGCTTCGTCCGCAGGAAATATCCAACCACCCTGAAGTGGTGCGTCGTTTGGGCATCATTTCCATCAATACAGCGATCGAAGCCGACATTTGGGGAAACATTAATTCGACTCACGTCATGGGGAATAACCTGATGAATGGCATCGGTGGCTCGGGCGACTTTACTCGAAACGCTTACATTTCTGTCTTCACCTGCCCATCCGTGGCGAAAGGCGGAGCGATCAGCACCATCGTGCCGATGGTCGCCCACCTGGATCACAGTGAGCATAGTGTGCAGGTCATCATCACCGAGCAGGGTATTGCTGATCTGCGCGGAAAAGATCCGATCGAGCGTGCCCGTGAGATCGTGGATAAGTGCGCGCATCCCGAATACCGGGATCAACTGCACGCCTATTTCGACGACGTGAAAGACGGCCACACGCCTCAGACGCTTCGCACCGCCTTTGCCATGCATGAGTCCTTTATGGAAAACAAGGATATGCGCGGCGTGAACTGGTCGAGTAAATACCGCGGCTAGGCACAGTCTCATTCAATGTTCGACCTCGGGCGTCACATGTTCGATAGTCACCATTATTTAAATGAAGTACCCTTTGGAGATACAGATACTGTTCGACGGTATTCTTGATGGCAATCGGGCCAAGCTTGCTCAGGCGATTACACTGGTGGAGAGCCGAGCTGAAAAGCATAAGCCTCTGGCTAGAGAGTTGATGCAAAAGATTTTGCCCCACAGTGGCGGGGCCATGCGCGTTGGACTGACCGGCACACCCGGAGCCGGCAAAAGCACTTTTATCGAGGCTCTGGGCCTATATCTCTGCGGGCTAGGTCAGAAGGTCGCCGTTCTGACGGTCGATCCCAGTAGCTCTATCAGCGGAGGTAGCATTCTTGGTGACAAGACGCGTATGGAAGAGCTTTGCCGTGAGCCGAATGCCTTTATACGGCCCTCACCGTCCGGCAGTTCGCTGGGCGGCGTCGCAGCCCGCACCCGCGAAGCGCTGATGCTATGCGAGGCCGGAGGCTACGACGTGATTCTGGTGGAAACCGTAGGTGTTGGCCAAAGTGAAACCGCGGTCCGCACCATGACGGATTTTTTCCTGCTTCTACAAATTGCCGGTGGTGGTGATGAACTCCAAGGCATTAAAAAGGGCGTCATCGAGTTGGCCGACGCCATCGTCGTGAATAAGGCTGACGGTGATAACAAAATGAAAGCCCGTCAGGCGCGCGTTGAATTTGCCAGAGTGATGCAGGTCTTACATCCCTTTACTCCGGGGTGGACACCCCAGGCCCTAATGTGCTCGGCGCTGAACAAAGAGGGCATTGAGGACATTTGGAAGATGG
>Ga0307981_1002578_pt1 | contig 14490 bp, 12 predicted proteins | sample OrgLakmetagen987_FD_201849 | JGI IMG/M metagenome (GOLD analysis project Ga0307981, IMG submission 201849) | Saline water microbial communities from Organic Lake, Antarctica - #987 | ecosystem: Environmental > Aquatic > Non-marine Saline and Alkaline > Saline | place: Antarctica: Organic Lake... | reverse complement strand
GAAAGCGGCTAGGCGAACAACTTGTTCCTTCTCCGATACCAAAGTATCCGTAGGGGATTGGCCATTCTTCTGGGTTGGGTACTATCCTGTCTTTCACTGCATTCTTGGCAGTCCGGATGGCATCCACGATATTGTCAGGGGCTTCCGTGTGCGGTGAAAAGACCCACGTTTTGATGTGTCGATTGATGGGGTCCCATTCCAAGGCGTACACACCACCGCCCTTTTTGTTCAATGGTTCACCCAAGGAGTCACCCTCCGTATCCACAGCCACACATCCTTGGTTCAACCATTGGTGTGGACTATAGACATAACAGTCCTGCGCGTAGCGAAAGGTCATGTCTGGAATACCCGTCTTGGCGTTGGGAATACCCTGCGCCGTGTCCCAGGATCCAGTCATGGTACCTAATGGAATGTCATCCATGGAGCAGTCCTGGGTAGAATGAAGTGCTGTCTTTGCAACCGTTTGATAGTTGACACCTTCGACAATATCAATCTCTCCATTGACGGGCCAGTTAGCTTCGTCGGTCAACCAAAAAGCTGGCCATATTCCACAGCCAGCCGGCATGTGACGAAGATCGATGATAAACAAGCCACGATTAAATCGTCGGTTACCCTCCAATCGAATCGAGTTACGCGGACCATCTGCAGTCGCGGACGATCCCATGTAGATAAAGGGTTCTTTCTTGCTGGTTGCATTTGATCGACTACTCTCAGCAGGTAACTCCTCGTAGCCATCGACTTCTAGCTGCCTCTTGGACTGGTGCGACTGCCGTTGAAACACATCTAGTTCATCCTTTTCGTAAGTGACATTCACGATCCCAAGATCCGTCGCCCTGGTCTGACCAATGTACATGTTGTAACCGGCCGAACCGGCCGAGTCGCGCCCTTCGTAAAAGGTGTAATACTTGAAAAAGTCGGGGCCTTCTTGTCGTTCGACCAGCTCGTACGGACCAACTGGCTGACTCGGCGGACCTACAGCCTTGACTCCAAAGTAAAGGGTAGCAGCGACTGCAGCCAAGCCCGTTACCGCCAACGCCACCATGGTAAATATACTACGCCGGACTTTCTTGCTGCTTTCTTGAGCCGTCTGGTCAAACATGCTTGTGTACCGGCGGCTGCTACGGGTGTAGGAAGTGCTGGTGTCGTCGGCTTCATCGTCCATTAATCTCAGAGACTGTCGTAAGACCCGGTCTTCTTCTTCGGAGTCGTCGTCGGCGATTGCCAAAAGTCGTATCGAGAGCCTCTCGGCGGCTCGTAACTCTTTTCGCTCGTCTGGCTTTAGCCGTTCATAAACCCCTTCGGAGAGCAAGTCTTCACCTAAGTCACTACTATCGTCTTCGTCAACATCGCCGTAATATCGTCGGTATCCAGAACTGTCGTTGAGAGGTGTCAACTCGGTGTCGTTGAGCGGTGCCAGCTGGTCGACTTCGTGCACCTGTTTCGGTTTTGAAGATTTACTCATTGGAGGGAGAGTGCTCTCTTAATAGCTAGAGAGATTATGCTTGAATAGCTACAGATAACGAGATCCCTTACGCTGATAGGTATATGAAGCTTTTGCGCCTGTGTTGCTCTTCTCCGTCGGCTCTCGATTATGGTCGGCTTCGGAAGCAATAGCATATAGCATCGATCGGTCGAGAGGCAACAAACGGCAACTCTCGCTCGACTTCCTGACTGATCTGATCTGACGTTTGGTTTTTCAAAACGGCGACTGAGCTCTATTCAAACTTTGACTCCGGGTTGTCTGTTCAGTTAAATACGTTTTTTGACGTCAAACTAACGGAGCGAATAACAGTCGCGCTACATTTTACTTAACACATTTTCTCAGAACAATCCCGCCAAAATTGAGATACTCAACGCATGGAACGGACGAAAAGAAGTCATTCTGTGGGATGCACGATGGCCCAGACAGCCACCAACACGTGCAGTGAGCGTTGAGCGATCGAATGACTGATTGCATTCTATCGAGCACGAGTCATTCGGTCATCATAAAAAGGCTGAAGCGTGGCGATCACCACAGATTCAACGTCCACCACCACAAGAAACAACAACACAACCACAACAAGCAACCACCATGAACACTACAGCAACACCCTTCCACATGCTAAAGCCGAGTACGAGCCATGATAGCATGAACGTCGTGCTGGAAGATGAGGACTACGCCAATAATTATATTCAAGAGACAGGCGCCAGCAACGGCCGATTCTCTAGAAACGACACCAGAGACACAAGATGCGATGGGTCGTCAGTCCTTGAAAAAGAAGAGACGATTCGAGGAAACGGCAATACTTTTAATCTAAACCGAGCCTGGAACCCACTTTTGATTGATTCCGACGACGACGATGATGATGATGATGACGATATCGATGAAGTGACGGGCCAAAAGCAGGCACGGCCAGCCACGGGCGTCCTGATGCTTGGACGTACCGAAAGTGGACATGACTACGGACTAGATATGGATAACGACAATGTCACCTTGGGTACGGACACCAGTTCCACAATGCCCACGAAAATGCAAGTGATTCACCGAAGCTTTCCTGCTTCTCGCTTTCGTGGCGAGGAAGTGACTGTCGCTGACACCAAGCGCATCCTTGGTCGGTCGCTGGCTCGACAAGCATCGGATGAAACGGCAGACGACGACTCGCGTGATGAAATTTTGCAAAGTGCAAGGCACTACAACAAGTTTGGAAATCAGGAACGATCGTTACAAAATGAAGAGTTTCCACGTACCTACAAGTACAAACTTCAGACCAGCAACGACCCTGAAGAAGAAGCGGCGTGGCTTGAGATTGAGTCCCACAAAGGCAGTTACGACGGTACCATAGTGGAAGACGAAAGCAACTGTTTTTGCCTGGGTTACGGTATGCTAGACTTTTGGTTGCCAGCGGATACGGCAAAGATCCAACAAAACAGAGCGAACCGACGCGCATCACATGGCCAGCTTCCTATGATTACAGTCAATGAGGAAGTCCGAGAGGAGGAAATTTGCTCCGATGGTGACTCTGGTTCCCCTTCGGTTGCGTCGGATCCGGTGGAAAAGTATGCATCTTCACCGCCTCCCAGTCCCAGGGCGGCGGAACCTGCCGGAGCCTACCACGATCCCTCCGACGACTACCTCCAGCACTTGACCCGAGTATGATTCTGACAATGTGTAATGTATTAAATAAGACGATCAATTTTCAAAAAAAAAGTATGTTTATAGCAACATGATTATGCGTTTTATTTGAGAAGTAGATTAGAATTTCTTGCCAATGGAGTGAATCGCATCCACAGCAATCCACATTTTGGAAGAGAGGCTCGTTTCGATTAGCTCTTCAATAAAAGCCACGGCCTGGTTGTCGTTCAAGTCAAGACGGAGACGCTCCCGAAGTCCAAGGATAGACTGTTGTGTCGTTTGGTTTTCGGAAATGTCGGGTAGGGAAGATGCCTCCATGAGACGGACCATGGACAAGAGGACTCGTACAGTTTCTGGACGTCGCAAAGCGAGGAACGCAGCGCCCACTAGCGAGAGAAATTTAAAGTAATTATCGCTTCCCTTGCCACCCAATCCTCGGATCATGTCTTCCGTGATACGCATAGGAAGATACGTCTTAGGGTCGCTACCTAGGACAAATGAAAAATCGCAATGAAAGAAACTCCCGCTCGGATGCAGCAGAAGATTGTCCAAGTGGCGGTCACCAACGCCAAGAATATAAGTAATGACAGAGTACCCCGCACAGCTCTTGACATAGGTATCCATAACGCTCTTACGAATCAGGTAGGGCGATTCAGCATCGTAGGCAGTACTGCGTAAATAATCCTGGATGGGATTATTCACAAACGAACTGTTGGCATCGGACGATGGAGCACCGTTGATTCTTGGCATCGAGTCATTCCGTTGACCACCAAGCCGACGAAGGGATTCAAACTTTGTCATACTAGCCTTGGCCATTGAGGCCGAACTGCTTTCGTCGTCGCAAGTTTCTCGCTTCTCGGTAGATCTACTCTTTCCGAAGATTGAACCAACAAAGGGCTGACAGATTTCACTTAATGGGACACTTCCGGGAACCCACTCCACGAAGCCACGCTTTGCTCCCACCGGAATGCATTGAAAGGTAAGCAGTTTCATATCGAGCCCAGATGCGCGCAAAATATTGTCGCAAGTTTTGATGAACTGAACGGCAAACGCATCTTGCCGTAGGTCCTCGTCGTGCTTGTACAAAAGCATCCGTCTGCGCGACAGGTTACCATCAGTGGAATAATTGAAGTCGATTCTCTCAGTAGTCACCTTAACCTCGAGCTCGAGCTGCTCCAAGAGCGCATCAGAGTCGCTAGGAAGGTCTCCATGCTGATCAAAGGCCGAGGTAGAATCAAGAGACAAGACCTTTGCAGTATAAGTTGAAGTTGAGCTCGAATTTGCCGGTGCTGACCAAGGCGAAAGGCTGGAAAGATCGACCCAGCAAAAACCAACCTCCTTGATGCTTTTTGTCGTTTTCCAGTCTTCAACACCAAGCGCACTTTCTTGGCCAACAGGAGTTTGCGTCGAGGAGACTCGAAGCGAAAGCGTCTGAGGTGCTCCACAAGACGACCGGGTATCAAAGGAAAGCACGTTGGAGCTGTCCCATACGTGGCTGGTCATCCCTGCCGACTTGCTTCCACCCGATTCAGATATCATCCCTGCTAAAGCACCATGCACCACAAACGAGAGATGTTTTAGATTCGCCGAGGACCCTCGAATGGTTTTTAACTCAACTCGTGTGCGATACATTCGTTCCTGGTCGTGCACACTATCTGCACCCCTTTGCTCACTGACATTAAAGGATAGAAGCAATGGGAAATGCGCACTAGGAAGGATGTAGCATTCGTCGTAATCAATCGAAGAGAGAAGTTCGCAAGATTCCACAGGGTTCACAAGGATAGCCCTTTGGGGTTCATGTCTTGTCTGGCGTAAGCTTTCGCGCATCTCGGCAGTCACCTTGGCCAGAGCAGAGTCTTTACTGGCAGACCATGGCTGCATTGCCCACTCGGCAATCTTCTGACGAAATGACTTTTGCAGGGACCGCTCAATGGTGCTGCAAATGTTGTCGAGCTCGCCAAGAAAGTCGGACATGTTATCGTACATCAGAGATGGGCTCTGCGCCAGGGTTAGAAAGCCGTCATCGTGGGGGACATCCACCGGGGTTTTGTGTTGTTTCTGCGAAGGCCGCGAGTTGCGCAATGTTCCCCGGGATGAGCTCTTTATTGCCTTCTTCTGTGGCTTTTTGCGCAAGAACCCCAAGAGGCTTTTTTTCTTGCCTGCCACCTTGCCTTCACTCGGTGGAGATCTCTCGGAAACGTTGGGCGAGCTTGGGACAGGAGACGGCGCATAACTACTGACGGATGTTGCAACCATGGACGAAGCAACTGACTCATCCGTGAGGCTAGCACGTCCCGAGGAAGGAAGTCGAGACGAAATCACTCGGTCTGCCAACTGCTTTTCTGCAAAGCGCAACTGTTCCAAGCAATTCAAGAGGGCAATGAGATTCGGAGAACCATCGCCTTTCCCATGCAATGGTCGGCAGCTCTCCAACGTTGAAATAAACGAACGAAGGAGAAAGTACAGTCGCTGGCAAAAGCCTTCATCTCGTCGAGACACCTTCAACAACATTCCTGTCAATTCATTCGCATTTTTTGTGGACGGGGTGATCGCAGCAACATCTTCCTCCGTCTCCTTTTCATCTTTGATCGAACCAGTGTAGTGATCCGGTGCACAAATGAGACTTATAAACTGCAGCAGGAAGGCTCCAACCATATCTGCCGCGTTAGGCACCAATGTCAAGGCTTGAAGAATCTCAATCTGCGACTTGCCCGCCTGCTTGTTCAACTCGGAGACAAACTTGTCCTCGTCATACGCCACACTATGAAACAAGAGACTAAATGTCAAGGCATCAATCGGATCCCATCTCTCCAGCAACTGTTTCCCGGATAGCTTGGGACAGGCTCCGTATACTTTAGGTGTCCATGATCTCGCTTGGGAGGCAGCCTCTAGTTCCATTCGTTTCCGCGGCGAGATTGCAAAGGGTGCTTCAATCTCACCAGCAGTGACTCGGTTGGCCAACTCTTGCGCCGAACCACAGAGACCTCCTACAGAATCCAGGTGCGTAGTGTCGGGACTGCATAGACCTCCGATCGCCACTTCCCAGGGGTGGAATTTGACTTCGACACCGTCGTTAGTCTTCAAAGTGGCTCGGGGCTTATTCTGATTCATCTTGCCCTTTCCATCCGCGTTCAGTTGGCGTTCGTAATGGCCCGTCCGAGCTGCTGCTGGTGTAAAGCACAGAGTCATGTAAATCTCTTGTTGCGATTGAAACAAATCACGTAATTCCAACGCGGTCGCTGCATGGTCCATCTCTCGAAAAGATTTCCCGTTGACCGCTGCCACCAGAGACCCGGGTCGAACACCGGCATCAGCCGCCAAGGAATAGGCCTTTTTTACCAAGGGAAAGTTACCGCATGGTGCCCAACTGATACCCCATGGTGGACTGGAAAGCATTAAAACGGTATACAAGGCACCATCCTTGATAAACGTAAGCGCCACTGGTTCACGTACAACCTTGCGACTGGACGCATCAACATTCAACTGCGCAGTGGTATCGGTCGGTCGATCCACAATTCCATCATCGTTGTTGATGTTATTGTAAGTGGTACCAGCATCTTGCCCAAAGTGCCCCTCATACTGCCACAGTCGCTCTAGCGCGGGTCGGCTCGGTTCTACTAGAACAGGCATGCCATTGACATCCACCAAGACACTATTTTCTTGCACGCCTGCATAAAACGCTTCCGAACCAACATCGACCTTTCGTGCATACAAGCCCAACGGCAATCGACTAATGGTCACTCCTACCTTATCGGTCGTTGTATTGACTGCAATCTTTGACTGATACGTGACATAGCTTGGAATGCCCGACAACCCCACGCCTTGTCTGGGAGCCGTGTAATCTGCCTGTCCAGCAAAAAAGTCTCGTCCAAACACGGCGTGAATCCATTCTTCACGAACCTCGGGTCGAAATATATCTGGCTCTTCCCCCTGCTGCTGCGAATGTACTAGCAGTTGGTCTTTGTCGTTATTGTTGACAGTATCCTCTGCTGGTAGGTCCATCATTGTGGATGCAGCGTACCGAGAATAAGGTTCTTGCTGTAGACTAGTAGCAGTACTACTGCCACAACGTCCCACGGCCTGATGCACCAGCACGGAACCTCGGTCGCGCGCACTCACCAGGCCTTGCTGTAAGTGTTGTTGCAACTTGCGACTGGGAGTAGTGACACTGACACTATCGCTGCTACTTGCGCCGCCTTGCGTACTGTTCGTTGTGCCTGCTGCTGTTGCGCCTGCTTCCGAGTTGTTGTTTTTATTATTGTTTTGCGTGTAGTACGTGTAAGCGGCAGCAAAGAGCAGCACCATTCACAGATATGAAGCTACGGTCTCGATGTTGCTATTGTGGTGACTGTAAAGAGTATTTACAATCAACAACAACCGAACAAAGAGATGCGGGGGATACAAAAGGGAACGGCGTCGGTGGGCACCGCGTAGATAATGGAAGACCGAGTGCTCGTTCGCGCTGCTCTATTTCCACGCTAGAAAGCCCCCTGCCGTTTCGTTCACTTCGTCGTTGTCACTACGTCGTTGCTTGGCTTCCACGCTACGCTGGTCTGTCGAGTGTCGATTGTTGTCAACGATATAAGGAATAGACCCACATGCCAAAGCCATCATCAGTGGGACGGACGGCACGGTCGGCAGCCATCGCCAGTCTTGTGAATGGATCGGATTGTTAAATCCCGTGAAAGTATATCGAGCAATGAGGAAAGTATATATACGTTATGCATTGGGGGTAAGGTTTAAGAGGCCGATCCAACGCCAGAGACGCACAAGGATAAAAGCTAGGTATTCGACTCGGTCTGCTCTCACTTTGTAAGTGCTCTTTGATTACTAGCAAACAAAGTTTGCCACACAGACCGAAGCTTGCGCAGTTGAAGACGAAAAAAAGACAAGACGTGTACATTCTGCTCCGACACAAAGGCTCCCAACGAGTAATACTGTTCCATGATGTAAAAACCGACGGAAGCGTTTTGTTCCGCTGTACTAGTTGACTCGACCGGTTGCGAGAAAAAGAAACTAGTCTCTGGCGCTGAACTGTCGGAAACTATTGCTGGCGCCTTCGTGGACTTTTGCAATCGCTTCTGCGTCTTGTGATGTCTACCAAAGGGCAGAAAGAGCTTTGGGGTATTTTGCGACTGTTTTCTGGCAGACGGGCGAAAGAGGTTGTGAAACACGTTCAAAGTCTTACCAGTCGAGCCAGTAACGCCAGCAAAAGTTGACGACGAAGTCAAGATACCAATCGCCAAGACAAACAAGAGTCCAAGCATGACAGAGAATCTCTTGTCAGAGGAAGAAGAAGGAGACAAGCCGGCAGCTGCCATGGCCAGAGGATAGTCTTCTGGATTAATCACAGGTATCTCGGACTCCTCCACTTCGGTCTCGTCCAGCTCGGGCTCTTCCATCTCGCCTGCGTTTAGCTTGTGAATCCTTGAGTTTTTCACGCGGAGTGCCTTGGCTTGCTGCAACAGTGCCCAGTCGCTGGGGACTTGGGCCGAGGTTGTCCAAGCAGGCGGTTCTTGAAACATGGCAATCGCAGGAAGCAACGCCTTGACTTGCTCGCAATCCAACCGGTTCTTGGCCATGACAAGCAAACTGATAGGCGGGACGCGCTTCCTGCAGACAACAAATGGAATAAGGTTGTAATGAGAAACACACAGCGTACGATACAAGTATCAAACATCACACAAGACGAAATACAGCATATCACTTACATGCAAGAGATGGCTGCTTGGACAGTCTCTTCGATACGCAACATGGCATCTCCATCATTATCCGTGAGGCACTGCATGGGAAGATTGCGCATGATGGTGTATAGAGCCGACATTTGGTGCGTCGCATTAAAGATGCGCGAACGATTTGCCGTCAACATGGCAATCGCCAAGTAGACGGGCATGAGTGGATGGCTCACCAGCAATACGTCCATGACGCGAGACGCAAGCTGAACATTGGGCAAGTCTTGTGCAAACCAGCAAGTGATCCACGGACGGCAAAAGGTGGGCATAGTCAATCCAGCCGACTGTAAGTGATCGTACAAGCCACTGTCCACCGACTCCAAAAGGGGCATGAAACAGACCGAAATGGCAGTGTCCACAATCACTCGATCGTTTCGCATCGAATCACGCAAGTGCGATGAAGCCAGCTTGGTCAATACCATGCTTGTTAGTGACGGGGATTCCAGATTGATGAGAAGCAGCGCTGTGAGATCCTGTAAGCCGGCAAAGTAATGGTATCTGTCGTCTTCAAAGTGCGGACTTGGCGCCGCTTCCGTTCGAAGTACTGCTGTAATCACGTTGAAGAGAATCTTTTGCTCCTGCTTGGAGGCCTTGCGCCAGCGAACAACGCGACTGCTGACGATAAAGCTGCTTGTTTCTTGCGTAAGAACCGAGTTTCCTGGACTGAATGTTCCATTGTCACCGCACGAAAGGACACTGGTATCCATAATATTGTGGTCGTCTTGCTCCTTAAATTCGTCTTGACCTTCTTCCGAGTCGGGCGAAGTCGCAACCGTTTCAGGACGGTGATTCTTCGACTGGTCTTCGTGCGGACTAGTACTTGCCACTTGTGTCGTGGGAGCAAAGTGCACGTGCTTGCGTCCTCGTTGCTTTTGCAGCTCCAAGAATTGCTGCAACTTTTCCTGTTGTATCTTTTGTTCCTTGCGACTCGCCACCAAGTGCTCCTCCACGTTCCACACCGTCTTGGCAACATCTCTCTTGAGTGCGTTCATATCCGATCGACTCGCATCTACCATGGGACGACCATTTCCGCTAGCGTTTCCGCCGATACTACTGATGTTGCTGTGATACCCCAAGACTTGTTCGTGACAAGCCGTCAATTTGAGCCACGCGCGTTTGCGAAGATCGGGAGTCAAGAGACCACCCTTTGTTAGAGCGAGTTCGCGGAGCTTCCACAAGTCCACGGTATCATTCGCTCCGCGAAGGCAGTCGAGGATTTCGTCCTCCTTTTCCTTCCAAGCTTGGTCGGTCAGGTCGGAGCTGTGGGGGAGAAAGAGCCATTCGAAATCGGCCTTGAAACCCGTGGAAAAGTTGGTGACGATGGAAACGGCATCGGTAGCTGCGACCGACATGGTATCGAGGTGTTCGGAAAATCCACCCGAAGCAGAAGATTTGGATTGGAACATGCTCTACTGTGACAGTATCTTTGGAATGATAGTCTTCAACTAACTTGTTTCTTGACTCTCACTATTCTGTGCGATGCGATATGGCTAGCCTCCCTCTGATTCTTTGAGTTCAGTTACAGTCACCTTCCTTTACCTTTCGGATGACTCGATCAATTGGTAAAAGTATGATACTACTCTTGGGTGCCGCAACAATCAATAGAATCGAATCATCAACAGAATGAATCGAATCAATGCGATGGCTTGCCGGTGCGGAGAGGTGATGCTCCCCATTGCGTTCTGGCGGAGGGCAGAATTGAAAATCGACGCGTCACACATATCATGAAAGAAAAATGTCGGTTGGCCGGGCGAAACGATTAGCGTAAACGCTATATTTATATCTAGGCAAAGTATATTAACAAGATACCATCTATTATGATAGAAACGTGTTCCTTGGCATTAGCGATAGAATTAGATTCAAGGTCCTCGATTGTCCACTCAAAATTGGTCGTCGATCCCGGATACAAAAAGATCCGTTCTACTCTAGTACTCCACCGACCTCTCACTTCCTTACTAATCTAAGAAAATGGCGATCCTTCGACTCCCTAACCCGCACATGACGATGGTGCCCGTCACCCCTGCCGCTCAGCAGCGCAGTATCAAGACTGTTAGTCGCAAACCTAAGACGCTCGACGGTGACATTGCGGCACCGACATGGTGGAGCAACTTGACGGTCCTTCGTGCCTCGTTGATTGCGGTCCTTGTCATTACCTTTAACGTTAATCTCTATCTTTTTAGTGTCTTTGGCACCTATGAAGATAGCCTCAAGACGGATCAACTCGCCATTGAGATGGAACTCCGCGGTAACGAGTTGGAAGCCTTGGTGGGGCACAGTGAATCGCAGCTGCGCAAGCAAGTTCGTGCGCTCGAAGAAAAGCTCGATGGTATTAAGGCAAACTCGCAGACCCGCACGGCTCAGATCTTTTTGTATCCATCCAAGATGCTCAAGGGATCCAAGTTAAAGGTGACGACTCCGATCGCGCATCCCAAAGGAGGCAAGAAGGAGAAGGGTTCCAAGAAGGAGAAGGGCGCCAAGAAGGAAAAGGGTTCCAAGAAGGAAAAGGGTGCTAAAAAGGAAAAGAAGCACAAGGGCTCCAAGGAACCCAAAAAAGATGGCCCGAAGAAGGAAGACAAGGAGAAGAAGCATGGGCCTGCCAAGGATCCTAAAGACCCCAAAAAGAGTGGTCCCAAAAAAGGAGGTCCCAAGGAGAATCTGTACCGCAACGCCGACTACCACCAGGCGGTTTTTTACTAAAGACGAACTACAAATTGGTCGATTGACAATACGGCCAACGAACGATCGTGTACATGGTTTGTTTACATCCTCCTACACCAACCAAGGAAGAAGCTTCTTCCTTTCAGGTGACATATATACTGGACTCTTTGCATGAACGCAATGAACTTTTGCAAGAATTATTACGTAGTAAGAAAGTAACGCTAGCAACAGTTTGTCATTGTGAAATCCCCGTGAACCTTGGCTTACACACTAGGCACTGTTCCCCTCGCCGTCCCCGCCAACCCAGCGTATCGAAAATCCCTCAGACGACTTTGCAGAAGTAGTGTGGGTTTCCTGTGCCTCTTCCAAAGTCATCACATTGTCCAGCGCGGTATCTGTTTGTCCTGGTCCAGTGCTGAGCCGTACTGGAAAGGACGCGGCTACGATTGTGTGATCCAGCCCTTTCTTACGGCATGGGTAAAGCTCTATTGGACATGGAACAAAAGGCATCTCGTGAAGGGGCACCCATTGTCTACACCAACGGGAAGTTTGAATAGAAACTGTCACTACTCTTCGTCTTCACCCATGTATTCCATCAGTACATCCAAATGTATCCTTCACGATCAACCAGAGCTCGTAGGCAAAGGTCGGCTGCTCACGCGGAAGAGGTTCGGAGCCGTGCAACAGTGCGAGCAGCATTACCATGTTGTGCGCGCACATGGCGTCAAAAATGGAACCTATCTCTTCCTCCAATGAAGCTCGAAAGGGTGGCTCTCCAACCAGAAAGCTCAAGACCACCCCGTGTAGTTCTTGCAGCTCCACACCACTCGTGGTTTCATGGAAGACGTCCATGCCAGTGAAGCCATTCTGACACGTGGTAAGCATTCGAATCTTTACAAGTAGCATGCATATGAAGTTGAACGTATGTCGGTCATTGACGTCGGCAAGGTCGATGGTATGTCTTGCGCTGAACGCGGGAAAGACCCAGCGTTCCGGAACCGTTGACTTTGCCAAGAAAGCATGGGTTAGAGTGTTCATAGCTTCGATACACACAACAGGCTCCACCCGGTCACGGAGAAAGTATGAGAGAATCGAAAAGCAAGCGTCATCATGACCCAAAGCAGCAAGGAGTAGTGCCACTCCTTCCAGAGCCCCCGGAAAGAAAGGACTGAATCGAAGGACTTCATGGAAATGGCGCAGCGCAAGTTCATACATGGCTGCGCCACGCTCCACGGTGTCGATAGAGATGTAAGCCATTTCGAGAATACTCTTGGCTGTCGTAATTCTAACCTTCACATACTGCTTTGTGACTTGGTATCGATCAAAGTAGCCCATATCTGTCTCGAAAATATTATTTGGACCTATTGGCTCATCAGTATCGATATAGGAACAAGACTGGATTTCCAGTACGTTTAACTTGGAAGCAAAACCCGCAATTCGCTTGTAGTATGACTTATGAAGACCATAGCCTTGTTTCTGGCACTTGGTTGAGCAGTAACGCACGACATGGCATCGGAAACATTGACGGAGCTTGATTTTGTATGGCGGAACGTGTAATCGAGACTCTCGTAGTCAATCTCAGACGATTCTATCAACGGCATTGTGGAAGATTTTGGTGGTAGGGAGAGTCAATATCCTTGGTAGTAGACTAGGGCCATCAGAACACGGTCGCTCACGTGGTGTGCCATCGTCCGTCGAGGTTATTATTGCGTAGTGTTTGCTGCTTTATTCTTTCTCCCTTATCACCGTGGAAATATCAATCCAGTCGATCGAGTCGTCCAATCTTCAAAATCGCTCCGAGAAGAAAAAAAGCATTGCCTGTTGCTCACAACGAGCCGAAGCAGCAGCACTACCCTCTTGTTCCAAGCCATCAGGCTTCTATCGATACCATGTCCTCTGATAGCACTGAAAAGCACTCTTGTGACTCCACACCTAGTGGCGTTGACGCCAAGCGTCTCCGTGTCGCGAACGACAGTACTGCACCAGCCGCCGACGCGGCGCCTGGTGTTGCTGGCCTCAGCGCCATCCCTGTTGACTGCGGTGTGCGCGTTCTCTCTTTCTTGACCGAAGAGGACGTACCCAGCGCGGCTCAACTATCGCGTAAGTTTTGGGAGGCTTCTCATCACGATTGCCATCCACAGAGTCGCACAGTCGTTGTGACGTGCGGTGGTTCTGCCGAAGGAAACTCAATAGCGTCAACTCTTCCGTTGCGCTATTTGAAACTCTCGTGGCCATGCACAAGACTGGCAAGTTTGCGCGCTTCAACAAGGCCAAACTAACCCAAGTTGGTAGTTTGGGTGGAAAGGTTCAAGAAGATTGCCAGACGCGTCAAGCTGCTAGAAGTGACGCCCTTGGACCTGTCGCTAACCGAACGTGGCCAATTTTGTGAACTTTCTCATTTGCTTGTGTACCCCAAAGCGCTCATGTCGATCATGCCAAGCCTCCGTGAGCTCGAGTTGAGTAATACACATTATCTTCCTGCATCAGTCTGCAAGGACATTGCAAAGAAATGTACAAGTTTGGAAAAGCTTACCTGGAACAATCACAACCTTGGTCTCGATACTTGCGGCGGGTTGCTTGAAAACTGTCGTAACTTGACGGAGCTTTACATGGATGACAGTGGGCTCTGTAATCCATATCGACCGATTGGTTTCCCCTCTGAACTATTCGCTTTGGTGTCGGGTTGCACTTTGTTTCATCACTGCTCTTCGAAACTAGAGCGCGTATTCATCAAGAACGCTAGCGACTATGACTATGCCGTTCGTCCAGATACGGGATGCTGGGCTGACAAGCAACAATTGTCCCAGGGCGCGCTTATTGTGTGTGCTTTGTAACCCCAGTCTACGCTGGTTTCGAAGCGACTTAGTTCCAGGGATCGTGACGATGCCGTTCGTCCAGATACGGGATGCTGGGCTGACAAGCAACAATTGTCCCAGGGCGCGCTTATTGAGTGTGTGCTTTGTAACCCCAGTCTACGCTGGTTTCGAA
>Ga0307981_1002577_pt1 | contig 14491 bp, 10 predicted proteins | sample OrgLakmetagen987_FD_201849 | JGI IMG/M metagenome (GOLD analysis project Ga0307981, IMG submission 201849) | Saline water microbial communities from Organic Lake, Antarctica - #987 | ecosystem: Environmental > Aquatic > Non-marine Saline and Alkaline > Saline | place: Antarctica: Organic Lake... | reverse complement strand
CGTGACTAACCTCCGGGACTCCATTAGGATTCCCGACACTAACTTCCGGGACTCCATTAGGATTCCCGACAATGATGATGTGGTGTTTACATGTTTACTATGACCAATGACCAGTATCAAGAGCTGACAATTACTTAGGATCGTTCCAATATTAAGTCATTTTCCCGGTCTTAATGACCAACCACGGCAAGACTTATTGTAGAAACTAACATAATGGGCCCTTCGCCCTTCGTCTCCTGAAGACCAGTGAAAGGAATAATGGGAGACAGGAAGAAAAGGCTCTACTGTAGTGTACTAGTACGTAGAAGTGTCGTACTGTACCGTAATGTAAATATAATACAAAGTGCCCAATCCCAAGCCAACCCAGCAGGGCAGTTATCACAACGCAAGTCATATTGAAAAAGCAAGGCAAAGGCCAACTTAGTTCGAATACCGAACAGCTACAGCCACCATGACGGACACTCTACATGAGGATGATCTGGAGGCCAATGCGTAAGTTCTAGGTCCAATACTATGGTGATGTACATAGAGATAAAAGTCGGTTTCAGCTCGTACCAGTACTCACCTCTACTCTTCCAACCGTACAGCAACTTGCCGGAACAGCAGGACCCCTCTTCCGTTGCGACCACCACTTCTGCAGACAGCGCTTCTAACAATGTCGAGGAAATGGGCAATGGAGGCGAATGGAAACAGATGGCAGTTGGACAACGCGAAAGTGCACGGTCCACTACCAGCCAAAAAAGCAAAGGCAAACAATCCTTTTGCGAGTCGAGTTGGGGAAGACGGTGGACTTTAACGACGGCACACATTCCCATCTTACTCATTAGTGTTCTCGTCTTTTGTGTACTCTGTGGAGCGGGTATCTCCATCTACCTGGTGTTTGTCGAGTCGGAAGAAGACAATACTCGCGCCGAAGCCTTGGAACTATCCACTGAAACGGGGGCGTGGTTCTCGGATCAGCTCGATAAGGCCATCTTGCCTCTCTTTTCCATCGCCCAGTTTGCTACCGAGCTCGAGATCTTTGCGGACTTGCCAGGCAAAATTGGAGAAGCTGGTGAAGCGGGCTCTCTTCCTTTCTTACCAAACGCGGATGGTACAGGCCTTTCGTCCCATCGGAACGTTACCGGAGTTTGCGATCAGCCCGAACTAGCATCTCGATTCGTTGGTATTTCCTCAGCAATCAAGAAGAATGCCAAAATGGAAGGCGTCCTCGTTAATCTCCAGCTGGCTCCACAAGGAGTTATTTGCCTCTTGCATCCCATGAACAATACCGAAGACTTCAAAAATGGCACCTTTCTTGACAGTACCGGAGCCTGGGGTCTCGATCTTTTGAACAGTCCCGAGATGAGTTTCATTGCCCGGGCCGCGATTCCTACCGAAGAGGTTTCCATTGCTGGTCCACGCCAGCTGACACAATGTCCCGAATGCGATCCCTTTTTCATTGCACGGCTTCCGATTCAATCCGAAAAGAACGAAATCAAGATTGACGGCGTAGCGTACCCGCGCTGGGGCTTCGCCACGGCACTCATCAATTGGACAGAACTCGTCAAACGAAGTGATGTCCACGAAAACTTTGAAAAGCGAGGCTTTGCCTTTCGACTCACCCGGACGGATCGAAACTACAATCCCGACACGGATACGTACGACAAGGATGTTGTTGTTCTCGCCGAGAGTGCAAATTATAAAATCCATCGAGGGAAAGGCTTGGAGGTGACAACAGCCTTGCAAACCACCAACAACGAATGGGAAATTAGTGTTGTGAACAGTGATGCTGATATCAACAGATGGACGGCTCTTGTTATTGTGATGTGCAGTCTGATCTCTGCTTTTGTTGCCTATCTCGTTTACACGGTGCTGCTTCAAAAGCAGTCGCATACGGCTATGTTGGGAAAAACACTGGCACAAGAAGCCAAGGTAGAAACTGAACGAAATATGACGGCATACTTTGCTCACGAGCTACGAAATCCACTGAGCGCAATTGATAGTGCGCTCGCAAGCATGCCCGAAGATCTTCCCGAGAACGCCCAGACTCTGGTATCGAGCATGCAAGTATGCAGCTCCTTCATGTCTTGCATTATGAATAACTTGCTGGATGTTAGAAAGATTGAAGAAGGCAAGATGCACCTTCATTCGCGTCCACTGTCGCTGAGTCAACTGGTTCAAGATGTCTACCAAATGACGTTGCCAGCCTTGAAACCCGGCGTCGAGCTCAAGGTAATGGCGAATACCCAAGACCGAGATTGGGTACTGGGCGATACACACCGGATACAACAGATCTTAACCAACGTTGTTTCGAATGCCACCAAGTACACACTATGTGGATCAGTGACCATTGTTGCTGGGTGGGAAGGACCCAATGTCAAGCTGGAATGCATCGATACTGGTCCTGGTATTCCGAAGAATGAACAGGAAAAGTTGTTTGAGAGATTCGTGATGAGAGGAGGAGCTCCTGGCACTGGTTTGGGACTTGCCATTGCAAAGCAGCTTGTCGACCTGATTGGAGGATCGATTCGCTTTGATAGCGACCCAACGGTGAAATCAGGAACGACGTGCATCGTGTTGCTTCCACTTGATGTATGTCAACAGCCACAGGAGGAACTATCGAAACCGTCGGATACCGAGCCTATCGAGGAGCCACTGTCGATTCTTATTATTGACGACATCAAGATGAATCGAATGATGCTGAAACGTCGGCTTCAGAAGGGTGTTGCGCCGAACTCTATGGTCACAGAGGTGGCTACTGGGGAAGAAGCACTCGAACTCTGCCAGACTCAGAATTTTGACGTGATGATTGTAGATCAGTACATGGAAGAAGCTGGTGGAGTGATGGTTGGTACCGACGTTGTGATTGCAATGCGGCGGATGAAAATAGATTCAATCATTATCGGCTGCTCAGGAAACGACTTGGAGGATTTGTTTTCCGCGGCTGGAACTGATTGGGTCTGGCAAAAACCAATGCCCTCCAACTCAAAAATGGTGCAACAACTGCGGCAAGCCTTGCTGACGAAGAAACTCTAGAGTCGCCCCATTCACCGGCAACATGCATACACTAGCTCAAGACCTACTCATTCGGTTTGAAGATGATGTTACATTCTACTCAATTTTACGAGGCCACCGTATTGCATTCTTTATAGTTCTAGACGCATACTCTGGTGGCTTTCACCTGAATCCCTGACTTAGCTATATCCAGAGAGACTTGTTCCAGAGAGACTCGTAGCCGAGATACTCGTTCCCGAAAGACTCACATCCTCATCCGAACTATCATCATATGTTTCTTCTGTGACATCTTCGACATTCATCTTATTAAACGCGGCAGTCGTCAGTTTACCCATCGAAGTAATCCTATAATCAGTCCTGAAGGAAAGCTTTGTTGGCAAGGTGGCACTAAAATTGGTCCTTCGTACTCGCTGGGATACTGACTCTGCTCCCAACACTGATGACGACATCGACGATGCTGTGAAATGATCACGCAGCTCTTTATCCATAGGAAAGAATCTTCTTGCAATAGCTTCTTTCTTGAGCTCCTCTTGAAACTCTGGAATTTTCATGTCGGCCAGAAACTCCTTGAGGGCCCTGTGTACTAGAGTCGGTGCGTATGTCTTGGACGCTGCCAAGCGTTCCTTGAAGCATCGAAAGAGAAACGGATTCTTCATCAAAATGTTCATCTTTGTATCAAACAGCGCGGTCTGATAGTCTTTCTTGCCTTTCAGATCCTCATTCAGGCCTCTCAAATTGGCCAATCTAGTGGCAAATGCTTCAATAGCTGTTGAGGCCGAGCTCAATCGAGGGTTGGTAATCTGTGACGGTAACTCGTGGTCTAGCTGCTCGGTATTCATATCCCAGCTTGCGATCCTCGATCGTGGAGATATGTTCATGGCGCGTTCGTGAATGTTCATGGTGCCTGTATTGATGTCGTGCAGTATAAAGGGCAACATGAAACATCCTCGATCTGCCTTTTTCAACGGACGAGAAAGCGAAAACCAAAAAGTGGTAGGTTCGGCTCGCCGCCCGGCGGGTATTTTACTAAATAATATGTCCATCCGGTTTTTGGATTGTTTAAGTACGGTCAGTTGGGAGCGTTTATTTTTCGTGGGGGCGGGGGAAGCCAAGTGAAAGCCGCTGTGTTAAAACTTTACCGTAAACGTTCAACAGACGTGGTTGTGTCGAACGGGAAGCTACAGCTACACGACCAACTACAAGGAAGCTATATAAAGAAAATGAGGATATCAAAGTGTGAAAGCAGATTCATCATGCGGGTGCGGTGCCGGAGGTGGCAGCTGTTTGTCCTAGTGCCAGTATTGGCCGTGCTCTCGGTGGTGACCAACCTGGCCGTCTTTGTGAAGCACAGCAAGGATGCTTTCAACCTCCATGCTGATGCTGATTATGGAGATGAACGAAATAAACCTGTTTCTGTCCATATAGTGTCGGAGAAACGAAGCGAAGCGGAGGGGATCTTCCCAATGAACAAACGGAAAATTAAAAGAAAAAGAAAAATGCGCATCAAGAAAAAGGAAGTCAGCAATAAGGTTGATCCAAATCCTCTCTCCATGGCACCAAACACCACATTTTCGGCGTGTCTGCTCATCAAAGACGACAACGAGATTTTGAATGAATGGCTCGCATATCACTATCATGCGATTAATCTTCGACACTTGATTATCGCCGTAGATCCATCAAGCAGTCAATCCCCTTCCCAGATTCTGCAAAAGTGGCGCCTTCTGACCGATTTGGAGGTATCAGAATGGACCGACAGCACGTTTATGCCGCAAGACTTCTTGGATAATGGTCGGCCTCCTGCTGAATACATCATGGACAACTTGACCGACTCGAAAAATACCTTGAGCTTGACAGACTTAATGGAAATCAGCAACCACCGCTACCGCCAACGAGTCTTTCTAGCCCAGTGTATGAAGTCCATGCGACAGCAAAAACAGTCGTGGGTTATGCACATTGACACGGACGAATACGTGGTTGCCAGCAAGCTACTCCGTCAAATGAATCCTGACTATCTTGACGTTCCCCCAATGAGTACCCCGGGCTCGGTTTTGAGCCTGATCCAGCAAGTGGTTAACAAGAATCCCCAACAAGTGAGCTACCCATGTATATCCATGCTTCGCGTCCTCTTTGGATCCGTCGAAAGCCCTTCAGAGCTTCGCAGTCGACACGCTCCCGCTGGTTTCAATGCTACGCGGTTTGATACGCTCCGATTCCGGCACCACGCTTCGCCTCGCAACAAGACTAGTCACGGCCACGCCAAGGTGATTTTGGACGTGTCGGCCATTCCGGACCGAGACTTTCCAGACGATTTAGTTTACAGCATTCATCGCCCCGTGGAGCGCTTTTGTCTCAAACACAAGGAACTGGCCTTTACAAATTTTCGGCAGCAACCCATTGCGGTCAATCACTACTTGGGTTCCTGGGAGCGCTACAATGCTCGCAGCGACAAGCGCCGAAGTCGTCAAATATACGACGCCAAGGCTAATGTTGGTCGTGGTCAAGACGATGGAGTGCGATTGTGGCTACAAGGCTTTGTCGAGAGTATGGGACGGGAAACGGTTGTATCGTTATTGGGTAAGGCCTACTTGGATGGTTAGGATGTTGATGGTACGAGTGCAGTGGTACCTGCCATTTCAGCCACTCGCAAGCGCCGAAACAAAGCGCGACAAAGTAGTGATAAAATCACAAGGGTGGTGGAGGCAGGTAGACTCGACTGACTCTTACTCGACTATACTGTAGACTACATAGTTGCCTCCTCCTTACCCACTACTATCCTCAAGGTCATAGCTTCTGTATGTAGTAGCTGGATCGTAGATCGTAGCTCTACTACAAGTAGGGTATGAATCTAGAGGGAGCAAAGAACGAGGACTTAAGATTAACCATGAGTCTCGGATCGTGGTGGTGGACGTCTCTTTCGCACAGCATTAGTACAACCTTTTTACTCATACCGTACGATGCGTATCATGGCCGCCCTACTCTACCCTCCCTGTGCACTAACTAAATGAAATCTCGTTGGACGACGTCAATCGTCGACTCGGCTACTTCTGTACCAGGTACCTGGTACTGCTAGTATCTAGATTCGATGTTATATTTAGTTGCAGTTTCTATCGCTACCAGTAGTACTACTGGCAGGCGTGCTACTGTATCAGAGCGATCTGCGACATGCCGTTGCCGTTCGAGACTCTTTCGAGAAAGATCGCGCGCAGCCTCGGCCATAACGGTCCACGATGTCACAACACGCGACACGCGACACAACGAAGGTGCAAAGAGACAACAACAGTATTAGCAGTTGTGTACGGTTCTGATAGTCCTATCCTATACAGTGCTTCATACTGCCTACTGCCTACTGTCTTACGTTTGCGGGAACGAGTAGCGGTAGATACTCCTTAATTGAGAGACATGTGGTCCAACTTGAGAAGTTTCAGTGGATCGGAGGATGGCAACGAAGATTTGAATGACTTGCTGGTGGGTAACGATAACGACAACGACAACAGCGTTGACAACGCCAACAACACGACAATGGAAAGCTTGGACACGTTGCTCAACCCCGACACGGCGCCGCCGGATTACTATGCCAGCGGCTCGTCTTACAACGATTCCATCGACACTACGGATCCGGCGGTCCGGTTGCGCATGTCGCACTCGCAAGACACTACCGTGGCAGTAACCAACCAAGCGCCCTTGTTGTATGACGATAACTATAACGACGCTGATCATGACGATGAAGACGACGACTACGACGATGATTACGTTCCTCCAGGCTTGGCGAGCTTTGTACAAGAGGCCAACCAAAGGCTGAAACAGCAACAGATGGATTTCATGATGGCATCGATCGTAACGACTACCGATATTGAAAATGTACACAGTGGCCTGGAATCGCCGCAACACGCCATTCAGGAAGACCAGCACGACATGGAGTTGAAGAAACAAGTCTTGGATCGCTTGGGAGTGAATCATTATACGCAAGAACAACCTGTCACGGCCACCAAGAACGTAGTAGCAGTACCAGTACCAGTAGCAGTGGCAACGCCGGAACCAAAGAATACGTTCATGAGCCCCGATCTCTTACGCACGCCTCCTCCCAACCCCGCGGCGGGAATTACCGACAGTGAAGCAAAGCGCGGAGCCTTGGAAGGAAGTTCACCGGTTCCAACCACGACGCAAAAACCGTCCTTTGCGGCGCGGCTCGAGTCGTCACTGTCGGAGCAACAGCAGCAACAACCAGTGTCAACGACTGCAACTCCTCCCGCTATTGCTGATCTTGCGGACCAACCAGACGTGGAGCACTTGACGTTCAAGGCGGTACAAGAGTCGCCGGAACGGTACCTGGACGCACTACTACCCGAAACTGCCACCTCAGTGGAACCCCCATCACCATCACTACCACTACCTGCCGTCGTAAAAGCAACAACGCCAGTGACTCTTGCTACTGCTGTTGCTGATGTATCGGTCGAGAAAGATAACCAGCAGCAAGTCCTCCAAGCTATCCCGCCGCACGGAGAAGCAATCGTGATGAAGGCGCCTCCTGTGGAAACGGCAAAGCTAGTTGCGACACCGGCGCCAGAACCCGTCGTGATGATGAAGACGCTTCCTGTGGAAATGGAAAAGCTAGTTGCAGCACCAGCGCCAGTACCCGTCGTGATGAAGACGCCTTCTGTGGAAACGGAAAAGCAAGTTGCAACACCAGTGCCAGTACCCGTCGGGATGATGAAGACGCCGCCTTTGGAAACGGAAAAGCAAGTTGCAACACAAGTGCCAGTACCCGTCGGGATGAAGACGCCTCCTGTGGAAACGGAAAAGCAAGTTGCAGCACCAGCTCCTGTGTCCAGTACAAAGTCCCTAATGTCTTCGCTCTGGTCCGCTGTCGCTCTTCCTCCACAACCGGAACGGCCCGTCATGAAGAGTCCTCCTCCGCCGCCCCCAGCAGTGCCGGCAACGCCTGTTTCAGTCGTAAAGGAGACACTGCCTACAGCTGCTAGCAAGCCTGCAGTGACAACGCCGACTCCGGTGTCCACGCCAATAAAAGAAACTGCGACTCCAGTATCGAACACCAGCACTAGTAAGCCTGTGGCAGCAACACCCATTCCGGCTCTAGTACCCGTACCGTTTCCCAGCTTTGCATCGCCAATCTCGGTGAATACACCGACGGCGGCCCCCGCGTCCACTAAAAATACACCCTCTCCTCGTAACTCGGCGACAGTCAGAGGATCCAGCGCCAGCAGGGTGTCACCGAACGTTACTACCTCGGCAAGCCGTCTATTGAGACCAACCACGGCTTCAGCGAAAAAAGTGACGACTGCACCAGGGTCTGTCAGCAAAGAGTCCCCACGCGTTACTCCCAAAGCATCCGCCGATCGCTTGTCGCGGCCAACCACTGCTTCTGCAGTTCGGGCAGCCAAGTCTCCTCCACTTCACGGCAAGACGGCGATGCCATCATCTTTGGGTTCAGTATCTGTAAGCCATCTCACTCGACCTACGGCGGCCTCTGCGGTGCGGACCTCGACCACCAAGCGAAGTCCTCTGGCAAGAAACCCTGTGGTTTCTACAAGAACTGCGAACCCCGCTTCTGCTCCTCCCCCTGTGTCCAGTTCGGTAGCCTCCTCGGTTGTGACCAGAAAAGTGCCGCATTCCACCTCTGGAGGAAGTCGTCTTCTGCAGGGCACGGCAGCGAGTCGTGCTCGCGGTCCCAGCGCTGCAGCAGAAAAGAGTAAGGCACTGGCTGAAGATGGGCGTGCCAAGGCACGGGAACGTATTCGGCAGCGAATGTTGCAACAGCAGCAGCCAGAAAAGAAGACCAGCAGAAGCGCTCTACAGAGTGAGAAACCTGGCAAGGTGTCGGTCAACCACGGCATCGCTCGGGCAAGAGAGCGCGTCAGACAAAGGCAGTTGCAGCAGAAAGCCGCCGTTGAAAAGGAAAATAGTGTGCGCACCAATGCAACTTCGATCAGGAGATCCTCTGGCGTAAGTAGCTCGGGTCCCACGAGGTCACGTACCGGTATCACCATTCCGCACGGACCCAAGTTTGCGACTGACGCCAAGTATGGGGAGAAAAAAGGTGGGAAGAAAGAAGCTCCTTCTTTGGCCCAGAGTGGTGATGTCATGCGCAGAGGTCTTCGAGGAGAAGACAAGCCGCCACCAACACGCGCTCCGCGTTCACGAGCTGGGCTGACGATACCTGTTGCCCCCAAGTTCGCGACGACTTCCAGGTATGGAGAGAAAGCGTTGGCGGAAAAGGCAACAGCAAAGCCCGAACAGCCAAGTCTAGCCCAGAGTTCTGATTCCTATACGAAGCATCTGCGCGATGATATGTCTGTCAGCTCTATTGGATCCAAGGGGTCAAGGAATGGGTTGACAATACCCTGTGCCCCGAAATTCGCATCATCGGCCAGGCATGGCGAGCCAGAAACGCCAAAAAGAGTGTCGTCTTCTGATCAGACGCTGGCTCAGAGTTCCGATAACTTTGGAAAGGGATTGCGAGACAGCAAAATTCCGATCTCCACTGTTAAGAGAACGCCAGGCCCAACGATACCTAGGGCTCCACGGCTTCACCATTCCGTACAACGTGGATTGCCCCAGAGCGCTGCGGAGAAAGAAGAGGAAATGATGGAATACTACCACTCGCATCCTTTCCGTGCCAATCCAGTCCTGACGCATGTGTCTCGAGCGCAAAGGCCCCCGATGAAAGTGAACACGAGGCGTATGACAGCGCCCGTACCATTCCATTTCAAGTCGGAGGAGCGCAGTGCCTCGGCGAAACGTCCCATTGGATCGCCAAACAAGGAAGACGAAGATGTGGAGGAAATGAAACACCAATTCCACGCTCGCGCCATGCCCACCTTTACACAGCCAACGAAAATTCAGGTCGCACGCACCAATGCAAAGCCAATTACTACGCCGAAGCCCTTTGGCCGTTTGACGGGTCAACCGGTACGGACGGAGCCACGTAATGTTGCCTCCCCAGACGATATTGAGTTGGCAAATAAGTTTCGCGCCCGACCAGCGCCCAAGACTACATACGTTCCACCTCCCCCGCGTGCCTCTCCACCGGCAACGCCCATGATATCACAGACGGCAGTGGGTCCACCCAATCTTGCGACCATGGCTCGCCCAGAAAAGCGGCAAGCGGTGGCGGAAGCTTCCCGGCGGAGTGCCGACGCCAAGGCTCTGGAAAAGGAAGCTCAAGCAAAGTCGCGGCAACGTGAGAAACACGAGCAAGACATCCTCAAGGCCGAAACCAAGACTCCTCCACCTCCCGGCAAGCCCTTTACTCTCCATTCAAGCCTTCGCCACGAAGCCTACCAAAAGCAACTGGCGGAGAAGCGAGCAGGGGAAGAGGAGGCAGCACGGAAACAAATGGACTTTCACGCGCGGACCTTCAAGTCGCCTCCAGCACCTGAACGGATCCATGCCGACCACGGACCAACCAAGCCCAAGCCGTTTGAGCTCTCGTGTGTCACCCGCCACGAGGCTTTTGAACACGAAAAGACGGAAAGGTTGTTTGACGAAGAAGAGGAACGCAAGAGGCGATCGACCTTCAAGGCCAAGCCTGTGCCCAAGTCGACGTACGTCTACAAGGCCATTTCACCAAAGGCTGGAGAGTTGGTGGATCCGTTCTCGCCCGAGTTGCAATCTAAACAACGCGCACAGGAACGCAAGGATTTTGACGCTCAATCGTATAGGGATCGTATGCTTACGGCAGCCCGCAAAAAGGCGCATCAGGATCGAATAGCGGCCGAAGAACAGGTAGACCTGGAAGAGCGGAGACGCCTACCGGTGAGCGAAGGCGGCATGATACCGACAGCCGAACCTGTCAATGCCGTCTTTATGAACGGATAGTCTGTAGGGAAAGAAGTAAGTGATGCAGCTAGAATAACTAGACTAATAAGAATCCATTCAGGGAAAGACGCGCTCCATGTTCCAATTCCACTACCGGTAGTCAAGCAGAGACGCTCGCACATAAAAAGGTCTACCAGTACCACTATCTTTCTACCCATAACAAAATGCAACTAATCATACGATGGCAAGCATAGAGAAGTAAGAATAGATTTTAAAAAGCATCTACGTATTTTGAACCAATAGCTAGTAAGAGATGTATCTCATTGCCGTTCCGTCCATTGCATGATTGCTTTACAAGATGCGAACACCGGCAATCTTTTGGGTGGCACGGACACGAGCCGCCGGAACCTCCAAGGATACTTCGCAGCACTTGCTGAGCAAGACATCGACAGCCTGTTGGGCATTCTTCTTAAACTCAGACTGCATCTCTTGAATGTCCTTGTTGGTTTCGGCATGCAACTTGGCGTTGGCGCTTCCTTCGGATCCTCCCTTGGAAAGAGCCATGTTGTTGAACTCTTCCTGCTTTTCGCCTCGGTAAGCGTCAATCAAGACTTGGGCTTCGACCTTGGCCTGCTTCATGCGGTCGCCACGTCCTGGAGCGTAGCGAAAGAGAGATGCGCGTGTGAGTATATGAGTAATAATATAACGAACGCTACTTTCCCAACGAACCAGCACGGGGGTTCGCAGTGGAGACTCGGATCGGATCATGGTCGATGCGCATTCAGTGCAGACATTCCTGTGTAGCTCAAGAGCGATTTCAGGGAACGAGGGACGGAAAGAGCGAACGAAGAGAAGGGAGTACCTCCTTTGAATTTTTGGTCCGGTGCGTGGTGCCGAAGCCGTAAGAATCTTTCGTAGCAACGGCTCTTGCGTATCTTTCCGCGACGACCTATCTTACAGCCTTCTCTTTCTCTCTACTGTCACTCACCAATACGAGCTTCGGCTACAATTTGAGAGGCGCGCGTCTCCGCGGCCATGAGTTCTTGAATTCCAGTTCCAGAGTCCGTCATGGTGAAAACAAAACCTTGATCTTTTGGCGGTTGTGCGCCGCAGTAGCGTGGCGTTCTGGCGAAGGGGAAAGCGATTTCTCCTAACGGCTTTTTACCTGCTGGCTTCCGGGTTTGAAGGTACCTCTCTCTTCAAAAGGGTTGGGGTTACGAACGATGTCTTTCAGCAGTCTTTCCAATTCTTAATGACCATGACTATTGACACTTATTTAAGTCTTTTAGTCGTAATTATACTGGTCACTACAGTACTACTTTACTGTGGTATTAAGACCCCAAGAATAGCCCAAGCTATTTGTTTAGGAGAGTCATTTCGTCGAGCTTTTCTCACTGAAAATACATATCGATATTTCTGCTTCGCCGGGTCACAATCCCTCCACACTCCTGATTCGTTGAGCCTCATGCCTATCGATTCGAGCCATTGTGATTGTTGTTGTTCTTACTTAAACTACACACAGCGACCATGACAAAGGCACCAGCTAACATGGAGCTTCAGCCAGAGGATTATCAAAAGGCAGCTTGCCTGATTCAGCGGAATTTTCGACGAGCTGCCTCGACGAAAGCGTCGGCTCCCGCTGTCCCAGAGGCGGCATCAGGACCCGTTCGAAGGAGAGTGAACGCACCGGCGGCAGCAGCAGGTGCGGTAGTAGCGGGTACAGCGGCAGCATCCAATTCCTATTCGAGACTGGGAAACATGTTGGCGTCCGATATCGCCCTGAACTTTAGTGACGACAGTAGTAGTGACGAGGAGGAAACTGCTGCGTCTGACGAAGACAGCCAATATGAAGATGAACCACTACCACCACCAGAAGAGGCTCCAAGGAAAACCACAAAGCAGCTGTGGGGCAAGCTCGCGATTGCCGGAACCTTTATTGGTGCTACCATGCTCGCAAAGAATATGGCTGGTGGTGCGCCAGTGGACGAAGATGATGCCATTTCAGTCGTCTCATTGGTGCAGGGTGGTGGCGGCGGCGGTGGTGGCGGAGGTGCTGGTGGAGGTGCTGGTGGAGGTGCTGGTGGTACGGGAGCTGGTGGAGGTGCTGGGGCGGGAGCAACAACCACGGCCACGACAACTGCCACGACCACGGCGGCAACATCCACACAGTAAGTACAGCAAAGCCAGCCCCGATAAGCTTCTGGAGAACTGCATGCTATTCGTTACTATTGCTTTCAAGCTGCTTAACTCACCCACGCCTATTGTCCATCCCTTCTTACCAATTCCATTGCCTATTATAGATTAGCCGCTGTTACTCAGACCATGTCCATGGCTGCGGCTCAAAGTGCCGCCAGTTCTGTGGCAGCTGGAACTTCTGCTGCTGGGGCGGCTGCCGGCTCTAGTGGTCTTGTCGGTGCCGTGACGGGTGCCACGATGGGAACCAAAGCGGCCGTTGTGGCAGCAACAGTTGTCGCGGTAGCTATCGGTGCAGGTGTGGGGTTGTCCCGAAAGTCTTCGAACCCATACTGTCCTGACGTGGGCGACTACAAGATCTACAAGGGTCGACTCGATATCTTTTTTGAAAGTCCATTGGAATTGTTAACGTTGAAAGAAGGCGAAGAACTGAAAGGTCTTGTCTTGAGCGAGTATAACGATTTCTTTGGGTGCGAAAGCGACAATAGTCGTCTCATGCTTGACACTACTACACTACGATGTGACACTGGAGCGAATACATGTTGCGAACTGGTTGAGACGCCCTGTGGAGACCGAATGCTGTGTGAGTTTGAAACAGCGTCTCATTGTGCCGGCTGCTGGAAAGAAGAGCCATTGTTCTACGAGAATGAAGACAGTATACCACCAACCAATACTGTCGCGAAATGGCCCAGCGGTATCGCACAATGTTTTGATATTGATCTCTCTCGGTCTAGCGCGAGCAAAGCCTGCGTCCCTGCAAGACCGTGCGGTGCCAATGCCAATGTTCCCACGGCTGCTCCCACGACAGCCTATCCTACATTCTCTCCTTCCACGTCAACTCCTACTCTTTCGCCCTTGACGACGATTGTATTTTCGGGTGACAACCCGGCTCTGCCGACAACAAGGGCATAGAAGTCCCTGTGGGCTCCTTGTAACAGTAGAGTTAGAGTTGTGCAGAGTAAATAGGTTCATTAACTCATCAGTAATCATGTGCATTGCATTATAAACTGCTATAAATATAGTTGAACGTATCGTTCTTAGTGCGCATTCACTAAATTGAGATCTTGCGAGCTTGTGGACAGCGAGTCAGAGCTGCTGTTCATTGTTTTGGTCGTTCCGGTGGCATGGTCCGCTAGCACTCGGGTCAGTTCGTGCTTGAGTTCCTCGTTTTTGCATGGGAACGGCTTGAGAATGAACGCATTGGCACCAGCAGATAAAAAGGCTGATTCCAAATCGTTCGCCGATAATCCACATACGGCGATGTCAACGCCCTTGGATCGAAGTGCACGAATCGTCTCGGTACCTTTCAGTGCTTGTTCCACGCTCGTCATGTACTGGTCCATGAATATCAAGTCGAAGCTTTCATTTTCCAAAAGATGCAGCGCAGTCTCGCCACTGGCAGCTTCTCGAACGGTCCATCCGGGCCGCACTTTGGCCAGTGAGCGAGTCGCAAGCTTGCGGAGTATTCGGTCATCGTCCACAAACAGTACCGATAGCTTTTCGGGCAACAAGTCAATCGCCTCTT
>Ga0307981_1002576_pt1 | contig 14492 bp, 12 predicted proteins | sample OrgLakmetagen987_FD_201849 | JGI IMG/M metagenome (GOLD analysis project Ga0307981, IMG submission 201849) | Saline water microbial communities from Organic Lake, Antarctica - #987 | ecosystem: Environmental > Aquatic > Non-marine Saline and Alkaline > Saline | place: Antarctica: Organic Lake... | reverse complement strand
GTGCTGAATCTTCGCTCTTCATCGTCCGAGAAAGGGTCCATTGCATCTATGCATTGGCACGAGGAGCCAATGAAAAGAGTCGCCCGTGGCATTCAGCAAGTGTTGACCTCGACACCAGCGCAAGTTTTGGAAAAGCTCGAGGCACTTCAGGAGAATATGCCTGCCAGTACGTCTAATGCTGTACCATTACCATGGTTCGTTTTGGTCGATGGTAGTCTTCTGTTTCGGGTGGAGTCTTCGGAATGCGACGGAAAGATGGATTGGCTTGAGTTATCCACGGGCCCTCTCTCTGTCGTTGGTTCACCAGTGGATATGCTCCCGACATCGCTTACATTAGCGGGCTGTTCTTCCGGCCGATCTTCTTTGGGCGAACTCTCTCTCCTCGTGCCATTCGTAACCATGCGATCCGATTCAAAAGGGATTGTCGTTGCCGAGCCCATCAAGACAACTTTTCAGTCGATTGAACAGATAGACCACTTCAAGGATTTCCTCATCAGTGTCTTTGATGTTGATTTCGGTGGAGAAAAAGCAGAAGAATTCGTTCTGTCACTTCCAATCAGTCTGTCAGATATGATATGTGAATTGAAAGAACCGAGAATTAAGCTTGTCGTGCAGAAATTGTTACTTTGCGAATCCACAGCGACCTGTGAGTCGGTTAACGTAACTGCAAATGACGGGGCGGAGGCATCTCTTTCTTCGGTACGCGCAACGTTCGAGAAAGAAATCGAGCTGTTACTGCTGGGTCTCGATGTTCATTATCCGGGTATGCTCGATCTTGACGAGCCCGTCGAAACGGTCTCGATTCGCTTCCATGATGGCTCACTCGACGTTAGCTCCAGCGCAGTCTTCGCATCTATCCCTTACAGCACGCTCTCAGATAGCACCACCACGAGTACAGAGAACAAGGGCTTGTCTGTGGAAACTGACGAAATTATCCCGTTCCCTGCATGCTTGCGGCTACCGCAGGTAAAGCTTCGTATGCTCAGTAATAAAGAGGAGAAGGAGAAGACGCTCACTTTCGGCCCAATCGATATCTCGGCCAATGGTAGCGAGTCTCTGCTGACGCTGTAAGTTCAGGCGCTGGTCCGCGCTAGACTCAGTACTTCGGATGAGCAGTGGCTTGATTTTTCCATTGGAACGACTTCCATGGACTTAGCACTGCTTAACTCCGTCGATGCTTCTTCACTCAAACAAATAGAATCCTCGGGATTTCGGATCGGGCCGTCTTCCTTCGGGGACATTTCTCTTGTCGTCCCGCCGGTCGCTTTGAAGGAAGGATCGACTACTGTCTGCGTAGGTGGCCCCGTTGACATCTCCGTGACTTCTTTGGAGACCGTTTACAGTCTCCAAGCTATGTTCCAGAACTGTTTAAGCGAAGCGGTTGCAGCACCCTCGAGTAGACAGACTATTGAAATCCCATTTACACTTTCTCTCTCGGCCATCACGCTTCAGGTTGCAGACCCTGGCCTTGATTTGTCAGTATCTAACATTCAACTCAGTGACAAGTCTTTGAACATGGATGTTCTACAAATGAGTACTAGCGACGGTTTGTCTGCTGACATGCATGGGATATCTGCGAGGATTGAACCGACGATGCAGGTCACAGTCGACACGGTGGCGAAAGGTACGTAAAGCACTACTCATGTCCCAAAACTGAGCAAGCAACATTCCTTATGAAATCAACCCATCCTCCAATGCGCTTTCTCTGTAACAGTCTACATCCCGAATGCCTGTAAACTTGCGAAGCCTGTGATGGGTTTTCGTGTCGAATTTGAGAGCGTTGAGAGTAATGACAATGCTTTTGTTCTGATCAGCGTTCCTTTGATTGACTTGACATGCTTAGTACCGGACGATGCAGGACCAGCAAGACAGCAGGATGTAGCACAAAGAGAAGGCGACGCTTCACTCGTTCTTCCATATCAGATTCGTCTTGCGCTCGACGAAGTGAGCTTGCGACTGTCTGAAACCGACATTACCACCTTGCATCGAATTTATGCCGAGGTAGTACCGGTATCAGTCGACGAATCTCCACTCAATTTTTCAAGTGGTCGACCTGCTGTGCGGGGCGATATCTCGGTTGGCAAGATAGAGAATGCCTTAGTGAAGGTAGATAACTTGCAAGTATCAGGGATTGTCGATGATCCGGGATTATCGACAGTCCATGGTTTTACCGCCAGCACGAAGCTAGCCAAAGTCGCAGCAGAATTCTCTACGATTGATTGGAGGGGTACGTTTGGCAGCAAGAAGCCTCGAAAGAAAGACGAGCCAATTCAGCTCCCTTTCGCGCAGATCGCTGAGTTTCCGGTCAGGCTTTCATACAAAGGCAAAGTCTTGTCAATGTCCGAGACGAGCGTCACTGTGCGAGCTTTCCAGGGTGGTGATTTGACTAGTTCTGACGATATCATTCAGTACGTTACAAAGATTGTTCTTCGCAAAGCACCATCGTTTGTCACGAACGCCCAAGTTCTCGGAGAGAGCGTAACCGAAAGCATGGCAAAAAGCACGGGGCGTTTGATGATGAGCTCTTCCGTCGCAGGGTCGGTGACTGGTTTGGTAGTTTCCGTCACAGGGTCGGTGACTGGTTTGGTAGCTATTGATGCACTGAAAGGAGCAATATCCTCGGGAAAGAAAGGGAGAGGTGTCTCCCATGAAGACGGTTACAAATTTGATGACGTAACTAGGGGCTCCATTCGGGCGTTGGGCGAGACTGCGAAGACTGGTGGATTAGAACGAAGGGGTAGTAGCGCTGAGTATTCGTTCGGCGATTTCTCCTCTGGCGCTTCAAAGTCAGTCGGCCAGTATACGGCAGCTAATAAATCACGACTAGCCGGTGCTGGTGGCTCTGGTTTGGGAATGGCCAGTGGAGGAGTAATTGCAGGTCCTATTGGGCTTGTAGCCGGCAGCTACCTAGGAGGAAGGATGGGAAGTAAAACATTCGACTCGCCAGATAAAAATGAAACATTGGGCTCAACACAAGGTAAGTAAAAGTTTTTCAGCGCTGGGCTTCTCTTCACAATAAGTCGACTCAGCACTTAATATCGATGGATACTGTACAGATACTCCACCCGATTTGCAGGCCACGAGTGATCTACCGAAATTGACTACGTACCACGGCACTGCTAACAACTCATACACATCCTCCTCGCCATTTCACACCATTCAGTTGAGGGAACTGCGCAGATGCAAGCGCTTTCCGGTGGCACAATGTTGGGATCGTCGCAGCAAGTACCCTATACTGCGCCTGCACCCTCTGCCTATCTCCTAAGTCGAGGTTCTGGTCAGTACGCTATCCCAGCAGATGAAACAGACTTGCTTGGATTGGGGACATCTCAAAACGACTCAGCAATTTCGCACCATTCTATGGAGGGAGCAGCGCAGACGCAAGCGCTTCCCGGTGGCACAATGTTAGAATCCTCGCAGCACGTACTCCATACTGCGCCTGTTGCGTCCTCTTCCTATCTCCAAAGTCGAGATTTTGGTCAGTACGCTCCTCCAGCTTATGAAACAGACTTGCTTGGGTTGGGGACACCTCAAAACGACGCATCCATGAACCAGCCCAGCGTGGCTTCTTACGCAACAAGACAGGAAGATCAGTAGGCTCAACCAAATAGATTACCTCCAGTGCCACCGTCGAGTCGTGCGGCGGCGGCGTCGCTAGGTAGAGCCTCAGTTCCTCAGCAGCAGCCGCAACTTGCAAAGAAAGCAGGGTACAAATTCGGTGATATTTCCCGGTCAATCGTGGCGAAAGGAAAGAAGAAAGACGGTCGGGGTGCTAATGACGGATACAAGTTTGGAGACTTTACGAAAGGCCTGTTTAAATGAATGAGTTCCTTAAAACGATTTGAATATCATGGTGCTGTATTCTGGCTCAACCTCGACCGAAAATCGCTTCTTGGATAAAGTCCCCAGAGCATAAGGTTAGTTTACACGGAGGCTCTTGAGAGAGTCCCCGAGATTGTCGATTCGGAATCCAACCCAGTGTGGTTTCTTCGCTGCGAGGAGTGCGATTGTTGGGCAGCGGCGCGACGTCTCGTGGCATATTGGAGGGAGCGAAAAGAGCTTTTTGGAAACAGAGCTCTGCGCCCTCTTAAGGTACTTTCCGGTGAAGGAGCCTTGACCGAGGAGGACCTTGTACTTCTTCGCAATGGAGCGAAGGCTATACTGCCTAAGGATAGGATAGGCCGGAGCGTCTTGCTTTTCGATCGAAGTAGAATACCCGACGGCTTCGATCCTGCTGCCTCTCTTCGGATATTCCTTTGTCTCGTCAATTTCATGTCGGAGAATGAAATGACGCAGACCGACGGCCTTGTTCTTGTTGTACGGATAAGTAGGGATGTTAAAGTGAAGATCACAAAGAATGCTATGCACTTTGGTGAACTCGTTCGGGGACCATCTTGCATCAAGGGCATTCACTTCGTTTCTATTCAAGCCAAATTTGGACCAGCGGCTTTCCTGCAAAATATTCTTCCGAACAGGCTGAAAGATTTTTTAAAAATCAACACCTTTCGTGTTTACGTTGATTTTGGTGAAACGCCAAAAGATCCCTGCCGGGAGCTTTAAGCTCATTTGCTCAGTCCAAGCGGATTGCCAGAAAGTATAGGCGGAAGGTGGAAGTACGATCAATATCTGGAATGGATTCTTGGAGACAGTCGTGACTGGGCTAAAGGACCACCAGAGGCGGGGATGAACTCATCAGCGGAGGCACTGCCACCAAAGCTCCAAGGCCCCGATGCGAACGTTGACGCTAATAGCCGTGCGAATTACAAAGTCAGCGCAGAATTCAATTCGTACTTTGAAGCCAAAGCCACGGATATATACTATAACGGGGTTGACGAGTTTCCGACAGTGGCTCCACGGGGCTGTTTTGATCTCGAAAACGGTCTTGAATTGCTGTCAGACCAAAAGAAAGCGGCATACACTGAAGCCACGCAGCGTGCACCGGAACTGATCGATTCCGAATCGGATCCGCTTCGCTTTCTCCGCTGTGCCAAGTACAACGCATGGGTTGCCGCTCATCATTTGGCAAGATACTGGGAGAAGCTTGTGGTGTTCGGTAAGTGAGCGTTTCTGCCCATGACAAAGACAGGGAATGGAACCTTGTCGGAGGAGGATGTCCGCCTTCTCGAGTCCGGATACCTCTCTTTTCTCCCCGATGACAAAAAGGGAAACCCTGTTGTTTGCTACGACGACTCTCGGCTGCCTAATGATCTTGGCGATCCGGAGGGATTGAGCTGACTACGCTGCCTTTTATATACTCTGTCGGTGGTTTCAGAGAGAAGGAGATCGTCATTAGATGGGTTCGTTGGTATTGAGATCATGAACACGCAGCTACTTGGCTATTCGGAAAGTTGCTTCGCGGAACTGGTGGCCACAGCTATGCCCATCCACCTGAAAGCGTTGCACTTGGTGCACTTTCCGGCAGATGATGCTGGGAAGAAGAAGATGTTGCACACGATCTTTTCAAATACGCTGAAGCGTTTGGGCGCGTCTGCTTTCGAGTGGACTCACATTCATACTGGATCGACGCAGGAGGAGATCCTTGACAAGACGCAAAACGCTGGGTTCTCGCCCGACAAGTTGCCAATGCGTCTAGGAGGGACGTGGGCGTCGGTTCCGTTTGCGAGTCTCTCGGATACCCTAGTAGCTTCTCCAGAAGCCAACTGGAACACTCCGTGTGTGTTGGTAACGGCCCAGCCGACAGCCGAGGGTGTGCTCTCCGAAGCAGTTGACGAGAAACCGCAAACGATGGGTAGCATTTACTTAAAGAGAAAGCGGGGGCGTAAATACCAAAGACTCGAAGCTCTAGAGGAGGAGGAATCGCGACTGAGGGAGCTAAATGGGCGGCTGAGGGTAGACAACGAGAAGCTTGAGGTGCTAATCATCAAAGCTGACAAGGCGGTGCTCGAGCTCCAGTTGACGACGCTGCAGCGAAAATAATCTTTTCAAGACGGACAACCAGAAACTGGAGCTTTTACTTGCTCGAGCCGAAGGCATCCTGGCTGAGACTGAGTCCGCAAAAAGTCAGGGGATTCGCACAAGCGCAGCATTTGCGCGCGAGTCATTGTTCGTGGCACCCTCGAATCTCATGGGAGGCTTTCGACAACCTTTGCTTGGTGCCCCTGCTTCTGTTGCGCGTCTTGGAGTATCCTCGAGTGATCCAACGAGTCTTGAGATCCCGATCTTAAACCAGGTTGTACTAGAGAGATTTAGTCAACAAGCGCTGCTCCCAGCTATTCCCATGACAACAACAGCGGCGCTACAAGCACATGTTAGAGCACATCAGTATCACCAGACACAGCAACGCATTGTACAAGCAAATGAAGCGAAGCGCTCGTCGTGAATTGATTGGTGGGAACACTAGGCGAGCGAATGAAGAAAAACGCTCGTAAATAAGCATGTCTGCGAAACTAAGACATCCAATAATCACAATAATTGTTCTAGACTAGACTACCGGTAGTCTAGACTATTGCAGTTTTTTTTGTCTTTTTCAACGATGCAAATTCACACCATAGTCTAGGTAGACTATTGTGAGTAGTAGTCGGGTCCAGCGTGATGCGTAGCCGGTGGTTCTACTGTAGCTACGTACGTAGTCTTTTTTTGACTGGATCGCCAGCTTATTCTGTTACTTACGGTTTTGGAGTTTTTCCGCGAAACTGAACGGAACATACTTAGGCTTTTGGACGAGGCACGCTCGGTTCGCGCAATTTTCGTGCTAAGCATCACTCCGCCGGTTTTCCGGATCGTCAAGGCATGCAGTCGTTTGGGAGGGGAGACGCAAACATCCCGCAACAACAGCAACGAAAGGACAAAGAGGTGCACTGCTGTTGGCGTTGTCACGATCTGCAGCCAACCAAAGCACAGACGTAGTAGAAGAAAGGGGGTAATAGGCTTGGAGCCTTGAACGATGAGGGACTACAACAGCATTCCGTTTCGGAGTCCATCGAAGCAGCAGACGACAACTGCCACCACTACCAAGAAAAACGTGAAGAATCACCCGCTCGTTTCTCCGGAAGAAGAAAAGAAGGATCCCGACGCGGTGCAAACGAACAGGCGAACTCCTCCGAGTAACTCGGGATCAGCGTCTACCGCAGCCACTTCCACGAGTACAATTCCTCGAAACAGAATGGCGTCGCCGCAACGGACTCCGTCACCCGTTCAAAGGAGTAGCAACATGTCGGTGGATTCGTCCTTGTCGGCCGCGGATGCGCTCGCAATTCGACGTGATGGAGCCGAAGCGACAGTCCGAAAACTCCGCAGTGCGCTGGATGATTCCTCAACCAAGGACGTGTCCGCCAAGAGTGCTCTCGCCAAGTCGGACGCGGTCATTCTTGAACTGCGAAGCTCGGTGCGCCAACTCAAACGTCAGTTGGAAAAGGTGCAAGACGAAAAGACGGCTGCTGAACAGCACCACAACGGCGTCACGCAACAGCTTCGTCGAAATGCGGGTGGAAGTAACGTGAACGATAGTAGAGCCATTCTATCGGATCAAGCGTCGGTAGATCACAGTCAGGCTGCCGACTCGAGAATTGGGGAACTCCAGGTCCAACTCGATCGCGCTCACGCGCAAATGCTCACGGCCGACATGGTCCGCAAGGAACTCGAAGACACTCTCGAAGCCGAACAGTACACGTGGGAACTGCGTGTGCAAGATCAGGAACGAACCATTGATCAGCTGCAGCGGGAATGTTCCGTCTTGGCGAATGACTTGGAACAGTGCCGGAGTCAGTGGAAGGAAGCGGAAGATGGGTGGACGGAAGAAGTGCAAGAGCTCCAGAATCAGTTGGAAAAGGCACAGCAAGAGATTGCGCACTGGAAGTCTCTCAATAAAGGAGGCGACGACGATGGTTCCGCGGGCCTTAAGGAACGACTGGTGGCGTTGGAACAAGAGCGCAACGAACTACAGTCGTGTTTGGACGAAGCGTTGAAGGAGCTAGAAGCAGTTGACGCGGAGCTACAGGGAGATAACGCTGGTGAACTCCACACTGAAAATCAGCGTTTGCAGCTTTTGTTAAAAAACAAGGATGATTCCATTTTGGAACCGCTCCAGCACCTGTACCGCTGGGTCCAGGAGCGCGATGGAGGGGAGAACGATGTGCATGCGAGTCCTCGTGACGCCCGCGAATTATTGACGGCGATTCAGACACATTTGGAGCGTACGCCTGGCAACGACAAGGACTTGGCAGCCACTCGCCAACAAGTCAAGGATCTGGAGGGACAGCTGTTCGTATACAGTGGCGATTTGCAAGCCCGGGAAGAGAGTAGTGCCGAATTGCGTGCCAGTCTCAAGGAAGCTGTCGCTCTCTTGAAGCCTCTACAAGATGCCGTTAGTAGAGCGGATCAAGAAAAAGCGAATCTCCGGAGACAAATTGACGAGATGCCGACTGATGGATCCGGCGACTCGGGGCGAGAGATGGTACACGCCAGAAGGAGCTTGAAGCACAAGGACGAACAGATTGAGGAGCTCAATCGCGATATTGAATCCTTGGAGCTGCAGTTATCCAAAGCAAAGGTGATGGCTGTCACTAGTGTCATTGCGGCGCAAAAGTCAGCGTCGCCCGAAACTCCTGTCTTGTCCAGAGCGCGAGAAGAACTCAAGGCTAAGAGGGCGGCAGAGAAGACACTCAAGCAGTTGCTCAAGGATGCGCAGACTCGCTTCAACACTTTGCACCAGCAAAACACTGAGGTCGAGGCAATGAATAACGAACTTCAAGGCCGTCTTCATCAAGCGGAAGAAGGTCTTGTAATCAAGCCTTCGGCTGAGGATTCCGAGGATCTTGCTACACGTGATGCAAACATCCACGTGATGGAAAACAAGTTGCTCGTAGCAAAGGGTGAGCTGGCAAGAAAGGACGTCGAGCTCAGAGGCCTTCGAAGAGAATTGGAACAAGCCAAATCTGCACAGGCCTTTGAGGCAGGTGGCGAAGGCAAACTCTTCGAGACAGAAGCTCGCGTCAAGGAGCTAGAAGCAAGGCTATCGCAGACCACGGCTGAACTCAAGATGAAGAAGGAATCCGAGCGAAAGTTGAATAGGAGTCTCAAGGAGGCGCTTGGTCTTTTGAAGCCGCTGCAGATGCATCTAGAAGAAGCCGAGGACGAAAAGAGTGAACTCCGGGACGAACTCTTGGCACTTCAAAAGCGCACGAGTGAAGACCCGTCAGTTCGTTCACGCGAGGTTCCGAATGCGCGCAACGTCGAGAAGATTTCTAGTTTGGAAAAGAATGTGCAACAGCTTGAACAGGAGAACTCTCAGCTTCATGATGCGCTGGAAGATATGTCACAGTCTTTCAATGTGTCGCACTTGAGTGGAATCAGCAAGACGTCACAGAAGAGTGAATCGCGCTTGAAGGAAGAGGTTGTCGAAATCAAGAGCAGATACGAAGTTACGCAGAGTCGACTCGAAGACGCTTACATCGAAAACCATACGTTGGTAGAGGCTCTGACCCAGAGAGAACAAGAAGAGAAAGAGATGGCGCAGGAGATCCAAATTCTTAGGGGTGAATTGGAGAATGCCAAATTCTTGGCAACTTCTGCTCTCGTTAAGGTTGAGGAACTCACAATGGCGAATGTCGAACAGCGCTCTTTGAACAACGCTAACGCCGGCGGTATTGATCACGATCTACTGTTCAAAGAGAAAACAAGGGAATTTGATAGGGAGATGCGGGCCGCTCGACGCGGTGGTGCCAAGAACAATGGTAAGAGAGAGAAGGTTCCGTATCGATTAACGTAATCACTGTAACGAAGATCAGTATTGATAAAATACAAGTTTTAGTTAGCAGAGTCGTGAGTGACCACTTATTCTGTAGAAGCTGCCGACTCTCCCTTGGATCCCTTGGAGGGTGAGTCCGCCGAGTCCATATTAAGCAGTTGGTCAACGAGACCATCGTCGTAGAGGGTAGAGCTCATACGGTCAATGAAAGAGCTCGGGTCGGTTTCATCCAGAGCAAGTTCATTACCGTCCTCTTCGACGATCCGTTGCGCGAGAGCAGCAACTCCCTTGGGAATGTCGCGAGACTTTCCTGCTCTAATCTTTGTTCCCCATGCTTCCGAGGAAAAGGGCGGGGGCTGAAGGGCGTTGCTATTGAAGAGCTGAGCAGCTCGTTTGTTCAATTTCGAAAGCCCCTCGATATTGAAAACTCTTGCCTCCAACTCAGCCAACGCATGGTAAAGAGGAGCGTGAAGGGGGTCAACCTCGATGCCCTTTTCAAATATTTCGCGAGCCTGATGAAAAAAAGAGATACGCGGTTGAGATTGAGTACCCGAGAGCATTCGTACTTTCGAAGTATGTACTTACTTCAATGATATTTCCGCGCCTGACCAGTGAGTCTCCAAGGGCCCGGTACAGATTGGCATCCGTAGGAGAGCATTCAATACCTCGACGCAAGAGCAAATTTACGAGGCCATCGTTTCCGAGACGCTCTTCGATCTCTGCCGCAACGATCCAACCAGGGCCGTTTCGCTGAAAAGAGAGGAATGAAAAGCCTTAGTCTCGTGCTAAGTGAACGCAATAACCTGATGCTTGAAACCGCTTACCTTGTCCCGCGTCAGCGCTTGAGTGATCAAAGCCTTCGCTGCCGAAAAATTCTCTTCGCGCATTTCCAGCAACGCCCACCCTTGGTAGAGTGGAACGTGATGCGGCGCCTTCTTGATTCCCTTTGTGAAGATAGCTCGAGCGTTTTCAACATTACCAAGCCGCGCTGCCATTGTAGCGTAAGCATGCCACAGAGCACCATGTTTCGGAGCGCTCTTAATGCCGCACTCGAAAAGAGCTTTGGCGCTCTTCCAATTGCCGGCGCGCATCTCCATACAACCCCAGGCTTGCCATGCCTGTGCATGCCTGTCGTCGTTAAGCACCGACTTTTCGAACAGCTCCCGAGCTTGGGCTTCGTTGCCCAGCTTGACTTCGCACAGCGCCGCTCCCAACAAGAGTTGAGACGAGTTTCCGTATCGTTCGATGCCATCGCGGAATACTTGCAAAGCATCTGATGGGTGGTGACTATTCAACTCCAACATGCCCAACGTGTGAGAAAGAAAAATGGCTCGTTCACGATGCGGCGAATCCATTCCCAGATCTTGTGCTTGGGTTTCAAGGCGGCCCTGTACAAGTAGCGTTCGGGCAGTAGCAACATTACCGCAATTCAGTTCTAGCTTTGCATATCCGTGGTAGATAGATGCCGCATCGGAACAGTTGGCGCCAACACCTCGATCAAAGACCTTGCGGGCTGCTTCAATGTCTCCCTGCCGCAGCTCGGCATTTCCGTAGGCATTATACGCGGGGCCGTGTCGTGGGTCCAGTAAAAGGGCTTCTTCGAATAGCTTCTTGACCTTGGTAAGGTCACAAGAGCCAGACTCGGGTTGTCGTAGCTCGAGCATGGCATACGCCACCAACGTTGGCGCCGAAGGCTGTACGCGAAGACTCTCACCAAACAGTTCCCGTGCAGCCGTGTAATTTCCTACACGTTCTTCGACCTTTCCAGCCGCTTGAAGCAAGGAGTGGTCTTTTGGGTAGCGATCCAGTCCCTTGCGTAGAATTTTGCGTGCCGCAGAGAAGCGCCGTGCCTTGACTTCGAGATTCGCCCACGCGTTGTAGACGCGCCCGTCCGCAGGTTGACTGGCCGCACTACCATTTTCGACTCCGATACACGCACTCGCCAGTCTCCGGACGGTTGCTCGATTGGCGTCTCTGCCTTGTTGCCGCTCTCCACGACGACCCTCCAAGCGTGCCAAAGCCACCTGCGCTTTTCCGCTGGTCGGACTCATGACCAAGGAATGTTTGATCAGTTCTTCCGCTCGGTCAAAGTTGGCAAAGTATCGTTCTTCCAACCACGCAAAAGCCAAATACACTTCCGTCTTTTCCCGTTCCGTCTTTAATCGCACCACGTGTCGTACGTACAAGTCTCTTGTTTGCTCATAATCTCGAGAGCCAATGAACAGTTCTCCCAAGGAACACACCAAAGCTGCCGTACTCTGCTTTTGCAACGCTCGCTCCCACAACTGTCTCGCAGCCACGGTATTTCCAGCCTTGCGCTCCATCAATCCAAACGCGTGACACACGTATGGATTGTACGGTTCCAAGTCCAAGGCTCGTTGAAATAGTTCACGGGCGTCATCGGGAGAGCCCGTGGTTTCGCAATACACAGCCCACGCCTGCCACAAGTGCACGCTGTCGGGACAGTGCAACGTGCCCCGTGCAAACGCTTGCACGGCACTGTCCGATGACGGCGATCGGCGGGCTTCCAATCTCGCCAATGCCAAGTGACTGTGGGCGTCTCGACAGTCCAGGCGCAAAATTTCCTGCAATAGGTCGGCAGCCTTGCGCCACTGGCCCTTGCGTTCCAACTCTTTGGCCTTGGTAAAGAGGGAACGAATGTGTCGGCGATTGTTGATATTGTTGTTGCTTTGCGGTGGTCTGGGAGTTCGCCGTGGAGTTTGTGATTGCGGTACCGGAGGTCGCTTCACTTTAGTATCGTTGCCATTGAAATTTTCATTGTCATCGTTGCTGTTGTTGTCCGGAGACGGCGACTTGGATTCATCCGCCCGGGCGGATCGATCCGATGCCACGGCGGCGAGCAAGAAACTCCCGGTACGATTACGACACCTCCGCCAAGTAGGCCCATTCGGCGATACAACAGAACGACGCGTCTCTACAGTACCGACTCGCCGGGACGGAGGACTGCTACTGCTACTGCGACTGCTACTACGACTGCGAGGCACAAAGGCGGCTGCCTGCCGAGCAAAGGAGGCCACGGAAAGCACAACGGCACCCAGAAGGAGTGTTTCGTATACGCGCCAGAGATTCCGTATCCGCCGCCGTCGAAAGTGATCTCTCTCTTTCATTCTGTCGCTTATCGAATGCAGCGAATAATTAGTCCCGAGTACTGTTCTGTTAGTTAGTTTATTGCTGTAAACCGAATGTTGCCTGCCGGTTCAAGGCGTGGTCATGGTCGAACTACACGTATGTATATAAAATAAATGGTTTCCTCTCGAGAGCCAACAACAAAAAGAAAGAAGGCGATTTGAAACGAAACGTCAGGCAGACGGAATATGCGCGCGCGATTGATTCGCGCAGTAGTCTACTGTGATGACGTCCGAGCCGCTGGATCCTCTTTTTTCGCCGCTCGCAACCAAAAAAACCCAATCGGCTGTTGCTTTCGACCGGCATATTCGTGAAGGAAAGCACCATGGTAGGTTACTCTTTTGGTGTATTTGATGATAGCCAGCGTAGAATAAGCAGATAGAAAACGTTTAGAACAAAAGAGAAGGAAAAAAGACTGGACAAAACGCGCCATTGTCGGCTTGGCTTCGGTTGGCCGTCTTGCCACGGCAAACTGCTCGCTAACCGTCTGTCCTTTTTGCGGCGCTAGCGTTACGTTACACCGCAAAAAAGACCCCAACCCCCAACGATATTATTACAGTCCAACTAGACTACTTGAACTGCTCGCTCTTACCCACATTCTTTCGTGATTAACTCTCTTGACAGGCGGACGAGGAAGTTGTTGATGCTCTGCCTGCTATTCGGGCAGAATGCGTAAAGGCCTGCCCAAAGCAAGAGACTCTGTATCAGGCGTGCGCAGAGCGAATCACCAAGTCCAAGCAAGGTGACTGCGAGGCCTGGTTTATGGAATTTATTCACTGCCAGGACAAGTGCATTGCGCCCAAAATTTTTGCCGCCACCAAGGAATAAATAAACAAAAGACGAAAGTCACTCGAGCGACGAGTGTTTGCCTTGGGTGCGCGTGCAGGAATAAAAAAAGTCTAGGAATAAACATGACATTTGGGTACAGCAAAATCATATTCTCTAGGTGTATAGCTCTACTAGCTAGTCTAGACTATATGCATAGTGTTTGACTAGTTTTATTATAATTCAAGGTTGCGGTCTTGCCACATGCGGCGTACGCCATGTCGCTCAGTGTCGTCGCGATTCGCGGTAGAAGCTCGGCCAGCCCCTCGCACACTGGGTTCGTGTCGAAGTCGGAACGAGGGCTCCTTGCCCTCGCCGTCACTACGCGTCTTTCGTTGCCGCTCATCGTAACGACAGCAATCGCATCCGTTCAAAATCTCTTGCGCGTGTTGCAATTCGGCATAAATATAATCCAAATCCTCGTAGGCTTCCGTCAGTTGCTCTTGCGCCAGTTCCGCGCGTTGCTTCCAATCTTCCGCTGTCGTGCGCCATTCTTCCGCCGTCGGACACGGGGGTACCATGGGATGAGTAAAGCCGTACGACCCCGCCATGATATCGTCGCACTCGTCACTGTACCAAAACGTCACTTCTTGGCCTTTTTCAAACGCGCAAGACGCGACAATTTCAAACGTGTGCGACTCGGCATTGTAGCGACCCGTCGTACACGGAGGACCAAAGTTGAGAAAGTCCGCCAGTGGAGCCAAAAAGGAATGAACCCGGCGCTGCTGCTGCTTTTGCTGCGTGTTGCCATTATATGGGGCATCCGCGCGGCCGCGCTCTTGCAGCCACGCATCCGTCGGCATGTCCGCAGGAG
>Ga0307981_1002572_pt1 | contig 14505 bp, 12 predicted proteins | sample OrgLakmetagen987_FD_201849 | JGI IMG/M metagenome (GOLD analysis project Ga0307981, IMG submission 201849) | Saline water microbial communities from Organic Lake, Antarctica - #987 | ecosystem: Environmental > Aquatic > Non-marine Saline and Alkaline > Saline | place: Antarctica: Organic Lake... | reverse complement strand
GCTCCAAAAATGATCCCAGTCCCCGCCAGTAACAGGAACCTCGCCGAGCTACACCCTGACGGGCTCCGCTTCGGTTCCTGACTGTAAGAAAGGGATTGGAGTTACTATAAGCGACGACGCCACGGTTCTGAGCTAAGTCATTTAATCAACATTCTCCAATTTCTTATCGGTCCGTTTTGAAAGACAGTATACAGCAACTCCTCACTAAATTCCCCGTCTCTGATGCTTTTGGCCACAAAGAGGCTCAAACCTAGTCTTAACCAGCATGACAACTTTCGTAAATAGTTCCGATGAAACTCAGTAGACAAAAAAAGGCCGCCTACTTCTAAAAGTAGGCGGCCCAGAATCTTTAGCTATTGCAGCTTCAGTTTAGAGTGCTTCTGCACCAGACTCATCAGTCCGGATACGGATAGCGCTTTCTACTGGAAGAACGAATACCTTGCCGTCACCGATTTTGCCAGTTTTGGCAGCCTTAACGATGGCGTCAGTAGTCTTATCTGCATCTGCATCGTCAACGACGATTTCGATCATAACTTTAGGAAGGAAGTCTACGGTGTATTCACTACCGCGATAGATTTCAGTGTGGCCTTTTTGGCGACCGAAACCTTTAACTTCCGTCACAGTCATACCTTCGATGCCGATATCTGCGAGTGCTTCTTTAACCTCTTCTAATTTGAAGGGCTTGATGATTGCTTTGACCAATTTCATGATGGTTTATTATATGGTTTTTTTGTTAATTGGCTAGGCTAAACTTAGCTTGCTGCGGAGAAGTCAGGATAGGCTTCTTGACCATGCTCACCAATGTCAAGACCTTCGGCCTCTTCTTCAGGAGATACACGGACACCGATGATCACTTTGATAATACCGAAGACGATCAAAGAAAAGACGAATGCAAATGCACCGACCGAAAGCGTGCCGATCAATTGGATACCAAATCCAGCTGCTTCACTGAATAGTGCAACTGCAAGTGTACCAAAGATACCACATACACCGTGAACAGAGATCGCACCGACTGGATCGTCGATTTTGATCTTGTCGAAGAAGATAATGGAGAAAACAACCAAGATACCAGCGATGAGGCCAGTGATGATTGCCCACATTGGCATGATCGAATCTGCACCAGCTGTGATACCTACAAGTCCAGCAAGGATACCGTTAAGACCCATAGAAAGATCAGGCTTCTTCAGGAAAATCCAAGATGTGAAGATGGCTCCAAGACCACCGGCAGCTGCTGCTAGCGAAGTCGTTACGAACACCAAAGATACAAGGTAAGGATCTGCATTGAGAACCGAACCACCGTTGAATCCGAACCAACCTAAGAAAAGGAGGAATACACCGATTGTTGCAAGCGGCATGCTGTGACCGAGGATCGGCTTGATCTTACCATCAACATACTTACCAGCACGCGGTCCAAGAACAATCACACAAGCAAGCGCGGCGAAACCACCGAATCCGTGCACAAGTGAAGAACCAGCGAAGTCATAGAAGCCACGAGCGGACAACCATCCTCCACCCCACTGCCATGAGCCAGTGATTGGGTAAGCGAAAGTCACAAGCAATGTTGCGAAAATCATGAAAGAAGAAAGCTTCACACGTTCAGCTACCGCACCGGAAACGATCGTTGCAGCAGTCGCCGCAAACATCGCTTGGAAGATGAAGTCAGTGTACCATGTGTAGTCCGCATACGCACCAGTCATCAGATCAACCGATGCTTCTACGTCGAACCATGATCCCATGGCAAATACGCCAGCAGAACCTTCAGCAAATCCAGGATACATCGCATTGAAGCCCCAGAAAGCATACGAAAGAATACCCATGCAGATGATGAAAACATTCTTAAAGAGAATGTTTACAGTATTTTTCGATTGGCCCAATCCGGATTCAACAGAAGCGAATCCGAGGTGCATGATAAAAACAAGGGCAGCTGAGATACAGAGCCACAAGTTACTAATGGTGAAGAAAGCTGCGGCAGGTGATTCCATGAAGGCAGCATAGCCGTCTTCGAAGGACATTACTTCAGCAGCCGCTTCAGCCATCTCTTCGACAGGCATTTCTTGCGCACCGAGCGAGCCGGCTAGCAGAAACGCTGAGCTGCCGAGCAACAGAGCGAGTAGGAATTTTTTAATTTTCATTGTTATAATCTAGTCAGTTTATTGTGGTTTTTAGGATTTAAGCCCGCGGCACCAATAAATTAATGGGCACAAGCTTGGCTCGTTATTAAACGAACGTAAAGATAAGTAAGCATGCCACGTGCCAAGTCAGAACTTCGGACCTGTCACAAGCTGGCATTAAAGCATATATAGATCCAACTTCGCTTAGTAGATCTTTATCTGCATGATAAGCATAACGTTAAGAAATCGATTAATTTTAGGTAAAATTTGAACCTCTGCGCTTAATTATAATTCAATGTCGGGTCACCGAAACAAAAAAAGCACCCCCGAAAGAGTGCTTTTTGTGATGGAATCTAGCCTAAACTTAGTAGCGATAATGATCTGACTTAAAGGGCCCTTTTTGACCGACTCCGATATATCCGGCTTGCTTATCACTAAGGACAGTCAGTTTGCATCCAATTTTCTCTAAATGCAGACGAGCGACTTCTTCATCGATGTGTTTTGGAAGGATGTAGACACCAGGCGTATATTTCTCAAGTTGTTTCCATAGCTCGATTTGGGCGAGGGCTTGATTCGTGAAGCTGTTCGACATGACAAAGGACGGGTGGCCTGTCGCGCAACCAAGGTTCACTAAACGGCCTTTAGCTAGCAAGTAGATGCTGTTACCTCCAGTGAATGTGTATTTGTCGACTGCACCCTCGGAGTCTGGCTTGATCTCTTCCATTTCAACACCGGGCGCATCATTGAGCTTGTCGACTTCGATTTCATTGTCGAAGTGGCCAATGTTACAGACGATGGCTTGATCTTTCATCTTCGACATGTGGTCGAGGGTGATGATGCCATAATTACCTGTCGTGGTGACGTAAATGTCTCCCCAACCCAAAGTATCCTCAACGGTTAGCACGCGGTGGCCTTCCATTGCAGCTTGTAACGCGCAAATGGGATCTACCTCAGTGACAACAACTTGCGCACCCATACCCTTAAGAGCTGCAGCACAACCTTTACCCACATCACCGTAGCCACAAACGACACCGACTTTGCCGGAAATCATCACGTCAGTCGCTCGCTTGATTCCATCGACCAGCGACTCACGGCAACCGTATAAGTTATCAAATTTCGACTTGGTGACAGAATCATTCACGTTGATTGCTGGAACCAAAAGTTTGCCCTTCTTATGCATTTCATAGAGACGGTGCACACCAGTTGTCGTTTCCTCAGAAACGCCCTTCCACTCTTTAACCACTTCACTCCAGTGGTTTGGCTTGGACGCATTAATCTTCTTCAGGAGGCTTTTGATCACAGCTTCTTCCATGCTTTCCGAGTTGCTATTTACCCAGTCGCTACCGTTTTCCAGCTCATATCCTTTGTGGATTAGCAGTGTGGCATCCCCACCATCGTCAACGATAAGTTGTGGACCGGAACCATCTGGCCATGTCAACGCCTGCTCAGTGCACCACCAATACTCTTCGAGTGACTCACCCTTCCAGGCAAATACGGGCACTCCAAGGTTTTTAGCCACATAAGCCGCCGCGTGATCCTGCGTCGAAAAGATATTACACGAACACCAGCGCACATCTGCACCTAGCTCCTTTAAAGTCTCAATCAAGACAGCGGTCTGAATCGTCATGTGAAGCGATCCCATAATACGGACACCTTTAAGAGGCTGCTCCTTCGCATATTTTTCGCGAGTCGCCATCAATCCAGGCATCTCATGTTGTGCGATTTCGACCTCCTTGCGACCAAAGTCCGCAAGGTTGATATCTTTAATTTTATAGTCGGTCCCAGTTCTGGTCAGTGTATCTGTGCTCATTTTAATCGTTCTCATAATCGTTTTTCTTAGTTTTAATTCTATTCGGCAGTTTCTTACAGAGCCGCCTTAAGTTCTTCAGCTTTTGCCGTGGATTCCCAAGGCAACTGAGACTTCGCAAAGTGCCCATAGTGGGTTGATTCACGATAAATCGGGCGAAGTAAGTTCAACTGGCTCACAATGTCTGCAGGTTTGAAACTAAATACTTTTTGGGCCGCAGCTGATATTTGCGCATCGTCTACTATACCAGTGCCGAAAGTGTCCACGTGAATACTCGTCGGATACGGGTGGCCAATCGCATAGGCGACTTCCAACTCACATTTATCGGCGAGACCCGCAGCCACGATATTCTTCGCCACCCACCGAGTAAAATAAGCAGCCGAACGGTCGACCTTCGAAGGATCTTTACCAGAGAAGGCTCCACCACCGTGACGCGCCCATCCACCGTAGGTATCGACGATGATCTTACGACCCGTCAAGCCAGCATCGCCCTGAGGGCCGCCAATGACGAAATTACCTGTTGGATTGATTAAATACTCGGTGTCTTCAGTCAGTAATTCAGCCGGTAAAACCTTACGGATCACTTCCTCAATACAAAATTCCTTGATTTCACGGTGTAGCTTGCCTGCTGCATGCTGCGTAGAAATCACTACGTTCTTGATCCCTTTAATTTCCCCATCGACGAACTCAACCGCGACCTGGCTTTTCACATCCGGACGTAGCCATGGCACTTGCAGATCCTTTCTCTGGCGCGCCATCTCACGAAGTAACCGGTGCGCAAACATGACTGGAGCCGGCATCAACTCAGGCGTTTGGTTACAGGCATATCCAAACATGATTCCCTGATCACCTGCACCCTGCTCCGCTGTATCTTTACCAGAAGCAGCAGCCGCATCCACGCCTTGCGCAATATCACTCGACTGCGCGGTCAGTATGTTTGAAATAAAAACCTTATCTGCATGAAAGATATCATCCTCGTTTACATATCCAATTTCGCGGATCGCTTCACGAACGATACTCTCATAGTTAAGTTTTGCCTTGGTTGAAATTTCGCCCGCCAAAAAGACGCAGTTACTTTTAACCATCGTCTCGCAAGCCACCCGGCTCATCGGGTCCTGCTCCAGACAAGCATCCAGTATGCTGTCTGAAATAAAATCAGCAACCTTGTCAGGATGCCCTTCGCCCACGGATTCAGATGAAAAAATAAAGTTTTTGCTCATGATTAGCGCAGACTATCCAAAAAATGCCTAATTAATCAAGCAATATATCAATATATCCTGATATCTTGATATATTGGATCTTGATGTTCTTTCACTGCTTTTAACCTGGATTATGCAATAGGATGAGAAAGGTGCTCCGCAACTGACGGAGTTCTTCAGAGCGTAGAGGGTGCTCCTGTCCAGGAGTGCTCGAAGGGTTGGCGAACCGGGTGCCCTCTGGGCGGGTCAACGAACAAGCGCAAAGGAGCGTATATTAATACGTGACTAGCTGGGCCTCAGAGGCAGCCCCGCTATGCGCATGTGCGTCAACCTAAGGTCTGAAGACTGGGTGTTGGGGGATGGCTACCGAATAAAGTTTTGTGGGCAACGCTGGGTCCATGCCGCGTGGCGTGCGAACGGACGTTTCGGCGAAACGTCCCTACCTTGAAAGCCCCTAAAGAAGTCAAACGCTCGTGCGGCAAACGCGTTCACACAACTAGTGAGCGGCGATTATTCCTAAGCGCCATTGAGCTAACCTTGAGCGTCACAGGTAGGGCGGTTTCGCCGAAACCGCCGCCTTCAGTTGCCATCTGGGCAGACGGAGATCTGCCTAAATTGCTTAGGTTGACGCACATGCGCTCAGCGGGATGCGCGTCAACGCTGGGTCCATGCCGCGTCGCGGGCGAACGGACGTTTCGGCCCTTCGACTCGCTCAGGACGGTGAGCTTGTCGAACCGCGAAGTCCCCTACCCTGAAAGCACCTAAAGCAGGCCATTCGGGCCACCTCAGCAAACACAAATACTATGCGCTGCGCCGCTCTCTGCGTCCAAATACCCCGAACAGAATCAAAGCTAAACTTCCGACCAAGAGGCAAATGCCAGCGGGGATGCCGAGCCCATAGGGCACAAATCCGAAAATAACCGCGACCCCGGCCGTGATTAAAGCAAAGGGTAACTGCGTGCGCACATGGACCATCGGCTCGACCCCACTCGCGACCGAAGCGACCACAGTGGTGTCACTAAATGGGCTACAATGATCCCCAAACACCGCCCCACTGAAAACCGCGCCAATCACTGGAACAACCCATTCAAGTGCATCTACGCCGACTTGCATTTCGGTCAGTTCAAAAACAACCGAGATCGCCAAAGGCATCAGCACCCCAATCGTCCCCCAACTCGTCCCGGTCGAAAATGAGATAATCGAACCTAATATAAAAATTATCGCTGGTAAAAGCCACAAAGCAACGCGCCCACTCAGCAACTGTCCCATTATTTCAGCGGCACCGAGTTGGCTAATGGCAGCACCTAGCATCCAAGCCGCGACCAATATGCCGACCGGCCCCATAAGTTCGCGCACTCCACTCAAGAAGGTTGATAGCACACTTTCTCTAGATCGTCCTCGACTGGAAAAAAACAAGGTCACCACTGCAGCCAAAGAAGCGACCACGCTCGAACCCACTAAAATGTAAGGTACCTGATTCTCCGCCGCGGCATAGGCAGCGGCAAACTTCTCCATACTAAAAGGTAGTAAGTGGTCCGCCCCTAAATAATAAGCCAGCAAAGGGACTGAAAGCGTCAAGACCAGGACCGGCCCAACCGCGTAGAACCAGACACCCCGCGGTGACTCCAAGGTTGCTTCACCATCCAGCACATTCATTTCCGAAGAAGCCTTCTCTGCAGCTGCCATCGGACCCGGATTGTAGCCGAGACAAACCGAAACGAACACCATAACCAAAGTGAACCAACAATAGAAATTCGTTGGCAAAGACTTAAAAAACAAACCATACGCACTGACCAATGGTTCATCCACCAGAGCAAAGCCCTCTTGAATCATCGAAAGTTGAAAAGCGATCCATGTAGACACAAAAGCCAGGCAAGCGATCGAAGAACCCGTCGCATCCGCAAGATAAGCTAATTTTGCCCTTGAAACGCCGCAGCGATCGGCCGCTGAGCGCATCAAGCGTCCAATTAGCATCGTATTCGCAAGTCCGTCGAAAAATACCAAAAATCCCATCCCCACCACAGAAAGCTGCATCCGTTTCTTCGGAGCCACCCCTTTACCGAGCAGTATCCTGATTAAAGCTTGTAAGCCACCACTCGCCTCGATCAGTGCAACGAAACCACCCAGAATCAAAGTGAAGAGCAAAGCACTCAGCTTCCAGGTTGAGCCAAAGATCGGAATAAATTGATCCAGCAAAACAATTCTGCCCGCTCCGATCACATTTCCATCAACAAGCAAGAGCGCCCCCGCCAACGCTCCCGCGAGTAACCCAACCAAGGCATTTCGCCAAAGAAAGACCAAAACAAGCGCAACACATGTCGGCCAAAGCACCGTCCAGTCACTCTCAACACGGCCGAGTAAAGCACTTAGCACAAGAAGCAAGCCAAGTGCAGACCAACGTAAGCGACTATTCATCTTTAAATTTTACCCTATTCGAAAAAGCTATCATAAATGCAAATTGCAGAAAGCAGTCGCCATGACAAATAGAGAAATCGATTTAAAAATTACCTCCTAATCAATCACAGCTTGCATTCGGCTCGAAGAATCGCATAAACATCCACACATGCCCAGATGGCGGAATTGGCAGACGCGCTAGACTCAAAATCTGGTTCCTTCGGGAGTGTGGGTTCGACCCCCACTCTGGGTACCATTTAAAGCTCCGAATCACTTCGGAGCTTTTTTGGGTCCATTTTATATAAAATGCAGGATAAGCTGTCTCAAAAAATATTAATGGCCTATGTGAGGCTAACTTTTCCATGCAAAACAAGGGCAGGATGCCCTTGGTCCGTTGAAAACGGATCGCGAGGCCTAGGACTCAGGGCATCCTGCCCTGTTTTATACCATTTGAAACAACCTCAGTAAAAGCTGTCTCGAAAAATATTAATGGCCTATGCGAGGCTAACTTTTCCATGCAAAACAAGGGCAGGATGCCCTTGGTCCGTTGAAAACGGATCGCGAGGCCCAGGACTCAGGGCATCCTGCCCTGTTTTATACCATTTGAGACAGCCACAGGAGCATGGTCCTTTATATGAACCCTGATTATGCAATTGAATGCCGAAATGGGCTTCATCCAAACTAATGGGGACGACGCGGAGGGCGTTCCTCCTGAAAAAGAAGATAGCTAATGATCAAACAAATACGCGGCCTCCAACAGTGCCACTGAGGAATTTCGCTAAAAACAAAGGTCAGCCTAGCGCCCGAGCTCCCTTAATGTAACTTCCTTTTAATTTCTTGCCAATCGATGGATCTGCACCATCGTGCACGCCTCCTAGTCCTGCTAACGAATTCCCAGGGCGCTCTCATTTGGTGAAAACCACTGAATTCATGAAAATTGTCCTTATTTACTCAGGTGGACTCGATTCCACTGTTCTGCTCTACCATCTGCTTGATGCCGGGCACGATGTTCATTCGCTTGCAGTTGATTACGGTCAACGCCATCGCTGCGAAATAAAGCAGGCTGCCAAAATCTGCCATCAGCTCGATCGCCCCTTTCAGATCGCCGACCTCTCGGCCATTCAACCTCTTCTCGCAGGCAGCAGTCTCACCTCGCCCGAAATCGAAGTAGCCGAAGGCCACTACACCGAGGAAAATATGAAAACCACGGTCGTGCCCAATCGGAACATGCTCTTGCTTTCATTGGCCACCGGCCATGCCATCTCAATCGGCGCAAGCCAAGTCGCCTACGCTGCCCACTCTGGAGATCACGCCATCTATCCTGATTGCCGTAATGAATTTGCCGATGCCATGGCTGCCGCGATTCGTCTGGCTGATTGGAGCACGGTCGAACTCGCGCGCCCCTTTGTCGATTGGACTAAAGCAGATGTCGTCCGTCGCGGGGCCGAGCTCAAGGTTCCCTTCGGGCAGACTTGGTCCTGCTACAAAGGCGGAGCCAAACACTGTGGTCGTTGCGGCACCTGTATCGAACGCCGCGAAGCCTTCGACCTCGCCCAAGTCGACGACCCCACACCCTACGCCGAGGACGCTCCCAGCGTTTCAGAGCTCAGCGCAAACAATTGGCACCTGTAAGCCCGGGAACGCAGATCACCCTATCTGCTCACCGCGACCTCACATAAGATACGCTCCAGCCCACCCATTAGTCATTAGTCATTAGTCATTAGTCATTAGTCATTTAATAAAAGTGCTCACCTGCAAAAAAACTTACCGCGACATTCCCTTCGCCCATCGGCAACATCTGCACGACGGGAACTGTGCCCTGATTCACGGCCATAATTGGACAATTACGCTCACTTTTACCTCTCGTGCGCTCAACCCAAGTGGCTTTGTCGTCGATTTTGGAAAGCTAAAGTTTATTAAAACCTGGATCGATACACACCTCGACCATGCCTGCCTCTTCAACGAAAGTGACCCCGAAAAAGCGGTCCTCCTTCAGCAAATGGGTCATCTTTTTAAACCATACGTCCTTCCGAATTGTTCCAGTGAAGGCATCGCCCAGCACCTCTACCACTTATTCAACCCAATGATTCTGAAGGAGACCCAGGATCGCGCATGGCTCACTGCTGTCGAAATCGAAGAAGACCACAAAAATTCCGCCCGCTACGAACCATAAAGGTAGGGACGACTGCCATCTCACTGCAGATTCACTTCAACGCTTCCGGGTCCCGCCTAGCGGTGGATGACCCGACTCTTCTCATGCTTCCCATTCACGAACAGTTTTATACCTTTCAAGGAGAAGGCACGCACGCAGGTCGTGCTGCTTACTTCATCCGAACCTTCGGCTGTCCTGTGCACTGCCCATGGTGTGATTCCGCCGGCACCTGGCACCCGGACTATATTCCTAATAAAATCCAGCGCTTCAGCCCAGAGGCTCTCGCCGATGCCGCCGCTGAAACTAAAGCGGAATGCGTCGTCATCACTGGAGGTGAGCCTGCAATCCATGACCTCTCTGCGCTCTGTGAAGCACTTCATGCGCAAGGCCTTCCCGTGCACCTCGAGACGAGTGGTGCGTTTCCAATTACCGGGCAGTTCGACTGGATCACACTCAGCCCAAAGCGCTGGAAACATCCACTGGCCGAAAACGTCCAAAAAGCCCACGAATTTAAAATCATAATCGACCATACAAGCGCACTCACTGAATACAGCGAGTTGCTAAACAAACTGAATGCAAGACCGGTCTCTGATCGCCCCATTTGGTTGCACCCCGAGTGGTCACAACATCAGAACCGCGACCTTCTCGATCACATCACCGATTGGGTCAAAACCCACGGTGCGCCCTACAGGGCTGGCTGGCAGCTCCACAAAAATTATGCGGCCGACCTCAAAGACCCGCGCAGTGCACCCGCCGCCCCACTCGGCGGCGATCCGAAAAGAGGCTGGTAGGGACGCAATTGAACAGTTGTTATGTTTTTATCGCATGGAAACTGTATCAAAAAGGTTTGATCCCTGAAGAGAGTCATCGTGTAGCCTCGGTTCTTTGAACCGGGGTCGAAAAGATCCGACTCCCGAAACAAAGTTTCGAGGCCACGGTTTGACCTAATCTTTAAGCTCAAACCTTTTTCTAGTTGGGTAGTAGATGCCGCTAAAAAGCTTTCACTAAGGTAGGAACACCTGTCCCGACCAAATCAAATCCTACTCTTTAACGTAGGCCTTGATGATCTCTTGAGTCTCAACCGGCTTATCTGCGGCTGCCGTCTCGACACCTTCGATCGCCATGACTACATCGTAACCGCTCGTGACTTTGCCGAAAATAGTGTGTTTATCGTTCAACCAGTTAGGCTTGCCGGTTGTGATAAAAAACTGACTTCCATTCGTCATTGGGCCCGCGTTGGCCATAGCCAAAAGACCGAGCGTATCAAAGCGTGCTTCGGGGCTGAATTCATCGGGAAACGGTTTGCCCCAAATAGATTCGCCGCCGGCTCCGGTGCCTTGAGGATCACCGCCTTGAATCATAAAGTCTGGAATCACCCGGTGAAAAGTTAACCCTTCATAATATCCTGACTCCACATGCCCAACAAAGTTAGCCACCGCCAAGGGCGCGATGGAAGGCATCAATTCAATTTCGACCATGCCTTGTGTCGTTTCAAACACAACCGACATCGGGTCCTTCACTTTCCACTCATCGGCGATTTCTTGAAAGTCTGCCATCGCAGCGGCTTTTGCGGCCGCTTCCTCGGCGGCTTGCTCAGCCATCATAGCTGCTTGAGCTTTTTCGGCACGGGGTTCGATGAAAGCCTGAAAAGCAGGCATTTTAGCTTCCATTGCTGGGTCCAATTCGCTCGCTTTGGCGCCCATAACAAATCCATTTCGAAGTAAGTCCGCATCCTCTGCTGTAAACCCAAGTTGCAACAGTCCGGATTGGGCGACGATGACCATACCGATCTTGTTGAGCGCACCCTCGCTTATTGCAGGGAGTTCCGTGGCCCCCGTTTGCACAGCCTGTGCCCTGGCTTGGGCTTCGCCGAAAGCGGCCTGCATCTCTGCCTCGGGGTAGCTATCCAAGTCAAACGCCGGATCGAGCCCGGTAATAAAACCGTCGGCTAACACTTCGACCGCAGCCGTGTCCAAGCTCAAAGAGCCAAGCCCTCCGCCCAAGGCAGTCAAGTAGCCGACCATTTCCACGAGCTCACTCTCAGAGACTTCGGGAACCGCCATTTCCGGAGCCGACTCAGCGGACTCTGTGTCAGGCGTTTGCGCGCAAAGAGTCGCGGCCGAAAAAATCATTAAAAAGCAAAGACGGAAAATATTCGTAAACATAAGAGCGGATAGGTATGAGTGAAAGTAGGGTTATAGGTGTTAGTATCTAAAAAGAGAACTTCAAGTCAGTCTATTAAACTCGATCCAGTGTTCCCCTCTACAAACAAAAAAGCTCCGGCGAACCGGAGCTTTTGAGAAATTAAGAATCAACTAGCGACGGCGACGGAGAGTCGCAAATCCAAGAGCCAACATTCCAACTAGCGCTGCATAAGTTGATGGCTCGGGGACTACATTAACAGTATTAAATCCAGGTAATGAGCCACCACCAATACCATAGTCATTGCTAAAGTTACCCTGTGCCCCAGCGATTATAGAACCTGCAGATTCTCCCAATATGAGAGTGATTGGAGCACCTGCGGGTTCGACAGGGAAACTAGCGTTAAATGTATAGATGAAATGCTCCGAGGACACATCTGTAAATGAAACACCTTTGTAGGCCCAAAATACGATTGCTTCTTCATCGAGAGTTGCCGAAACGGTCTGATCCAAAGCATCTTGGAAAAGTCCGTTAAATCCACCTCCGAAATCATTCAACGAAAAATTTGTGCTAAACTGATTAAAATTAGTATTCAGAGAGGCCAGGTCTCCTGAGTCCCAAGCTGATTGTGCATCAAATCCTGAGTTGAAAGCACCTACACGAAGATTACCTGTTATAGAACTGGACAACAGCGTACCGGTATTGTCGAAAAGACCATAAGCGCCGTTACCTGCATTGTTTAAATTTTGAACGCTGAGATTAACAGCATGCGCGGAAACTGCTGTAAGTAGCGCAGCAATAGTAAGTAAGAATTTGGTTGTTTTCATTATTAGTAAGCTGGTTGACGTGAAACTAGAACTGGACCGTTCTGATTGAATACTGCGAAGGATGAGGATAAAGTAACATCGGATTTGTCTCCAGAAGCACCTACTTGACGCCACCCCGTTCCAGAAAAACCGCCACTGGAGTAGTAATATCTTTCAAGAATACCGTCTCCATCGGTATCTGTAAAAACTAAGTCTGCAGTCGTTGCCGAACCAGCAGTGATACTGCTTGCTAGGTTATTTGAATCGTAGAGGCCACTATTAAATAAGGTAGTAGCTGATGGGAAGATAGTACTGTAAGGTAAGTAGCCGTCCTCAATAATAACCTTGGTTGGCGTTACCTTAACTGAGCCTGAAACAACAATTTGGGAATCGCCTGCACTTTTTTTGAGTACATATAATCCGTCAGTGAAGTAAATTGGCAAATTAGACTTGTCGCCAGAACTACCTACTTGACGCCATCCAATTCCAGTGAAACCGCCAGTGCTATAGTAAATACGGATCAAACCAGTTCCCGCTGGATTAGGTAAAAGTATTAAATCAGCAGTGGTCGCAGAGCCTCCGACAATTACATCACCGCCAATACCAAAAATATCGCCTATAGTAGGTAAGCTATGTAGTCGAAATTGATCAGTATCAGTTACGATCGCAGAGGTCAAATCATCGCCTAGTGTCAAAGTATCACCACTCCAGCTGAGTATTAGAGTATTAGCGCCTGCATCACTTCCAGATATCAAATCTAAAAAATAAGTTTTGTTTGCATCAAGTAAATCATCAAAATTTACCCCTTCAGATGTTACAGTGTTAGAAGTCACTGATGATGCAGTACCAGTAAAGTCTGATGCATTTAAAAACTCTAAACCAATAATACTTAAATTATTACCACCTTTAATAGTTAAAGTTTTGTACCCAACAGGATCAGTCGTCACCTGAGCAATTGCGGGGGTAAGTAGTGAAAATCCTAGGGTAAGAGTAAGCGGAGCAAGTAGATGTTTTAAGTTCATTTCTAAAAGTTACTCAACTAATATCATGAAAACAAGCTTAAACTTCAGTTTTTTTTAATTAATTGCATTTCACTGCGTCGTAGCAATTTACTATCAGGGACGGTCAAACATCCAAGAGGCGACCCCACGATTTACCTCTACAGTAGTTGTTCGGATGGTTTGGATGACTACTCCGTCGCTACTTAAAACCGTCAAAAAAGGAATACTGATTCCGCTCACTTCGCGAAAATCTGAATATTCTGAAACTTCTATTTGACCATTTACACGGTTGAAATGCTTCCGGGCGATTTCGATAAATCCGTCCAAGGCAATTGTGTAGGTCAATTTAGAACCGAGGCGAGAGGTCACGTTTAAATCAACCACGGGCACCCCATCTTTCCGGTAGGTGTCTCCTTGTTCGATCTTTTTGCCTTCTAATGTAGGGAAGAGAAGTTGCCCCCCAAGCCAGGCATCTCTCTTAAAATTTGAAGCTTCGGCTTCAGGCATATCTGAGACTTGCTCGCCTGTGCTGGGATCGTAAGTCGACTGCCAAGCATCCTCCCCGTCGAAAGCCAGCGTGTAGCGAAAACTAAGACCTTTCGAGCTGATGACCGCTTTACAAAGGTTGGGTTTCTTCATGTAGGCAGAAAAGTCAAAAATAATCCCCTCGGCCGTCTCCAACTCTCCCTTAAAGCGCAAGCTTTGTACTTGCTTCCAGTTTTCCTCGCCGCCCATCGACGCAACATAGTATTGGTCCAAAACACTTCGGACGCTGTTCGGGAGGCCTTCCGTATTCATTTCACCGGCTTTAATCAAGTCGGCTTCTAAATCAGACGGTTGCTCAGTGGCCGCGGGATCAGAGGATTCAGAGGCAGCGCTAGCAAATCCAAGGC
>Ga0307981_1002571_pt1 | contig 14506 bp, 12 predicted proteins | sample OrgLakmetagen987_FD_201849 | JGI IMG/M metagenome (GOLD analysis project Ga0307981, IMG submission 201849) | Saline water microbial communities from Organic Lake, Antarctica - #987 | ecosystem: Environmental > Aquatic > Non-marine Saline and Alkaline > Saline | place: Antarctica: Organic Lake... | reverse complement strand
GTTCTGTAAGCCATCGTGCCAAAATATTATGCTCTGGCCGCCATCGTCAATCTTCTCGAACCGCGACATATCGACTTTCGATCGCTTCCGAAATTCGAACAATTCAGATGACAGATGAAGTAGACTATTAGCGGACTCAGACTCAGGTACGAGGTTTTTTTAAGTCTGACGTGGTAGCCTTCTTCCTACGTAGAAAACACGTCTTTCATCGCCTCGCGACGATCGAGCAGACGATGATAATATTATGATGACGGAGACCAAATAAGAGCAAAGGTCGCACAATAAGAGCAAATGTCTAAGGAAGGAATACCCTAAAGCAGGAAAGCACCGAAGGCATTGCTCTACTCAAGCCTTTCTCCCGTGGCTACTTCATTCGAGAGAAATATATTTGACGATGGGGATCCGTCGATCGATATCCGTTTTATTTCCTCCCCCAACGAGAATCTTTCTCGTTGCATTGGTGCTATTGAATGCACCGTTGGCATCAGTGGAGGGTGCTGCGTTTCGACCCATTTGCAGGGCTACTGGTGCGATTGTGCTCCTACAGAGGGATTCTGAGACAAACCTAGTGTCTGTTGTCGACGACAGTAATAATCGCAACCGACGTCTGGACGAACAGGTTATAGTGGTTTCTATTACTAATACCACTACTTCTCTTCGAGGAGGAGGAGGAGGAGACGTCTATTTCCAAGATCCAGATTGGTTGCTGGAACCGACAATAACTGTCTCTTCACGACTCCTACAACAAGTCAACAACACCTTTTATATGCGTGAGTGCTTTTGCAGCAAGAAAGCACCAGTCTACTGCCCTCTCAACGTAGATTTCTGTGGCGAGTTCCGAGGAAGTCAATACGACAACTTTCCTTTGGGCTGTCTTTCCGAGAGAACCAGCGTCGAGGAGTTTGCCGCCACCACTTGGCTGGTTATTTTCATTTGGTTTTTCATTGTCGTGATGTGCGTGTTTTGCTCCTTCCCCGGCCGCAACTGTCTCAGCTTTTTCATTGCAAGCTGCATACCTTGCTGGAACAAGTTCCATGTCAACCGCATGATGGAACGACAGCCTGACATGGCCCAGTATCTCATTCGACGCAGCCTCCACATCCGTCGCATGGCATTGGAGCGTCGATTGCGGTCGATTGCTCCAGAGCTGGCGGCGACTGCCGATGAAAATCAGCTTGCATTGGAAATGCAACATGTGCATCAACCTGGCGGTGGCGCCAATGGTAGTCGGGAAAACAAGCAGCTACCCACGTCTTTGATTCTCAAGACGCGTATCTATCATTCGGAGCACCAAAAGAATCAAGACGCAACTGGTCTGAAAGAAGAACACGATAACTTGGTGCACGACATTCAAGACGAAGAAGACTTGGAAACCAATTGCATCATTTGTTTTCAAACTCTGGAAGATGGATGTTGCGTGGGCAACCTGCAATGCGATCACGTCTTTCATGTGGATTGCTTGCGCTCTTGGCTGCAGCGACGAAACGTATGTCCTCTCTGTCAGCGTCCCGAAGCAGCGACTCCTCGATTTGACGAACAAATTGGAGAGACAGGAGATCAAGAGGGTGCTGTGACTGCCGAGATGGAAAGTGACAGTGGTGCCGCCACGGTGCCGGAAGTTATCCATACTTCCGAGACTACGCAAGTAGATCCTTCTGCTGGGATCCGATAGGGACGAGCCTCCACCAGCCATGTTTCGTACAATTTTTGTGAACATATAAAAAAGTATATACAAGTCGATGTTAACGCCACCCTTGCAAAGGCTGTAGCTGCTTTTCTCCACTGTGACTATCATAATCAGTAGACTATTGTGCTTTCTTTTGCCGCGCACTTCGTCTCGATGGTTTTTCATCTTCGTCGTCATCTTCATCATCTTGTATGATGACAATAATTTCCTCTTCGATAATAATGTCTCTTCCAACGAGCCTCTGCACGATTTTCGTTGCGGCATAGGCAGCGATCAGGTACCCCAATATGGCCAAGACTCGAATGAGAACAACGAAAGAGACGGCACCGGGCGCGTTTTGATCGTCGCGCATGAGGTCCGTCAGCGCCTCAAAAAACGGCGCAAAGTGGGTGCCCAGCGATTGCATTTGTCGCACGGCAAAACCACCCCACGTCGTTTGTCTCCAGATCTGCACATCAAAAAAGAATGGAAGGATCAAGATAAGTTACTGAACTTTGTTATCGCATCCAGTACAGAGTAAATGCTACTACTCAAGAGCACGCGGACAGCCATCGAAACGGGGCGTGCATTCACGCGTACATACTTCGTGGTTTTCTATCTGCGATGTGAACTGCTCCGCCTGCAGCTCTCGCTTTTGAATATCTTGCATGTATCCTTGAAAGTCATCTCCGGCGTTCACCATTGTCTCGTCTTACAACTTTTGCTACCGTACTGTAGTACCGGTTTGTACCTGGTAGCTTTATTCCGACGACAGAGACTTGCTTCGGAATAAAAACCATTGGGAAGCGAGATTCACGGGTGAATCTATTTCGTTGGCTGGGGATACCGGTATATCTACCGTATGGGTACCGGTACGGTATGGGTGATCGATCTGAACGAATTGCCAGACGTTATACTTTTTAGAACGGTTATTTCCAAATGCTTTCCGTTGGTTGTGTTTGCGGGACTTGCAGGCGCGAAATATGACAGTTTTTGACGTGCAAGATGGAGCTGCAAAAACTTTGACTGATCACTACCGTACAGTAACTGCTCATCACACTGCCACCGTTGTTGCTATCATCCTCCCAGCATAGTACACCCCTTTACCATCATGACGACAGAAGACTTGGCTGTAGTAAGGGTAACTTTTACCGACTTTGAAGACCTGCAAACGCGCTTGATTTTGCTTCCACGGGTGGAAGAACAGGGCGTCGGAGCTATCGTGGCGTCGTACTCGCCAGCGGTCCAGACACCCCCAACATCTGATACCCACAGTGGTGACGAAGACGAACCAGATGCCAACTTCCCGGAACCAGACGATCCAAATCCTAACTTACTAGGCCATTGCTTGGTTGGTCTCGGAGAATCACCAACACTAGCAGCAAGTCCAGTGGGCGACAAAAGCACTACGCCGCCGTTTCAAGACAGAGACTTTTCGGCCATTTTGGCAGAGATTCGTTTGGCAGAGATTCCCTTGCAGCTCTTATTTTCCAAGCTACCTACTGTGGAGGAGCAAGAAAAAGATAACACAGACTCTGGCGGATTTCGGGAAGAAAAAAAATGTGAAACGGACGACATGTCGGCCACTAAAGTGTCACAAGACGTCTCCAATACGTCGTGGTCGTCTTCTGGCAGTGGTAGTAGTGCTTCCACGGCGCTCAGCGAAGACGGGGATGGAGAAAATAGTCATGAGAACGATGATCCAGCTGCCACCGCTTCTCAATCAAGTTTACTAACGGACCGATTGTCGTCGTGGACGACGCGTATGCGAGCTTCGGCACAATTGGCAGCGACCGAGGCTGCCAACAGTGCAGCGTCGATATCGACGGCCGTGGCGACCGCGGCCAAGGAGAGATCCAAAGCAAATGCTCGTCTTGCAGCTGTAGAAACAACTACCACGCCTGGCAAGAATTCTGTTCTACCACAAGGAAAATATCGTATCTTTGTGCAAACAAGTTCGGGGGCCTTTCTCCCCGTGGAAGAAGCCGTTTCCGCAACAAGGTCACCGTCGCCGGCATCCGAAATACGGGTGACGAATTCATCCCTCCTATTGGTGCGAATATCGGCTACGCAATCATGTCCTGCGAGAGGTTGCTCGTTTCAATGGTATCGGAGTCATGCTACTAGTAGCAACAATGGCGACATTGACTGTACTTGGACTATTTTGAACGGAGCTATCAACGCAGCATTTCAACCCAGTGCGACGGAAGTCGGCTACCGTTTGCGGTGTGTCGTAATTGCGGAAGAGAACGACGAGGAGGACTCGGAAACCAGCGACAGTACAGACGGCGTGTCCCCACCGATACCGAAAGTAATCGTTTGCGAAACGCCAGCTGCTGTCTTTGCCGACCTGCCACTCTTTAATGGGGCAAGACAAGCACTTGTACGCGGATCACAGTTTGGTGGACTTATGGGAAAGGGGAAAGCCGAAGGAAGAGTATTCCGGCTGAGGGTTGAACTGGCGTTTCCACAAAAGAAGTCTACCGATATTGCCAGACCAGTTACGAGCGGAATTACGATTTATCAAGTCTGCGGCAGCACAGCCGAACCAATGCATCCGGTAGACGAACCACTCACTGCTGCCATGATAAGATGTGACTATTCCCACCCCAAGGCTTTCGAACTCACTTTTCCTACCGGCCTTCCGGAGTCTGCATCCATGGTTTCGGCGCTTTGTACAGAGGGTCGCTTTCAGCTTCAGGCACCGAACCGATTGGCACGTGAGAGCTTACTGCTTACTATTGGCATTGCTAACTTTGATGGTAAACCTGTTGACTTGAATGCATCCACCATTCTATTTGGCGGTGAAGAAGATAACGTCTTGTCGAGCGACAGCGTTCATGTGCAACCTCCATCAGTCGCCAGCATTGTAGCCGAACCAGTCGCGGACAATGGCGCGTTCGAACACATCAAGAGCGATCATGCTGGGCAAATAGCATCTATCAAAATTGGCCATGCTGCACAAGTGACGTCTCTCAAGACCGATCATGCTTCGCAAGTTTCGTCTCTCAAGAACGATCATGTTTCGCAAATGTCAGCTCTCGAGAGAGCGCATGCTGCATACGTATCATCTCTAAAGAGAGAGCACGCAACACTCGTATCATCTCACGAGAGCACCCTCGTGTCCCAGTCTGAAAAAGTTACCGAATTGGAGAAGGCGGTTAGAACACTTCAGAACGAGAAAGCTTTGCTATCAGCTGCTGTGGAAGCTAGGGAGAGCAAGCTATCAAAGATGGCAGAGCTGCAAGAGTCCTGTGACCAACTCACTGTGAAAGTACAGCAACAAAACGCAATCCGTTCAAATGTTGATGACGCCAACCGACGCTACCAAGATGTTTTTTCTAAACTGGAGAGTGTTGCCAAGTCCGAGAGCGATTGTAAAGTAGAACTGGACAAGAGCCAAACGGAGGTTGTGGCGCTTCACGATCGAATTCAGGCAGAGAAGAGCAATACGGACGCCTGCAAGTCGGAGCTGGAAGCTCAGCAGATAAAAATCCAAAAGCTGATAGCAGAACGCAACAGCTACAAGCAGAAGGGCGACAGTCTCTCCAAAGAGATTGGTCGGATATGTAAGAACGGTCGCACTATTCGACACGTAGAAAAGATCATTGTTGACGACGCTGCCCGAAGAGATGAAGTAAATTCTCTCCGGGAACAGAAACACAAAGCTCTGGAAGATCTGCAGCATTATCGAACCGCCTTTGACCAGTCACGTATGGCTCAGAAGATGGCGGGCATGGACCACGATTCGGCAAAAGTGTTAGAGCGCAATGCGGAGCTGGAGCGTCTTCTTTCCGAGCTCACAGAGTTTCTACAAGCAAAGGAAATGCAGTTGGAGACGTACAAGCAAGTCAACGATGCTCTTCAGGTCGAGATACGCGATCTGGCGAAGGTGAACATGAGTAAGAATGATATATAAGAATACACTAGTGGCTAGCTATGCTGTTTTCTGACACCACTTTCTTGAGACACGCAGCACTCATGGCGCCCATGTCTCTTGGAACGCACATTCGTTCGTTAAGGAAAGCAGCTAGGGTACCGACGGCTTTGTCCATGTCGCTCGAAGTACCGTACCGAGTAGAACCTTGACAAGTTCTTGCAAGGCTTTATCAGCATCGGCTTTCTGTCTTTGGAAGGGGACTATCGTTCCATGGAGATGTTCCAGCTCGTTTCACAGTGTCTCGAATGATAGCATCTCGATTGCGAGTGATCGTCAAGGCAGCTTCTCCCTGTGGAGTCTCGGCGATCTGTGGTCTCGTGGATGTATATTTCCTCCACACATCCAAATCAATGGTAGATGCCACCAGAGCAGCTTCGGTCATTGCAAGATCATCCATGTTGCGACTAAGCTCTGGAGGAACACCTGCGTTGCCAAAACCTGCCATGGTCAACACCTTGCGCCAGCTGGAAGCATCCCCTTTAACCCGACAAGCATACGCTGTAACTCGATCCATGGCAATGTACTAATCAGTCAGATGGGGGTACGCGTCGTAATATACAGTATTTGCGATCTGCGTTTTCTTCTGCAGATCTTTCATTTCCGGGTTTTACGCGCAAGCAGACATTCAAATTGTCGAAGTTGGAGGCTATCCTCTCGACACAGAATACCATCATACCCTCAGGTACCGCAGTAGAGGAAGGGGAAGGAGGGAGTAAGGGAGTTCCCATGCATACGTTGTGTTTGAGTATATGTTTACGCGACTCTACTGCTGGTCCATCGTATCGTATCAAGTCTATCGTAATCTAACAAGTTCAAGTCAATCGCAACCCTAAAATAGGTGATACTTATATCGAGCAGGCTATGGAGAAACGTACAACAAACAACAAAAAAACCCAACAAATAGCAGTGTTTCTTTGCCAACACGAACATCAAGAGAAATTGTGCAAGGCGAGAGCTCCACCGAATTAGTAGTAACGACGGTAGTTCTGAGCACCACGAGGGATGATTTCTGGGAGTTCCGTACGCAAGCGTTCCCACATGACAGCGTCGACATTGCGGTAAATAATGGCACCAAACTGCTGAGCGCGCTCGGGCATGGACCAGCAAAGGACCTTGAGGTAACGGACACGCTGCATGTGACGAGGAAGGTTCCTGATGATAAAGGGAAGGATCATCTCCCACTTCTCGGCTGGTGTAATGTGCCAGACATCACGCGAGATCTGCTTCATGACTTCAAGAGGCAAGTACTTCTTCCCAATAGGGTTCAAGTTGTCCTCTTCACCCTTCAGATGCTCAAGGAAATGATCAAAGAAAGGCGGGAGCTCTTTGCGAAGTTTATTCAAGGCATCCTTGCGTTCTTCCTTGGGCTTTTCCTTGTCCAGCAACTGGTTCGCAAGAATGCGCCAAGCTTCCAGCTTGACGTGGTCTTCGGCGTGGTCTGCGTTGTACTTCTTGGCGTGGTCCGAGAAGTAGTCATTGAACGTCTTAAAGATGACTTGGTCTTCATGTTTCGAATGCTCGCTATGCAAGATGGTAAAACGGTTGAAATGAGCCGCGAACAAACCAAGATTGTCTATGGATTCGTCCGACTCGTCATCGAGATCCAGAGTGTTGATCGAGTGACGCAGCGTGGCCAGGTTTCCGCGGAAGGCTTCGTGAGTGAGCTTCATGAAACTGAGTGGCCCCCATTTGATTTCGGGAGTAAAGACTCCTCGCTGATGGATAATCGCAGACACAAAATGTAGCAACGCGCACATGTTTGCAATTGAGGCAATCGTCAAAAAGAGAAACTGCAACGTCTCACTGTACTTGTATCCTTTGAGGGCGTAGTAAAGACATCCGCAAGCGGCCAACGTGTCAAGCGCAAAGCATTCGATCCAATAACCCATGTCGAATTTGTCAGAACCAAAAAAGGCAATATGAGGCAAGGACGCCCAGAAGAAACCCATGACGAAAAAAATTCCAATGTAGTAGAACTCGGAGAAATTTGCCGAGCATTGATCGGCTCCGAGAAAGTTGTCACTGCGACAGATGACATAGTCGGCAAGGCCAAGCAAGCATGGGGCAGCCAGCCAAATAGCAACACCATGACGGATGCGGTTGTCGCTGTTGTGCTGCGTCAAAACCTTGAAAAAAGTAATGATAAAGAGGGTGATCCACATGAGCCAAGCAAACGAATAGTAAAAGCGAGCAATCTCAACATTGCCAACCGAGTTCCCGTTATCGTCCGCGAAAGGCTTGACGACAGGAGCCACGAGAGCGGCAACTGCAAGACCAACCGGGAACATCATGTACTGCGGGTGAACGTGCTCAAGCTCGAGGCGTCGACCAATCCATTCGCCCATTTTGGCAATTGTCATCAAAGTGTGTCCAATCGCCCCCACCCAAAAGAGGACACGGGCCAGAATCTGCGGCGGCTCGTCGCCATTGGGGTCCGTATTGATCTCGTCGTAGACAATGAAGGAAAAGAGCATAGTGGTAATGGTAATAGCCCCGAAACTGTTGGAGCGCAAGGGACAGTCCCATTCGGTACAGCACTTGTGCGGGTACATGACGAGACGCGTCGCGTACATGAGGAAAAAGAGGGTGGAAAAGAAGGCACCAATAGCAGCCGTCACGTGGAACCAAGCATCTGGGACGATAATGGAACGCTTCAAGCCTGCCAAGGGTCCCGTCCAGTTGCCGGCGATCTTGAAAGCAACCGAAAGCCCCGTAATCGAAAGTGGCATACCAAAGTAGGAAACTTGCATGTGACGAATCGGATCAAAGTCATCCTTGGTCCATTCGTCCGTCTTTTTCTTGTACTTAAGAGAGACTGGGCTGGATGGATCAGTGTCGACATTGGTCGGCTCAGGTGCGTTGGAGTCCGTGTACATGTATTCCCAGCTGTCGATAGTCTCTTGACGGGTTGCAGTGTGAATGCGATACACATGCGAAGGGATGAGGCCGTATTGGATCCCGTAACCAAAGAAAACGCAGCCAAGGCAAAAGTCGAAAAAACCTTCGAGTCCAGCCGCAACAGCAAGCATGGCCATCCAGGCCGTAGCAACGTACTCGTGGTTTTCGAACTCGAGAAAGTAAAAGAGCGTCCCCATGGATGTGAAGAAGACACCACAGAACGACGCGAACTGTTTGGGCGGGCCTGGCTTAAAGTTTGGCTTGAGATGGCTACAAAGAACCGTGGCAATCATACCGAGGGGGGACACGGCAGAACCCGCAACGAGACGAATGCAAAAGTCCACTAAGAGACCCACAGCCAAATAACGAGCCCAGAGCTCATGGGGGAATGAGGCACTGAGCACACTCAAGATAAAGACTTGAACACCAGTTAGACGCACAACGCGATTGTTGACCGTGTTAGGGAACCAGAAGGGAGGGTTCACAGCCATGGAGCGCTCCATAGGAACGAGTTTGGCAGACTCGAGCTTAGCAGTGTCCACACTGCGCTGGCGGTGAATGAGACCAACCAAGATTTCACGTTCGAGCTCTCCCTTTTCATGGAGAGCCTTGATGTCGTCGCATCCGCCCATGAACTTGCCTTTGATGTAAACAGCTGGAACTGAACTCTGGCCTGAAGATAGAAAGAGTTAGTGGGGAGAGAGTGAGGACGATTCAAAAGGCGTATCGTGTACTTCTTTGCCAGGATCGATTTTTTACTTGGACTTACCCGTCTTTTTGGCCACATAGGTAGAGATCTCTCCGCCTTGAGGATGTTGATCGACCTCAAGGACAAAGACCTTGACTCCCATTTGGCTTCCGAGAAACCCCTTGACGTCGAGGCAGAACGGACACCATGTCTTGCTGATCATCGATACGCCATGCGCGGCAATGAAGGCATCAATCTTTTCCGGGACGCTTGCTCCATCGTAATCGTCGAGACTGGACACCACTGTAATCTTCTCCATCGATGATGGCGCAGTCGTCTTCTTAAGGGTGTTAGGCTGGGCCTCGATTCCAGCTTCGATGTCTTCGCTCATGGTGCTGTAATCTCCACAATCAGTTTTCAACTTTCAACAATTGTGCAACGTGCAACGGGGTGCAAATGCGATCTCACACGATCGATCCTCGATCGATCCTCTTTCGAGTTTCTCCGGTTTCCTGTATGAGTCTTTGTGTAAAAGACGCTACTGATTTTACGTACGCTAGGTAACTGGATGATACCGTTACGTGGCCGGCGCTTCAGTCGTTCGCATCGAAGCAACTTCAACATCACATCTGCTTCGCGCACTGAGTGTACGGTGCTGTACAGTAGACAACTACAGAAATGGTTAATAAGTACTCATGATGTTGCCATGGTCGGAAGTCATCCTCCTGGCAATAAGTTTTAGTCGAACGTGAAGGAACACAAAAATAAATTTATTAGCGCCCCCGTGCGACTGTAGTGCTAATGTATAGCAAGGTCCGGGAAAACAGCTTATTTACTTATTTCGTCACGCCGGACGGTTCACGCCGGCCAGCGAATAAGACCATACTAAAAATATCGGACCGTCAGACGGGAAACACGTAAAACAAATAGAAACGCTTAAAATGTCGTAGAAGAGAAAGACTGGCTTGGCTAGCTTGCGACCGTTATATTTACTTAGGTCTTTTGTGTCAAATCTCAAATATTGACCGTCCGGCGTGGCGAAAAGGTATGGCGAAAAAATTAGTAAAAGAAGGTTCACGTTCACGTTCGTTCCTTTCACCTTTACGTCCGCGCGTCGTACGTACTGTAGTGTCTACATACAATCGCTTTATTTTTCTAATAGTAGACTAGTAGACTCTAGCGGCTACCGGTACAGTGTGTGTGCGTAATGTTCGTTGCGTTTTGGTTTAGTCTTCCCAGCTGGGCGGCTGCGACCAAGGCTTGAGCTCCAGGTACTTTTCGTCGTCGGCCAACGAAGCAGCCTTCCAATCGTTTCGAAAGAGCAAGACGGGTCGCTTCCATCGATCTTGGACAATCATGATACCAAAGAGTTTGCCATCGGCGTCAGCTTTTTCGACGGCATCCCATCCACCGTCCACCCACCTCGCCAGCGAGTAGCCGAGTGGCTCCATTATGGATTCGACATTGTATTCTCCCTTTAGACGAGCTTGGACAACCTCAAACTGCAACTGTCCAACAGCAGCCAACAGTAGTGGACCGCCGCCATCGTCATTGCGTTGGCGAAGCGCTTGAATAGCACCTTCGTCCAGCAGCTGGTCCATTCCCTTTCGAAAAGACTTGTAGTCGGAAGGATTAGGGCTTCGAATATAGGCAAACTTTTCAGGCGAAAACGATGGAATGCCCGGAAACGCCACCTTGGACGTGCCCGTAAAGAGCGTGTCGCCTATGGCAAAGTTTCCCGGGTTATTGATTCCGATCACGTCTCCAGGATACGCCACCTCCACCGATGTGCGATCAGATCCAAAGAGCGCTTGGGCTTGGGCCAAATTGTACTTTTTACCGGGCTTGGAGCGCGAATGACCCACCTTCATTCCCTTCTCGTACAAACCCGACACGACACGAACGTAGGCCAATCGATCACGATGCTTGGGATCCAAGTTCGCTTGTGTTTTAAAGACAAAGCCAGTAAATTCTCCGTGGTCCGGGGCAATCATCAAGCCACCTTGGTCCGCCGCATTGGCATCGGCGACTCGTCCCATTGGCTTGGTTCCCATCTCGCAAAACTTGTCCAGGAAGAGCTGAACTCCAAAGTTGGTCATTGCAGATCCAAAAAAGAGCGGACTTTGATCGCCCGCCATGACGCGATCCATATCCAGTGGGCTAATCAACTCTTGCAGAATTTCCGCGTCTTCCATCAATTTGCCGTACAGTTCATCGTCGTTAATCAAGCTCTCCAAACGTTCGGTATCCTCCATTGGGACTTGTTCAACCTCTGCCTTTCCTCCACGCTTTTCTGATTTTTTGTAAATATGAACGATTTTGGTCATGCGGTCCAGTACTCCCTTGAACCGATCGCCGTCTCCAATGGGCCAGAGAATGGGATAAGTTTCGAGGCCAAACTCTTGTTCAATCTGATCCATGATTTCGTACGGCGTGAGCGCTGGACGGTCCAATTTGTTAACAAAGCTAAATAGCGGCAAGTTTCGCATGCGACAGACTTCAAATAGTTTGCGCGTCTGCGGTTCCAATCCCTTGGCGGCATCGAGCAACATGACGGCGTTGTCTGCCGCCGCCAGAGCGCGGTACGTGTCTTCACTAAAGTCTTGATGACCTGGCGTATCCAATATATTGATGCGCAAGCCGGCGTAATCAAAGTTCATGACGGTCGACGAAATGCTGATTCCGCGCTCTTGTTCCATGGCCATGAAATCAGAGGCAGTGGCGCGCTGCTCCGCCTTTTGTCGAACGGCCCCCGCTTGTTGGAGGGCTCCTCCGTAGAGCAACAGTTTTTCCGTCATGGTGGTCTTTCCCGAGTCGGGATGACTGATAATGGCAAGGTTGCGACGACGGTTAATCTCGTCTTGTGGAGCTTTGTAAGAGGAAGTTTCGCTCGCAGCAGCGGATGTGCTGTACAGAGCGGTCGTTGTTGATGTTGATGATGTTGATGTTGGTGGTGTTGGTGTTGTTGTTGTAAAAGAAATCGATCGCCGTTCGGTTGAAAAGGCATGACAGATGGAAAGATAACAAGTGATGAGAGTCCATATGGTTGGAGCGGCCATGGTGTGGCTCAAGAATGGCCTTTTTTGTCTCGGAAATCCCATGGTGCCACGCGGTGCCAATACCGGTACATTCATACCGTACGGTAGACTTGATGGTTTTTGGTATAGAGTCTGGCGTTCGCTCGTTCGGTCCTTCGGATGACGGTCGAGAAACGGACGGCTGTCAAAAGAGCGTGTAAATGAGCCTCGAAACGGACATTCATTCTACCGGTACCGTAGCCCGTTCTATTCTACAGTACGTACGGTACATGGTTCTAGAGGGGACGACGCGCGCGGCCGTTGAAGCCATTGAGAAAGCTGCGAGGTTGCGAGTTACTGTATTGCGAGGTTCCACCATACAGTATTATCATACATTGTTCTGCAGTAGACTTAGTCGTACACTACCAACCACGAAACTGCACTACTCGAATGCTTTCTGGATTCATTCTCCTTCATTGATCATTGATTCATCATGTCGTCTTCGGAGAACAGCAAGCTACTCGCCACGGCTGCCGGTGCCGCTGTCGCTGGTGCCGCTCTGGCGGTCGCCGCCATGAAGCTCTCCACCAGCATGAACAATAACAGCAGCAGCAGCAATGGCATTTCTTACAGTTATGGCAGTAGTACTATTGGCAAAGGCATGGCCAACGAGGAGGAGTTCACGCCAAAAGCCTTGGCGACGCGCACATCCTTCATTTACGAAGATCCCACCACCAGCGAAAGTACCAATACGCTCCTGTTCCCCCACAATCACGAAGAAAAGATGAGGCGAAAGATCATGGCCCGTGCCGCCGTGGAGGAAGAAAACTTGGCGCCCCGTCGATCGGTCACCGTGCGAGTGCCGGCAACGTCTGCCAATATGGGTCCAGGATGTAAGTGAAAGCAGTAACAAAAAAGCAGAATGCGTATGCAGCGTAGCGTGCCTTGCAGAGGTGCTGAAAGAAAAACTGACACGTGTGTGTTTGTGTTGTTGATCCATCCATCCTCCCTGCTCCTATTCTCATTCGATATAGACGACACGATTGGCATGGCCGTCGATCTCTGGTCCGAAGTTACCGTCACTCGCGCCGACGAGTTTGAAATTACGGCAGAAGGTGAAGGAGCCGAGCAAATGCCCAAGGACGAGACAAACTACATGGTGATTGGTTGCAAGGCTGCCTTTGAGACGGCCAACAAACCCATGCCCATTCTAAAGTATCACGTGGTGAGTCGCATCCCATATGCGCGTGGTTTGGGCAGTTCCAGTGCGGCCATTGTCGCGGGCATTATTGCGGGTTTGATTTTGGCAGGGCATCGGTTACCTTGCTGGGGATCCGAAGCGCTCTTGCAGATTGCGGCTGGTATCGAGGTAAGCATGCATATATATATATATATATATATACACTACTAGTGCTACAGAGTTGCCGTTAGTAACATCGTGCGCCGAGTTCGTTTGATCTCACACGTAACCAACGGTTCCACTTGTTACTCTATTTTATTACTACAGGGCCATCCCGATAACGTGGCTCCCGTCATTTACGGAGGTATCCAAATTGGGCTTCACAATGGCACGCGATGGGTAACGGAGCGCGTACCCTGTCCTGCTGGATTGCAGCTCGTCATGTTTATTCCCGATTTTATCGGAAAGACCTCGGATGCGCGAGGTGTCTTGCAGAGTACGGTCACGAGAGAAGATGCGGCCTTTAACATTAGCAGAATTGCCTTTTTGGTCCTTGCCTTGTGCAATGGCAATCTGGACCTTTTGAAGTGGGGCGTGCAGGACAGACTTCACCAACCGCAGCGTGGGGGCAAACTGTACAAGTATCTCTACCCCATGATTGAGGCTGCTGAAAACGCTGGTGCTTCTTGCGCTTATTTGAGTGGAGCTGGACCGACCGTAATGGCCTTGACTTCCGGGGCGAGTGGAGATATCTTTGCGCAGCGAGAAAAGGAACGCGCCGACGTGTCTGTCGCCAAGGCCATGATCCAGGTGGCGGATGAACTAGGTATCAAGGGACAGCTGGTCGTTACGGCTGCGGCTACGGAAGGTGCGCATGTCACCAAGGTGGACCCTCCCTTTAGTACGGAGTGGATTACCTTTCGCAACAACATCTAAGAGCGACTTGAGCGGTACAAAGTCTAGCTGGACAAGTCGTACAATACCCGCATCAGTGCTGTTTGAACAAATTCTACTAAGCTTGGAAATATCCGTTATAAAACTATGTTTAACGCTTTAGAACTTCGAATCGAATTGGAATACAGTAGCCTCCTCGCAACGAAATCCTCGCAATGTACTC
>Ga0307981_1002569_pt1 | contig 14513 bp, 12 predicted proteins | sample OrgLakmetagen987_FD_201849 | JGI IMG/M metagenome (GOLD analysis project Ga0307981, IMG submission 201849) | Saline water microbial communities from Organic Lake, Antarctica - #987 | ecosystem: Environmental > Aquatic > Non-marine Saline and Alkaline > Saline | place: Antarctica: Organic Lake... | reverse complement strand
GATTGAACTTGAGCTGGCTTGACAGCATAGCATTGAATTTGAACTTGACCAGCAGACAGATTGCAGTAGACGAATCGCTAACCGGCAAGGGTTCCTCAGGAATCCTTGCCTGTGGGTTCCTGCTGTGCTGTTTGATAAACGGAATGATACTGGTACCAGGACCAGGACCAGGGCCGGGACCAGGACCAGGTACTACTGTATCTGTCAGTACGGTACATTGAGATCATGAGAGTTGAGACGACAACATCAGAATGACAGCCACCGCATTGCTTCTTCTTACAGTGTTCAGTACTACTAGTGAGACGTGTACGGATCATGCGTAAGGAGGAACAATGCAGTTAACTTCAGGATTAACTGTAATTACGGCAATCCCCATGACGGCATGCCTCGCAGCGTGCCGAATCGTGCGGTCCTTTTTCCGAATCAGAGTCCTCGTTGTCGCGGCGGCGATTATCGCTGTCCGTATTGACCCAAATGCAGCATGGTAATTTGTTTCACTCGCAAGCTTGGCAGCCCTGTTTGTACTTTCGGAAGGCATGCGCAGAACTCCACTGTTTGCTACACCCTTCGCATTCAAAGCAACCAAAACTTTTCCTACCTGTGAAGCTCGACTGCAGTAAAGTGAAAGATGTTCCAGTACCATGTTTGTCTACGGTGTGCTGGTTTAGGGAGCTCTCCGACCGAAAACTCTTGTTGCATACGATGCAAACATTAGCGTGTTTCGCCTGAATGTGTTGAGCAAGCGGACCAGCACTTGCAAAGGACTTCCCGCAGTCGGGACAGCAAGCTGAGTGGGAGTTTTGGTTCCTGACGGCAGTAAAGTGAAAGATGTTTCCAGTACCATGTGTGTCTACGGTGTGCTGGTTTAGGGAGATCTCCGACCCAAAACTCTTGTTGCATACGATGCAAACATTAGGGTGTTTCGCTTGAATGTGTTGAGCAAGCGGACCAGCACTTGCAAAGGACTTCCCGCAGTCGGGACAGCAAGCTGTCATTCTTTGAGTGGGCGTTGTTTGGACTGTCACTTTGCCTTTCGCATTAAGCACCAACCTGCGGGAATGCTACCACTAAGGTCGCATGGGCCTGACTCCTCCGTCAAAGGAGGCTAGGGGAGTAGTTCCACCAATCAAATGCGACGACAGATCCCCCAAGATGACGGACAATACGTCACTTGTTAGTCCCGTATGACGTCCCGAAACGCGGTCATTATTTGGAGTGCAAACACAAAACACAAAAAGCAATCAATAATTCACAATGGCGTTGAATGTTGAATGATGCTTTTGAAGAACGCACTACCGCAATGAAAGGAAATGGAAGAGTGAGGGTAGAAACTGAAAGAAGCTATCCGAGATAATCGAAAGAATGGCCCTTTGCATAACCCCTCACCGTTTGCTCGCGTTTGCGACCATGGCGGTAACGGCGGCATTCACTTCTATCTTCTATTCGGTCACAATCCTTCGCACATTGGATGACGAGCTTATGATGGTTTCAGAGACGCCGATTTCCACACATAACTTGATGGTGGCTTGTTTCGAAGACAACTCGGCAGGCTGGTTGCAGGGTCCTCGGCACGGTAACCTCCAAGATCCCCTCATGCAGGACAATTACGGGGAGCGCATGATTCTCCGACTTGGTCACATGCTAGAGAGTGCCCGGGATGTCCTAGAACAGAGTCTGTGTCACAAAGACTCGCGTTTGTTGCAAATGGAGTCATCGAATACTTCAATACGCATGTGGACGGTACGGTTGGTCTATCTCGCTGTTTATTATCACCAGCACCAACCGGCTCTCGCAGAAGCGCGGCTCCAGTCCCAAGAGTCTGGTTGCGAAAAAGCTCGAAGTGACCATGATCTGTCTACGTATGACTATGAATGTCCATCTACAAAATACCTCGCTGTATCTCTCTGGAACAACGGCATCGGCGCCAACATGGAGCACGTTGCCATACCGACTCTAAAGGCTGGCCTGGCTCTAAATCGGACAGTGATCTTCGTCTCCAAAGCTTCAGAAGGACCCAACTGGATTATTAAACATCCGTGGTCGTTGGCGAGCTGCTCCCGTCGCGATCCGCAGTGTTTCTTTGCACCCTTGACACCATGCGTTCCAGCTGTAGCGGATTTGGCGAAAGCACGGTCACTCAAAAAGAACGAAAAGGCGCAACTCTTTGCGACGGGCTCGTTGCCTGCAAAATACGAACATGATCGCGTTGTCTACATGCTAGCTCTTCACAAATATAATGACAACAGTCTCGGTGGAAAGCTGAAACCGGCGCTGCAGACAATTTCTCGGACTATTATCGATCAACTGCCACCGAGTGATCCTCGCAACGATATCTTACGCAAGGCTGTGGAAGCAATTATGGAGAGCGATGGTCCGAGACCAGGATACGACTTTCAGGGGGCAACGTCCAAAATTCATCATGCGATGGTCTTTTACGCCATGAGACCCAATCTCTCGTACCAGCAACGAATTGACCAAATTTTGGCCGATGTTTTACCATCGACCTTTGTCCCTGATGAGGCCATCGGGCTACCTATCCGGGCTTCAGATAAATGCCTTCGAGAAAGCGAGTGTCTCACATTCGAACAGCATGTGATGGTTGCAAGTAGGGTGTGGGCGAAAGTTGCTACAGGCTCAACCGACAGCATGCGGGATGCGTCGATTGTCTTTACTACGGAATCTACGGCGATGCAAGAAGCGCAACGCCTCCTTGCAGGCAACGCGTCGGCACATTCAAAATTCCCTGCCTTTCGTTTCGTCACAAACTCGCACGATGTCACTCCCGATTCTGGGCGTTTCTCCGACGTCGCGAAAAACGTTAGCGCGGACGAAGCCATGCTTTCGGCCATTTCATCTTTGAAATTGCAGCTCATGTCACGGGTCAGCGTGGGCAACTGCTGCTCCAACTACCACCGGATGCTACACGACTACCTAAGCGAGGGTTGTGGAGCTGCAAGCGACAGCCATTTCCATTGTCTACAAGAAGACCCCGATCCCGAACTCCGCGTGTGCTGCTTCAAAGCAAAGAGCTGCATTCAAAAGCGAGAACAGGAAATCGCAGAACGTGCATTAATGGGAAACACCACTTTACGTGTCTAAGCATCGAGGTAGCCAGACTGACTGTACCAAGCCATAGCTAGTAAACAGGAAATTGCAGAACGAAAGAAGAATACACCTAATTTAAAACACGAATACTCGCTATTATTCAATCTTGCTGACTGCCCTGTGGCTTCCTACGCCCAACGTAATACAGAACGAGAACTGCAAGATAGTCTTTCCATTTACGACCCATCGTACCAGCTTGACGCAGCAGACTCTGCAAAGTCATAGAGACCAACCCAGTGTCATCGCGAGGATCGCCGTACTGGTGTTTGGCCGCAACGGCCGCGACACAGCCCGCCAAGACGCCCGACAGGCAAACAGTAGTGGACCCTTGGAGGATACCCCACAGCAACTGGCGCGAACGGCGGCTGTACCGAAACTGAATCATTAGAAAAGCGGCGGCCACCATGCCCGTTCGCTCCAGTGTCCCATCCGGTAGCGAATTTAAAGCATGCTTGCCCCGTTGCATCATCATATTGCGGACTATACTGCTCATGACTTCGTGAGGGAGTGGTGGTGATGTTGGCGATGCCGCAGGGCGTCGTGTTTGTTGTGACGCACCAGCCCGTTCTTCCGCTCGTTCCTCTTGCTCCACGGCGCCGCCCAGCGCGTCGGCATCGGTGAAAAGCTGTCGACTTTGCCCACCATTGTCGGAAAAGTCGGATGCAGTGCTGTGACTGTCTGCATCATCAACAGTCAAGGTCGTCTTGGCCGTTGCCGACGGACTGGCTTCCTCGATCGCCTTGGAACGTCTCGATGGTGGTTCCCACTCGGACGATTGCAATATGGACCGTGTCACATTCAAGTCCTGTACCCATTCTCGCGCAACCAGGGGTAGCATGTCGAGGCACACTTGCGGGGCGGGTCCATGCGACAAGCGACTACTGTCTTGATGCAACCACGCCTGCACCGTGCCAGGCAAGAGATGCTTGCAACCGCCCGCTTGCTGCAAAATGGTGGCTGCTTCTTGTCGATCCGCAAGATACAAGGCTGACTGAACGAGTTCCACGCGTTGTTCTGCTGACACGGGTAGGGTGTACATGGCGGCGTTGCCCGTGACCATTCCCACGCTAGTGGCAATCCAACCCGTTTCAGGGTCAAAGACGGCCCGTAAAAAGTCGTCCAAGACGAAAGCGTCTAGAGCGACGGATATTGTGTGGCGAATGCGGTCAATCAGGAGTAGCGCAGTGTCGTGTAGAAAGAGCCCAACGCCTGCGAGTAGAATCAGTGTTCGGACAATGGCCACGAGGGAAAGATATTGAAGATGGGGAAGTACGGAAAGAAATACGACAGCTCCAATGAGAAATGGACCGCGAAGCCGTACCAAAGAATCGTAGGGGATGCGTGCTGCTAATACTGCTGCTGCTGCTGCTGCTGATGATGATGATACTGCTGATTTTTCTATTGCGGTGTGCGGTGCGTCTGGGGCGTCCTTGTTACCGTGCTCTGCTGCTGCGAATTCATGGGAGGATTCGCACGTCGCAGAGAGAAGCTCCCGTGGCATTGTGGCTCCATCAATGACTATCCGAGTCGACTGATTCTGCTGCTGGGCAATTATGAACGTGTGATCCCCTTCGTCTTCATCTACTGGAACAGATGACGACGTGTGGAAGTCGGTTCGCATCGGGTTTTCGTCTACCGGAACATTCGCTCCTTCCTCTCGCATTGCTGGGTCTCTTTCTATCGTTTCTTCCGATCTCTCTCCACTGATCCTGTTTGATGACGGTGACAGGGTTGTCGGTTTCATCGTTGGACGCAGTGAATCAATTTTTACTACCTTGCACCGCAGCCGCTGTGTCCCATTGTGAGCGATTGATTCGATTGATTGATTCATTCGATTCGATTCGATTCGGTCGACGCTCGATCCTCGAGCGATCGCTCTCTTTTTTCGACAGCAGGGCATTCGGAATCACATGTTTAGGAATGGGGAGATCAATATTTGGCGGGCAAATTTGTGCTGGCCACTTTTTCGCGATCTTTGGGAAACGCAAGGCCGGTAGACTTTGTACGGAGGCACAGGATATGCAACGGAGCCAAAACCTGGCAAGACCCAAAGAGCCGTGCCGCGGTGGCTCGTGCCGCGAGAACCCATTCGAAAGGTCCAAAGACTGAAGAGTCTTTGTGTTGGCGTTATATCTATCTCACTCGGTGCTGCTGCAGACTACTTGCTCCAGTCCTCTCTATCATCCTTACTACGCAACTTCAGCTCTATCACCATGTCAGGACCTAGACCAGCCTTGCGCTTTCCAGTTTACCAGATTGACTTTTCCGCCGTCGCATCAGGAAAGCGCGTCGCAGCGACCAAACGTCGCATCCGATGGTACGTAAAGACGACCGTTAAGACTACTCGTATCGTATCTTATGTGAAGCGTAGTCTAGTCATGGCATGCGTACAACTCGTCTCGTGCCTCCATATCTCTCGTATCTCACACACGAAACCCAACACGATCCATCACTCTCTTGATACACACTCCACAGGCGTTTTGGATTCCCCAATCGAGATGCTCTCGGTGCTGGAAAGACTGGTACGGACTGTCGCGGTGAGGAACACGACATTGTTATTGTTTGGTCGGTTACCTCCGGTAAGCGCCAGATTATGATGGACGGTAGAGAAGTCCACTATGCCAATACCCGAACGGGCGTCATGGATCACAGCTGGTCGAGCCGTGGGGGTCACGTCATTAAGGTGGTTTGCCACGCAGCGGCTCCCATGACCGCCAACCCAGGCTTTCGCCAGTACGATCTCTTTATTGACGGACAGTCATTCTTCTCCATGCCCAAGGTGTACGAAATGGGCTTGCGACCCGGCATGCCAGCTCCCGGTGCCGGTGCTCCAATGGCGGCGTATCCAGGAGCGGCGTCGTCGAGTCCGCGTGCTATCGAGTACAATCCCGATGGAACCGCGATCCGTGCTCCTCGCAACACCGTTGAGGAGGACACAGAGTTGCAGCGCGCCATTAACGCGTCGCTTGAAGAAAGCCGGCGACACTTGGAGCAGCGTGGTCGTGCCGAAAGCGGTAATACCCAACCGACTTCCAACAATGTGGATCTCTTTGAGTTTGACTCGGCCCCTGCGCCGTCGAATGATTTCATGAACCAGCCACCCCCTCAGCAGCAGCAGCAGTACGGCGCTCCTCCTCCTGATCAGCAGTACGGTGCGCCCTCTCCGCAGTACGGTGCTCCCTCTCCGCAGTACGGTGCGCCCTCTCCGCAGTACGGTGCGCCCTCTCCGCAGTATGGTGCGCCTCCTCCGGGGCAGCCCATGTTGGCTCTTCCTTCTTCCACTTCCTACGGAAGTCAGCCTCCTCCCCAGCAGCAGCAGCAGTACGCTCCGGCGCCAGTTCCGCACCAGTCGCCGCCTCCGGCCCAGCCCAACTTTTCGTCGCCGGCTCCCGCATACGCTGCCTTTGCGCCTTCGGATGACCCGTTTGCACCCAAGCCTCCATCGCACAATGACATTTCCAATGGGATTCTCAGTGCCTATGGGAGCGGTGGTGGTGGTTCGCCCTCGGCAGCCACGCCATCGAATGCTTCTGCGCAAGGAATGTGGTCGCCACAAATTCCGCAGCAGCAGCGCATGCCAGGACAGTTTCAAAGTTCGCCACACGAGCAGGCTCCACAGCAAAATGGCCACGGACCTGCCTTGACCATGGATGGTCTCGCCAAGCATGGAGACGAGCCCGTGAATGAGTTCGAGGCAGCCATGAGAAAGCTGGTTAATTTTGATCACATTGACGAACCGGCGGAACAGCAGATGAAGTTGACTATGAAGAAGCAAGAGGACGAAAAAGCCAAGAAGAACAAGGGCAAGAGTCGTGGATTGGCACCGGTAGCTATTGGACAGGTGGGTTCGGCAGCGACCTTGTCGCAGATCACGCAAGTCAAGCCGACGGTACAGAAAAAGGAAGGGATCATGAATGCTCCGCCGCCCACGCTATTTAGTCCCCATGCGGCCATGGCTGGTGCATTGGTAGTGCACGGTCAGGGTCCCCCGCCCTTGCAAAAGCAAGGCCAGGGCTTTGGCGTGGGCGCTGGTCAGGCCAATGGCTATGGTGGTGCTGGCTACGGATACCCTCCGCAACAGCAAGGTTATCCACCTCAACAGGGGCACCCGCCGCAGCAACAAGGGTATTCCCCGCAACCGCAACAGGGTTACCAATACCGTTAAGTATGGCGGGGCCTTTGGTCGACAGGCTAGTGGTGTACGATAAACTATATACTTAGTAATCTATGGTGGTGCAGAAATGATGTAGAGCACTCGTTCGCTAATATTCCGTGTCGCCTGGTGCTGGTTACGGACACCCTCCGCAATCAGAGTACCCGCCGCAGCAAGGTTATTCTCCGCAGCAACAGGGGTATCAATACCGTTAGTAGTGGCAGGTCTGCTGGGCGACAAGCAATGCTAGTTGTGCGGGATTAAGCTATATTCTCTAATAATCTATGGTTGTGCAGAAATGCTCCGATAGCACGCGTTCGCTCAGAATCCGTGTCACTGTGTCCGGGGAAACAATCTTCGAAAAGTAGAGTTCGGAAGTAGCACTGGATGTCGGACTACAACTGCGGTTGCCTCCGAAACAATGCCTGGTGGAGTAACTCTCTGAATAATCTGGAGTGATACAGGTATGATCGGTAGCGTCTTCAAAGCCGCAAGCGTCCGAGCTCAAAGATGCCATGAGGTGAGGAACGGGTGTCGGCGTACCAACAATAACGTGCGGGTTCGAATCAGTTGGATCTTCGGTAATCTTGTCTTCATTTCGAGATCGCAATTGCTGCGGCAAGCCGTCGTGTGAGTCCTCAGAAAGGACAATCACGCTAGGCGTCGCGCCGGCGATCATGAGGCAGTCCATTTGTGCGTCTTCCAAAACGCGAGCAATGGACTCCTCATCGGAAAAGCGGCAAAGAGCAAAACCGCGACGTTTGGCAACTGCGGCGCAATCCAGCTCTCCGTAGCAGCACAGGACGCGATGCAGGTCTTCGCGTGTAGTGTTGAAAGCAAGCCCGTCTAAAATAATAGTATTCACGGGTATCGAATTCACAAACTTGAGTCCCAAGACGGCTCCAACGCTTAGCAGGACACGTGAAGCCGCGTCGGAGGACAGCTTGTCGTTCCGAATGTGTAAAAATATGGCATCGATTTGCTTTTGCATAAAGGAAAGAGCAGCCTGTTCTTCAGCATCCGGTCTTGGTGCGTAATCAACATTGAGACCAACCCACTCGTAGGCTTCCAAAACAGCGTCTGCCTCAATCTGATACGGGTCTAGCTCCATGCTGGCGTCGGACAAAGAACGGTCGAGGCTCTGCTGCGAGTCGCTGTCGCAAAAAAAGGCGTTTATGATTGCCCTCGACACCATTTCTTCAGTCTGCGGCAAGCATTTTGTGATTTGTTGCCTGAGCGATTCTAGAACAGGAGAGTAGAGATCCGAGTGCAATTCGTCAACAATTGCGTCATCTTCCAGACCCGAGTTGAGTCCAGCCATGGACAATCGAAATCCAAGCGCTTCTTCGGGAAAAGGCTCCTCCAATGCATCACCCAAGGGTATATCGCTCATGGTAGACAGAGCACTCACTGAATCGATACGCTGCAGACCACCTTGTTGGAGTTCCTCGGAATCTACCCTTGATTCGGGGAGGCCCAATTGAGAGACACCTGGCAGTGTGAAAAAGCTGGTTCCGTCCACTCTGAGATCGTACTGGATCACCCCCGGACGCGCCTCAGAGTGCGCTACAATCTGAAAGGATTCACCTGATTGCGCTTTCCAAGCAAACTCGACCACCCCGGAACGATTCCCGTTCCGAAATAAGTGCGAAATGTGGCGCTTGTTCCAGTACACTCGAGTCTTTCCACTCTTGACGGACCAAACGAGCTCAACGACGTGTTCCTCGCCCCGGCAATCATTACCATGGCGCCCCTGATTCAATGCTGCCAAATCGGTGAACCCAAAGGACCTACAACAAGAGAGATACAACGATGTAATTGCGTGAGTAAAGTGGTCGTGTAGCCAAAAGTCCCGCATGCGAAAGGCATAAGAACCGCACAAGCGTGTTTCCCAAACCACGGCCCACGTCAAACGATTAGGCCCGCCTCGACTTGCGCCCTCTCGCGGAGTTGACATGCCTTGTTCGGAGTCTCAGCAGAAATGCGCAATGAGCCTTCTGAAAATAGTACTATATAATCCAACAGTACTCGAAAAGTCTCGATCATAGAGAGTATTCGGCGTTGATCCGGCTCGCGATAACCGACTCCGTCTGTTTTTACGCCGCGCAACGCGCTCATCACGACTCCATGTACCGGTAGGAACCATGGGGAACGAGCAACGACGAAAAACACTGCAACCACACAAACGACACAGGGCATCAACAATTAACGTACCATCGAATGTGACGCTTGGAGCTTCGAAAGTACTTGCCAGTGTTCTCGCAGGAGAAACCGAGCGGTTTTCGATAGGCCGCGAAGGTTGTCGGTGGCGTCGATGTCATGCGTTGTCGGATCCTCGACGGTGAACAATTTTGCGCTTGTTGTTGCTGTGGATCTTGTTCTACTTCTAATGCGTTCATGGTTGAGAAACCACTGCTGAATGGCACAGTCGGATTCGGATGGATCGCGGAAGGTTGTGGTTTACCAAAAGAACAAAGTGCTGATGGAATACAAAGTCTTGATGAATGGTGCGAGGAAAGTAAATGGCCAAAAAAATAACTGAGGTTTTTCCACAACCGTCGTCTTGAAATTTTTATACAGTACGTCGTAAGTATTCTGGCATGACGCACGTTCTTATTGATTTAGATATTATTGCAGCTGTCCACCCTAGAGTAATAATTATGTAGCTATTTAGTTAGTGCCCCAAGTGTAACAAAGCCCGGCTCGCTCGACGGGTCCTGGGCGGGAAAAGGAGTGCCGATTTTTCGTCGAAGGCACAATAGATGATTTCGTCGTCGAAGGCACTACAGTACGGTACAAATACTTTCAAATTTCAAACTACGATTACTGTCCAACTCCGACACAGACTATCGCGGAGTCGAGACGCAGAGAGAGGCAAGGCTCATAGCGTGGCGGGTCCGGCAATGTCCCCACCATGGAAGACCCTTCTCGGGCTTGCCGTCGTCCTGCATCGGCCAGTAATGACACTGCTGACACTACCGGGGGAAACCGGTGTCACATCTCTGTACGCTTTGGCCGACATTAATGGCCTGATGGCTGGCAGCAAACGCGGTGCTGTGTACTGTGTGGATCGACAAGAGGAAGCAACTGGAACATCCAACCTCCAGCTACGGGAGTTGCCTCTTCCTCTGGAGGGCGACGACCCTGTTAGGACTCCAAATCCATACCCCATTTATTGCATGACCAGCAACGATTCGCAAAACACACTATTTTGCGGTGGAGGGGATCGCTACGTTACTGTGTGGGTGAGACAAGATGATGGCAACTGGCGACAGAAACAACGATTGGGTCCCCACACCGGATGGGTCAAGGACGTCTGGTATGACAGTCACAACCACGTGCTAAACAGCATAGGTTGCAACTGTATTGAGACCTGGAAACAAAGGGAGAACAACGACAACGACGACAACCAACAGGGAGTGTGGAAGCATTGGAAACACTGTTCCATTGAGAGTAGTGTGTCGGAAGCGGCTACCTTGTCAAGCGATTTGCTGTGTCTTTGTCCAGCGGTTGCGGTGGGTTTCTTCTTGGCAGGGGGCGTTGATGGGCGCATTCATTTGTGGAATTCCGAGCTAGGGCAACCAGTCGCGTCCGTTGCAGCTCACGTGGGACGCGTCAACGCCATGATCCTGGCTCCAAAGTGTCGGCTTTTCTTTTCGGGGAGTCACGACGGCACAATCAAGTGCTGGCTTATGGATGCGGATGCAAATACTTTGCCTCGTACAGCTGCTGCGACACTAAGTGTGGAAGAGGATGCTAGAGTAACAGCGATGACGTGCATCAAAGATGGTTCTACTAACGCGGTTCGTGTTTTCTTTGGAACGCAAAACGGCTTGATCGGCTTGGCATTGGCGAAAAAAGCAGCCACGGGGGGCGTTGATTTCGTTTTGCAACGGACAGTACATCTCGAGGGAGGGCCCACTATCCATGCCTTGGCGGTTCTGTCATGCACACACGATGGAAAAGCTTCAAATACGCCCACCACGCTAGCGGTCGGCCACTCGCTTGGATTGACCAATCTTCAAATCAACCAACGATGCTTCAATGTAAATTAACTAGTGCTACAATGACGCTCTCTTGTCGTTTGATTCTTAGTTAGTAGCATTAGGGGCAAACGTGTTGCCGGAAGAAATCTACCGATTGCACTGTTATGACAATGGCAATGACGCTTCCTTGTTTTGCGCGTAATCTTCTGCTGTTCTCGTAAACAGGGCTCGATAAACGGGCAATTCTTTGCCCAGTACGCTCACTTCCCGCTCCGTGGGCACCCCGAGAACGTTCTGGGGCAAGTAGGCGGCCGTATCCTCCAACGTATCTTGAAAGTAGACTGGATATTCACGAAACCGCATACGCATATCGTCCAATACCTCCTTGATGTCGCTCTGCAGAAAGACGGTTGCTTGTGGAGGCATAAATGCCGCCAACCAAGAGACCAGTTCCTGTGTTACAAGACGTCTCTTGGCGTGGGCCGTTTTGAAATGTGGGTCGGGGAATTGAATGCTTACGCGTTGGAGTGCAAGAGACTCTCTATTTGGAACAGCTTGCTGATAACGAGAGAGGGTGCGGTCCAAATCCACATTGGCGTTGCAACCAACATAGTCCAAGTGCCCCGTATATCCATAAATCGCAATTCTCTCGCGAGCAAACTGCGCAACGAGCGGCCGAATTTCTAGTCCCAAGTAGTTGTATGACATGTCGCTGTCAGTCATATTGAGAAGAAATCCGCCTTTACCGCAGCCAATATCGAGATGCAGGGGCTTGGACATGTCCGCGTAGCTTGATGCGGGCCAGTCGTGCGACAAGGCAGCCGGCGTTTGGTATTTACGCGCGAGGGGATTGACGTGCTGCCGAAACCGACGATTGCTGTTTCGTTTGCGCGCTAGTCCCCTTTCGTGGACTCGAGAGCCACCCCACGGTGATTCTATTGTGACATCGACGCTTTGTTGTTCGGAAGACGAGCTTTCAGTGTCTGGAGAAGAAGAAGCAGACGACAAAGCCAATGGTCGGCACGCCGACGATGCGAAGGGATGAGGTACTCGTCTCGAGTAAACAAGACCGGCAGAGGAACGAAAAGAGTTGGACAATCGGAGACATGAAAAAATCATAGTTACAGACAAGAATAGCCGATGGATCGAAAGAAAACTTGCGCCCGCCATGGTGTCTCTCTCGGAAGAATGAACAAAAAACGGATGGTTCTCCGCGCGTTTCGCGCCATTTGTGTTCTCGTTACTGGCAAACGCAACGACCATGATGCGTCCGGCGGATTTCGACTTTCGACCTCATCAGTCTCAGACTCCTCGATACTCGATCATTATAAACGCTCGCTGCATCCATCTTGAATGCCTTCCAAGCAAGGCAGGCAGGCAGGCAACCCATCCACGTTCCTCTAATTAGGTTCACTGTACTGAAAAATGGGACGCAAGAAGCGCAAGGTCGAGGACGACACCAAGATTGATGAGGATGATGCGGCAGCGGCGGCCGATGTTGCTGTTGCTGTTGATGCGGGTGTCAAGGACGATCCCGGTGAGCTGCAAACCGACATTGCTGATGCTGCTACTGCTGTTGATGACGATGACAAGAAAGAACAAGATGGCCCCGTGTCATCTTCCTACGCCATGACTTCGCACTCTGGTGAACTCATTCTGGAAGATATCTACGTCTCGGACGGATCGGAAGATGACGAGGACAATGTGGATATCATGTTGTTGGGTTCACGAATGGGAGTGATGCGCCGAGGCCTACACCATCCGAGTATGCTGGTGCAGCCGACTGTGAAGCAGTGGGTTCGATCCACCGACAACACTAGTGCTGCTCAAGGCCAAGGCGGTGGGGAAGTAGACCAAGCAGCTCTGGAGCTAGCCGAACAAGCGAGAGAAGAACAGCGTCGCAAGCAAGAAGAGGAAGAGCTTGCTAAACTGGATCCAGCGCAGCGCGCTGCGCGACTGTTGGTAGAAAAACAGCGCAAGCTTGAAGAAGCTAAAGAGACGGCTCGTCGCTTAGAAGGTGAAGAGAATGCTGGTCGAGATCCGGCGCTCTATTCCAAGCGTACCGCATTTGATATTCGCTTTGATCAGATTGACGACAAGCCGTGGACGAGAGGAACAGGCGACTTTTCGGATTTCTTCAATTACGGTCTTTCGGAAGAGGACTGGTTGGACTATGGTGAGAGTCAGCTCATGATCCGACAAGAATTGACGGATGCGAGTCGTCAAAAGCGAGCGCCCGACCCAACGTTGGTGCCGGTGCAGCCTCGAGCGCCCAAGGCGCAGAATCCCCGTGTGGCAGTCACCTCCAAGACGGAAGGTGATGCGGATGGAGAGTCAGACGTGGTCATGAAAACCGAAGAGGAAGAGGAAGAAGAAGTAGGCCCCGCCTTGGGCCCGGTTTTGGTCAAGAAGGAGGAGTCCGCAACAGCCGCACCGTCTGTCCGCCCAAACAAGCATGATAAAGCAGAGCAGTATAAGGATATCAATGTCGGTTTCGGAGGCGCCTGGGGCGCTGGAGCAGCACCGGGATCCATGTTGGCTCGGTTGATTGAAGAGCAAGAGCAAAACAAGGCTCCCGGACGGAGCCATACTTCCGAACATGCTCCGAGTGAACATGGCCAAGACGATCAAGGTGGACGTGGAGATTTCGGACGCCGCCAGGATGGTTTCCATGGTCGTCCACCACCTCCACCGCCGCCACAGGATGATTACTATGGAGGATATGGTGGTGGCGGTGGCGATGGTGGCCGAGGATGGCAACAAGACTATCCGCCACAACGGGGAGGATTTCGTGGGCGCAGTGGTGGAGGCCGTGGCTTTCGAGGAGGTGGTCGATTTGGTGGTGGTTATGAAGGTAGAGGCGGTCGTGGCCCCCCTCCGCAACAATGGGATAGTGGTAGAGGTGGTGGTGGGGAGGAAGACTACTACGCCCGCAAACGTCCCAGAGACGATCGCGACCCTCGTTGGAGAAGATAAAACAGCGCAAGTATCGCTGTATATAATTCTATCTACTAACGTCTACTCTACAGCTATGATCAATTATGCTGCTGCCCATCACAGTGCTTCTGAAAGGGCGTCTTTCAGCAGGCGGTACCTTCGCAACGGTTGGCTACGCCCGCAAACCTTCCAGAGACGATTTTAAGTATAACTAGTCTACCTACTGTAGGATTACTCGTAATTATGCTGCTACTCCTCATAGTTCGTCTGAAAGAGTTTCTTGCAACAAGCGGTAGATTTCGTGCCAGACACAGCGGGGATTCGATCCAGCA
>Ga0307981_1002564_pt1 | contig 14529 bp, 5 predicted proteins | sample OrgLakmetagen987_FD_201849 | JGI IMG/M metagenome (GOLD analysis project Ga0307981, IMG submission 201849) | Saline water microbial communities from Organic Lake, Antarctica - #987 | ecosystem: Environmental > Aquatic > Non-marine Saline and Alkaline > Saline | place: Antarctica: Organic Lake... | reverse complement strand
GCGAGGAGTGCCACCTCAATGACAAACTGTTTTCAGCATCTGGACCAGCACGGATTGTCGGCCGATGAAACAAAAGTTCCTGAGTCCGTAGCTTAGAATATGGTGAACTAAACAATGGCAGTCTAGATATAAGCCAACCGGTTGTTTTTCTGGCGAAGGAATCTCGATCGTCAACAAAGTCGAACTTCAACTTAGCCTCCACGCTCAGGCCATTTCGCGTTACCAAGAGGTACAGCTGAACGGATCGTGGCATCCTTACGACGTATGTAATCCCCACGCTGCGAGACTAAAAGTAGTTGTCACGGCATATTTAGAGAAAGCGTGGAGACCACTTTCGTGATCACTACTTGCCCATCTGGGGGTACCTCACTTTTCCAAGAAACGCGGGTGTTGGTCAGCTGGTCAGCTCATATTTTCAGTTCTGTAGATAGTTGCCAAGCTTTTCGGCGAGCAGCATCACGATGACCCTCCCAAAGATCCACCTGGTTGCTTTGCTCCTGACCCTAGTGGCTACCTCTATTCAAGCTCGAGCCCCGGTCTACCTGTATGCAGCTGGATCTTCTGGCTCGTCTAGCATAGATTCGGATAAAGATTTAGACTGGGAGGTAAAATAGGGGTCTCGGGTTTGAATCGATCACCTTTGCTGTTACATTATACTCACTCGCATCTCGTTCTTATTATAGCAGCTTTTAAGACGTCTGCTTGTTGAGGGATCGATCCCGCCGCATATCACGTTGCCTGTTGTTGAAGAACGCAGTAATGGAAAAGCAGCGAAAGGAAAGGCTGGCGGAAAGGCTGGCAGAAAGACTGGCGGAAAGGCTGGAGGAAAGCCCAAGAAGACTGCAAAGGTAAGTGGTCTTTGCGGAAGTGTTACATTCATTGTTGATTGGATCTTTCTATTCTCACTTTTATGTTAATCCCAGGCGACCTCTGCCCAGTCCAATTTTTCGCCGACCTTTGCACCGACCGTCTCGTTGACTGGGACTACTTCGACCCTATCCCCGGTTGATGATCCGCCGCTCGCGACAACCTCAACATCTCTGCTCGTCGACGGAGAGACAAGTGCATCCCCAATGATCGTAACTGGGATCGCTTCATTCGCAGGTCTCTTTGTGAGCTATATTCTAATGTGAGCTAGTACGTTTTTTCCCTCTCGTGAGATTAAACCATCAAAGTCAAATTATGGTTCTCAGCTTGGCAGACACGGGGTGTCCCAAACGCTGTCATTGCTTGTGTAGCCTATCCAGTTATGTCTAATACTCTATTGTAGGCATTTGTACCAGTTGCACCCGTACTGTATATTAAATGCTGTAGTTATCTATGCCATCAACCGTCTACGAGAGATTCGTCCATCTCAGCGACAACGTCACCCAACTCGTCTTGCGAGTAGCTATCGAGCTGGACCGTTCGATTGACCGTCATCTTTCCGGAGCTATCGCCGACCAGTAGAGTATCCTGGCGCTCTGCTCCAGTCACTCGCAGCACAGTTATGGCACTTGTGTGCGGGTTGGCATCCAAGATATGACGCAGCAGGAGTTTCTTCTTCGCATAATCAATACCCCAAAGCCGAACATCGCCACTGAGATGACCCGTCACTGCCACGATACCTTTCTCCATCCATTCTGGACAATCGGTTGCAACTGCACATGTCGGCTGATTTGTTGCGTAAGGATCGTGACGAGCCAGCAGATTCCCGTTGATGTCAAAGATACTCAACTCAGAACCAACCAGACATACAATGTTTCCGTTCGTGTGATTTATCGACACAGAAATGGCAGCTTCACCTTCTGCCTGGTGACGTAGACGACGAACAAAGGTCAAGGTTCGCAAGTCCCAGAGAAGTACTTTACCTTGATCGCAACCTGTGACAATGACTCCGCATTGAGTTGAGACATCGACGCATTTGATCTGCGAACCGTCGTGTCCACAGAGAGTTGCACAAAGGAGCAAGCTAGTTCCATTGTATCGCCAGATGCGAACGGTCGAGTCCACGCAGCCTGTCGCCAGCCACTCGCCATTCAACGAAGGCTTGGCGACTGTAATGGGCCCACGATGCAAAGCATCATGAATAGTCAAGAGTTTATTGACCTCTCTGTAACGAGTTGTAACCGCAGCAACGTGAACACTCACTCCATCGTTTAGTCCGCCGTATCGATAGTACTTCCGCGCCGGGACAATCAAAGAACAGAGCCGACCGACCCCAATAAGTTGTCCTTTCAATAAGCACAAATCGCCTACCGATGCAGTAGCATGTCCACTCAGGCCCAGTTTGCACTTTTCCGTTAGTGTTGGTCGCAAGTGGACTCTGTGTGGGGCCCCGACGACGCATAATGGTGGAGTCAAGGTAGCAAGAGAAGGAAGAGCACCGAAATCAATCACATTATCCTTCAAGAACCGGGCGACAACTCTTTGTGGAAAGGGCTTCCTCTCGAGCCTGCTCGGTGTCTGTCCAAAGTTCTGAATTTGAGCAATGGTAGAATTGCGTTGAACGGGATCTGTCATGGCGTCAAGGTCTACTTCGCCCTCATAGGTGACGTGAACGAATGTGTTTAGACAGTCGATGGCCTCCTTTCCTCTTTGTTTGTATCCAAATACAAGGTCAATCCAATGGTGCAAATTCTTGCTGACGTACTCGCTTTCAAGGGCCTGTCGGTTTATACGAACAAAGCGACTGGGGTCGCCTTTGGCCCACTTTGGGAGAGATACGTCGTGGACAGTCTTCCCTCGTTGCGTCTCACCGAAGTCGAAATGGTTGGTATTCACCAAAAAGTCAGGAAGGTAGAAGAACTCTGGAATCAGCTCTCGGACGTCTTGCAAGTTCTCGGAACTTGCGCTCTTCCAGCTTCGACCTACATCGTGAAATAGGCGGTCCGCGACGTCAAAGCGTCCACCCTGAAGGGCCAACGCAAGACGCGAGAACGGCTCCAGCCGCATGAGATAGTAGAGAACGTAGGCGGCACACGAGTAGTGTGTTCCGTAGTGAAATGGTGGAGGATCGTCTTCGCTGAAGTATGTTGAGGCGAGGGCCTCGTATCGCTCTTGAAATTGACGCGCTCGTTCATCGCCTACCGCTCCCATCGGTTTCGAAAGGTCGCGATAAGTCGCTGGGTCGTCTAGATCGATTTCCTCGCTGTCGTAGTCAGCAATAACCCAAGGAAAGACGGGGTACTGAGTAAGGTCGTTGAAGGACCTCCCAGCGAACGAATTCAAGTGCATCAAAAAGTCAAAGTTTGTCATCTTTCCGCTTAACCACTGAGACACAATCCTGGCTTTCAAATTGCTCATGAACTTCGAGTAGCTGATTAGCGTACCATAGTTCGAATTGAAGATACTGTTCGGGAGTTTTGACTGTAGAACCTTTGATAAAACTGCCTCTCTTTCCTTGTTACTTGTGAAAGCGACCAAAGTTCCACTGCTGTGAACGTCATAAAACTCCAGAGCATTCTGTTGCAGCTGGTAACGGCGTCGATAAACCGAATATAGATCTGTGAACGCGATTCTCTGGCTTCGGTGCTCGTAGATCACTTCGTTGGCCGGCTCGGCCTGGAACGAACGCGTACGCGAGAAATCGTTTTGACTCGCTGAAGTCGGTGTGACTCCACATCTACCATCGATGGCGCCCGCAAGCTCTTCGTCGCTCTTCTCTTCTTTCTGTACCTTAAAATCTTTCGGCCTAAGGCTAATATTGAAGCTTGAATGTTCTCGCTCGACGTGGGTAATTTTCCCTTCCATTCCGTCGCCACCAGTCTGCTCAAATCCATCGATGATGTATACCGCATCTCGACACCACAGAAGAAGAGCCTTTCTGACCTCTAGTCCTGTACAACGGCTCACGTTGTACGATTGTTCGGGCCAGTCCCCGGCCTGAAGGAGGCCAGTGATTAGCTCGTAGCTCGAAGAATCCTCACTCGGGTCTATTTTTTTCTCTTCCTCTGGCAGTCCGCCCATTGCGCCAGCTTTCGGGTCGCCGGCCAATATCTCAGCAGATTGTCCCGACATCACACTTGGACCTTCAATGTCTTCCTCTCCTTGTGTAGCAAGAGAAGCAGCATCGTTAGCACTGCTACCAGTAGCTGTCGTTGCTACAGTTTGCAAGTCGTCTGCATCTTCGTATTCCAGCTCTTCTTCCTCGGAACGATGCGTTCTCTTCAGATTCAATTCCTTCAACAAATCAGCAGTAGCCTCCATCTGAGCCCCACCGACAAGAAACTCTGCAGCCGCGACAACTCCGCTCATATCGTCAACAACTTCTGGCGTATCAGATATTGGATTTGCCTCGTTTTCGGCGCTCTCGTCTAAGTTATAAAGACCGTGGAACTCGTAGTTCGGAAGTAAACGACGACGCTGTCGTTCATGCCCCTCGGTAAGGTCCAGCTTCCACCTCTTCACTAGTTCAAGCGCTTCGTCGCTGTCAGTACACTGCGATTGACCAGTTTCTCCATTGCGCACAAGCTTTAAACGGCTATCAAGATCAAGGGACAAGTTTCCATCCATCTTTGCGCCACCCTCCCAGAGGGAGGTAGAGCCCTTCATTTGCCGCAGAAGTACCTTCCATTTCATTGCCCCGAAAGATAGATCGTCAAATCCTTGGCGTTTCCACTCTGCATGACTCTCTGAAGTTCTTTCAACGCACCGGCGAGACAAGTCCGCGCGCTCAAGCCCTCCGAGAATTGTCCGGTCAGATGATACCTGGGACGTCAGTCTCATAAGCATTAGCTTCTGCTCCCGTTCCACGGCCTCATCCTGGGGTAGAACCACATGCTCTAGTCCAGGAAAAAGCTGTATAGCTCTTTCGTTGACAGCGTCGAACACCAGCCGAACTTGACTCTGGTTTCGTTCGAGCCACTCGAAGAAGGAAGAGTACTTCCGCTTTACTGAAACAGAGGTAGAGTTTCCATTATCGGCAAGTGTTGCGGCTTCATGGGCTGCCAACAGAGCCCGAAACCCACCACGATTCACAACGTCGATCGTTTCCGTCTGACCATCAGTGGTGACTTCAGCAACGAGAAGTTCCGACATTACACTAGGACGGTGTTGCAGTAGCGCCACGAGCACGGACACGGACAAACTCCGAACGTCTTCCCTCGAGCCGACCAGGAGAGTGTGCAGAGAGACCAAAAGAGGAGCGATTGCTGCCTGCTCTGGATCCTCGCCGTCGCTCAGATCGGGGTATGTAGTCGCCTTTGGTGGTGAGCACCTGACATTACTCGATGACTGCCAGAGAGGGAACAGCTTCGAATTCTGGGAAGGCTTCAAAAAAGAACCCGTAGGGATCTTTCGGTCTGACTTCCTGTTTCTCGGTGGAATCAGTAGTAATGAATCGATGTTTGAATCGATCGCAGCCAACACCTCAGACTGTAGGTCTTCATCTCCGCGGTCGTGTGGTCCAAGTGGTAGACTCAGCTCTAGCGCAACGACGCAGGTCAGTTTTGCAATGTGAGCAGCATCCTTCGTGAGTAGGGCATGTTCGGTATTGTTCAGCGTCTGAACCGCATGAGATCCAACGGTTACTAGACTGTTCAAGATCGACAGGACCGCCTTAACAGACTCCAAAGCAGCTTCCGACGCAGAGAGGCCAGCCATGTGTTGTTCTAGAAGGACGGAGCACACTCCAATGCAATTTGAGAAAGCAATGGCATTTCCTTGTTCCAGTATCTCTTCAATCACCTGATGACACTGTTCAATGAGAACAAGATGGAAAGCTTCCACTTGCTGAGGAGACGCGTGTATGGGGAACGAAGCAAAGATTGCACTAATCAAAGGAGCCGCACGGGGACCGGCCGCGAGTGTACTCAAAATCACCCTTCGTAAAATGCGAACCATTCCCAGCCCGCTGCTATCCGCCTCTGTGGGGCCTCCTACGAAACGTTCCGTAGGAGTCAGATCCTTAGGTACATCCGCTAGTAATGCCCTTCGCCTCCGACGCAACGGGGCAGCCCGTTGAATCTCGTCGTACACCAAACAGAGAGCCTGAGCCAACGGCTCCAAGAACGATTTAGTACAGCAGAACTTTCGAAATGCTGGAGAGAGATCATGCCGCTCGGAGAGAAGCTGGAAGACAGCTAGATTCGTCTGGCGTGCGCGGTGGTTGTCAGAATTTGACATGAGTTGAATGTTCCTACCGAGGCATTCGGCAAGCAACGCAAAGACACCGGACGAGGGATCAAGTGACTCGGTATGAAGAGGGCCTCGAGACTCGTAGCAGCCTGAGCCAAAAACTTCGCACAGTTGTTCAGCGTTAAGAGTAGGAAGGGAATGAAGCTGCAGAATTGGAAAGTGAAGCAAGTGGCACAACAACGACGCCGTGATTCCAGGGCACGCTGAAAACTTGGGAATACTTAAAACAAACGGCGCAAATCCTCCTGCAGCCTCAAATGAGCTTTCGAACGTTGCAGAGCCTTGTAACATTAGCATCATGAGACGGAGGACTGCTGATGCGGACGCTTCCTCGTGACAACCTTCCAAGACAGTCGCAAACCAAGCCGGTGTAAGGAAACCGGCGAACGCCGATAAAAAAGCCTGTGCTTGCTGGTGTTTGGGATGATAGCTGCTGTCCTCGTTCTTTCCTCTCGATGCTGCTGACGAAAGGTAGGGCTGACTTGGACTTGCCACACCGCCTGCGTGCGGCTGTAGGACATTTTCCCGAGCTCCCGCCGCCTCTTTCTTTGCCGGTGGCGACGTCGGAGATGACACTGACACAATCTCATTGATTCCATCCACAATCAACTCTTCTAGCAGGCGAACAAGGTAGAGTCTCATTGTTGGGCCGGGAAACATACGTTCTTCGTCTTCGCTGGCCGAATCGTTCTCGGGAATTTGCGTCTGCTTTGGTTTACCAGAGGCGAGAAACTTACTTCGGCCCGATATTGACCTCGTGTAAACGACTGCCTCAGAAAGGGATTCGAGGTCTACCGGAGTCAAAACAAACGTCAAAACACGTCGAAGAAGATTCTTGCAATCTTGCAGCAACGGGTTACCGGGGTCTCCGCCGACAGATACATCAGCGACTGACGGTGCTTCACAGAACCATGTTGCCTTTTTAGCGTCATCTTCGCCATTCAAGCGACTTTGACGAACCGTATATTCACCAGCTGCGTACAGCTCGGCAGCCTCGAGCATGAGATGAAGGGCCCAGCGTACGACCCCAATCATATGCAAACGCCTAGCATTGAATGCCTTGTGAATAGAATCGTGCTCAACAAGGCAGTTCAACGCCGACACGATCCGAAGCTGAAAGTCAGGAGAATAACTCTGCAAGCTCCAGACTTGGTGATTAAGAACTAAGTGCTTCATCGCGTCAAGATCCGCAAGCACCCATCGACCGGAAGAAGAGGCGGGGGTCGCCATCCTGCCCCCTCTCGACGCATCGAGAATGAGTGGATCAAAGTCATGCAAAGCAAAAGTCAGGCACTCATCCAGACTTTTCTTGTCTGCAATTGCTTTCTCCTGGAGGAATACCGCAAGGACACGGTATCCTCCACCAGCCTGCAACATCTCGAGATTCGGCTGATGGCGATGCGTGCTCACACGGACCACTTGCAGTGCCAAAGCAAGGGTCTCCGACGAGGACGCAGCGTTCACCAGCGGCATGAGAATTGCAGGCCCCCCAGCCCATTGCAGACTGTCTGGAAAGCTGAGCGGAGCAATTACACTCATCCTACCGTAAACCACCGCATCGGTCGATACAGCCTCGTTGGAGAAGCTTACTCGCGCAAGATTCACCATTCGTTCGGCAAAGCCACGCCCACTACCCAACTCACTTCGCATCTTGTATGCAGTAGACGATGCCTGGTATGCGAAAATAACGCAGTCGGGAGGGATATTGCAAAGTAAGCTGAGCGTTGACAGATTGTCCTTATCGGCACCTCCATGCGTGCTGTACCCTGCAGCTTCGAGCCTGGGAATATCACGTCTCCTGAGAGCACTGGCTACGCTACCAAGCTCGCCAGTCTGAGCTAGCATAGCAAAGGTAGATGTTCCGGTCGCAGCGACAGAAAGTCGCTGAGGGCGATCGCCCCACAAGAGGCCAGGAAAGTCGGGACCGTAGGCAAAAATAGCTGTTGCATCTAGATCGAGGAGTACGGTCGAGAGCATCAACGTGGGCCCGACTTCCCAAAAAGGGAGCATACCACGAACAGCCCCACTCGCTGCGAGGGCGGGATTGGGTGCGCCGATTATAACACGGGAGTTCGGGGGCAAGTTCACGCTGTCCACTCTTATCTCGGCCTCCAAAGGGCGCCCATCTACGAATATTGAAAAGACAGACTTTCTCGATAACATCGAGCGCTTGGAAGGAGTGTAGGTCACGAGCAAGTGATGCCAAATATCTGGAAGCAAAGGAGAAACTGGAAAGCATATTGGCTCTCCCCTGTATGATGCGGATGACATCACATTGAAGCGTTGGCCTGGGATGTCATACCACACCGACAAAAATGCCGGGGCTTGACCGGACACAGGTGACGAAAGCGACGGACTCGATATATCAAGAATGTAGAAATTACCAGCCATACCCGAATCGGGTTGAACCTCATGTCGGAACCACAGCGAAAAAGTGAAGCCAGCACTACTCAGTGGAGCCCAGACCTCAGCAGCCGAAGATGATGCGGCAGAAACTTCCGGAGCTTTACCGTCAGCAGAACGAGACGAGGCATCAATACTTTCGATCTCGATATACTTTAGACGACCCTGTTCGGCAGCTGTTCGCAGCCGATCTTCCATTCGGATCTTGTGCATGAGAACACCAATAGTGTTAATGGAGTCTCCACCAACAGTGACGCGAGGATAACGAGCGCCATTCCTAGCAATGCCAGAAATAATCTCAAGACGTTCACAAAAGTCTCGCTCTTGGCGCTGAAAACGATCAGAGGAAGGGTCCGAAAGAAGACGCCTCTTGCCAGACCTCTTCACGGATGAACTGATTACCGGTAGTCGAATACGGCCGTCTGCTTCATCAGCAGTAAGCAGGGGACCAGCTATGCACCGTAACACACCGATGAAATCAACGTATGACATTCGATATCGGGCAAGTCGATCCAGTAGAAGAACGAATCTGGAGCGAAGGCGGTCATCTGCGTCAAGTAGAACAGGGGCAAATTCTTGTGGATTCGTAAGGCTTGAGCAAATACCGCAGAATGAAAGTTGACGGAGAGTGGAACTACCTCTCTCATCGCCACAAAGTTCCAGTATATCGTCGAGAGCTCGTGTCGCCAGTGCGTCACCAGACTCGGAACGTGGCATAAAAACAGCGACTCCAAGAATTAGACGGAGAGCGTCCGGATTTCGAACACTCTGAACTTCTTCTACCTTCGCTGCCAGGTTCAACGAGGGCTCCATGTGTCCTAGGCAAAGATCCAAGACAGTACTAGCTTGGTCAGTTTCCAAGATGCCGGTACCAGCAACTGCTGCGGCAAGGTCCAAATAAAAACATCGCCGTCGCAGAAAATTGCGATTCAACGCTGCTGGCGACCGCGTAGAGATCTGGGAAGCAATGGGGTCCACAACGAGGTCCATTGGGAGAATTAACGGAGGCGCCTCGCTGCTCACGATTGGATTCCGAGACTTGCACCCTATTGCAGCATCAAGAAGAGCTACAATGACTTGGAGTAGTGCGACCAACGTAGAAGAATACGACGGATCAGTGCTCGAATCCGAACGCGAGATGCACCCTTGCTGCGCAAGAACAAGTCGAATAATAGACTCAAACCCTCCACAATCGCGAAAGGCATCTCTTGCAAGACTCCTCGCTTCCAGAACGGAACGCAGCATCGACAATAGAACCGCTTGACGCTGCAGAACACTAGGATGAACTAGTTCGTCCTTAGAGGCATTCGAAAGGCTGGCCAACTGATCCAGCATCTTCAAGACAAAAATCACGTCCCGCTCAAGACCAACTAACGAAGCAAATGATGACATGTACGCTTCAAAGACACCAGCCGCTGCGCGGCATGAATCAGTTCCTAGTTCCTCGACGGCTATCCGAAGTAGCGTGTGAAGGTTTGTAGACTCTTCGTTTTCAGAAGCCAAGTCAGATTCTTTGGAAGAAAAGCTAACTGGTTGGTGAGCGACCAAAAGGCAAATAACTCGCGAGACAATGATAAAAGTGTCGTCCATTCGTGACGTTTCTGGAGGCACTTTTGATTTCTCATTCGAAGCATCTGTTTCAGATATCCTTTCAGCAATCAAGTCCAGCAGCGAGTTCAAATTCGTTGTCAGAATCCCACTTTCAACCATGAGCGGGGCAACTCTCTGGTCAAACTGTAGAAGCTTCTCTAAGCTAGCACCCATTAGACCCGTATCGACGGCTAGAGCTGCCATAATTTCTGAATGGTTCTCAGGCGTCGTCGGCAGAGTGTCTCCGTCCTGCAAAAGAGTCTGACAAAGTGCAAAGAAGATCTCGACGCATGCATTCACCGGCGTTACTTCGTCAGCAACTCCGACTCCAGTCAAGACAAACTCTAGCGTTTTCAGAATGAAATTCTTCAAATCGTCGTCTTGATAACACGGGAACGCCAACAGATAGTAAGACAGGACATGCTGCCGACCTTCCAACGAATCATAGTTATCCGGATGGTCCGAGAACATTTGCAGCGCAATCCCCAAGAGTCCCGTCGACACGTCGAATCCAAGGCCGGTCTCACCCGTAGCATCGTTGCCAGAACGCAGTTTCACGGCCGTGTTTAGCGATAACGCAGCAAGATTCGAGAGAACACCTTCTTTAGACGGATCTGGTTTGGTCAAGCCGGTCTGAAGTCTGTACTCTCTCAGCAAAGGATTCGACCTCAGTAACAGATCCTCCTGAATCTCCAGCACCTTAAAATTCGTAGCCAGTTTGAACGCATCTTCGTCACCCTCTTCAATGACCTCATTGGAACAGCAGGCAAGAATCGGTAGCAAATCAATCAGCTTTTCCCCATGTTTGGTCGACTTTGAATTTTTAATGGCGTACTGCAAGACATCGTATCCCGAAGCTGCCTCAAAGTCTCGAATTAGCTCGACGCAGTGCAATCGACAGGAAAAGGCAATCATATTGACAACCGTTTGCAGCGCCAAGGCCCACAGCCCCGCCTCTTCGGCCGACGGGCCCACCAGTCCATTCGGAACCGAGGACGCGGCGGCGGTCGACTCTAACATGCCCGTCAATTCCTTGATATCGTCCGTCATGTGAATCACCATTTTTCGTTCGTGAACAAACGACACGAGCTGGCGCGTCAAACAAAACTCGGCCAAGGCCTGAATCACAGTGCTGGCGGCTTGCGCCACGTGCACGCCCGTGGGTGGATACGAGGCTCCCGACAAGGCCAAGAGACCAAACAAGTGGGGTCGGAGCTGTTCGCCCACGCTAGGATCCTTACAGAGCAGGCGGAGGAGTCGCGAGACCTTTTGCGTCGCCACGGCACCAACGGGTTGATCCGACACGGCCGTCGTGGTAGTACTGTTTGCTACTGCTGCTACTGTTGTTTCGGTCACGTCCGTCATGGGCGTGTCGTTGTTGTTGTTGTTGTCGTCGTCACCATCATTGGTTTCTTCCTTTGCTGCCGCAGCATCGGCCGAATGCTGCAGCTCCAAGACCCGCAGCAGGCGCAAGCAGTGAATCAAATTTGGCGGCAATTCGTTCTCGACGCACCGCAACACGAATTTTTCGCAGCCCGCGTTCTCCAGCAAGGTATCCACGTCCGAGACAACGGCTGGAGTGGCGCCCAACAAGGTCAGCAAGTCTTTTTTCCAAGTGGCCGTGGCAGCCTGTTTGCCCTTGGCGGCCATGACAATCTGCTGGACGCCATCGCCCAAGTTGCGAGCGGCATCGGATACGGCCCGTTCCATGCGAGCGTCCTGGTTCGATCGCGGCGACTTGAATCCCATGAAATTGTTGTCCCTGCGTGTGCCAAAACGAGAAAGAGAAGAAGAAAGGGTGAGATTGGGAAGGATCGAGTTTGAAGGTATAGTCCATCAATGTGTCGTGGGGGATTGGATTAGATTCGACAGCGACAGCGACAGCGACTACACCAGGCTCTATTCAATTCAGTTGAGTTGTATTGCGATGTGGTACCATACGTACTGTGCACCATCGGCAGCGTCGCCGGTCGACACGGAACGAGGGGCGGCCGCAGCGGGCGACGCGGCACTACCGGCATCGAGATCGGCTTGACTCGCGGAGCCCGCCCTATTAAAGATCTTCCACGATCTCATTTATGTATCGCTTTTTCTCTGGATCAATATTATAGTACTCGTACTACTACTAGTACTACTACTACTACGGTACAGCCTACAACACTGGTAGCGGTAGCAGTATCCTCCTTGCTTGGTCAAGGTCTCTTTGAACACCTTTACCGGTACGGTACGGTACGGTAGTTAGGTACGGTATACCTGTACTCGCGGTACGGTACCAGGTAGCGGTAATCTGCCGGTACGAGTACCGTACCGTATCGCAGTTCGCTGCGAGAGATCTTTTGGGAGAGACTTCGCGCGCATTGTTTTGGAGAATGACGTGGATATGTCACAGTTTCTGAAGTAACGGACACCGAGCGGTAATGACGCGCCGCAATAGATACCAAATCTTTGACACCGTTCGCCTTTGGGCAAAAAAGAACACAATCCCCCATATCACCTACCGGTATCACCCATCACCCATCTCCCACCACACTCTGCTTCATCGGCAGAACGACGACAACAACCAAAACACCAAAACACCCAACAGCCAACACAGCCAGCACACCCAACACACCCAACAGCCAACACACCCAACAGCCAACCATGCTCTCCTCTACTGCCAACACTGTGTCACGCACGCTTCGCCTGACGGCACGGTCCTCCTTTTCGACCAAAGGAGGCCGCTCCTCCACCAAAAAGAACGTGGTGATTGTTTCGGGCGTGCGTCTCCCATTTGCCATGACGTCCACCATTTACCAAGACCAATTGGCCGTCGACCTGCAGCGTCTCGCCATTCAAGGCTTGTTGGCAGAAACTGCCTTGCCCAAGGACGCTGTCGATTACGTCATTTGCGGCAATGTCATTCAAGAAGTCCGCACCTCCAACATTGCCCGCGAAGCCAGTATTAACGCGGGGCTGCCCCTGCAAATCGGCGCCCACACCATTGCGCAAGCGTGCATTTCGGCCAACGCGGCCATTTGCGCGGCCGCCGAAAAAATCCTCACGGGCCACGCCGACTGCGTCATTGCGGGAGGCTGCGAAACATTTTCCGACGTGCCCATTCGCCTCCAGCGACCCGTTCGGCAAAAACTCATTACCATGCCAAAGGCCATGAAGAAAGGAGGCATGCTGGGTGCGGCGCGTCACATGCTCAAAGGTCTAAAGCTCAAGGATTTGGGAGTCGAGACTCCCGCGATTGCCAATTATACCACCGGCGAAGTCATGGGCGTTAGTTCCGATCGATTGAGTGCCAAGTTTGGTATCAGTCGCGAGGATATGGACGAATTGACCGTGCGGTCGCACAAGGCTGCGGCTGCGGCGCATGCGGACGGTTTTTACAAGGGGGAAGTTATTGCCTACAAGGGTAGTACGGAGGAAAATGGTATTAAAAAGGACTCCACCAAGGAATCAGTTGGCAAACTCAAGCCTGCCTTTGTCAAGCCTCACGGAACTCACACGGCGGCCAATTCGAGCTTTCTCACGGACGGTGCTGCCGCGACGCTCATTATGAGTGAAGAAAAGGCATTGGAACTCGGATACAAGCCCTTGGCTTATCTTCGTGATTGGTCCTTCAAGGCCTGCGACCCTTTTGAAGAGCTCTTGCTGGGACCGACGTATTGCTCGCAAGAAGTCCTCAGCAAGAACAATCTCGACTTGGTGACCGATATTGGTGTCTACGAGATTCACGAAGCCTTTGCGGGACAGTTACTTTCCAACCTGGCGGCCATGAGTTCGCAAAAGTTTGCCGATGCCAACTTTGGAGGCAAAATAGTCGGAGAGATTGACACTTCCAAAATGAACACCAAGGGAGGTTCCTTGGCGTTGGGTCATCCGTTTGGAGCCACGGGAGCGCGTCTGGTCACGACAGCGGCGCGTCGTTTGCAACAAGAAGGAGAGCGGTTCGCGTTGGTGGCGGCCTGTGCGGACGGCGGCATGGGACACGCTTGTATTTTGGAACGTTACGACAACTAATACATGGACAAACTGCAGCGGACCATGTGGATAATCTAACGAATTGCAGACTCTGGAGTCGAGCAGGCAGTCGTATAAAGAGTAGCCTATTACTGTAGCTACCGGTAGTCTAGAGTAGAGTATAGAGGTGAGTATCAATTGGGTTTTATGATCAAGTTTGGTGATATTCCGCTTTCGCTTAGAGAAAATAGGCGTCAAAGGCATCCATGAGTTTCCCGGTGGTAACTTGTGCCGACCACATGACCATTAATCCGCCAATGGAACTCGACGCTTGGTCTGCATCCATTCCCCATTTGGAAATCTTAGTACCGAATCCAACGTAAGAAACGGGGAACATGAGCGCCTTGAGAAAATTTCCCGTGGGATCTACCTCCTCCAAGTCTTGCACGTCTTTCAAAACTTGAACGGTCA
>Ga0307981_1002563_pt1 | contig 14529 bp, 11 predicted proteins | sample OrgLakmetagen987_FD_201849 | JGI IMG/M metagenome (GOLD analysis project Ga0307981, IMG submission 201849) | Saline water microbial communities from Organic Lake, Antarctica - #987 | ecosystem: Environmental > Aquatic > Non-marine Saline and Alkaline > Saline | place: Antarctica: Organic Lake... | reverse complement strand
TTGACCCGCTTCAATCCACTTCCACATCGCCATCGTCGTCGTTTGCTCCTCCTCTGACTTAATCGTTAATCCCGTGTTGCGTAGACGTGTTCATACTGTCTAAGCATTCACCCAGTGTCGCATAGGTTTATCACCTCTGGGATTCTTTTAGGGCAATTGGGCCGCCTATTACGCCGGCCAATGTGGAGTTGATCCGTGGCTCCGCAAACAGTCCAGAGTTTAACAAAATTGTACCTCCTTGCCTTTGCCGCCCTGGTTTGCACTGGCATCTTTGGGCGTGCAGTCCAAGTTGGACACCAAAGTGAGGAAAAAGCCCTCCGGCACGTGGCACAAACCCTCGTCAACACGGCGTTCTTTTACCTGCTACAAGTTGGTGAATATACCACGCCAAAAACCAACGTGCACACCCGAACCGTACAATTCCATGTACAGGACGTTACCTTTTGGCGCGCCAATGGCACCATTATCCCACGATCTTCACCGCTCGAGCAATACTCCAGGCCGCGTCAGCAACATTTTGGCTGGGTTTTGCACGGCGAAGGCCCTTGCAAGACAAGTTGCCAGTTTCCTCTTTGTGCAACCGACGGGCGTCCATGGTGTCCAAGCCAATGATATTACCAACCTTGTCAAGTTTGCTGCCCGCGGCACCAATCTCGAGGCCCAAGGTTACAATTTGGCGCGCATTGGCACCCATTCCCTCCGCGCCTTGGGAGCCATGGCGTTCAAGCTACAAGGCGTCAACAACTTGACTATTATGAAAATTGGTTGGTGGACCGGTCTTACTTTCCTCACCTAAATCCACGCCCAAATTGGCGCGTTGAACGCCGGTGTGGCACAACAAAGGGCAACCAGGATCCATTTTGTCAATGCCGGTGGCGACCACCATTGATACAAACCAGCAGAATAAAACGGGCGCTCAGCAATTGATAAAACTCCTCCGTGTCGGTACGGGACCCGAGGTTCCCCGGTTAGGTGCAATAGCCCTAACTTGAAGTTTCAGAAAGCAGCGTTGGACCGTCGGGACGGGCAGAATCACTGAACGCAGGATACGATTTTGGCAAACCGAGGTGGGACTATCGGGGAGTCTTGACAGCTCAGCGCTAGACACCAGAGATGCCAACACACAGCCGCCTATCGCCCGCATGGGTTGGACGTCAGGGGGTGCTGTTGATATTGGAGAAAGTTCGATCTGGAGTCAGCGGACAGATGTTCGCGTTGTCGACCAAGAAAAAAGTGTCCGAACAGATGGAGGTCGCATCTGCTCCCACGTATGCGTCAATTCTCAAAAAGGGGCTCAAGTGGGCACCAGTAACTGTTCATTCTTTTTGATTAATCCCATCGTGAGAACAGTTTGATTGACTTTTCTTATAGATAGACTATCGAGAGCCCTGACACACTACAGCTGAGAATTGAAGGTTCGAGGCGTGATCAGATTCTCCTAGAATCAACAGGTGCTTCTAGTTTCCCTTTGTTTCTGACCTCCGCCCGGCGCGCGAAACGAAACGAGAATCCTATTCAGAGAATCTTCTCTGAAGAGATTCATGTTCGTGGTTCGTTGCCTTCTCCATTGTTCTAATTCTTCCGCGCAAGAGGTCGTTGAAGGCAAAGCAGGCAGTCAGTCAGGCGGTCACTGAGAAAGAGATCTTGTCGACAGTGTATGAATTCGCGAATCTAAGGTACATGCCGGTAGACTGTATCTGCATTTGTATCAGTCTCTGCTTCTTCATTATTGAGCTGAGCTGAGCCAAACGAAAAAGACGCCATGAGAGGAGGAGCCACCAACAAGGAGCGAACGATCGCCAAGTTGTACTCGTCGTGGAGCAAACACAAGTCTTCGTTTTGTTCTTTGCGAAGCATTGTGTCACCGCTCCAGCTTCCCAGTAGTAGTGTCAACACAAACGACAAGGTAGTTCATCGACTCCAGTCCTCTTGCACCATGGAGCTCGACGATGCCGATGCGTACTCGCACAACCTCTTTCACAGCACTTACAGCTATTCGACCTTGCAAGTGGCTTCCTCCCGTGATATCCCGTGTCACTTGCAACCAGAGTTTTCCAGCAAGATCGCTGCCCAGCACTGGAACGCCCTGTTATTGGCGGCAGCTCCTGCTTCCGTTCAGCACAAGCAGGTCAAGAGCACGCGCACCGCAGTGGAGGCGCACGAAATGGATTTGGTCCAAGCGGCTTCCAACCGTCACTTGTACGACAAAATTTTGCTCTTGGTAAAGCACGGTCACGACGAATCGCAACTACCACCACTGCCCCCGTCACTGTCACTGCCCGTGGAGGAGAATCAGTTTAACAGGTACAAGGATTTGGCGTTGACGGGACGCGGTATTGGTCAGACGCACAATCTTACCCGCCGAGTCGCCACGTTTTGCAACGACGAAACCAAACTCCTTCCCGAATTGGTCGTGGCGGCGCCGTTGCGAAAGTCCATTCACACGGTCATGGTGGCCTTTGCGCACTATTCACCCGACTCTATGCGACCCATTCCATGGGTCTGTCATCCCGATGCTGCCAAGGATGTGGACCATAAAAACAACAAGAATGATACAGAAGAGGAGACAGCATTCGACGAATCGTTGGCGTTGGTGCGATCCAAGCAAGAACTCTTGCAACGATCCGATCGGTTTGTGCAATGGTTGCAGACGAGAGAGGAACGAGTGATTGTCGGTACGTATAGTGTAGTAATGGTCTGGTGCTGCTGCCTTTTGAGTGAAAGGCATGGTTCTCATTGTGTCCCTTTTATCGTCTTTTTTAACAGTGTCGAGTGAGGCAACTTGGCTCCAAGCCCTTGGGTATTCTGTGAATTACGACGGCGCTCCCGACATGTTTTGCAACGGAGAATTGCGGGCGATTGGTCTCATCTTTTAATCTTTGCCGAGAGTGCTCTTTGTGTGAAAGGGCCGAGTCAAGGACTATATACGGAGCATCCAACTTTATAAAGATATTTCCATACGCTGTAGATAGTATGTTACAAATAACGTCTCCTATACCCACGATAGCTACACGTAAATAGATCCTACCGTCAACTAGTAGAGTATTGTACCTACTATTATTCTCTACTGAAATATACGGATCGAGTTTTGGAAACAAACGATAGTTATTGCAAAAGGCTTGTTTATTCATGTTCAAAGCTAACTCATCGTTCAGCAGCAAGGAGCGATACTTCGTTCATATACGACAACAAACAACAGCATTCATCGAAAGGAAACAACGTGCTTGGGAACATAAAAAGGACTACCGAGGCCAGTCGGCACGCCGCTGGTCTTGACAGAAGCAAGGTCTCCGGTAAAGGGCATAATCTTTCCGACCTTTAACGAAGACGGGGTAGCTATCTTTCCCATTACACCAGCTCGACCAGAAGCTGTATGATAGAAAGAGAGAGCGAGGCGTTATTAGTTTGGGAGTCCAAGAGGAGGGATATAGATTGTCGAATATAGAGACTGTTGAGTTGCAGTTACTTACCCGGCTTGAAGACAGAGGCCGACTTGAGCGACGAGTTCGCCAACCTATAGTAAATTAACAGAATAAGAGTGTGAGACAACCGACTTAGCGGTGTATATCCCATGGTAAGGCGTACGAAGTCTACTCGAAGCAGCGGACGTTGCTCTTTCTTCCTTTGCGAATTCGTTCGAACTTTCTTTTTAACTCGGCGCAGACTCTCCGCGTCGCCTCAAAGGAACGTACCCCGTCAAGATTGTCTTGTTACTGAGGATCTTAGGTACCACCATGGTGAAAAAGTGCATCTCTCGCTGGTCGGCGTCTCTGGGCAAACAGCTTTTCACTTGAAAATGCAACTAAGATTCCGTCTTCCCTCCACGTCACAACCAACTGCTATTACAACTTTACGGTTAACGGTACCGGTAGACTAGACTACCTGAATCGAATCAATCTGCTATCCACTCATACGGTATCTCCTACTCTAGTCGACATTACCTGGTACGTAGAAAGCTTTGAGCTCTACATAGCTATATACTGTATAACGACATCTCCGACATTCATCTCTGACTCCCGGTATTAAAGTGACAGTAGACTAGTAGTCGTCTAGTTGAATGCAGCGTTGGACCAACTCGCATATCGTTGGAAGCTGTAGTACGCTCGCTGCAGCCCTGTCTAGTCTTCATAGTCTTTGGCTTATCCTCAATGCAAGGATCTGGAGTATCAATCGTCTCGTAGACATGGACTAGTATCTACCAATGCACTGGCAATCGATACGAATGTAATAGTTTGCTTGTGTGTACATTAAATTAAACGGTCATGCTCATTCATTGGAGTTATGAGATTGGTCGGTACGAGGCGGCTTCCATTTCCGTGTGGTCCTTTGTCTTGTCGGTGACAGAATGGAAATGGTGGCCTCTTTGGCCAAGCGTTTCTGGCATAAAGGTGAAAAGACATATCGGAGCAATCGAAAGCACCAGCGAAGCCATCAAACTGGTAACGTGGTCAAAATGTTCCACCAATAACTGTCCTCCAAAGTTTGACAAGGTGGCTCCCAAGCCAAAGCAACTTGCCGTCAGACCCACTGTGAAGCAAGAAGAAAGAGGTAATAATAGCGCGTGCGTGTTAGATACGATTCGTTCTCGTCAGAATGGTATGCTGTAGCAACAAGCGTTGGCATGTGGACTTACTAACGACATTGAAGCGGCCGGTTCCAAAGGTAATGTCGGCGACCAAGTAAGGATGAATCAAGCCACAAAGGCCTCCCCCAAGTCCATCCAATAATTGCGTAGACAGAAGCCATACATCGCCGGCATCCTTCCACCAGATAATGAGAGCGCATCTGATAGGAAGAGTCAATAGACCCGCCATGAACAAGGGCTTTCTACCAACACCCAAAAGCGTCAGACGATCACCGGCCCATGTGGCAAGAGCCATGGTAACTTGAGCCGTAACGATTGCACCCGCAATCAAAGGAATGGCGTGGCGTCGGTGACCTCCATCCTCGTCATCACTGGCACCCATGAGCTCACCCAAGACAAGAAGCACGTTGGCGTTGGCAAAACTGGAGGTAGATGGAGAGAGCGTAATGAAAGAAAACGACAGGTATGAGCATGATTATTCGGAGCATCAAGGAAAGACTTTCGCTTTTCGAAAGCGACTTTGATGCAACTTACTGAAAGAAGAACCCCGTGAGACACAGAATCCCCGTTGGAATATCGGAAAAGACCTCCTTGTAGGTGGAAGCTTCGGGCGGTTCCTTTTCTTCCTTGGCCTGATTATCGACACAAACTGTCGATTCATCACTTTCCAAACGTTCCAAGGTTCCGTATTCATCCATGGCCACCTTTCCTTGAAATCCACGTCCCATCAGCGGGTCGCCCTGTGGCAAATACTGAACAAAGAGCAAAGCCGAAAGTGCCGCGGCCCCAATCACCAGGAAGCAGTACTTGATGTCGGGATAACAAAAGAATGCCACGAATCCAGCCAAAATGGCAGCCACGACGGATCCCACGTGTCCCCAGAAGATGTTGTTTGCCATAATGGCATCAAAGTGATGAGGTCCAAAGGTAGCGAGCGTGAGAGCCGCGAGGCAAGGTCCAATAAAGGAAGCGGCCACGCCTTCAATGATTTTGCTCAAAAAGATGAGCATATGATCAGTATTTCCCTGTCTAACGATCAAAATAGCGGACGCTGAGAGCGCCGTGACGATACTGGCGACCGAGAGAAAGATGCGACGATCAATGGTTGTTTTATCGACAAAGTCTCCAGCAAAGGGCTGAATCACTAGAGCTGTGAGACCCATGAGCGAGAGAGCGATACCGACGGATCCTTCGTTCCATCCGATTCCCACCAAGTAGATTCCCTGAAAGACGTTGAGGCCATCGCCGAGTTCACCGAGACTAAATGACACTAACAAAAAGGCAATCTTGGGCGAGAACAGACGAAAACACGACGCTTGTTGTTGTGGCCTCATTTCCGTCATTTTGGGGGGAAATCGCTTATCTTTCGACTGGAGAGGCTGTGAAGGAATGGCTGCGATAATGGAGAGGGTATGAGACGATACTAGTGTCTACTGTAACAATGGTAGGGGCCAGGAGCTAGGGCTATCGGTACTTCTATGTAGAAGCGCTTCCGATCATTGTGCGGGAAAAAACAAATCGTGAAGAGCGACGACGCGCCACAAACGCCTCGTTGGAGGGAACATTGTTTTACATTGGTATAAAGGTTGCATTGAAGATCACGCTTCTGACGATGCATTCGGGACCCGCGCAGTCACAAGAACCCCGGACCAAAATCAAAACGACACGAGAATAAAAATAAGACCATGCACCATGGCAGTGGCAGCCCAGCGTCCCTTCATGGCGTTCTTACCCCTTTTGGTGGCATGCTTGGTCTTCCCTGCCATTTTCAAGCCCGTAGAAGCATTTACCGGGCTTTCTAGTCCACGAAAAGACATTTTTAGGCATACAAAGACAAAAGCAGCGTTAACGTCCATTTCGTTCCCTCGAATACCACTAATGCTGCTGCAAGCCTCGACCTCGACGTCATCCGACGAGGACTCGAACAACAACATGGACATGAACATGGACATTGCCGCTTTGGAGAAACAAGTTATGTCGTCGGTACAAGCTCAATTGGATCGAAAACGAGTTGTCCAAGCCTTATTGGATGATGATTCCTTTAAAGACCCCCTTGCCAAGCAAGCATCGTCGTCCGCCTTTGCCATTCCAATTGCCTCTGCTGTGGTCGCCTCGGGAGCTGCGTTCTTGATCTTTCACAATCTTTCCATTACTGTTGCCGTCTTGGTGAGCGTCTTTTTCGTGGCGGTGGGAGACCCTGTCCAACAAGACAGTCTCGCCGGCGCCTTGGCTCGCATTCTCGGTCGCGCAACGTTGGAATCCTATCAAGCGTCCGAGCCAAAGTTCCGAGCCGTGGCACGTGCCGTTGTCACGGGACAAGAAGAGATTGTTCAACTTCAGCAACGCCTGGCAGTATTGCAAGACGAAAACAGTCGGCTCCGACTGTGGAAAGTGCAACGACAAGCCGTCGACAAGGCGCTGCCTGCCTACTCATTGGACCAACTCAAGAAAACGGCTCGAGACAATGGAGTGGCTTGCGGGGGAACCAAGTCGCAACTCTTGATGCGATTGGTAAAGGCTGCTATTGTAGATTTGTAGGTCCAGAAAAAAACTGCCAGACTACGAAGCTGCTAAAAATAAGTGGCGATTCATTATTGTACAGTTAGTAGACTAGTCTACTGCCATTTTGCTCTCTACGAGAGTCCATCCGCATCCATGTAATGCGACGCGGTTCGGTGCTCCAAGCCTGCCACCAAGCGCGGTCCTCCAGCGTGAGCGGCCCAAAGATCCATTCGCGCTCCGCCGAGAACGTCGTCGATGAGTGTCAGTACCAGTCTCGAAATAAGAGTGGCAATCTGCATTCGGAGCATGTCGCTTCCCATGGCACGTTCGTGCCATCGATCCAGAAACCTTAAATTCTCGCTCATGTCTTCCGCAGTTGCTCGTACGGCGGCTTCAAACTCTTCTGGTTTGGGACGGTGCCGATTGAAGCCATCGCCCACCATGCCAAGGTGACGAATCATATCGTCTTCCGTAATGGGCGTGAACGAAAAGGACAGCTGGTGACCCAATATTTGAAATTCCAAGCCGTCAAAAAAGTCGGAAATGACAGCCGTGACGAGCGTGATAATGTTGCCAAGCATGGCACGTTGCCATGCCAGAGGAAAGAGGCGCAATAGGGGTGCCGAGATTTGACAGTGTGATAGCAGAGTCTCGACGACGGCATCGCGTTGGAGAAAGGCGTCGCCGGGTGTACTGCTTCGAGACCGTCGTTTTTTGTGTTTGCGAGCGCCTTTGCGCATGGCGTCATGCAAAGCTTCGTGCGCATAGTTCGAGGTCATTCCACTGATACCTGGGATGATACCAGCAGCAAGTGGCGGCAAGTCCGGAGCATGTTCCATAAACAGACGAATGTCGGAATGCGTCATGATATTGACGCCGTGAATAGCCGAAAGACTTCGGGCGAGAACCCCCATGACACCGGTGCAAACAGCCTTGTAGGCGGCTGTTTCCGTTGCCTCTCCAATCTTTTCACCCAAACCATGACGAAGAAACCAGTTCCCAGACTTACTGTTGCCGTTTCGTCGTTTTCGGTTGGCATCTCCGTCCACGTCGCTGGAAAAAGCCAGCTCATCATCGTCGAGGTAGTCTTCGTCTGTGTCCAATCCTCCACCATTCTTCCAAAGATCTGTATGATTCAACTTGACGAGCCTGTTGCTCACGAAAAGTACATCAAGATAGTCTTCCACCAGGTCCTTGGGTGGAAAGTTGAAACGACGAGAAGCATCGAGGCTGGGAGTTGCTGCTGCGGCTGATGCTGCAGTTTCAGTTTCGTCAGGCACGGCAGGAGCTTTCCTTCTCTTGGTACTCAGCGCAGTATAATTCCACAGCGGATTCGGTCTTCGCTGCAAGACATCCTTCTCACAAGCAAGGTCTTGTAAGCGCTTTTGCGCGTCCATGATCTTTCGGTCAATCACCCTGACTCGTTCCTTTCGTTGTTGCTCTTCCAGCTCTTCCTTGCGGCTCTTTTCGAGTACAAACGAGAACTCTGCTTCCACGTCCGAGCGTCCCCAAAAGCCCCTGCGTGTAGCACCTTGGGACTGGGATGTGGATAAAGCGTCAGGCTCGGATACTCCAGCATTGGTTCGTGCCCGGTGGATCGCAGCTAGTCGACGCCGCACCGATCCCATTTGTGCATCGGCGTAAGCTGAATGCAGAGTCTGGTTCTTGGCCTTCAACGTTTGATGCTTGCCACTGAGAGCTCCGTGAAGACCGGTTACTCGCGCGGCAGTCTTGCGAACGCTTCGCAATCGACGCGAGACTCTCCAGGCGGGGTGGCTCTCCGCGTACCCCAGTGATATCATTCGATCAATAGAGGCCCACTGCGCAAAAGGAGAAAACGAATGCGTGTTGTGTTTTAGAAGAGGGTTTAGAGTGATCAGCACTCACACGTACGCAGTATCAGAACACGCGTTGTTTGTACTTACGTATCCCGAGGAGACAAATGGACTCGGATCGCTGCTTTCTTTGGAAGCAGCCGTGGTCCTTTCCGTATGGTGACGCATTGATGACGGTAGATCCAAGAGTGGTGGGTCTGCGGCATCGTCCACTATCTGCAGCAGCTCTTCCGAAGCTTCTTCAAGGATTCGTGTGGTTGCCTCGGTAGTGGCATTCTGTAAAGAAGGACTGTTCTCTGGCGACGACTGTCGTTTGCCGCTCTGTTGGGTGGTGTCAGATGTCGCTCGATCTTTCGGGACTTTGCGTTTGGATCGTTTGCGTTCCGATGAGTGCTTTCTTTCTCGTACGGGCGCGTTATTTCCATTCTCGTTCCCTTTCGACTTGCGCGGGGACTCTGCTATTGTTGCAGTTGCGTTCTTAGTAAAGCCAGTATCCTGAAATGGCTCCTCATCTTGCTGCACTTGCTTTTCTTCAGTGTCCGTGTCTAGTATCTGCTGTTCCCAAACGTTTCCCCACCATAATTGATTTAGTGATGACGAGACTGTTGGTTCGGTAGCAGTAGTAGTAGCGGTTTCTGTCACGTTTATAGCCTCGTCCTTGGTGGTAGAATCTGTATATGTATCTGTAGCTTGTTCGACTGCTTCGTATTGTTCGTCGTCGTCGTCGTCTTTTAAGAGCCGTGAAGAGAGTGGTGCTACTTTGCTCGTATCGAGCGGAGCCAACCATTGAAATCGTCGCGGCTTGGTCCTTACGATGGCCAATGCTCCACCACGACTATTGTTGTGCGGTCTTGTCTTGGTTATCAGTAAGGTGTCGTTGGTATCGTCGTCGTTCGACAAGGAAGCTTGTGACTTGACATCGTCGTTGAGTCGAAATAGGTTTCGAACGAGCCAAAGCTTACTACTGGGAGACTCGTGTTGCTCCGATGCATCGCTTTCCTTATCGTCTGACTCATCGCCACCGCGTAGTGCTAGCATTGCCACATATATAGTGCATGAAGGATGTTGATATGAATGGTACGCGTTTCGATTCGCTGCCAGGGTAGAGTCCGAGGCAGCGTGCACTTCGTGTAGTCGATGCACCGAGACGCAACAAAGCAGTAATAGTAAAAGTCCATGGTTTCTGGAGCGCTGCGATCGCCATTCCGTTTTTAGGAGACTATGTCGTCGTTGCCGCTGTGAGTTTCGTTGCCAGTCTCCAGTATTCGTTACTGTAGCTGCCAACGCCAACGCCAACGAGAGTGATTGAGCCGGCAAACGACACATATTTTCAAGAATGAAAGCGACGGATAGACCGGCTTAAAATTGACTCTAAGGAATACGTATGGCACTTTAACGTCCACTAAGATTCCCAATGGAGGTGCCGAGGACTTCAAAAGTCTTTGAAAGTTAGTGGAATGGCCGCAAGTGAGGGTCGGCGGTGGCTATCTCTTTATGGTCACCGCGTCGCGTTTTTGCTTATTGCTATATTTTGTCGTTGTTTTTTAGAGTAGTCGTTGATGTCGCTCTGCCGTCGTGACGTGAGACATCAGTGACATCAAACTTAAAGGTGCAAACATGCCGGTCAACTCGTCCACACAACCGCACGATCAAGCCTTCTTCAGAATGCGTTCAAGCTTACAGCTGTTCAATCGATCTTTCAAGACCACATTAGTCTAGGAGAAGAATATTCGATTTCACCGAGATGATATCTAAGAACTAGACTCTATTCCACTATGGTATTCGTGTTTAGCTCAGAAAAAACGTATCCATGTCTTATCCTATGGGTGCTGTCGCTGCTCTCTTTACACGTATATACGCACACCAAGAGATTCGCTTTCCAACGCCTCCTTCTTAAGTGGCCTTGGGTTGCTTCCAATCGGCAGGAACAAGAGCGTCATTGATAATCTCGCGGTGGCACGACCATACTAACTTGATGGCTTCCGGGGTTCCGATACCAGCACCACGAGGGTCTCCGCACGGTCCAAACCAGTGGTTCTGTGGGGCTCCCGTCGTACGAGCGCGGCGTCCGTGATAGGTAGTTCCGTTGACGGTGTGCGCCAACATCTTCATCGTGAACTCGACATCATTGGAAACGACAGCGGCCGTAAGATGGTGAGACATGCGTTCCAAAGCTTCAATCACGACATCTTCGTCCTTGTAGAACGTAATGACTTGGAAAGGAGCAAAGAGTTCCGTGGCGCAAACTTCAAAGTGTTCGTCCTTCATCATTTCTTCCAAGGGCACAAAGACGGCCGTCGGCTCGACAGCGCCGTACTTTTCTGGAATCTTGTGGTTTTCCAGTTCCTTGCCACCCCACAAGACCTCTGCTCCAGGAATACTTGCCAATCGGTTCGTGTGGCCCAAGAAATCCTTGGTCGTCACGGTTAGAACAGGTCCCTTGGTAAAGTCGTCGATACTGCGCTTGGAAACGTTCTCCTTGATCTTTTCCATGAGCCCCGATCCCTTCCAGTTCTCGTGGACAAACAAAATAGACTGCGCCGAGCATTTTTGACCAATCGAAGCGTAGGCATCCTGGTCGCACTGCCACGCGACATAGTCCACATCGCCAACGTCCGGGCCGAGAACCTTCCAGTCAAAGCCAGCGTCTTCCAAAAAGACCTTACCTTTCGTGACTTCCGCCAAGATTTCGCCAACCTTGGAGGAACCGGTAAACTGCGTGACACGAACGGGCGTCTTCACAATCACGTCTTGAGCGACGGGACCTCGGCAATTGAGCAAATCCACGTCGGTTGGATCCATTCCACAGTCGAGAAGCAATCGCACAAACTGCTCCATGACAATGGACACTTGTTCCGACGGCTTGAGGACGGGCTTGTTTCCCATGAACAAAGATCCCATCAACTGTAGGACAGGAATCTCGAGAGGAAAGTTGAAGGGCGTGACGATAGCGACGGGTCCGTGCGGCCAACGGTGTCCCACACTCATTTGTCCGTAGTGATCACCCGGGACACCAAAGGACTGTGCCAAACGACGCACGTTGTCGCCAGCAAAGTTGTTGAGAAAAGCGGCCGTGACCTTGACTTCGCCCATGGCTTGAGCGTGCGCCTTGGGGACGCACTTGATGATGGCCTGCGCGAAAAACTCGGCAATGTCGGGGTCCGACAAGGCGGCTCCGGCCTGTGAGTGAGTGGGTAAGAGTTAATAGTGAGGGGTGAGAGGTGAGTGGGAAGCAAATGGATGCGCAAAATTTGCAATCCGACGGGTGGGTGTCCATGATGATAGGACCCCGATAACGTCGGACCACGATAACGTCGACATGAACAGTGTGAATCTTACCAAACGCGAGATCTCTCCGTATTTGACGTAACGATCGTTGTTCTTGAAAGGATTGTGCTTTCCACTCTTGCTAACCTTTCGGAGAGAGTCAATGAAAGGCTGAATTTCGTCGGCCTGTGTGTCGGGCACAGTAAAGATGGGATGCGCATCACGATCCGTGGGATGTGGGATTACCATGGAGGTCTTCGCCTTGGTCCACTTGCCGTCGCACAAGTTGGAGACGGCGTACGGCGTCGCGGTCGATCCTAGCTCGTTAGGATCCATGGAAGCCCATGATGGACGAGACGACATGCTGCGAAAGGTCAATGAAGCTCGCAGCGCCGAGGCTTTTGTAAGACGGGCCGTTGGCCTGCCTAGATATGAAAGCATCCTACTCTTCTATAATGTGTTGATGACGACTTTTGAAACACTATTTGTCAAGCAAGGTCGCTGAAAATGTGAGATGTCTGTCGACTGTTGAAATGGAGAAGATCAAATGCAGCGATAGCCACGTAGTTGCTTACGTAACGACGCATTCCTGCGAAGTCTTTGGGATCGATCGTATCGTATCGGCGACCTAAAGCCTCCCGATGGCGCAACGATAGTCTTCCATTGGCTTCGACGTGGACCCGGAGATGCGAAGGCCAAGATCCATAATAGCCAAAGATTTCGTCAGTCACGGTCTGTCGTGTGAGGTAGGGGCGGGCGTGATGGTTCGGGTTAGCTAGCTAGCTCTAGACAGAGTCTCGACTCTCGACTACCGGTACCTGCAGGTACTACCGGTAGTAGGTAGACTAGAGTAAGAGAGAACAAAACGCTATTGTTTTTTGTTGGATGTCTAAACCTGCAGATTCGAACAACCGTCGAGAGAACCATTAGAAGAGAGAGAGAGAGCCAACCAAAGATTAAGGCGCTTCATTCTTATAACACTCGGCAGGGCTAAGAACGACGGCTTGTGTCGTACGACAAGTCTACTCTACGACTACTTTTTACGCATTAGCATCTACCCTTAATAGTTATCGAACTACCATATTACGCAAACGCAAGGTTTGTCCCATTGCCTCGCTACTCGAGTACTCGTACCTATAGCTCTTTCTTTAGGGCGCGTTGGATACGACGACTCGCACGGGATTGGCATACGTTCCGTCACCGACGGCTGCACCAGGCGTAGACGCCTCAAGAAAAGCAAGCAGCGGCCCAAAGAGGCTCTCTTGAACGACGCTTACTGGTCCGAGCTGGTGGACAAAGAAACGGTAATCAGCGGGAATGGGTAAACCTTGCTCTTGCATCGCAATGCGCGCGTCGGCAAAAGTAGCCGTCGTTCGCGACTGGAGGACCAAAAAGCCAATGTTGTTTTCCTGGTCTTGAGTTGTGTGAATGACGCGGCAAACCATTTGATTCGTTTCCGTCGGTTCAATGGGATTTACCGCGGCGGCGCTAGTACTAATTCTGGCTTCAGCAAAAACTTCTGTCAGGTTCGCCTTGGACGACTCGGATTCACGCCCAGGCTCGTCTTCCGGTATTGATTTGAGGTTTGCAGTGATTAGTGCAGCTCCTTCATTCGATGCAGCTCGCTTTGGAGGGCCATCTTCCGGTAACGCCACGGGTGCAACAGCGGCAGAAGCAGCGGCGGCGCTCCCATTCGATACAGCTCGCCTCTTCTTTGACCCTCGTTCTTTGCCATTGTCGTCTCTGTCCAGTGGACCTTGTTCTCGCGATCGCTTCTTTTGGTTTTGCTTCGTGTCCTTTTTATCATCGGAAATCTGTTTGACTGGAGAGGGTAGAAACTCGACGCCTTCATTAGGGGTGCCCGCGTGATTCCAGGCGAGCCTTTCGCAGACAGGTTTGCTATCCTCAAGGGTCGCGACATGCAAGGCATGCTTAAAGAAATCAAATCGCACCTTGCCATTATTCTTAGCCGCACGGCCCAAATAAAGATCTTCCGACATTCCTTCCTCCCACGACATGACCTTGTTATCCATTAGGACGGCAAAGGGTGTTTCGGGGCACTCAAAAAAGTAAACCAAATGCTTCTTGCCCAGGTTTTTTCGTGCTTCCTGCCGAGCAGCCCCCGTGGTCAATCGAGGATCGTAAATGCAGCTGGGCCACCATCCGTATCCAACGCCCCCCTGCGCCCAGCAAATTTCGCCAAAACGCGAGGTAAAGGCTAATGGTAGAGCCAAGACGAGCTGCTCGAGGTCGTCACCCTTTGGCTTTTGTGGTTTGGGTTTGCAAACATCTGGAAAGAGGGATTGAGAATCAAGAGTACCGTACGGTATAACGGTGGGG
>Ga0307981_1002560_pt1 | contig 14537 bp, 12 predicted proteins | sample OrgLakmetagen987_FD_201849 | JGI IMG/M metagenome (GOLD analysis project Ga0307981, IMG submission 201849) | Saline water microbial communities from Organic Lake, Antarctica - #987 | ecosystem: Environmental > Aquatic > Non-marine Saline and Alkaline > Saline | place: Antarctica: Organic Lake... | reverse complement strand
TGTCGCCGCCGGCGCTGAAATACCCCACCCCGCCGCCATAGACGCCGCGCTTTTCGGGCTCCAGCTCGTCGATGATCTGCATGGCGCGGACCTTGGGCGCGCCCGAGACGGTGCCCGCCGGCAGGCCGGCAAGCAGCGCCGAGAGCGCGTCCTGATCCTCGGCCAGTTCGCCCACCACGTTCGAGACGATATGCATCACGTGGCTGTAGCGTTCGATGATGAATTTCTCGGTCGGGTGCACGCTGCCGATTTTCGAGACACGCCCCGCATCGTTGCGCCCCAGATCGAGCAGCATCAGGTGTTCGGCGCGTTCCTTGGCGTCGCCCAGCAGATCGGACTCGAGCGCGCGATCTTCCTCGGGGGTCGCACCGCGCGGCCGTGTGCCGGCGATCGGGCGCACGGTGACCTCGCGCCCGAAGACCCGCACCAGGATCTCCGGCGAGGCACCGATCACCTGGAAGTCGCCAAAATTGAAGAAGAACATGAAGGGCGACGGGTTGGTGCGGCGCAAGGATCGGTAGAGCGCAAGAGGCGGCTGGCGGAATGGCTGTGTCCAGCGTTGCGAGGGGACCACCTGGAAGATGTCGCCGGCGCGGATGTATTCCTTGGCCGTCTCGACGGCGCCCTTGTAGCCCTCGCGCGTGAAGTTCGACACCGGGGCGGCGTCCTCGTGCGCCTCACCCAAGGAGCGGCTGGATTGCGGCAGCGCGCGTTCGAGATCGCGCACCGCATCCATCACCCGTTCCGCGGCCTGCGCGTACGCGGCGCGCGCCGATTGCCCACTGCCGGCCCATGCGGGCGCGACGACCGTCACCTCGCCCTTCACCCCGTCGAGCACCGCCACGACCGAAGGGCGCAGCAGCACCGCGTCGGGCAGGCCGAGCGTGTCGGGCGGCGTGTCGGGCAGATGCTCCACCAGCCGGATCATGTCATAGCCGAGATAGCCGAAAAGCCCGGCGCTGGCGGCCGGCAGATCCTCGGGCAGGGCGATGCGGCTCTCGGCGATCAGCGCGCGCAGATTGGTCAGCGGATCGCCGGTCTGATCCTCGAAAGAATCCGTGTCGAACCGCGCGGCGCGGTTGAGGCGGCTGGTGGTCCCGTCGCACTGCCAGATCAGGTCGGGCTTCATCCCGATCATCGAATAGCGCCCGCGTACCTCGCCGCCGGTGACTGATTCCAGAAGGAAGCTGTCGCGCGCACCGCCTGTCAGCTTGAGCATCAGCGAGACGGGGGTGTCGAGATCGGCGGCGAGGCGCGCATGCACCACTTGGTTTTCGCCGGCCTCGAAGGCGCGGGCGAAGGCGTCGAAGGAGGGGGTCAGTTCCACCTGTGATCCTCAGTTGAAATTGGCATGCACGGCATTGATCGCGGATTGGTCGATCGTTACCCCGGCGCGGTCGCGGATGTCGTTCGCGAGGATCTCGAACATGTCCTGACCGAGGCTGGCGGCGACCTGGTCGCGCAGGCTTTTGCGGAGGCGGGCAAGGTCGGGATTGTCCTCGGCGGGGGGCCGGACCCCGTCGAGGCGCAGCACGGTGACGCGGCCGTCGCCCTCGATCACGTCGACCGCGCCTTCCTCCATCTCGAAGACACTGCTGATGAAGCCCGCGGGCACATCGTCGCGGTAGCCGCGGCGGGTCAGGTCGATCACCTCGGTCGCCTCCATGCCGAGCGCGGTGAAGCTGTCGCCGCCCCGCAGCCGGTCGAGCTGGGGGTCGAGTTGATCGCGCAATGCCGTGACCGTGGCCTCGGTGCGCCAGCCCGCGCGGACCTCGTCACGGACCGTGTCGAGGGGTTGAAGCTGGGGCTCGCGGATGCCGTCGAGCCGCAGCGCGAAGATGCCACGTTCCTGCATGCGCACGACTTCGGGGTAGTCGTCTTTCTCGACCGCCGCGGCGGTCTCTCGGAAGTCGGCATAGCCCGCGATCCCTTGGGTCATGCCGGAATGCCAGTCGATCTCGCCCAGTTCGAGATCGGTTTCGCGCGCGACGTCCTCCAGCGTGGCGCCGCCGGCCAGCAGGTCGGCGACCTCGTCGCCCATCGCATCGATCCGGCGGCGCGCGCGGTCGAGCGCAAGGGCGTCGCGCAACTGCGGCGCGGCCTCCTCGAACGGCACGACCTGTGCGTCGAGCACCGCGTTGACACGAAAGAGCGCGGGGCCGAGGCCGGTGTCGACGGGGCCCACGACCTCGCCCGTCTCGGCCCTGAATACCGGCTCGGCGGCCGCGCCGAGGTCGTCGGCGGAAACATCGCCCAAGTCGACATCGGCAAGGTCCAGCCCGCGATCCTCGACCAGCGTCTCGAACGCGGTGCCCTCGTCGAGGCGGGTCTTCGCGGCCTCTGCAGCGGCCTGGTTCGGAAAGACGAGGCGCTCGGCAAGGCGGCGTTCGGGCTGGTTGAACTCTTCCGAGCGGTCCTCGTAGGCCGCGCGCAGCGTCTCTTCGTCCAGCTCGATAGCGTCGAGCAGCATCTCGGGCGTGACCCACGCGTAGGTGATGGACTTGGTCTCGGGCGTGGTGAACTCTGCGCTGTTTTCCTCGTGGTAGCGGCGCAGATCCGCTTCCGAAGGCTCTGGCAGGCCGGTTTGCAGATCGCTGCGGTCGAGCGTGGCATAGGTGACGCTGCGCCGTTCACCCAGATATGTCACGATCGTGTCGACATAGGCCGGTTGCGCCCGGATGCCCGACAGGACCGCGGCCTGCAGCAGGCTGGAGGCGGTTTCGGCGCGGATATTCTCCTCAAACTCGGCCTCGTTCAGCCCCGCCTGTTCCAGCGCAAATCCGTAAGCCTCGCGGTCGAATTCGCCGTCGAGGCCGCGAAAGCCTTCGATCGACAGGATCTCGTCGCGCAGGGTGCCGTCGCCCACGGAAATGCCGAGGCGGTCGGTTTCATGCTCCAGCGCGGCGCGCGACACGAGCCGCGACAGCACCCGCTGGTCCAGCCCCGCGTTGCGGGCTTCGGCAAAGCTGACACTCTGGCCGCGTTCCTCTGATAGCGCCCGGATTTCGTTGCGCAGGGCGCGGGAATAGGCGTTGACGTCGATCTGCGCGGTGCCGACCGACCCGACGCTGCTGATCGTGCCCGACAGGTTGGTCGCGCCGAAACCGGCAAGCCCGATGATCAGTAGGCCCATCAGAACCCACATCGCGCCTTTTGAAAAACCTTTTCCCACGTTGCCGGCCTCCTGTGCGTCGTGTCGGGTGTCTTTCTGTCGCGCCCGTGTACGCGCTCCGCCAAGGCGGGGCAAGTGTGCCGCGCGGGGCCCGGATCAGGCCCTCAGGTGCCGCGATAGGGCTCGACATATTGCAGGGCCATGTCCCACGGGAAGAAGATCCACGTGTCTTGGCTGACCTCTGTGATGAACGTGTCGACCCGGTCGCGGCCCATCGGTTTCGCATAGACGGTGGCGATGTGCGCGCGCGGCAGGTGATCGCGCACCACGTCAAGCGTTTGCCCGGTATCCACGAGGTCATCGACGATCAGCACGCCGGCACCGTCCCCCATCACGCCGGCATCGGGCGACTTGATGACCACTGGCGCGCTTTGGGTCTGGTGGTCGTAGGACTTGACGCTGATCGTGTCGACCATGCGGATGTCGAGTTCGCGCGCTACAATCATCGCCGGGGCCATGCCGCCGCGGGTGATCGCCACGACCGCGCGCCAGCCGTCCTCGGGTGTCTCGCCCTGCAGACGCCATGCCAGGGCTCGCGCGTCGCGGTGCAACTGATCCCAGCTGACGTGAAAGCCCTTCTCGTGCGGCAGGCGGTCGGGGGTCATCGCCCGGCCCTCAGGTCGCGTCGATGTCGGGGGCGTCGACGGCCTTCATCCCGACGATGTGATAGCCCGCATCGACATGCAGGTTCTCTCCGGTGACGCCGCTGCCCAGATCCGACAGCAGGTATAGCGCGGAGCGCCCGACATCGTCGATGGTCACGTTGCGCCGCAGCGGCGAGTTCAGCTCGTTCCATTTCAGGATGTAGCGGAAATCGCCGATACCGCTGGCCGCCAGCGTACGGATCGGGCCGGCGCTGATCGCGTTGACGCGGATCTGGTCCTTGCCCAGATCCTCGGCCATGTATTTCACCGACGCCTCCAGCGCGGCCTTGGCGATGCCCATCACGTTGTAATGCGGCATGACCTGTTCGGCCCCGTAATAGGTCAGCGTCAAGGCCGAGCCGCCGGCGTTCATCATCTTCTCGGCGCGCTGCATCACGGCGGTGAAAGAATAGACGGAGATATCCATCGTGCGCAGGAAATTCTCGCGGCTGGTATCGACGTAACGCCCGCGCAGTTCGTTCTTGTCGGAATAGCCGATCGCGTGGACCACGAAATCGAGACTGTCCCAATGCTGGCCGAGATCGGTGAAAAGCTGGTCGATCGAGGCCATGTCGGCGACGTCGCAGGGCAGAACGATGTCGGACCCAAGCTCGGCCGCGAGCGGAGCCACGCGTTTCTTGAGCGCATCGCCCTGGTAGCTGAAGGCCAGTTCCGCCCCGGCATCGGCACAGGCGCGCGCAATGCCCCAGGCGATGGACTTGTCATTGGCAAGACCCATGACCAGCCCGCGTTTCCCACTCATCAGATTGTTCGACATTCCCGACCCCCGCCACAGCGATTTCGTCGACGTTTAGGCGATTGCACGAGGTGCATCAAGGGCCGGTCGGACGGTGGCGCTGCCCGGAGAAGCCGTTTGTCAATTCGCGCGGGCGGCCCTACCATCCTTGCACGGCGCAAGGGGCCGATGTGTGAAAGGTGCCGCGATGGAACGTGACGGAATATTTGCAGGCGACGACCCGTTCGAGATCGCGCGCGGATGGCTGGCCAAGGCCGAGGCGACGGAGATCAACGATCCCAACGCGATGGCCCTGGCCACTGTCGACGAGACCGGGCTGCCCAATGTGCGGATCGTTTTGCTCAAGGAGATCGCCGAGGATGGGTTCATCTTCTACACCAACTACGAGTCGGCCAAGGGGTGCGAGCTGGCCGGAACCCCGAAGGCGGCGCTGGTGCTGCACTGGAAGTCGCTGCGACGGCAGATCCGGGTGCGCGGCCATGTGACGCGCGAGGACGGGGCGCGGGCGGACGCCTATTACGCGTCGCGCGACATCAAGAGCCGGCTTGGCGCCTGGGCGTCGCGGCAGTCCCGACCTCTCGAATCACGCGCCGCGCTGATGGCGGAGGTGGCGAAGGTCACCGCGCAGAAGGGGCCCAACCCGTCGCGCCCGGAATTCTGGGGCGGATTCCGCATCGAACCGGTGGAGATAGAGTTCTGGGCCGATGGTGCGTTTCGTCTTCATGATCGGTTCGTGTGGTATCGGCAGAATGTTGCGCAAAATTGGACAGTTAAGCGTCTAAACCCCTGAAAACGCGTGTTGTGCGCTCTCTTGATCTCTGCAATTATCTTTCTTTTGAGTGGGCGCAGCCGCCGCATAGTTTTTCGCGGCTGACCTGCGTTCCGGAACTCGGGTGAGGTGTCTTGGCGGCGAACGAGGATACGACGCGCAGATTGAAAGGGCGCGTGAAGTGGTTCGACCCTGTGAAGGGCTTCGGCTTTGTCGTGGCCGATGAAGGTGGTGCGGACATCTTGCTTCACGCAAATGTCCTGCGCAATTTTGGCCAGAGCTCGATCGCGGATCGCGCGACTGTGGAGATCGACGTGACGGATACCGAACGCGGCCGGCAGGCGGTCGAGGTGCATGATATAGAGCCCCCGGACGACGTTGAGCTTGGCGGCATGGCCGACCTTCAGGATATTGATCCCGAGGTGATGCGGAACGCGGTGTTGCAGCCCGCGCGCGTCAAGTGGTTCGATAAGGCCAAGGGGTTCGGTTTTGCCAACACCTTCGGCGATGAAGCGGACGTGTTCGTGCATATCGAGGTGCTGCGCCGGTCTGGCCTTGCGGATGTGCAGCCGGGCGAGGCGCTGGCGATCCGCGTGATCGACGGCAAGCGGGGACGCATGGCAACGGAGGTGTGCGGATGGGAAGCAGCGGTCAAACTGGCAGACTAGCGCTGACCGCGGTCTTCGTCGCGCTGGCCGGCATGGCCGGGGCCGAGACGTGCCGCGACGACGTGGTCAAGCTGCGCGGCGAGGGCGATCAGGCGCGGTTCCGGGTGGAACTGGCCGATGAGGAGGCCGAGCGCGCGCAAGGCCTGATGAACCGCGACGAGCTGGCCCGCGGGGCGGGCATGCTGTTCGTCTACCCGGAACCGCAGCAGGTGGCGTTCTGGATGAAGAACACTCTCATCCCGCTCGACATGATCTTCATGGATGCGGGCGGCACGGTACAAAAGGTGCATCACGAGGCCGTCCCGCATGACGAGACGCCGATTTACGGCGGCTCCGGCATCCAGAGTGTGTTGGAGATCAACGGCGGGCTGGCGCGCCGGATCGGCATTTCCGAAGGGTGGGAGTTGCGCCACCCGGCGATCGACCAGGACCGCGCGGCATGGCCCTGCGGCGCGGCCGAGTAACACGCGCAGCCGACCGATTTCCGCTTTCCAACCGCGCGTATCGCTTGTATCCCCATTTCATGGTTCGGGGCGTGGCGCAGTCTGGTAGCGCACCTGTTTTGGGTACAGGGGGTCGTAGGTTCGAATCCTGCCGCCCCGACCATTCACCAGAATTTTGTGACAATAGCTGGCGCAGCGCGCGGCGGTGAGGCCGGCCCCCTTGGGGCGGATGATGGCGGATTGTCTCCTCGTGGCGAGCCGCGTGGTGACTCGTGGCGCCTTGAGCGTTCTCAGTTTCGCGCGATGGTCAAGCGGCTTTTGTTTCTGAAAATCTAAAATTTCCGTTGACCGGATGGGTCATCATACGGCAGGTTGTGTCTATGGCCGCTGCGGGCCACTAGATATAGCGATAAGCCATATCAAAACCCCGCGCACCGACTTCGACATTGCCAGACCCTTCGGGCCTGATCCTGAACTTCCGCGCGAGCGGATGCGCGCTGGACTGTTCCTGATTGCGAAACAATGGCCACACATAGCGGGCCCTGCGGGGCCGGAATTCCAGACCGTCACGAGGCACAGAACATGAAGATCGAACGCAAATTCACCACCGCCGGGCAGGATGCGTATGCCGCGCTGGATTTTGTCACCACCGCTTCCGAGATCCGCAATCCCGACGGCACCACGGTGTTCCGCCTCGATGAGATCGAGGTGCCGAGCGGTTGGAGCCAGGTGGCCAGCGATGTGATCGCGCAGAAATATTTCCGCAAGGCGGGTGTGCCCAACAAGCTGGAAAAGCGGCCCGAAGACGGTGTGCCGGAATTCCTGTTGCGCTCGGGGCCTGCGGCTGACAATGACGGGTTCGGCGGCGAGACGAAGGCGCGGCAGGTTTTCGATCGGCTGGCCGGCGCATGGGCCTATTGGGGCTGGAAGGGCGGTTACTTCAGCACCGAAGCCGATGCGCGGGCCTATTTCGACGAGATGCGCGTCATGCTGGCGCGCCAGATGGCCGCGCCCAACAGCCCGCAATGGTTCAACACCGGCCTGCACTGGGCCTACGGCATCGATGGCCCGAGCCAGGGGCATTTCTACGTCGATCCCGAAACCCACGAGCTGACGCAATCCACCAGTGCCTACGAGCATCCGCAGCCGCATGCCTGTTTCATCCAGTCGGTCAAGGACGACCTTGTCGGCGATGGCGGCATCATGGATCTGTGGGTGCGCGAGGCGCGGCTGTTCAAGTACGGCTCGGGCACCGGCACCAATTTTTCGTCGTTGCGCGCCGAGGGCGAAAAGCTGTCGGGCGGTGGCAAGTCGTCGGGCCTGATGGGCTTTCTCAAGATCGGCGACCGTGCGGCGGGCGCGATCAAGTCGGGCGGCACCACGCGCCGTGCCGCCAAGATGGTGATCTGCGACGCCGACCACCCCGATATCGAGGAATTCATGAACTGGAAGGTCAAGGAAGAGCAGAAAGTCGCCAGCATCGTCGCAGGCAGTAAAATGCACGAGCTGAAGCTCAACGAGATCTTCGCGGCGATCCGCGGCTGGGACGGCACGACCGAGGATGCCGTCGATCCCAAGGTCAATCCGCAACTCAAGGCGGCCATCCGCGGCGCCAAGCAGGTGCAGATTCCCGAGACCTACGTGAAGCGCGTGCTGGATTACGCCAAGCAGGGCTACACCAGCATCGAGTTTCCGACCTACGACACCGACTGGGATTCCGAAGCCTATGCGAGCGTGTCGGGCCAGAACTCCAACAACTCGATCCGGGTCACCGATGCCTTTCTGAAGGCGGTCAAGGACGACGACGACTGGGCGCTGATCAACCGCACCGACGGGGCGGTCGCCAAGACCATCAAGGCGCGTGACCTGTGGGAGGATGTGGGCCATGCCGCGTGGGCCTGCGCCGATCCGGGCATCCAGTATCACGACACCGTCAACGCGTGGCATACTTGCCCCGAAGATGGCGAGATCCGCGGATCGAACCCCTGCTCGGAATACATGTTTCTTGACGATACGGCCTGCAACCTTGCCTCGATCAACCTGCTGAAGTTCTACGATGGCGAAGACTTCGACGCCGATGCCTACATGCATGCCACGCGGCTCTGGACCGTGACGCTGGAAATCTCGGTGATGATGGCGCAGTTCCCCTCGAAAGAGATCGCGCAGCGCAGCTTCGAGTTTCGGACGCTGGGGCTGGGCTATGCCAATATCGGCGGCCTGCTGATGAACATGGGTCATGGCTATGACAGCGACGAGGGCCGCGCATTGTGCGGCGCGCTGACCGCGATCATGACCGGTGTCAGCTATGCCACCAGCGCCGAGATGGCCGGTGAACTGGGTGCCTTTGCAGGCTACGAAAAGAACGCCGACCACATGCTGCGGGTGATCCGCAACCACCGCCGCGCCGCGCATGGTGCGACCAAGGGCTACGAGGGTCTGGCGGTGCCGCCGGTGCCGCTCGACCATGCCAATTGCCCCGATGCGCGGCTGACCGATCTCGCCAAGGGCTGCTGGGACGAGGCGCTCAAGCTGGGCGAGACGCATGGCTACCGCAACGCGCAGGCGACGGTGATCGCGCCGACCGGCACGATCGGGCTGGTCATGGATTGCGACACCACGGGCATCGAGCCCGACTTCGCGCTGGTGAAGTTCAAGAAGCTCGCCGGCGGCGGCTACTTCAAGATCATCAACCAGTCGGTGCCGGCCGCGTTGGAAAAGCTGGGCTACGGCCCTGCACAGATCGAGGAGATCGTGGGCCATGCCGTGGGTCACGGCACCATTGGCAACGCGCCGGCGATCAACCCCACCTCGCTGGTCGGGCACGGGTTCGGCGAGACCGAGCTGGCCAAGGTCGAGGCCGCGCTCGGCAGCGCTTTTGATATCCGCTTTGTCTTCAACCAGTGGACGCTGGGGCCGGAGTTTTGCACGCAGGTTCTGGGCATCCCGACCGAAAAGCTGAACGATCCGACCTTCGACCTGCTGGCCCATCTGGGGTATTCCAAGCGCGATATCGAGGCGGCGAACAACCATGTCTGCGGCACCATGACCCTTGAGGGCGCGCCGCATCTGGACCCTTCACATTACCACATCTTCGATTGCGCCAACCCCTGCGGCAAGACCGGCAAGCGCTATCTCGGCGTGCAAAGCCACATCACCATGATGGCGGCGGCGCAAAGCTTCATCTCGGGCGCGATCTCGAAGACGATCAACATGCCCAACGATGCCACCATCGAGGATTGCCAGAGGGCGTACGAGCTGTCGTGGTCGCTCGGGGTGAAGGCCAACGCGCTTTACCGTGATGGATCGAAACTGAGCCAGCCACTGGCATCGGCGCTGGTCGAGGATGACGACGAGGCCGCCGAGATACTCGAATCCGGCAGCCAGCAGGAAAAGGCCGCGGTGCTCGCCGAGAAGATCGTCGAGAAGGTCATCATCAAGGAGGTGCAGAAAACGCAGCGCGAGAAGCTGCCCCAACGGCGCAAGGGCTACACGCAAAAGGCCAATGTCGGCGGGCACAAGGTCTACCTGCGCACCGGTGAATACGAGGGCGGCCAGCTTGGTGAGATCTTCATCGACATGCACAAGGAAGGCGCGGGCTTCCGGGCGATGATGAACAACTTCGCCATCGCGGTCAGCGTCGGCCTGCAATACGGCGTGCCGCTGGAGGAATTCGTGGATGCCTTCACCTTCACCAAGTTCGAGCCCGCGGGCATGGTGCAGGGCAATGACAGCATCAAGAACGCCACATCGATCCTCGACTACATCTTCCGCGAACTCGCGGTCAGCTATCTGGATCGCACGGATCTGGCGCATGTGAAGCCCGAGGGCGCGAGTTTCGACGATCTCGGCCATGGCGAGCAGGAGGGCAGCGGCAATGTCCGGGAAGTGACGGGCGAGGCCGCCTCACGTTCGCTTGAGGTGCTCAAGCAGATCAGCTCGACGGGCTATCTGCGCAAGCGCCTGCCGCAGGAATTGGTGGTGCTGCAGGGCGGTCAGGGCATGCGTGACGAGAGCTTCTTGAGCGAGGCGCAAACCGCGCTTCGGACCCGCGCACCAGAGGCCGTGCAGGCCAGCTTGTCGACCGGCACGGGCGGGGCCACCGCGATGGATTCCCGGACCAAGGCCCGCATGCAGGGCTTCGAAGGGGAGGCCTGCGGCGAATGCGGCAACTACACGCTGGTGCGCAACGGCACCTGCATGAAGTGCAACACCTGCGGGTCCACGAGCGGGTGTAGCTGACAGATACAGCGTTCAGGGGCGGGTGCGCTCGTCCCGCGCGCGGATCGGCGGCAGGCAACGACCTGATCGAGCAGTGCGTCAATAATCCGATCCGCGAAACCTGAGGGGGCCCTGGCCCCCTCTTTTTATGGGCCCGTTCTTTTCGGACCAGCGGGTTGTCAGAAGCCGTAATTTCAAAATGCGTCTACAAGGCTCATCCCTTTCCTTCCGGTGAGCGCGATACGTTGTGTCCCTCGTACCGACGCACGTGGTCTGGCGTTTTCTGAGGCCGTGGAACACGCCTTTCGCCCATCACTTCATGTTGGAGAACACGCGATGCACCCAATGCAGGATCTCCTGCGCGCACCCGCCGGTGACGACCTTGGCCTCATGCGTGTTCGCGGGCGGGATAGGATAGCCGAGCCACCCGTCCATGACGATATGCACGCCGGTTCGTCGGCGCGGCCGATAAGGCCATGCAGCGTCATCGACGACCCGTCGGGGACGTGTTCGATGCGGATACGGCGCGGCTGCCCGTCGGCGGACCATTCCACTGCGCCCACCACGAACATCTTGCCCGCCGGGCTGTGCCCGCCCTTCGGCCGGTCGTTTGGGTCATGCCGCGATCGGAAGGGCATTTCCGTTTCGTCGATTTCCACAAGGGCTTTCAGCGGATTGCGGTCCGGGCCGCGCAGGGCGCGGCGCAGCCTCTGCAACAGACGGTCGCCGAGGAGCGCCATCGGTTCGAGCGACGATGGCGACGCCGTCTTGTAACTGCCCAAGCCGAGCTGCGCCTGACGTAGCAGCGCCGACATGCCGTTGGAATGGCTGGTCATGATGTGCGCCGCAAGAAACCACGTCCGGAGCGGCAGATCGCTGGCGTGCATCACCGTGCCGGCCGTGACCGAAGTCTGGGGCGCGCATCCCGCACATTCCCAGATCGAGCGCTTGCGCGTCAAAGGCCAGCCTTTGCAGGTGCCGCAAGAGGGGCAGACGAAACCCTTTGGCCAGCGCCGGTCCGCCAGATACTGCGCGCACGTGTCCTCGTCCCGAAAGCCCCGCGTCAAACGCTTGGCGGGACATCGATCGGTCGGCTTTCCATCGGGCTGTCGTGATCGGAACATAATAGGAACAAACGCGCCCTGCAATGCCAAAAATTCAACATCGTGTAAGACCGGAGCGAAGGGGATACGCCTTTGGAGGAAAAGTAGAGCAGCGGACAACTACCCTGACAGAGAGGGGCAGCGCGAGCGAGCCGGTGATGAACCCGGCCGTGGCCTCGACGATCAGATAGGCGGTGTTGAGGCCGACCGCCCATCGAAAGGCCGGGCCGAGATTGGCGGGCGCTTCATGGGCATGGTCGTGCGGCTTAGTCCCACTCCATCTGTTCGTAGGTCGCTTGCGCGTTGCGGCCTGCGAGGCTGTCGAACTGCTCGAGCCGGGACCAGTCGGACTGGTCGATGCCGGGCGCGTCCATGATATGGCCGCCCGCGTCGATCAGCGCGCCGATCCGCGTGCGCAGGGTCACGAGGTAGTCATGCGTGTCGCGGCGCGCGGTTTCCAGATCGGTGGCAGACCCGTGGCCCGGCACGATATGGGTGGGCGCGTGGGCGGCCATCGCATTGAACGCCGCGATCCAGCCTTTGACATCGGATTGCGGGCCGACGCCGAGGATCCGCTCGACATAGACGATATCGCCGGTGAACATCACGTCGCGCGCCGGCAGCCAGACGACGCTGTCGCCCGGCGTGTGCGCCGGCCCGCGATGCCTGATCTCGAAGGTCAGCTCGCCGACATTCAGCGTATGATCGCTGTCGAAACTCACGTCGGCCTGCGACGGCTCGGTCCCGTCGAGGCCCTCCCCGAGAAACCGCGTCAGCGCCATCATCTGCATCGAGGCGCGCGCCGTCTGGTCGGCCATCGCCGCTTGCGACGCGATGACCGTCGCGCCCCGTTCCTGCCAGTAGCCGTTGCCGAGCCAGCGATGATCCTGCCCGCCGGTATTGATGACATGGGTCACCGGCCGGTCTGTGATCCCGTCGATGGCCGCGTCGATCATCGCAGCCCCCTGATAAGAGCCGCCCGGATCGATCAGCACGACGCCCGCCTCCGTCACCACCACGCCGAAGGTGGCGTTGTTGGCGAGGTTTTCAGCGTCGCGCTGTTGCATGGGGCCGACCAGCGCCCAGACATCGTCGATCACCGGCTGGACGTCGAGCACTTCGGCTGTGGCAAGACCCGGTGCGGCGACAAGGGCGGCGATGAGGAGATGCCTCATGCCGACAACCAGCTTTCGAGCTTGCCCGCATCCGGCAGCCCGCCGGCATGCACCAGCTTGCCATCGACGGCGATGCCGGGTGTCGACATGACGCCGGCCATGGCGATGGACTTGGCATCGGTCACCTTTTCGATCTCGACCTCGAGACCGAGATTGTCGGCGGCTTCGTGGATCATCGTTTCGGCCGCTGCGCAGCGCTTGCAGCCGGGCCCAAAAACCTTGACGGTTTTCATGGATGTCTCCTTTCTAGAGGATGATGTTGAACAGAAAGCCGGTGGCGAGGATGCCCGCCGCGACCACGGCGATGAAGACGGCGATCAAGCGGTAGGTCAGCACCTGCTTGAGGATAATCATCTCGGGCAGCGACAGCGCGATGACGCTCATCATGAAGGCCAGCGTCGTTCCCAGGGCCGCGCCCTTGCCCAGAAGCGCCTCGACGATCGGGATGACGCCGGCGGCGTTGGTGTACATCGGCACGCCCACCACGACCGCAGCGGGCACCGACCACCACGCCTCGCCCCCCATGATGCGCAGCATCATCGCCTCGGGCACGTAGCCATGGATCAGCGCCCCGATGGAAATGCCGATCACCACCCAGATCCAGACCTTGCCGAGGATCTCGCGCACCTGGTCCAGCCCGATCTTCAGCCGGTCGGCAAAACTCAAACGCTCGTCGGGCAGATCGCCGACGGGGCCGGTGTTGAGTTCGCGCACCCAGTCCTGCAGATACCGCTCCAGCCCCATGCGGCCCATGATCCAGCCCGCGACGGTGGCGATGGTGAAGCCGAACACGAGGTAGATCGTGGCGATCTGCCAGCCCACGAGACCGTAAAGCAGCCCAAGCCCCACCGGCCCGACCATCGGCCCCGCGATCAGAAACGAGAACGTCACGCCAAGCGGGATGCCCGCCGAGACGAACCCGATGAAGAGCGGCACCGACGAGCATGAGCAGAACGGCGTGAACACGCCCAGAAGGGCCGCCAGCGGATAGCCCGCGATCTCGCGCTTGCCGGCGAGGATGGCGCGGGTCTTTTCCGGGCTGAACCAGCTGCGCAGCACGCCGGTGACGAACACGATCAGCGCCAAAAGCAGCAGCACCTTGGGCGGCATTGTCAGAGGAACTCGGGTTGAGGCTGGCGAACTTGCGCCCTACCCTGCCGTCATGGCACATCGCGGCCCCTTCTAGCACTTCAAAACCAGCCATGAGATCATCCGCTTGGCAGTGATGATGTATATCCGATATCTGTTGTCATTGCGTAATGTCGAGGATCTGCTGCACGAACGTGGCATTGATGTCAGCTACGAGTCCGTCCGGTTCTGGTGGAACAGGTTCGGGCCCATGTTCGCGTCGGAGATCCGCAAAGTCAGGATCCAACGGATGCGCGCCTACTCGAACTGGCAGTGGCATCTCGACGAGGTCTTCGTCAAAATCAACGGTAAGAACCATTACATGTGGCGCGCGGTCGACCACGAGAGTGAAGTGCTGGATGCCTTCGTGTCCAGGCGTCGAGACCGCAAGGTGGTATTGAAATACCTCAGAAAAGTGATGAAACGGTACCGCCAGCCTGGACATATTGTCACCGACAGG
>Ga0307981_1002557_pt1 | contig 14544 bp, 11 predicted proteins | sample OrgLakmetagen987_FD_201849 | JGI IMG/M metagenome (GOLD analysis project Ga0307981, IMG submission 201849) | Saline water microbial communities from Organic Lake, Antarctica - #987 | ecosystem: Environmental > Aquatic > Non-marine Saline and Alkaline > Saline | place: Antarctica: Organic Lake... | reverse complement strand
CAACGCCATACTCTGCCCTTCCTCGATTGCTGGTAGACTAGTCACTAGCCATAGCTGACTCTCGGACGTTTTCGCAACAAGCTGCAAGAGTAATAACAGCCGATACAGACCCCGCATAGACAGCACAAAGAATGGGCGATTTTCTCTACGAAGACGCCAAGGGCCCGAATCTGGACCATCCAGACTCTGCGATACGCCTCGCCTGTGTCGTGCACCGCTTCAAAGTCCCCCACATCGCTCGCAAAGTCTCCTTTAGCAAGAGTTTCTCCACAGCCGGTCGCGATCCCAAGACGCGCAAGCTCGTCTTGAATGCGGACGATGCGAGAACGCGACTGGCCGAGAGCTTGGGATCCGGCAAGATTTCGAGTGAACGCGTCGTGGCCGACGCAAAACGGTACCTTCCCATGATTGGGCAGATTCTTCTTTCGTGCAAAGTGCAACCGGAAATGGCCCGACTAGATGAGAAACTCGTGTTTGGTTGGAAGTCTGGTTTAGAGTTTGAACCAGAAAGCTTCAAATCTGAGGCCATCATGTACGATCTTGTAATGACAATCGTTTGCGAAGGTCTCGGACGAGCGGTGAGCGCCACAGAGAACAGTGTAGGGGGAGAGTTTGCAGAGGCGAGTCGAGACTACGCAGCAGCAGCTGGTATCTTTCAGTTTCTAGCGGACGATCATTTACCCAAGTGGATATCCAAGGGCAGTAAAGTGGACCAAAAACAACTTCCATCGGAATGTCACGCTGCCATGGCCAACGCTTTGAAAGAACTCTTCATGGCGAATGGACAGCAAATGGCGATTGCGACGGTACTTATGAAACCAGGCAAGCCCAATTATTCCATGGTGGCTAAGTTGTGCCTCGGAGTCGCCGAACAGTTGGAACACTTCATTACCATGCTTCGCAAGGACTCGTTTCATCAAATGAGCCGCATGGACAAGGACTTCTTTACACTTGTTACTCTCCAAATCAACATCCAAAAGTCACTTTCGCTCTACTTTCAAGGCCGTGGCGCATGGGACAAGGATAACCACGGTTTGGCCATTGCTCTCTTGTCGGAAGCGACCGTGGCACTCCGGACGCGGGAGAGTACCGCAGCGGACGGCGTCCCGGACGTTAGGCAAACCCCGGCACTCTTACCCCTCGACAAGGATCTCAAGGATTTGAGAAGCCACATGTCTGCCGTCTTGCACACGTGGGAAAAAGACAATTCACACGTTTACTTTCAAAAAGTGCCGCAACACGCTCCGGCGTCATCCAAACTGCAAGAGGGCCACCAAATGAAAAAAGTGACGGTTTATGTAGTAGAAGAAGTGGAGCCTTGCTTGTTGGTTATACCCGAAGGTGCTTTGGAGCGATCTGACAGTGACTTGGCGAGAGAATTGTCGGAACGGCTCAATGCAGGAGAAGATATGTAGTAATAACGACGCAAAAGAGTCTACAGTGTCTATAAACAGTAACGATCAGTGTGTATGTATTGACATGTTTCTACACCAGTCGTTCCGCCTTTAACGTGACCGGTGGGTCTTCAATATCGCGTTTGCTTTGAATAAGTCGCAGTTCTCGTGATTGCACCGATTCGCCGGCAGATGCGTTTGTTCTGGTAATTACAGAATGCATCGTATTAACGACCTTTGCCAAGGCACCGGGTAAATCGTCGGGATTCATGGCTGTATGTGCCAGTAATAAGGACGCGCACAGGTCGCCCGTGCCTGTGTAATGGCCCGGTAAGACGGGACAATCAACTTTCCAAACACAGCTCTTGTTGGCAGTTCGTTGCGAGGCAAGAATTGTCATGGTTCTCGGTGCTGCTTCTTTGAGTTCCATGCTCGTGATAACGACCAAGCTCGGGCCCATATCGTGCAATAAATCACACGCCATACGAGCATCCGCCAAAGAAAGAATTGTAACGCCCGTGAGTTGTTCCACTTCGAATTGGTTGGGTGTCAACACGTCTGCCAAGGGAATTACTTTGGAGCGATAGAGCGGAACTAGTTCTTGAGGCACATAAAACTTGCCCTTGTCGCCAAGCACGGGGTCACAGACGAATCGAACAGGTCCTTTGGAGCGCATGGTCTTTAATACATCAAGTACAGCTGTCAGAAATGATTCCGATCCAATGTATCCCGTCAACAAGTGTCCAGACTGCAGCAATTCGTTGCGAGAGAGCCCCGACAAGATGGCGCGCAGCTGATCTCCTTTGAGAACGTCGCCTTCGAAACCTGCGGCATAACCAGTGTGATTGGAAAAGTGTACAGAATTAACCACGTCAACGTCGAATCCAAGCAACTGTAATGGAAAGACGGCGGCTTTGTTGCCAACGTCTGCAAGGGAAAAATAACAGTTTGGTTTTATGGAGGATCGATGAGGACGAAGAGAAGTTAGCCAATACAAAGCGGAAGGAACGATAGGATGGCTAATGGTGAATGTAACTGCAAGACAGCTTACTTACATCCCGAGACAACATGCGACTGTATCGACAGCACGCGTTGCTGCGACATGGTCGTTTACAAATGCAAGTTAATAATGTTCGGAAGAAGGCCTTTCGTCATCGTCGACCTTTGACCTATCGAAAGAAATAACAAACTTATTCCTCGCGTCCGTCCATATGATGTTCTCCATATTATCGCGAAATTTAAGGCGCGAACATCGAAAAACGGACCGGTCGATCGGTCAACAACGTGACAAGAACTGCTTCGACGAGTCGACGACGATGGCACAAAAAAAGATCCAACTGCCCGCCACTAGAATATCTTTACTGCAGCATCCGCATCAGTCTCAATCATGGCCAACTTTGGTGAACTCGTCTTGATTGTTGGAGACTTTCACATTCCCGCCCGGGCATCCAAGATTCCGGCTCCGTTCAAGCGCATGCTGGTGCCCAACAAGATGCAGCACGTCATCTGTACCGGCAACCTCTCGCAAGAGCAGTACGAAGAAGTAATGCAGCTTGCTCCAAATGTACACATTACCGCTGGTGATTTCGATACCGTCCAGTCGGTCACGTTTCCCGAAACGCGCGTCCTGCAAGTGGGAAGCTTTCGGATTGGGGTGGTGCACGGGCACCAAATACTACCGTGGAACAGCGAGGAGGCTGTGGCGCGCATGCGACGAAAGCTTAATGTAGATGTCTTGGTATCGGGGCACACCCATCAGAATCAAGTGTCGGTCCAAGACGATACCTTTTATCACATTAATCCGGGCAGCATTACCGGTGCCTACTCGTCCTTGACGGATACAGTGACTCCGTCCTTTGTGCTGCTGGCAGTGCAGGATACCAAGCTGGTGTGTTATGTGTACGAACTCGTCAAGGGAGAAGTGGAAGTCTCCAAGACGGAGTTTACCAAGAAAGTCCCAGAGACCGCGTCACCAGCGCTTCTCGAGTCGCTGCTGAAATAAAAAAGTAATAGTAGAGATTGGGATATCGTGAATTTAGTACGGGAAGTATCCTTTATTTGGAAGTATGAAGCAGAGCTTCTATAAATAGTAGTCTAGTAAAGTTTAGCAGTAGCGAAACAGTACATTAGTCCCACTTGGGAACGGCCGAACCCGACGACGACGCTACCGGTACATTCCACGACGAGTCTCCGTTGTTGCTGCGATCCAAACCCGCGCTACTAGCTGATCTTCCTCCTCCTCCATCGACCAGTCCACAGGAAAAGCAAACAAAAAAGAGTGACATGCAAAAAACAGCCAGAAACATGACGGCTTGCCCCGCCTGCCAGTGCACGACGGCTTCTGGCACCCACACGTATTGAATTCGAAAGGTTCCGGTCTGCACCACCGCTGCGTTGACCGTGGGGGTCTCGTAGACGACGTTGCTGATCTGGCAGGAATGAATTGACCCACCGCCCGACTTTGAGTAAACAAAGGTGACAACCAGTTGCTTCAAGATATTGTTGTTGTACTTGTGGCTCATGAACGTCCACGGCAAGCCTCGCAAGCCGTCCTCAAACTGCAGAGAGAATTGGCTCGCGTCTACGGGTAGGACCATGTCGGCTGTCGACGATACACCAAAGGTGGGCATTTGACTCCGCAAGGCGTTCTTTTGTTCCGAGTCGTAACGAATATCTGTATCGACCGCGTCGCCCATGCGGTAAGCGGTACAGGGCTGAATACTGCAGGCGATCAACAGTACAAGTAGCAATAACGGCGCCACCGTTCGTCGCCACCGAGGAACATGCGGTCTGGTATTCATTGATTCCTGGTTTGGAGATCTTCTTCGTGTGCATGGGAAGCTTTGGTGCTGGCTTGTGTTATAGGAACTGTCGTCATGACAGTTAATCGTCGTCGCCATGGTGAAAGAGCGTTATGGCTGTTGTTATGATACAGTAGTTTGAATAAGGAATAAGTCTTGAACGGACGGGCGGATGGAATACATGACGTCATCATCGTGACTGATTAATTCAACTCGGGTCTTCGCACTCGTCTTCAAGTTTTTTAGTTGACCCGGACTAGTTGATACTCATTTTCACTGCCTCATCACTGCTCTTTGCACCATGGCCGAACGTCCCACACCGCACTCGATTACTGTATGTGCCCTCATTGCGCTTCATTGCGAAGAGCATTCAATTCTCTACAACGGGAACGAAGCACAACGACGCCAAGTGGACGCGTTCCTGCAAGATTGTTTGCTGCACCACCACAGTGATAGCAAGAGTAGCAGCAACGGCGGTGGAGGAGGAGCATGGTCTAGACAGCACGCTACCACGGTCGCTTCGTTTCTACGAGAATTGGAGACTGCGGTGGGTAACGACGTGGCGACACACTTTACCGATTGGTTGACCGTGGCGGCCCAGTCGATTGATTCCTTGCAGGATCTCGTCATGACCTTGCAAGTGTCGGTCGAAGATGGATCCGTGGACGCGGTCTCGGCGAATGGCGTGTATCTACGACAAGTAGCAGCCGGGTACGATCAACTCACGTTTGAATCCGTGGCGTTACTGTGGAAAGACCTCAAGCACGAAATGGATCATGCCTCTGCCGCTACAAAAGAAGCTACTACTACTACTACATTCCAGGCAGAGTGGCCCTTGTCTCCGGCCCAAATGGAACAAGCGCTGGCCCAGGAGTGCTTGGACATGGGGATTCGTCGCGACGATCGAATGTCGTTTGCCGAGCGAGAAGTGGAAATCCAACGCGTCTTGCAACAAAACCCCGAGCTACCCTACGCACACTTTTTGCGCTTTTTGAATTGCTTGCAAGCCGGCGAACGCGTCGGAGCTAAGGATGCGTTGCACTGTTACTTTGACTATCAACTCATTCAACGCAGCAACAGTACTGGAGAAGGAGGAGGAGGAGGCAAGGAACACGAAATCTTGCAGTTTGCCGCCATTCTCTTGGCGGCCATGCACAGTCAGTTTGGCGACGCCGCCACGTCCTTGTTGGCCACGGAAGAAGCCGTTCGTGTCGCGCAGCAAAGCAAGGATGCGGCATGTGTGGCGTTCAGTCTGGGATGGTTGTACAGCAATGCTACTACCAACGCAAGCAATAATAATTCCGAAGCGGGAGAATTGATTCGTCGGTGCGTCCAGCGTGCCATGGAAAACAATCTGCGTCCACTGGCGGCGGGCGCCAATCTTTCCTTGGCCCGCCAAGAAGCCGGAAGCGCATCGGCTTGGACGCACTTGCAAAATGCATCCACCGACCCACCTACAGCCGATGCAACGAATCGATTGGATCGACCCACACACATGACACATTTCTCGTCGGGAGACGAAGCCATGCAAGTGCTGGCGCGGCAGCGTTTGGTGGCGGCGGGCATTTGGGATTCCTTTGGCTTGGTGGCCTTGTCGGCACTGTCGGCACAGATTGCCTTGCATTGCCACGCTGATCAAATCTTGTCACGGGATGTTGTCACGGCCGTGCAAAATATTGCGCGAGTCGCCATGTTTGGATCCACGTCGGCCATAAGCTTGCCGGCACACAATGGCGACGTGTTGGCATGCCACCTGGAATCGCTCGAGCTTGTCGAAAGACCGCGTGGGTGCATCTATGCCGAAGCGTTGGCAAATCTCGTTGGGTTACGAGAGTACTTGGGCCTGCCTGTCGAGGGAGTCTTTTGTCTCGAGATTGCGTTAGTGGTCCACGAATGGGCTGTTCGTCGGGGTGAAATGGCGCATGCGGATGCGCTCGGGGTGGTTCTGGAGAGCTCTCTTCACCCGCGCATACCCAATCTCACGGAAGTAAGGATCGACGTTTACTCGCAAAAGTGCCTTCGTCTGTCTCGACAAGGCCGTTGGGACGAAGCCAAGGCGCTGGTTAGAGATCTGATTGCAAAGAGCAAAGAGCACGGTCTTCACTTACACCGAGCTAGGCTCTTGATGCAGTTGGCCATGATTAATTTAGAGTCCTGCCCGGATGAGTTCACGTCAGCTCTTTCTCCTCTTTTGGAGTGTTTGACACTTACGGACGAGTGTAATGCCGATGGTCTCCATGCTGCCGCGCTTTCGGTGCTTGCACAAGTTCACTATCGAATGCGAAAACATAAGCGAGCCATTGCCGTGCTACAAGCTTCACTTCCAACCATTCTTCAACAAGAGCACGTGTGGATACAGGCAGAGGCTTACTTGACGCTAGCCAAATGCTACTTGCAGCGGGCCAAGGAGGAATCTGCAAACAAAAACAAGGTCCCTACGAAGCTTCTTCGGTTGGCGATCAGAGAGTTGGCTACGAGTGAAGACATATTCGGACAATGCCAAGATTGTGAACGGTTGAAGGAAGTATATTATCTGCAGGCTCGTGTGTACAACGCCCTCCCAAATGGTCGTGCACAACGTGATGAAGCCTCACAGCGCTTCGTTCGTACGACAAGTCACCTTACGTCGTGCAACAAACCCGTCGTAGACGACTTTGTAAACACATTGACCAATACAAGTAGTCTCGCGAGACTCCTTAATAGACCCGTGCCAGGCATTGCGTATTAGCATTTACCTAATAAAACTCTTACCCAACATGCATTATCTACTCGACGCGTACGACGGCTCCTCTCTCTAGTACTCCCTTACGAAAGAAATCTAGCGGTGGCGGACCCGCTTCAATGGCATGCGGCGACTCGGGATAGTTGTCGACCTTATAGAGATCCCAGGATTCAATTCCTGCATTAGAAAAGATATTCCAAATAGTTTCTTGCTGACTCTCGTCCAGAGGCAAAGCACCATCTGGTGTACACAAGAGTCCTCCCAGGTACCGTTGCCCAACAGCCGACGCAGCTCCGGCATAATGAAACACCACCCAAGAAAGATCATCCGCGACACCGGCAATCGTCCAGAATTCGTTGCTAGTAATGCCATTGTCCAAAACCGACAAGCGAAATGTCCCTGGCACTGGACCCGGTCGAACCTTGTAGTGTCGTTTGCACCATACGGTTCGACCATCCAAGGTTTCCACACGAAAGACGGGATCGTACCACATGTCTCGGCCACGCGCAGCGGGATAAAATAGTTGATTCTGGGAAGGGAACTGATCGTACGCGACATTGGCTCCGTAGGCCACCTGCCATGACACGTCCAGTCCGCGACTGCTAGAAGGAGCAGCGTCGTCTTTCAGGTGACCTACAAGAATGCTACGGCCTGCCTCTTCGGTCAATGGCATGCCGCGCCACGTGGCCACTGGGATCACCTTTGGTAGCTGAGGGATCTCCGCATCGCAGTTGAAAACATTGTTTTTTTGCAAGATGCAAAAGGAGAAATCAGTCAAGAGTTTAGACTCGTACGAAACAATGGTTCGATAACTCGCCACTTGGTCACGCGTGTCCACTTGAGTCAGGCGCCCGATGGCTTCACGACACTTTGGGTCGTTGACGCAGTCTTTAATGCAGTCTCCACAGGAGGTAACCATGCTGACCACTTCCTTGACGTTGCGGACGGGTCCCTTTTCCCACGTGGCATCAATGGAATGCTTGACCCAATCCACTGAATAACCCGAAAACTGATTGAGAAAGATACAAAGAGCGTAACAAACATCGTCGCTGGTGCATCTACTGAATAGATCTGTCATTTGCTGGTACATACGTTGTCCTGAGGCATCTTGCGTCCAGGGCAAAATCGATGACTGCAAGGATGGCTCCACAGTGTCGTATGGTCCCACAGTGGCGGGTAATTCCGCTGCACAGTCTACAGCAAACTGGCATTGACGATTCTTTTCCGTCGCCTCTCGGGCTCTACGTGCGGTAAAGAGACTGTTGGCATATTTGATATCTCTCTCACTCTGCAGTCCCAGAGCCAAGACAATATCGGTCTGACACAAATCTTGAAAGATCGCGTTGTCGTCCTCTGTTGGTACTAAAATAATTGTCGTTTCGACCGAGTCGTCGGTCCACCAGGTAAGTTTTCGGGCAATGTGCTGAACGGCCTCCAGGAGCGAGGGATTTCCAGTTGGACTGGCGCTTCCAAACTTGGATTTTATCGTGTCTGCGTCGGTGCTGGGAATCAAGAAACGAATGCTTCCAATAGTCTTGCTGCTTTTCACCGTATCCTGCTCTTGTTGGGTTTCAGAGCCGGCAACCGAAGCAGCAAGGCGAACCTTTCTTTGTTCGCCTAACCGTAGTGGTAGGCCTATCGGAAGATGGCGAGGAGACAACGAGGAAACTCGATGGGATAAAACGCGCTGGTGACTCGTCAATGCGCCCCATTTTGTCGTTTGGTCGGTAACAAAGCCGTTAGTAGGTATCACAGCAATAGCTGCGATTGCCAACAACCGTAGTATCGCGACAATCCTCATGGTGAGATCTGTGTTCTGTGTCAGGAACGGATCTTTTTGTCAAATTGTGGGAATTAAGGAAAAGTGAAATGTTCGGTTCTTTTCTTTTTTTTCGTTTCGCGCCATGTTTGGTCGCGGTTTCGTGGTTTTTCGGAAGGGTACGGTATCTTTTGCAATGCCTTCTGTGTCGCCTCTTGAAGACTTCGAAGACATGATGGTGTTCTGTCTCATTGCCATTGCCATATTGGTTCTACCTCTCGGGTTGCCACAAACTTGAATATTAGCATCCACGCCTTGTGGTTCACCTCTCGGGTTGCCAATCACACGCTCTAATATTTGCGCATTACCGTAGTACTACTGTAGCCAGCAGCTTACCATGATTGCAGTAAAGTTGCTACTAGTTGGAATGCCGTGTCTGCCTCTGGGAAGAAGCGTCGGAGCCGTTGCAGTGCTTCTACCCAATACCACGACAAGATCGTTGCATGCACGTCCTTATCGGGCCCATAAACGACACAAGCAAAACTATATTGGTACCATTAGCATTCTTGGAGGACCCTCGATCGAAGCTGCTAGCAGGGCCAAGATTCTGCCCAATACGACGACGAGAACGTTTCACGCACGTTCTTCCCGGGCGCGTCAACAACGCAGCAAGCAAAAATATCTTGCTACCATTCGCATCGGACCCTCGATCGAAGCTGCCAGGGCCATGCCTCTCTCGTTTATGGACATGGAAAACGCGTCACTGGTAGCCCTGGGTGGCATGGGAAATCACCACGCCCGTACAGAAATGGTGAAACGTCATATCATGTCCGTCGACGATTGTTCGTATCCAGCAGCGTGTTGGAAGTTTCTCCAGATTGAAGAAAAGAATCACGCCGACATGTACTTGTTGGCGTTACCCTTTCAAGTGGGATTGGCTTCAGCTGTGGGGGCTGGATTTATCAGCGTGCCAATGGTGTTTCATTTACCGACTGTCGAGTTTTTCAATGAACACTTTGTGACGGCCGAGCATCCACCCATGAAGGAGCTGGAGACGGCTTTGGAAGTGGGGAGCTGGTCGTGGAACTGGATGGAACCTCCTTTGGGAGTCAGCACTTTTGTTTTGCTCTGTCTTCAGTACATGAGGTAAGCCGTTGACACGCTTTTGTTGTTCTTGTCGAAGCCTAATGACACAGATTTCGTCTCACCAATGCGTGCATCATACGGTATTGTCTGTTGTGTCGCAGAATGCACTTGAATCATCTCGGATTCCAACCTTATACTGATAGGTTAAAAAGGGTTCGGGGACGGCGCCTGGTGGCAGCGTTTCCGCAGTACGATCCAGGTCTCTTGAGTGCCTATAGCGAGTCTTCGACGATTTACAACCAAAACGAAGATACAAGGCCCGATCGAGCGGCCTATAAGGTTTAAGCATTGGCCATCAACATCAGATGGATCCTCAACAAAAGTCTACATATACGCTGGTATCATCGAGGTACCGGTACTGCGATTGGAGATGGGTGAGTGTGATGCATACTATAAACCTATGTACCTGGTACATGCAGTTCGTTACGTCGTACTGTAGGTCGTACCGGGAAGTAGGGTAGGTATATCTAGTCGAAATGGCATGACTGAAACCAATACATACGGGACTGACTCGGAACACGTATCGTACGTCGGTCCATCGATCGATGCGATATCGATCGAATGAATCGTGATCGACATCGACATCGACAATCGTCCGACCAGCATCATTTCAGATATCAGATCTTAACATAAGATCATCACAGTGACCCGACACAATAGTGCTGTAGAACACTCCATTCCATTAGTTTCAATGCTAGCTTTCGGGAAAGCATCAATCGCCTCTCAGCTTCGAAGCAATGTACGGGTGACGTCGTTACTCGGCAGCACCGGTGGCGTCCGTACCCTCATTGTGTCTGTGCCCTACTACCGACCCGGTCCAGGCCTCGAGAGCAGGGTGGCTTCAAAACCAATAGTCAAGCGTCTACACATACGAACCTTCTCGGCAGCTGCACCTATCAAAAAACCATCACTCGAAACGGCATTGGCCATGCCGACATCACCTCGTGAAATGGAGAATGAGTCTCTCGTCACTCTCGGTGCTATGGGCCACTACGCAGCGCGCGCGGAGATCTTGAGGCGGCACGTCATGACTATAGATTTGGTGGATTACGATGCCGCTGCAGCCAAGGTGGAAGAGATCGCGACCAAGAATCAACAGGGTATGTTCCTGCTATCCTTGCCGTACCAGATTGGTATCACGGCCGGTATTACCGCGGGCTTGGCGTCGCTCCCCTTAGTGTTTCATCTGCCGACAGCAGAGTGGTTCAATCTGTATTATGTCACGACAGATGTACCAGAACCAGCAGACCTCGAAACGGCCTTGGAGGTAGGAGCGTGGACTTGGAACTGGATGGAACCACCGCTTGGCGCGCTCTCATTTTTACTGCTATGTATGCAGTATAGTCGGTCTCAGCTCGAGAACCTGGGAATCAAGCCATATACCTACAAGATCAAGGAGATGCGTGGTCAGCGATTAATTCAGGCGTTTCCAAACTATGATCGCGATATTCTCATGGCATACAGCACCAGTACAAGCATTTACACCAAGTAGAAAAGTGGAGAAAGATAGAGACATGCAACAAGATGACGCTCTATTGCTTCGATACCTCTCCCATTTCTCTCTACAAGAATACCATAACGACTGAAACCACATTTCTATACTACTTGTAAACGTTGGTATTCTAAAAGACCATATTAAACTACTCGGTACTCAAAACCAAGCTTCCTGCTCCACTTTTTTCTTTTCAATCTGTGAGATTTCTTCCGGTGTAAACTCCAAAATGGTCCCAATCGCGCTTTCCATGTGCTCTCGCACGGCCAATTCAGAGGACAAATATTTTAGCATGAGATTTTTTAGATACGATAGCTTGGTATCGGCCGATTGCGTGTCGGCCAAGCTGAAAACATGCTGTGGCCCCGCCCCTGCCTTGTTGCTCGAGCCCCCGCCTTGTTGGTCGAATAATTCCTTGGCCTTTTTTCGGTAGAGTCGAAAGGATTCTTTCAAATCTCGATACTTCATTTCATACTTGTCGGCTTCGGCTTGATCAGACTTTTCGAGTTGCTCCTTGACAATCGATTGCAGTGCTTCCTTTTCCTTGAGACAGGCTTCGTAACGTTGTCGCCACTGTGCCGCCAAAAGAGCTTCAGAGCCTGACGATTTGAGAGCCGTATTTTCCTGTAGCAAGAGGTCGTAGGCTTCTTTCCATTGTGCTTCTTGAGCTGATAGTTCCGCCTTGAGACATTCCGCCCGTCCTCTCCGCTCCTGTTCCGAATCGCGTCGGTCCTGTCCTTCGATCCGCTTGGCGGCCGACTGCACTTGGGAACTTTGGAGGTCGCGAATCTGGGCATCCGCTTGCTTTCGTGCGAGTTCAGATCGAATACGAAAGCGACGAAACTCCTCCGTCACTTGGGATACCTGCTTGACAGCTTCTACCTGAATACGAGCAGACTGTTCGGGCGAGATGGAGTACGGCGGAAGCACTAGCGGTTCTCCAGTGTCACAACGAATGAAGTCTTGCAGCTCGGATTCAGTATCGAATCTCTTCCATTCTTTGAACCGTTTAGCATAATCGAGTGTGTCTTGCTGAGATATGACTTCCATCCCCATCAAGGCCCATATCTCATCATCCTCTGAGGCATCTTCTCGCGGTACTTTGACCCGTTGGCAGACTTGCACAATGTTGGCCTCTTCAGACGGTTCCCCCAGTCCCTCATCTAGAGATATCTGTTTCGAAGCTTCCTTCTCATCCGCAATTAGCTGCTCCTCGAGATCGGTCCTTTGATTCTTGACTCGTTCCAACTCTTCCTCTTGCTTTTGGATGCGTTCTTTGGCAAGTTTCAACAAGGTTTTGTACTTTCCATTTGCCTCGGTCAGTTTCTTGAGTTGTGCTGTTATTCTCGCTCCTTTTGTATCAGATGGACTAAAATCCACCGTAGGGACTGCCTGGGATGCTGGAATCACGCCAGTGTTGGGTGCATCCGCCATGGTCAAGTCGCCGTTGCTCGTTTTTTGGGGGTTTTCGGTCTTCGATGTCGGTTTTTGTCGGCAGCATCCGGAATCCAAATAGCCCAGTCATATCAATAATCTTGAACCGCCTCAGTGGACCACCGGGGCTGAGCCAAGTTATGCGAGGTCCACTCAAGGGTAACCATACCGGTACGACTACAGCCAATGATACCGATTTATCCAATCTGCTCTGATGATAGCATTCTAACTATTAAGTAGTAGTACTCGAGGCAGCTACCTTACGGTTCGTCTCATAGACTACTCGAACTGTAGTAGAGAGCCTCTCCCTCTTGTAGCTCGCTAAAGATGTCACAAGTTTGCCATGATAAAGCGTTCGAGCATGAGTAAAAGTTGAAGTTAATAGTAGTAGCAGCAGCACGAGATAGTTTACAAAGGCTAACAAATCGTCGCAAGATTGTGATCTGTATGTTTGGCGGTGGTGAATCGTTGCGGTGATTGTGTTGAAAATGGATAGGTTGGGCTTGGTCAAAGTTCGAGGGAAAAGACGCCTTCGTCGTGATCCTCTGCCTCGTGGTGAAATATACTTGACCTCGTGACAGCGTTCGATTCGTGCTGTGAATCGAATCCAGATATAGACCACTCATTGCCATCGCTAGCGCTTGCCTCGGAGACACGTCCGAGAGTAGCGTGTAACATTTGCCAATTTTGACTGTCGTCGTCGTCGGCGGCAATCTCAGGCTGGTTTCTGGAAAATTTGGCTTTTACAATGCCGGCAATGTGCTTATCCGGGGAACATGCCATGTCCATGTCTTCATCTGGACCAGTCTGGCGCTCTCGGATACCATTCACCAGTCGATAGAACATGTTGGTGTCCCTGTGCTCGGCCATTTCTTGGTCCTGGGATAGCTGTAGTTCGGATTGGGTGCGAGTGACGTGGGAGCTCGGTAGAGGAATGCTCGAAGACCGACTGATTCCAACAGAGGAACCGACGGGCATTCCATCCGAGGCTAAGGGAAACGATAGACTTGGATCATCTGAAGGAGGAGACCGTGTTGGCATGTTGGACTCTTTTTGTGCCTCCAAAGAATCAACTCTTTCCCCAGTGGTATGGTGCAGGATTAAAGATAGATCAAAGAAAAACAGCGCAATGTGATTTGCGTTTGTGGTTGCAAACAGAGTGGAATTGCGAACGGAGAGCAAACGGTCCAAGTTTAGTAGATGTCAAGGTTGTCAAGCACATTAACAAATGCTAAGAAGGCCAATCACAAGGTCATCATCTCATTCTCCAATAGAAAGTTGGCGAACAAGCTGAGCGGTATTGGATTTCGTGGAAATCGTTTATTTGACCTCGCATGCGTGACACGTGACACCGAGGCGTGGAAATGGTGTCAACGACGAAGATCCCACGCACGCGCCCCCTTACCCTCGGTCTCAGCAACTTGGTCTCAGCACCCGTGTGGTTCTGGTTCGCCACCACCTGTGCCTTCTGCTGATCTGACTGCATTTTGATCAATATCCTACTCGTCTAGAGGTCATATAGGGAAACTGCCGCAATTAGGTCGAAATATACTTATGTCAGAGGCAAGCCAGTGCACCGGGTGCAGTCTCTGATTCGGGGCTGCACGTGCACCGCGATCATTCTTTTAAGTGTGATGTCGTCAAGCTGCCCTGCGCTTGATACTTAGACCATGATTTTCGAAGATTGGTTTACCGTTTCTTTATGACTTTTCCTTTTGATGGCCGCAACATCATCATTTGCTTTTATGAACACATAGTTTTTGCAGCTTTTGCAACAAAACGACGATGACGAGCGC
>Ga0307981_1002556_pt1 | contig 14545 bp, 15 predicted proteins | sample OrgLakmetagen987_FD_201849 | JGI IMG/M metagenome (GOLD analysis project Ga0307981, IMG submission 201849) | Saline water microbial communities from Organic Lake, Antarctica - #987 | ecosystem: Environmental > Aquatic > Non-marine Saline and Alkaline > Saline | place: Antarctica: Organic Lake... | reverse complement strand
AATTCGGGCGCCGATCACCTATGGGCATCCAAAAGCAAAGGGCCTTCAAACATCGCCCCACGCGCCAAAACAGGGGCTTCATGAATAATTGCGGCTAAGCGCCTAAAAGCAAGAAACGGCGCAGGGTGGTTCCTGCGCCGTTTCCGATAACGGGACGTCCTGGACTGGCTTATCAAGCGTCAGATGAAGTCAGGTTAAGTCCGCACAAGCTTTTCGTAGCTTTCCGAGATATCTCGGGTCAGCGCACCCACTTCAAAGTGGAAGTCAGCGATCTGGCCTACAGGCGTGACCTCGGCAGCAGTTCCGGTTAACCAGCACTGCTCGAAACCCTCAAGCTCTTCCGGCATGATGCGGCGTTCGTGGACGGTCAGGCCTTTTTCCTTAAGCATCCCGATCACAGTTTGACGTGTTAAACCGTTTAGAAAGCAATCGGCCAAAGGCGTGTGGACTTCGCCGTCTTTGACGAAAAAGATGTTCGCACCAGTCGCTTCGGCCACATAACCGCGGTAATCCATAAACAACGCGTCAGAGCAGCCTTTCGCTTCGGCGGCATGTTTGGATGTGGTGCAGATCATGTAAAGACCGGCCGCCTTGGCATGCACCGGGATCGTTTCGGGCGAGGGGCGCTTCCATTTGGAGATGTCGAGCTTGGCCCCCTTCATCTTGGCATCGCCGTAGTAATTGCCCCATTCCCAACCTGCAATCGCAAGATGTACAGGATTGCGTGCAGCCGATACGCCCATGTCCGGCCCGGCACCGCGCCACGCAATCGCGCGGACATAGGCGTCTGTCCAGCCATTGGCCTGAAGCATTTCATATTTTGCGGCCTCAATCTCATCCACGGTGTAGGGGATTTCGAAATCCAGATAGTCCGCCGATTTACGCAGACGTTCTGAATGCTCGCGGCCCTTGAATATCTTGCCGTTGTAGCAGCGCTCGCCTTCGAACACGGAGGACGCATAGTGCATCGCATGGGTAAGAATATGGACATTGGCATCGCGCCAATCGACCATTTTACCGTCCATCCAAATCTTGCCGTCGCGGTCATCATATGCGCCGTCCATGGTGTATCCCTCCTTGTTGCATCAACATATTTTACGAATGTTGCGCAAGTTATGACCGATCTGGACATTTTATTACGCAAAACCTGCGATTCGATATCCTTTGGCCCTTGGAAAGTCAACAACCCTGACGTAAACTCCTGTCGCACGTAAGGGGGAGTGAACTATGGCAGACGGACGCGGCGTATCTTCGCAGACGGGTGAAAATCTGCTGTTTTTGACCGACGAACAGTTACGCCAAGCGATCGAGGCGATGTTCTTTGCCTATCGTGGGTTCACCGCTGATCCAGACCGTATCCTGGTTGATATGGCCTATGGCCGCGCGCACCACCGTGCCATCCATTTCATAAACCGCGCGCCGGGGACGACGGTGAATAACTTGCTGGGATTTCTGGGTGTTACAAAACAGTCCCTTAATCGTGTGTTGCGTACTTTGATTGCCGATGGTCTGGTGCAAAGCCAAGTGGGCAAATCAGACAAGCGGGAACGGCATTTGCATTTAACTGAGGCGGGACGCACGCTGGAACAAACTTTATCCGACGCGCAGCGGATGCGGATGCGTGCAGCATTTCGCGATGCAGGCCCCGAGGCTGTCGCTGGATTTCGCACGGTGCTGGAAACGATGATGGATCCCGAGATGCGCCATAGCTATGCGCGCCTGAAGGAGAATGGCGCATGAGCGACATGGATGCGCATCTGCTGATCGTAGATGATGATGAGCGTATCCGGTCCCTGTTGCAGAAGTTTTTGATGCGGCACGGGTTTTTGGTCACGGCAGCCCGAGACGCGGCCCATGCGCGACGTATTCTTGCTGGGCTGGACTTTGATCTGATTGTTTTGGACGTGATGATGCCGGGTGAAGACGGGTTAAGCCTCACACGGAGTTTGCGAGAAAACATGCAAACACCGATCCTGTTGCTGACGGCAAAAGGCGAGACTGGAAACCGGATCGAGGGGCTTGAGGCGGGAGCTGATGACTACCTTGCCAAGCCGTTTGAACCGAAAGAACTGTTGCTGCGCATCAACGCCATTCTGCGCCGAATGCCCAACACGATGATTGCTGACATTGCACCCAAAGTTCTGTCGATGGGCCCGATCCGCTATGACATCGAGCGGGGTGAATTGTGGCAAGGTGACGATCTTGTGCGTCTGACAGCGACCGAAATACAACTCATGCGCATTTTTGCCGCCCAGCCGGGCGCAGCACTTAGCCGCTCCAAGCTGGTGGAAGAGTTGGGACGCGATCGGGGTCAGGCGCAGGAACGCGCAGTCGATGTTCAGATCACGCGTTTGCGGCGTAAAATCGAGGACAACCCCAAGCAGCCCCGTTATCTACAAACGGTGCGCGGGTCTGGCTATATGCTGGCACCGGACTGAGTTTGGTCTGCCGTTGGATGGGGGTTTCACACCCCCATACCCCCGTGGGATATTTTTGAGCCAGAGAAGATGCGGAGTTTGGCTGGTAGGGCTGGGCTGGTAGGGCTATATTGTCTGGAATCTGGATGACGGGGTGAGCCGAGATGACGGAAGTTGCAGTAGATGAGATGAGCTTTGAGGCGGCGATGGCCGAGCTTGAGAAGGTATTGGGCCAGCTTGAGCGGGGCGATGTGGCGCTAGATGAAAGCATTGCGCTTTATGAGCGTGGGGCAGCTTTGAAAAAGCGCTGTGAAACGAAGTTGAAGGAAGCTGAAGAGAAGGTGGCCCAGATCACTTTGGATGGGGATGGAAATCCTACTGGGGTGACGGCCGTTGGCGGGATTTGATCTTTCGATGCAGGCGGAGTTAACGCGCAGGCCATTCGCCGAGGCGCTTGGCCATGCGTCGGATCTGGCGGCTGGACAGATTTTGCACGGGCTTGGTGGCGTTGATGGCAATGTCGCCGAGGCGATGCGGTATGCGGTGACTGGCGGCAAGGGTTTGCGCGCGTTTTTCGTGATCGAAAGCGCGCGCCTGCATGGGGTGATGGAAGCGCAGGCGGCACCGGCGGCGGGCGCGATCGAAGCGCTGCATGCTTATTCGCTGGTGCATGATGACATGCCGTGCATGGACGATGACGATCTGCGGCGTGGCCAGCCGACTGTTCACGTGAAGTGGGACGAGGTGACGGCAGTTCTGGCAGGTGATGCGTTGCAGGCTCTGGCATTTGAGTTGGTGGCACAGACAGGCTGTTTCGACGCGGGCAGGGTCGCTTTGGTGCGCAGTTTGGCGCAGGCATCCGGCGTTCGAGGCATGGTTGGTGGGCAGGCTTTGGATATCGCGGCTGAGAGTGCTTCGGTGCCTTTGACGTTAGAGCAGATCACCTTGCTGCAGGCAGGCAAGACCGGTGCCTTGATCGAATGGGCCGCGATGGCTGGGCCGATGATGGCAGGTGCGGATGCCGGGCCCTTGCAGCGGTATGCGCGGGATTTGGGGCTGGCGTTTCAGATTGCAGACGACATCTTGGATGTCGAAGGGGATGCCGAAACCGTGGGCAAGGCTGTCGGGAAAGACGCCAATGCAGGTAAGGCCACATTCGTGTCGTTGCTGGGGTTGGAGACTGCGAAACAGCGGGCGCAGTCCCTTGTTGAGACCGCCTGCGACGCTTTGGCCGTGTACGGTGATGATGCGGAAACCTTGCGAGATGCGGCACGGTTCGTTATTGCGCGCAAAAGCTGATCCAGCGGAGGCCAGATGACAGACCGACCCAAGACCCCTTTGCTGGACCGTGTGGACCGCCCTGCGGACCTCAAGACTTTTTCCGATGTGGAATTGATCAAGCTCTCGCAGGAATTGCGGGCCGAGACGATATCGGCCGTTTCAGAGACAGGTGGTCATCTGGGTGCGGGCCTTGGCGTTGTTGAATTGACGGTCGCTTTGCATGCGGTGTTTGACACGCCGCGCGACAAGCTGATCTGGGATGTGGGTCATCAGTGCTACCCCCACAAGATACTGACCGAGCGACGCGACCGGATCCGGACCTTGCGCATGAAGGACGGCCTTAGCGGTTTCACCAAACGCAGCGAATCGCCGTATGATCCGTTCGGGGCGGCGCATAGTTCGACCTCGATCTCGGCGGCTTTGGGCTTTGCCGTGGCGCGGGATCTTGGCGGCGTTGTGCCCGAAGGGCTTGGCGATGCGATTGCCGTGATTGGCGACGGGTCGATGTCTGCGGGCATGGCTTACGAGGCGATGAACAACGCGGGCCATTTGAAAAAACGGATGATCGTTATCCTCAACGATAACGAGATGTCGATTGCGCCGCCTGTGGGTGCGATGTCTGCCTATCTGACCCGCCTCTATGCAGAAGAGCCGTTTCAGGAGTTCAAGGCCGCGGCCAAGGGTGCCGTCAGCATGTTGCCTTTTCCCTTTCGCGAAGGGGCCAAGCGGGCCAAGGATATGCTGAAAGGCATGACCGTGGGCGGGACGTTGTTTGAACAACTTGGGTTTTCCTATCTAGGACCAATCGACGGGCATGACCTGAACCAGTTGCTGCCCGTCTTGCGCACGGTCAAGGCGCGCGCGACGGGGCCGATCCTGATCCATGTGATCACCAAAAAGGGCAAGGGCTATGGCCCTGCCGAGGCAGCGCGTGACAAGGGCCACGCGACCGCCAAGTTCAACGTGTTGACCGGAGAGCAGAAAAAAGCGCCGTCAAACGCGCCAAGCTACACGCGCGTGTTTGCGGATAGCCTGATCGCCGAGGCGGCGCGCGATGATAAGATTTGCGCGGTGACTGCCGCAATGCCTGACGGGACAGGGCTGAACCTTTTTGCAGAACGATATCCCAGTCGCTGTTTTGACGTGGGCATTGCCGAACAGCATGGCGTCACATTCTCGGCTGCTTTGGCTGCCAGCGGGATGAAGCCGTTTTGCACGATGTATTCAACATTTCTGCAGCGCGGCTATGATCAGGTCGTCCACGACGTTGCGATCCAGCGCTTGCCGGTGCGCTTCGCAATTGACCGCGCGGGTTTGGTGGGTGCGGATGGCGCCACACACGCAGGCGCATTTGATGTGGCATTCCTTGCCAATCTGCCCGGTTTCGTCGTGATGGCCGCCGCAGACGAGGCCGAGCTGGTGCATATGGTTGCCACTGCGGCTGCGCATAATGACGGGCCGATTGCCTTCCGCTTTCCCCGTGGTGACGGAACCGGGGTCGAAATGCCAGAGCGTGGCGTGCCGCTGGAGATCGGCAAGGGCCGGATCATCGCGCAAGGCAAACGCGTGGCGCTGTTGTCCTTTGGGACAAGGCTGGCCGAGGTGGAAAAAGCCGCCGAAGGCCTGCGTGGCAAGGGGATCACCCCCACCATTGCCGATGCACGCTTTGCCAAGCCATTGGACCGCGACATGATTCTGTCGCTGGCCGCTGATCACGAGGCGTTGATTACCATTGAAGAAGGTGCCGTTGGTGGTTTTGGCAGTCACGTCGCGCAGCTTTTGGCTGACGAAGGCGTGTTTGACGAGGGGCTTAAGTACCGGTCCATGGTGCTGCCAGACATCTTTATCGATCAGGCAAATCCGGCCGATATGTATGCTGTCGCCGGTATGAATGCCGAACAGATCGAGGCGAAAGTGCTGGATGTGCTTGGTGTCGCCAGTATCGGGGCGCAGCGGGCCTGACGCACAGGCCCGCGCTGTTTTATGCGGCGACTGCTTTATGCGCCGCGACGATACCTTGCGCCGCCGACGCTGCTTCGCGCCCTTTTTCCACGAAATGCGCCCGGTAAATCGCATTGTGGTGATCGGTTTCCTGATAGTGGTGCGGCGTAAGCGAGACCGACAGAACCGGCACGCCGGTATCAAGCCCCACGCGCATCAACCCGTCAACGACAGCAGTCGCCACGAAATCATGCCGGTAAACGCCGCCATCTACGACAAAAGCCGCACAGATGATTGCATCATATTTCCCTGATCTGGCGAGCGTCTGCGCCATTAACGGCATCTCGAACGCGCCGGGAACATCGACGACGTCGATCTGTTCTGCGGGGATCGTTTCGGTAAACCCTTCATAGGCACGATCAACGATATCGGCGTGCCAGCGGGCTTTGATAAAGGCGTAGCGGGTGTGTGTCATGGTGATCTCCTTTTTTTCGTCAGCGACACAAGTCACCCAAGGCGATCACGACTGCGTACGGCCCCTGCATAGGGTCCGCGCAAACGCATTCTCTTCCATCCGGACTATGACCGTCGGCTCTGGCATCTCACCAGATCTGCTGACACCTCGTAAAAGGCCGCTCGCGGGCTGGTGGCACAAGGCCACATACCGCCGGTGGGGAATTTCGCCCCGCCCTGAGAATTTTTGCACGTTGCCAAGCCGGGCAGGCGACTGCAAGGTCAAAAACCACAGTTCACGAAAGGCCGCAGGCGATGCACCCTAATCCGATTTACCACACCGCCGACGCCGCGCGGAACATTGCTTTTGCCCGCGAGCGTGGTTTTGGCGTGCTTGCGGCATGCGCGGCAGGTGCCCCGTTGCTAAGCCATGTGCCATTTTTATTGAACGATGCCGGAGATTTGGCCGAATTGCATTTGCTGCGGTCAAACCCGATTGTGCGGGCGTTGAGCGAACCGCTGGAGGTGAAGCTCGCCGTTGGTGGCGGTGATACGTACATCTCGCCCGATTGGTATGGGCTGGAGGATCAGGTGCCGACGTGGAATTACGTTGCGGTACACCTGACAGGGGTGTTGGAGTTGCGCCCGGCTGAAGGGCTACTTGACCTGCTGGACCGTCAGTCTGCCGCATATGAAGAGCGCTTGCTGCCAAAAACGCCATGGACCACGGCCAAGATGCAGCCCGAGACGTTGGCAAAGCTGTTGCGGATGATCGTCCCCTGCGCGATGAAGATCACCGGTGTCGATGGCACATGGAAGTTGAGCCAGAACAAAACCGATGCCGCGCGCCGGTCTGCCGCGCAGGGTGTGGCGGATCATGGTTTTGGTGCCGAGACTGACCTGATTGCTGAAATGATGCGTGGTGCGATAGGCGATTGATCAACAAGCGATTGCACAGACTGGAATTGGTCGTGATAGTCCCTTCAACTCTTGGAGGAGACACTAATGAAGCTTTATTATTCCCCGACCTCGCCCTACGTCCGCAAAGTGATGGTGCTGCTGCACGAGACAGGCCAGATCGACGATGTGACACTTGAGCCGATGATGACAACGCCGCTGGCACCGGATGCCGCCTTGCTGTCAAAGAACCCCCTGACCAAGGTTCCGGCGCTTGAACGCAATGAGGGTCCGACACTCTACGACAGCCGCGTGATTTGCGCCTATCTTGACGATCGTGCAGGCGGCAAGCTTTATCCGACCGGCCCGCGCCGCTGGGATACGCTGACGCTTGAGGCGACGGCGGATGGCATCCTCGATGCCGCCTTGTCGATGGTCTATGAAGGGCGCATGCGTCCTGCGGACAAGCAAATGCCAGAGTGGATCGAAGGGCAATGGGGCAAGATTGAACGCGCTATTTCCGCGTTGAACACCCGATGGGTCAGCCAGCTTTCAGGCCCCCTTGATATGGGGCAGATCGCCGTAGGGTGCGCCCTTGGCTATGTTGATTTCCGCCATGACGGGCGCAATTGGCGCAAAGGCAATGATGCGCTGGCGAACTGGGCCAAGGCTTTTGATTCGCGTGCGGCGATGCAGGCAACTGTTCCGCCACCTGTATAAAACATCAAATTGCTAGGGCTTTGGCCTTATTCCAGGCATCCCTGCGACGGTTTGCGCGTCAAACGCATCTGGACGTGCGCAGTCCATCGGGCTAGATAGCAAACCAATTGATGGTGCGTTTCCGCGCTGTCCCTTGGATTAATGGCCGTTTCGGCCCTCGATTTGGAGTTAACCCGTGTCCCAAGCAGAAGATCACGCAGGCACCCGGAGGGATTTCCTCTATTACGCCACAGCAGGTACAGGTGCGGTCGCCGTCGGTGCAGCAGTCTGGCCTTTGGTAAATCAGATGAACCCTTCAGCGGATGTTCTGGCGCTTTCGTCGATCCGTGTAGACGTGGCCGATCTGGAGCCGGGCACGCAGATGACGGTTAAATGGTTGGGCAAGCCCGTCTTTTTCCGCCGCCGTACAGAGGCTGAGATTGAAAAAGCACGTGCGGTTGATTTGGACGACTTGCCGAATCCGAATGCAGAAAACGCGAACTTGGCGGCAGGGTCGCTTGCGACCGACGAAAACCGCTCCCTTGGCGGAAGAGAAGAATGGTTGGTCATGATAGGCGTTTGTACCCACCTTGGCTGTGTGCCTTTGGGTGAAGCCGGTGATTTTGGTGGCTGGTTCTGCCCGTGTCACGGATCGCACTACGATACCGCCGGACGGATTCGCAAAGGGCCTGCGCCACGCAACTTAGACATACCTATCGCTGAATTCGTGGATGATACCACGATCAAACTGGGTTAAGGGAGAACTAGAATGGCTGGAATTCCTCACGACCATTATGAGCCGAAAACAGGCGGAGAAAAGTGGCTTCATGGCCGCTTGCCGATTGTAGGGCTTATGTATGATACGATTATGGCACCGACGCCAAAGAACCTGAACTGGATGTGGATCTGGGGTATCGTTCTGACGTTCTGCCTGGTGCTGCAAATCATCACTGGGATCGTTCTGGCGATGCACTATACGCCACATGTTGACGATGCTTTCGCGTCGGTCGAACACATCATGCGCAACGTGAACGGCGGCTACATGCTGCGTTACATGCACATGAACGGCGCTTCGCTGTTCTTTATCGCTGTTTACGCCCACATCTTCCGGGGGCTGTACTACGGTTCTTACAAGGCACCGCGTGAAGTTACGTGGATCATCGGCATGCTGATCTATCTGCTGATGATGGGTACTGCCTTCATGGGTTACGTTTTGCCATGGGGTCAGATGTCTTTCTGGGGTGCGACTGTTATCACTGGCCTGTTTGGCGCGATCCCGTTCATCGGGGATTCACTGCAAACGTTGCTTTTGGGCGGTCCTGCTGTTGATAACGCTACCTTGAACCGTTTCTTCAGTTTGCACTATTTGTTCCCGTTCATCATTGCGGGCCTTGTGATCGTACACATCTGGGCGTTCCACACGACTGGCAATAACAACCCAACCGGTGTTGAAGTGCGCCGGACGTCGAAGGATGAAGCAGACAAGGACACGCTGCCTTTCTGGCCCTACTTCGTGATGAAAGACTTGTTCGCGCTGGCTGTTATCCTAGTCGTCTTCTTTGCGATCGTTGGTTTCATGCCGAACTATCTGGGGCACCCTGATAACTATATCGAGGCGGACCCGCTGGTGACGCCTGCACATATTGTTCCTGAGTGGTACTTCTTGCCCTTCTACGCAATCTTGCGTGCCTTCACCTCAGAAGTATGGGTTGTGCAAATCGCGTCCTTCGTGACCGGTGGCATCATTGACGCCAAGTTCTTTGGTGTGCTGGCGATGTTCGGTGCGATTGCTGTGATGGCGCTTGTTCCCTGGTTGGACACATCCACAGTACGGTCGGGTCGCTATCGCCCGATGTTCAAGTGGTGGTTTGCGTTGCTGGTGGCCGACTTCTTTGCGCTGATGTGGCTTGGTGCCATGCCCGCCGAAGAGCCATATGCAACCCTGTCGCTGATCGCTTCTGCTTACTGGTTTGGGTACTTTCTTGTCATTATGCCGCTCCTTGGTGTGATAGAGAAACCAATGGCTCAGCCAGAAACGATCGAAGCGGACTTTTCAAAGAACTACGCTCCGAAAACAGGCGGCACCAAGACGCTGGTCAACCCAGCAGAGTAAGGACCATGACAATGATCAAGAAAACTTTAATATCGGCTGTTGTCGCCATGGGCCTTACAGGGTCCGCCGCTTATGCGGCGGGGGCTGAGGCTCACGTCGAAAACTATGACTTCTCTTTCGAAGGCCCCTTTGGTGCCTTCGATACCAACCAATTGCAGCGCGGCTTGCAGGTTTACACCGAGATTTGTTCTGCTTGCCACGGTTTGAAATTTGTTCCGATCCGCACGCTATCTGACGAAGGTGGGCCACAGTTGCCCGAAGACCAGATGCGCGCTTATGCTGAACAATTCGAAGTGTTCGATGCCGATCTGGATGATTTCCGGCCTGCAACGCCAGTGGACCATTTTCCGATGTCAGGACTTGAAACGGCACCTGACCTTAGCTTGATGGCGAAAAAGCGTGCTGGTTTTCACGGGCCGTATGGTCTTGGGATCAATCAGTTCTTCAAAGGCATGGGTGGCCCAGAGTATATCGCGTCGCTTATGACCGGCTACGAAGAAAACCCCGAATGTGCGCCGGAAGATTTTTCAGGTTATTACAACAAGGCATTCCCCAACGGCGGAATTCCCGATAGTTGTAAGGACGAAAACGGCAAAGCCACCGTTGAAGGCAGTTGGATTTCGATGGCGCCCCCGCTTTACGGTGACGATGTCGAATATGCGGATGGCCACGATGCCAGCCTGGCCAATGTTTCGATGGACGTTTCAGCCTTCTTGATGTGGACGGCCGAGCCAAAGTTGATGGCGCGTAAGCAGGCCGGCTTTGCGGGTGTTGTTTTCCTGACACTGCTGTCTGTACTTTTGTACCTGAGCAACAAGCGTCTGTGGGCACCGATCAAGAACAAGGAAGACTGATTTTCCTTTTCACGCCCTGTTGAGAAACGAAAAAACCCTTCTGGTCCTATGGGAACCAGAAGGGTTTTATGTTTGTGAAAAGTGGGGAGACTTCTTGGAGGTCACAAACAGGTCGGTTGAAAAAAGAGAGCAGAGAAAACGTTCAGACCAATTGGACGCTATGGCTAAGGCTGGTAACTACCATCGCCAAACTCTTACCCTCTTTGCCTCTAAAGCGGTCCGACACCATCCCGAGTAAAAAGACAGTTCTTATTGTCAGCCCGTTACTTTCAATGTGTTAACATATAGTTGAGCCGCAGGGTCGGGTATGTGATCTGTGTCACACAAACCTCAGATAGTTTTAGAAGCTGCGATTTTTTTAAGGTTTTCTTTCTTTAAAATCCGCAAGGTACCCCTGCCAAGATCAATGATGTCGTCGCGTTTCCATACAGCCAGAGTTTTGGACACCGATTCTCTGGTCGCCCCCACAAACTCCGCAAGCTCGGATTGCGACAGCTTGACGGTATCTTCGGCGGTCCCGTTTCCACCTGCTAAATACAGGATTTTTTGCGCAAGCCGTATGGGCAAAGGTAAAAACACCTGGTCTTGAAGCTGCTGGCCCATCCAGCGCATGCGCCGACCGGCAAGCTGGATCATGTCAACACCCAGTTCCGGGCGTATTCTCAGCGCGGACAGCACATCTGTATTCTTGATACCCCAGACGCTGGAAGGTTCTGTTGCCGTGACAGTCGCAGTTCGTGGGCCGGGATCAAACAAGGCGATCTCGCCAAAGATTGCCCCCTCGCGCATCACGTCCAGGCTTAGCTTGCGACCGTCCGACGACAGCAAACTGAATTCGAGCGCCCCGCTTGCAATCGCATAAAGCGTTTCACCCGGATCGTCCTGCTCGAACAAGACCTCGCCCTTGGCAAGAACGCTTTCGACCGCCAGTTCGATCATCAAGTCTTTCAGCGCATCAGAAGCGGGCGATAGAAACCCGTTCTCGATCAATTTCTCAACGGGTGTGGTCTTGAGGAGGGCCAAAGGACTATCTTTCGTTCGCTTCAAGGTCAGAAACCATTGATAGCCATCAAAGACCCAATTTGGAAAGAGCTTCTGCTGCCTTGATCAAACCAAATGCTGGGAAGTCTAATCAACCGTCAGATGCGATGTGCCGTGTCCTGTGATCGTAGCAAAGACAACGCTGCCCTCGATTTGGGGGCGCGTGAACCGGGTTTCGGTAAACTGCTCTGTGCGGCCCATCGTGTCGCTTTCCATCAGAATGTGGTGCTCACGACCCTTCTGCGCTCTGAGGTGCTTGGCAACCTGCGCCTCGCCCGCTGCGCGCAATTTTGCGGCACGTGCCTTGATCAGGGTACCGTTGACGGCGGGCATCCGTGCGGCAGGCGTGCCTTGGCGTGCTGAATAGGGAAAGACGTGCAGCCAGGTCAGATCGCATTCCTCAACCAGCCTGAGCGAGTTTTCGAACATCGTCTCTGTTTCCGTTGGGAAGCCCGCGATAATATCCGCCCCAAAGGTCATATCGGGCCGTAACTTCCGTGCCTCTTGTGCGAACTGGATCGCATCATCGCGCAGGTGCCGCCGTTTCATCCGCTTGAGGATCAAATCATCACCATGTTGCAGGCTGAGGTGCAGATGCGGCATCAGGCGCTGCTCTGTCGCAATCGCCTGCATCAGGTTCTCGTCGACCTCGATAGAATCAATCGAACTGATCCGGAGGCGCGGCAAGTCGGGGACCAACCGCAAGATACGCATTACCAGATCGCCCAGCTTTGGCGTGGATGGCAGATCCGCACCCCAACTGGTCAGATCAACACCGGTCAACACGACCTCGTTAAAGCCCTTATCGACCAACCGCTTGATCTGATCAACCACGACACCAGCCGGCACAGAGCGTGAGTTGCCCCGACCATAGGGGATGATGCAAAACGTGCAGCGATGATCACATCCGTTTTGCACCTGCACATAGGCGCGGCTGCGGGTGCCGAACCCGTCGATCAGATGACCTGCGGTTTCTTTGACTGACATGATGTCATCGACCTGCACAGCCTTGGACGCGCCAATGAAGTCGGCCGCAAGGCCCTGCCACGTCGCGCCGGCCATCTTTTCGGTGTTCCCGATGACGGCATCGACCTCGTCCATCTTTGCAAATGTATCCGGTTCTGTCTGCGCCGCGCACCCGGTCACAATCAAACGGGCGTTGGGGTTCGCCTTGCGCAGCTTGCGGATGTCCTGGCGGGCCTTGCGCACGGCCTCGGCCGTGACAGCGCAGGTATTGACGACAACGGCATTTTGCAGACCTGCTTGAGCGGCGAGGTCTTTCATCGCTTCCGTCTCGTAGGCATTCAGCCGGCAGCCGTGGTTAGAAAAGATCGGCGCGGTCATGTTAGGGTGTCCAAGAACGCAGGTGTCAGCGTGCCGCTGAACACATGTGCCGTCGGGCCTGTCATCCAGACGCCATCCTCGCGCCAATCGATATGCAGCGTACCCCCATCAAGGTCCATGCGCACTGTGCGCCCTGTAAGCCCCCTGCGCGCCGCAGCGACTGCCGTCGCACAGCTAGAGGAGCCGGACGCAAGCGTAACGCCCACGCCACGCTCCCAAACGCGCATTCTGATGTGGTCCGCGCCAATAACCTGCGCGACTTGCACGTTTGTCCTGTTGGGAAAAAACGGGTGATGTTCGATGCTGGGGCCGAACTTTGCCAGATCTACCGCCGCCACGTCATCGACAAAAAAGGTGCAGTGCGGGTTGCCCATGCCAGTTGCGGTCGGCGTGCCATCAATAGGAAGCTCTATCGTATCCATCGCATGGGAAAGTGGAATGTCTTGCCACGTCAGTTGCGGCTGCCCCATATTCACCGCAGTCAGCCCAGCACCCATATCGACTGCTACAAGATCACCGCGGTCTGTCGTCAGATGCAGTTGCGTCTTGCCCGACTCCTCCATCAACGACCGCGCAATGCAGCGCGTCGCGTTGCCGCAGGCGGCCGAAACCGACCCGTCCGAGTTATAGAACGTCAAATGCGCGTCGCCTGCACCGTTAGAAATGACTGCAAGCTGATCGAACCCGACCCCGAAGTGCCTGTGCCCCACCGCTTTGGCCAAGGCAGGCGTGACGGGAATCGCTTTTTCGCGCGCATCGAGCACGACAAAGTCGTTTCCCAGCCCATGCATCTTCATGAAGGGCAAACCGTTGATGATACCGCTGCTCATTTGGCGCATATAACGCGGTGTTTAAGACTTATCCAGCATGTGTCGAGAATTTAGTGCTTTAAGGGCTTGACCCTAGCGCCCCAGCTTTCTAGTAAGCCGCCTAGTGGGCCTGTAGCTCAGTTGGTAGAGCAACTGACTTTTAATCAGTAGGTCTCGGGTTCGGATCCCGACGGGCTCACCACTTTTATCAAAGACTTAGATAAAAATGTTCCATTGACTGATTTTACCCTGTCCGAACTGGTGTTCGGTTTTTGGTTTAGTTGATGGCGATCCACAGCGTTTAAGATCTGACGGTTGGCAGACCGATTCTGGAAAAGGCGATGTTGTATCCCAAATGAGGTGATTGATGGCGGAAGGTCCGGTAAATTTGTCGACCATGCCTCCGAACCACGTCTGGTGCAGCGACATTACGCACATCCCCGTGCGGCGCGGGTGGTGGCCATCATCGGCCGGGCCACGTGCAAACTGCTGGCCTAACGGCTCTCAGCGCCATTTTCTTTGCGCTACCAATTCATCAAATTCAGACTATATAGCCACCAAAGATAGTTGTTTTAACCGCAATTATTCATGAAGCCCCTGTTTTGGCGCGTGGGGCGATGTTTGAAGGCCCTTTGCTTTTGGATGCCCATAGGTGATCGGCGCCCGAATTGCGCATCGGGCGTTTTCAACGATCTG
>Ga0307981_1002552_pt1 | contig 14576 bp, 16 predicted proteins | sample OrgLakmetagen987_FD_201849 | JGI IMG/M metagenome (GOLD analysis project Ga0307981, IMG submission 201849) | Saline water microbial communities from Organic Lake, Antarctica - #987 | ecosystem: Environmental > Aquatic > Non-marine Saline and Alkaline > Saline | place: Antarctica: Organic Lake... | reverse complement strand
CAACTACTAATTTAAACAAATCGATTGAATTTATTCGCAAACTTAGCGTTGATCGCAGATTACTAATGGTCCTTCCCTCACTCAGCTTCCCTCGTCCCCTTGCCATTAGATTACCATCTACTTTATACTAATTTATAATCGTAGATGATGGCAGTATGGCAGTACCTCTAGAGTTATGTACTTTGTTGCTTGTGCCTTGTGGTGCTTGTCGCTTGCTAGCTTGCAACTTCCAACTTCCTTAAATTCATGTTGGATGTCATAACCACAAAAACTGAAACCAACATCTGCAGGAGCGTCAACTTCGTATTACTCATGGTAGTAGTACTACTATTGCTGGAGCTTATTGTTTGCCTGCGTCGTCTTTGGGATGCACCATTAGTCTGATCCGTTGTGCTTTCCCCGTTCGAATGACGCAATAAATCCAATCTAAAGAATTCGTCCAGAGCATCAAGGGAACTTCCTTCTGTAACAACGAAATCTGCTGCAATCTGAACCTGAGCATCAAGCTTGTGCGAAAGTAACGTGTAGATAGTTGACGGCTTCCCATTTCTCTTGGTAGAGGGAGTGAATAGGTTACCAATATTATTCCATTGTCTCTTGTTACCACCAGCAGTAGCCATGTGTTCATCATCGAATGCGGGTTGAATATGGCGATGCAATGATTCCACATCTGTGCAACATTCTAGATCATGCTTGGCGTATCTATCATCTCTCTGTATAATTTTCTTCATTGTAGCCAAACAAATAATTCTCGTCTTGATGGATGCATCGTTCCACCTGCTGACATCCCAAAACCCTGCATTCTCTTCATTATCGATGATCATTTGGGAAGAAACTTGGAGTGAATCCATCAATGTTTGCTTCGTCCTTTCTGCTTCTGGGACCTTCATGATGGCGTCAATGTCTTTCATTACCGCAGCAAGAGCAGCTGAAATAATGGGGGATTTGCATGTTTCAATGATGACTCCATCATGAAGATTATGTGAAGCAATTGAGGAATTCAGTGGTAATTCTCGCCCGTTGAGGTAGGCACGAGAGGAAACAGATGAGTTGGACGTCACGCTCTTGAGGAGTTCCTCGAGTCTTTCATGGCTTTCTAATGTCTTTGTTTTTATAATGCCTTTATGGTGATACCCGATTCGCACTCTGACTGTAACGAGGACCATCCGGTTAGATGCCAATTGCGTACGTAAGGTACAGCGGAGAGGACTGTGTAGTTAATTCCTATTGAAAGAAGGTAGTAGAAGATGAAATATGAAACTCTTGAAGTAGAAGACGACTCTGACTTCCTTCTTGAACCTTGCAATCTCCAATTTGAATTCTTATCCATTTTTCAATCTTGTCGCCGATGATTGAAAGAGGTTGTTTCAAACCTTTGAGATCATAACCTATTGGTAAATAGTGAGAAGTGATACAGAAAAGGTTCTGTTCCAATCGCGGGTTTCTTTGATCTAACGAAAGATACGAACTGTTTTTGCTCACAAACAAACAACATCAAACATCTGCTGTCAATATCGTATCAGCTGCGCGATGTGCGATATGCGATATGCGATATGCACTGAAGTATTCTTGATTACAGATCACAGTCTTAATATGCACATAAAAAGCAATACAATGAAGCTTCCACCGGAGCTAACAACATGCAATATCTGCAACAATCGCTTTAGTTGGAACACAGATTCTGAAAGTCAGCCCAACCTTATTGACCCTCGTTTGCCCGTCCAAAGCCAAGCATGTGAACACTACTTTTGCTATAGCTGTATTGTTAGCTGCCATCTTTCCGAGATAGAAAAGACCAACAGGCCACGGAAATGGATTTGTTGTATGATTTGTAAAAAGGAGAAAGCATTTCGATCTGACCAGCCCATCTTGTACAGAGCTATCATTACTTTGGGTGCACTTCGTATCGGCAATGATGGCAATGATGAACAAGATATGATTGCCCGCCTTGGAGCCAACTTAGAAGAAGCTAGCTTGATTCACAATCCTTCGGAGGGTAAATTTAAAGTGAAAGTAGATACTGCTTCCATGGATAGTGAATCTGTCCCAGTGCGTGAAGCTGTAGTCGAGACTGTTAGTGATGCTGTCGTGAACGTGGCTACACGTAGCCTCGTCTATGATATGCGGGACAGCCAGGGGGCATCAGTAGAAGAGGAAGGAATGATGGAGGCATCAATAGATGTTGTGAGAAGCCCAAATAGTATTGCGGATCCATCGTTTAATCTCTCATTGAAGAGAGAGGCAACGTCGATCGTTGGCAATAATTCTGGGGAAGCTTCAAAACGTGTTCGTCGTTTTTCCTCTCGGGCGTTCGACGTGTCTATTGCCGAGGAGCTGCAACATAACAATCAGGATAGTGATGAAGATATTTCAACCTTTGCGGAAGATGTTTCTAATCAGGTGAGTTATTGTATAGTCAATTCGAAAAGAAACTGTAGACAATTTCCTTCTAACAACAGTGTTCCAGGATCCTGTTCATGCCAACCACAGCTTCGGTGGTGACATTCAAATCGTCAGCGAACCCCTGATCGGCCCCAGCAGGGTCAAACAAGAAATTTTCAACAAATTAACAACTCGCAGAGTTAGTCGGAACTATGAAGACAGACAAAAGAGATTGGCAGCTAGAAGCATCGCCTTAAGAGATCCGAATGGAGCACCACGCAAAACGTTCCGCAGAGGGTGCCAAGCAGCTACCATTACTACTGTTCTAGGGGGCAGCCCGATGTATCCCGCACCAATCGTGATGAATGTTCCATCAACAAAGCGCGTTTTTAACGATGGCCAGAATCCATTCATCAAGCGGGGCGAGTATTATTTTGCTGGTAATCATGGTTGGAACCCATGGACGCCGTCCTTTCCTGGAGATATTGGGCTCATCCAAACCTGTAATCTAAAGAGAATCGAAACTGTCAATGATGGAAAGAGCGTCGATCGCAGCAAACAGAAGACATTTCATTGTTTCATGGAATGTTCCACAAAGAAACATGACGCTCACTACTTAGGACCAAATCCTAAAGGAACTCGACTTTATCTTGGACGTTATAAAAAGTCTTGATGACAGACATGAAATCAACGTAACAGAGCAATCTATGGAATACTCATCTCTTGAATGGGATTCCAAGTACTGTATGGCAGAGGGATGTGTGAGATACGAGAATAGGCCTGAATATAAAGTTAAATGGAAAGATTTGAACGGTGATAAGAAAGAAGCCCATAAAGATCTTTTGGAGGAAGCCCATATCAACACCGCCATGATAAAAGCTGAGAATGAAGAACAAGGGAAATGGTTATCTTTGAATTTGGAGAAGCAGAGAATTCGTGCCTGGATTGAAATGTTGCTAGACTTCAATTACAGGCTACATATTACCCCAATCGAATTTGTGGAATATGATGAAAAATTGTATGAAAAATTGTGTGAGGTTCGCGCTGATAATGGATGCGTGACCCTGGATGAGAAGAAGCTTGGGCCACTTTAGATATTAAGATGCAACGATTCTGTGATAACGTATTGTTTATTATCTTGAGTTATAGATAATTAGGGTTGTGACCCATCTCCTATTCATATTGGGCTATTTTTCAAATGGTCAACTTTGTCTTTGTGACCACACGGAAAGCTTTGAGTGGAGCTCTGATGCTCATTTTCATTTGGACGTTCATATTATTACATATGGCGAAAGGTCAATCCGATTTGTTGTCTACTTCTCCGACTAGTTTCTCTATGTTACATGCTAATAGATTTGAATTCATCTCTGTTGATGAGTCATGTACACGTTCTTAGATGGCAAGGCGAGAAAACGTTGAAACTCGAAGTAGGAATTACAAACTAATAACAAAAAGGTTCAAACTTTTGAGGGGAAAGTCATAGGTACTGTATCTGTTTCATGTCTGTAAACGAAATTATTGACTAGATCGGTCGACGATGAATTAACACTACGATACAACAATTTGCAGTGAAGAACAAGTCGTCTTGGGTCATTTCTTTGAATCGGCACTACATCTGCATTAAAACGTAGCCACGCGCATCCAATCTAAATTGTTCAGGGAAGGGTAAATACATGAAATCCATTCAGAAAGTAATGCCCGCATCCCCTCAAGTCATCATGAACACACAATTATCGAGTAGTAGCGAGAGCTAAGAAAAGCACACGACACACGATACACGATAAACCCATAGAATATGGCCTGAGTTTATGTTTTGACAAAACCTGACGCCTGACAACTACGACTAAATACCTGAACATTGAGCAGAAAAAAATTGCAGCGGATCTATTTCGAGGTCAGAGACTAATACTTATTACAACAGTAAGACAGACATAAAACTAATGACGTTCGTTATCTAATCATTGAACTTCTCTCCTCTCAATAATGGATCACATGCGTCGAATAAAAAAACACCAACGTAAGAAGACAGGAATCTCCAAACCGCTACTACTACTATACGCGGCTGGTCTAAGCATAGTATATGTATGGGGTTGCATTCTTGCCTCCTCCCATACATTCACCATCACAGACCAAATACCTACTACTTTCACGGATGATATAGCCCCCAAACCCTTTCCCACAGTAATGGAAATCCTGAAGAAGCACGAAGCCCTGGCATTAAAGAAAGCTGAGGAGCGCCTTCTTGCTGAGACCCTTATATTCGGTACAGCGAAGCTGGACACAGCGTCTTATACACCAAAGGGTGGTAATCGGTTCAGAGAATGGAAAGATGGAGATTCTCCCTACAGTAGCTTAATGAATCAAGAAATGAAACGTAAGAGCGATGATCTTGCTCGTAAACGACGAGAGTACATAAAGGCAGCAATGCAGCATGCTTGGAAAGGGTATAAAACCCATGCTTTTGGGGCAGATGAGGTTGGACCCATATCAGGCAAACCTAACTCGCATTGGGGAGGTATTGGCACTACGCTCGTGGATGCGTTGGATAGTCTATGGTTGATGGACATGAAGGACGAGTTTTATGAGGCGAGAGATTGGGTGAGAGATAAATTGGATCACAACAAGAATATGGATGCCTCACTATTTGAAACGACCATCCGCTCACTGGGAGGACTGCTGAGTGCATATGAGTGGAGTGGAGATAGGATATTTCTTGAAAAGGCACAGGATCTTGGAAATCGATTGGTCAAGGCCTTTGATGCACCTGGGATGAATGGCATTCCAAAAGGTTATATCAATCTTAGCACGGGAAAATCATCTACTCAATCATGGCTACGTGGAAGCCTGATTCTCTCAGATATTGCTACTTTGCCAGTTGAATTCAGACAACTTTCCAAACACACAGGGAATAAAACATACGCTATTAAGGCAGAACACATTTTTCTCAAACTGAAAGATATCGAACCGACAAATGGACTGTTCCCTTATTATCTCAGGGTGCGGAAAGGAAATTTGGAGTTTGCAAACAAAGCAATCTCATTTGGTGCCTTCGGCGACAGCTTTTACGAGTATCTGTTAAAGATTTGGTTGCAAGGAGGACGCACAGAGCCAATGTATCGATCCATGTATGATAAAGCTATTGATGGTATGCATGCCGAACAGTTAAGGGTATCAGTAACTGGACTGACATACATCTATTATCAAACGGAGACCTCTCAGATGGACCATCTGTCATGTTTCATGGGAGGACTATTGGTATTAGGAGCCTGGTCGGACCCTAATGGAATTTCTACAGAACGTGCGCAGCGAGATCTTAAAACTGGGAAAGCACTGGCCTACACTTGCTACCAAATGTATGCTTCAATGCCCACTGGATTATCTCCGGATATCGTTAGGTTCGATGATTCTGGAATTCGAGCAAAGCAAAAAAGTTATTTGCTTCGCCCAGAAACTGTAGAGACAATGTTTATACTAAGTTCAATTACGGGGGATCCTATATACAGAGAATGGGGATGGGAAATTTTTCAGTCCATTGAGAAATACTGTAAAACTGAAATTGCCTATGGAAGCTTAGACGACGTCATGGATACTGATAAAGCCCCAAAAGATAGCATGGAGAGTTTCTTTTTGGCCGAGACTATGAAATACTTGTTTCTGCTCATGGACCCAGATAGCGAGGTAAATTTAGAAAATTATGTTTTCAACACCGAAGCACACCCATTGAAAGTTTGGAAATAGTAGTGGCAATCGTGTAGTAATGGGTACCATAAATGTATAACATCAAAATTCTTTAATTCGTATCACACATCATTATAACAGTGACTTCATTTCTCAATCAAGAAAATATGATATCAGATGATGCCAATCTTGCAACGAAAAATGTAAAAAGAGAACGACAAGTTGAGCTCTGATGCGTTCACTGTATGGACACATTTTAGGTATCACAGAAAATCCACCATCTCATCTAGAACTCCAGCATAATTATGCCATCGCGTGTGCTATCGCTGCTTCCATGTTACGAATCAAGCTTACTGCCATCGCAAGGTCCCAATAAGTCGACATCCCTTGAGTCATCGCTATGTTCATTTAGCGATCCATTGAAGGATCCGAGCTTGTTGCCATCAGATAATGCTAGTGTAACGCCATCGGACGAGCCTTCATCAGTTCCATCAGACGATCCACCCTTATTGCCATCTAACGAGCTAAGCATACTACTGACAGGTAAAGCAAGTATGTTGCCGTCGAACAAGCCTTTGCTATTGCCATCAGATTGACGAAGTGTGCTATCAACAGACGAGCCCCATGCGGTAGTAACCAATGTTGCTCAACTTGGTAGGATGTCTAGTTTGATAGTTCTAGCTAAATTTTCTCTCATAAAAGTGGATCTTAATGTCTCTACAAATTCTTCTTCTTCTATGAAAAAACCCTAGCAGCATCTAGCTAGAGCACTTTCGCTATTTAGCTTTGTTTGTTATGCCTGCCAGTTCCTCAATCATAATATGTATTTCAACAAAATCCGTTGAATGGAGTTGTATTTCTTCTTCAACCTCTGTCGGCATATGGTTGGGGATTTACAACCTTTCCACATATAAATTCTCTAACCATTCAAATATAATAGACCGTACCCTACCTTTGCCTAGACTAGTGTGCAACACAGTATCTTGATGTTGGACGTTCTCTAATATTTCCAGGTGGCAATTAAGTCTATGTTTTTCAGTCAGCAGTAAATGGAGCTCTTGCGAATAAAATAGAGGAGCGACCGGGTCATCTTCTCCGTGAATCAGTAACAACGGTGGCAGTGACGATAAGCTGTCTAGATCACAATTATTCAATAACCAAGTTGGCGAGAATTCTTGAAATCTTCCATTAGAAGCAGGACTCATGGGCGATAAGTCAGTTAATCCTCTCTCTTGTTCAAATTCATGCGCCAGCTCAAGGTTATAAACGCCAGACATTCCAATCAGCGCATCGACGGAAGAAGCCAATTTTCCTCTCAGCATTGCCATCATAGCAATATGTGCGCCAGAAGAATGACCCATCAGTATCATTGGAGACGACGCGCTCAATGATCCAGTGGAACTATATTTGGCCTTGAAATAATCTACCGCCCTTGTCAGATCATCCATTTGCTCTTCCATTGATGCATCTGGATAAGTCCGATAGTTCAAAACGATTGCTCTATGATTCTGTTTGATGAAAGGGGCAGCAATCAGTCTATACATTGTACCAAAGCCACTTCCCCACGCCCCACCATGAAGAAAGAGAAATAATGGCAAGTCTTTGCGCCCCACCAGTTCTTCTTTGACCATGACCTGTGCAACTTCATCTGGATGTGATCCATATTGCTCTTTTTGAAACTTGACACGTGCTGATAAATCGGATGAAATTGCTGTTTCACTGCAAGTAGGATCGGTGACGTTAAAGAGTGCGTACATTATTTTGCTCGTGGAGGTTGCGAGCCAATGAGGATATTCTGATATCCGAATGAATTCAGGAAAAGAGTGCGGATTCTCGTAGGTAGAATGCTGGAGCAAGAATTGCCCTAGTGATTGCATTAACAATGCTTCGAAGAGTGCCTGAATCTCGTAGATAATATTGAAATGTGGGTGGTATGAAAGTCAATGGATTTGTGCTCTGTACAGATTGTTCAATTGTTGCATTGTATAAAGCTTGTTTGTTTGGTACTATGACATCGGAAGTTCGATCCGTCTCAACTGCTCCAACACTATGATAATTCTTCCTTCTCCTTGTAGCAGAAGAATGAAAGAGAGCAGGAGTATTGTGAAAGTATTTTACAGAGTACAGCGTTTTGCGTTTTTAATTAAATAGTTCATATTTTCACAGCTTTTGTCCACGTTTCCAATAATATATTATGAAATATACAAACAGTCACAGCTAATAGCTAATATCTTCAGTATATGCCACGACACAACTCCACGTTATTTTGTCAATTGTCGACCGAACAGGGAATACCTTAAAAGGTGCGAAGGCTCGGAAGAGTGCGAGTGAATGGAGGTGCAAGCGAATAATAGTGTCTCAACAGCTCTTCATCATGCTCTTCTGGTGGAATCCATATGTAGTTTGCGTCGTTCTCCTCCAGCAATTGTATCAAAGGATAGAATGCTTGGCTTAGTCGGCGTGAAGTTTGCAGACTGAAGAAAGTGAGTGAGAAGCTACTAGTAGTAGCCCTTCTTCAACAAACACGTTATAGAGGAGATGAATGACGATGAGATATTGGCGATGGTGGTGTCGTTGTTCATAATCACTCTATAAATTCTCTTTGCATGCCCTAAATCAAAACCCTTCTTCTGGACACCACACGTGATCATAAGCAAGCTTTAGGTAGCTACTGGATCATGCTGCTATTCACCATTCCAAGAGCGTCCATCTCGCTTTTTTCCATCTGATGGCGTGTACGAATAATTATCATCAATTTACGATAATGGGAGAGAGAACTCTGCAGTAGTGAATAATGATACAATAACAGATAGAATTTAACAGATTTTACTATTATTAGTCAGACCAATTGTGAAAGAAGATGGATGACTTCATAATATTGGTGTCGTCAAGAATTGTGAGAAGAATAAATTTGGCTTCTGTTGTTTCTCAAAGTTCAAGTCATTTGAGGGGTAGAAATTAAGTTTATTCATTGGTTTTGATGGCCCCCATCACCCACCGTTGATCCATTTTCTTCCTGTTTTCTTCGTTGAATAGGTATGTAAGTAAGTAGGTAGTTTTTGCCCCGCCGGCGGGCTAGTTTTTGCCGTCTCATCTCGTCTCATCCCTCATCCAGTCCCATCCTCCCATCTTCAATCTTTTGCTTCTTGACCGGGGACCGGGCCGTTTGAGTTGACAGTAGATCATATTGCAATAGGTAGCAGTAGCAGTATCTTTGCGGTTGCATTAATAATGACGATGCCGCTAACACGGTGAGCACATTTAACTCTTTTGGGAAACAATTGTTAATGGGAAGTAATGCTTGTATTGTTCAACTAAGGTACTGATGTACCTCTTGAGACGAGCACTCCCTTCACTGTCTAGCTTCATACCAAGCAAAGCCAAAGCCTCGGAGCACCACATAATGGATGAAGGAACGATGATATAAGCACTATGCAAACAATGCCTTTAAGAAGCTGAAACCAGACCGTTGCTTCACCAAAAGACCAAATACACCCAGAAATATTGTCAAAGCCGCTGGCCTAGTTACAAAGCCTAGCGCTAAGTAAAATTCCACCATATAAAATTCAGCATAATCATGGATAGGAGCCCAGATCTTGGGTGATCCATATAGAAAATCCAAGAGGATTCATGATGTTATTCACAAATCCTTGAATTCTGGAATACCAAAATTTGCTTGACCGACCGACACCACCTTCGCTACCATGATGAATCATAGGCAACCTGGCTAATATGCGAAGGGGGACAAGAGGAACTGACTGTCTTGAAGAGCTTTGGACCCGCGATTCATTCAAACTACTTTCTTTCTTAACCTCGGGATCCTCAGCCATGAAGAGACCGACGCTGAAACGACTAGATTGACAACCGTGTGCAGGTGTTCGTGAAGCAGGTGCAGAGCAGGAGACGACGATAGAATGAAGGAGGTCAGCCCTTTGAAGATGAGCGAATGCCTTTGTGCTGATTAATGTGGACGCAAGTGCTATGACAATATTTATTAGATGTGTGACCATCTTGCTGGTTTTACGAGATTGCTAAAATGATTAGTTATTGATGTGTTGAATACAATAAATAATAAATAATGATAAATGATAACCAGCGCTTGTCGCCTGTCGCATTAGTCATGTTTTTGAATCTGCTTGTTATTTTACTAGATAAATATCAGATCTTTTCTGTTCACAATTTGAATTTTCTGGACAATAATTTGAGAGCGCGGCGAAGCAATTATCCACACACCTCCTCACTCCTCAAACACCACACACCTCCTCAGTAACACACATACACACACCTCCTCCCTGCTCTTGCCCGATCTCCTAACTTCTAAGGTACACAGAGACCAGGCCCGTCAAAATGATCACTATTGCCACCAGTAGGATTGTTGAATGTGTTCCCATCATCGCAGGTAACATCACCAGAATATTTAAAGATATGGGGAGCGCGATCTTTTGCTGTATTTCCCTCAAACGTAGATCTTGTGACAACCATTGACCCTCCACCACCAGTCCAAATGGCACCACCATCACCACTATAGTCACTTGACAGTGTTGCTGTATTATCAATAAATCTGCAATCTATGATATCCACTGACCCTGCCTGCTGACTGAAAATGGCACCACCACTCTGCCAAAATCATGACAATAACGAAACAATAGTGTGAGAGTTAGAACGAGTCAATTACGAGGAGTTTGTGACTTAGTCGGTAGAATATGCGGTAGAGTTCTTTCAAGAATGCACAACAATTGTTTGTGGACTTACAATTGCAGCCCCATTTTGAAAAGTGATGCCATCAAATGAGATGTTACTGGGGCATCCTCTAATGTAAAAAATTTGGTTCGTCTTTCTGCCATCTAGAACACAATCACCACCGTTAGGGCATGTAAACGTCAATTGCTTGCCACTCAGTTCAATCACTTTGGTAAAAAGGATTGTTGCAGAGGGGAGTTTAATATCACCACAAACTTTGATGGCATCTTCGAGGTCGCCGAAAGTTGTTACGTCGCAATCAGATTGTGACGGTTCCTGAAATGGTGGGCAGAGACTCGTCGGTGCTGCGGTCGGTCTAGCAGTTGGTGCAGCCGTGCAAGCAGCACAACATTTAGAACTGACAAGGACACCGTTTTCTTTAACACTACACACATTGTCCTGGCGCTGTTGAAGCTTCTTCTTATTCTTGGTGATGTATGCGCAATCTTGTTTTTGTTTTGTTTTAGGCGCGGTGAAAGTGAATGCAGGATCATCGTCACAAGAGGTTGGTGAGGTGGTAACCGTGGGAGAAGGAGTGGGAGCTTTACCTTTGGAAGGATTTGTACCTTTACCTTTGGAAGGATTCATACCTTTACCTTTGGAAGGATTCGTAGCTTTGGAACCTTTGGAAGGATTCGTAGCTTTGGAACCTTTGGAAGGATTCGTACCTTTGCTGGGAGCTTTCCTCCTCATAGGACGTTCCCATTCCTGCTGGAGACGACGAGCTTGTCCTTCTTTTGCAATGGCAGAATGGCAATTGGTAGCGACGAGCACAAAAAATGGGATTAAACAGGTGAGGTTCATGATTGATTATTTCGATAGTAGTTGCTAAGGTAATGAAACTGTTTTATGATATCAAAAATGAGGCTTTCCTCAGTTTGGTTTTAGTTTGGATCTGAAAAGGTGATCTTTGGTCGTAGCACGGAACGCTGACATGACTAGCATGCGTTTAGGGGCAGTATTTGCAGTTTTGGAATGTGCACAATTTGGAATGCATGGAATATGCGCACTCCAAAATTGCAAATACTGCTCCTAAACGCATGCATTGTTCCCATGTTTTGAAAATGGCACGTTCAAAGAACTCTACATGCAATGGCCATAAACATTAAATGGCCTACTCGGACCTAAAGAACGAAAGTTGTTTGGGGAAAAATTGAGGTTTTCCTGAGTCTATTAGATTGGCGTGTATTTTGGATTCGAAAATTGATCTGTAGTTGAAGCATTCTGACACAAAGCGAACGCTGCCATGACTGGCATGTTCCCATGTTTTTTCAAAGTGTCACGTTCAAAGAACTCTACCTGGTCATAGACATTAAATGGCCTACTCGGACCTAAAGAACGAAAGTTGTTTGGGAAAAATTGAGGTTTTCCTGAGTCTATTAGATTGGCGTGTATTTTGGATTCGAAAAGTGATCTGTAGTTGAAGCATTCTGACACAAATGGAACGCTGCCATGACTCGCATGTTCCCATGTTTTTAAAGTGTCACGTTCAAAGAACTCTACATGCACTGGTCATAGACATTAAATGGCCTACTCGGACCTAAAGAACGAAAGTTGTTTGGGAAAAATTGAGGGTTTCCTGAGTTTATGAAATTGCTGTGTATCTTGGATTTGAAAAAGTGCTCTTCTAATGGAATGCATATGGAGTTCGCATTGTTCTCCTCCAGCAATTACATCAAAGGGTATAGAATGCTTGACTTGACCGGCGTGAAGTTTGCAGACTGAAGAAAGCGAGTGAGAAGCTACTAGCCCTTCTTCAACAAAAACATTAGAGGAGATGAATGATGAGATATTGGCGATGGTGGTGTCGTTGTTCATAATCGTTCTCTAGAAATTCTCTTCGCGTGCCTTTAATCAAAACCATTTTCTGGGCTCTTCTTGGGATGGTGGACACAAATGATTTTGAATGCCATCTAGTACTTTCGCTTGAAGGTGAATAACATATTTACAAAGAACAGAATCATCAAGACGCTTCTTCTAAGCAGGAACAATACACCGCTACCAATTATGTTATCCTTACAACCAAAATAATGAAGATGATAAATTTGAGCAAGAACGACAAGTGGCAATAATTCCAAGGGCTTTAATAGAAGAGTTTTACGTTACGACACAATAAGTCTCTATATAGAGACCGGTGAGCACCTCAACTATGAAATGTATAGTAACAGTTCTTTCCTTACCAATACATGCCGCTGGTCGTAATGGATTATTCACAACTAGGTTGTTTCTTTGATTATTTGAATGGATGACTCCGATGTATTTATTTTTGTCAAAAAAATGCTTATTCCATACATTGGACAGCTCGTTATCCACGTTTGGATGCAAGGTTTTCATTTCAATGCATGAATTCATAATAGAGGTAACATTTTCACCCCCCAATTCGGATGATGCACACTCTACTGCAATTGCATTTTGGATAGACATAGCGGACGAGCTTGTAGGTGGAAGTCATGACTGTTGCGGACTGCTGTAGGGCAGCGGAGAAAATAATTTATCAGGTTTCAATGTAGAAGAAGCTTCTTTCTCTTCTTGACCTCTTAACAACCCAGAATTAAGGGCAGATGTGATATTGATGAATGAGATAATACTGCCAACAAACATTAACACTACTATAGATAGTCTAATCATTGATGTTCTCCACTTTCAAGACCTTTCCGTACCCAGGAGATGTATATGGTGCCAGTGCAGATAGAGACGGCATAATCCAGCAGTAGCATGTGTAATGAGTAATTATTATTGATTACGGACAGCAGCGGTATCTTTTTACTTTTTCGCCTATTATCTAATATTTTCTTGTGTCTTGTGACTTGTGTGAGAAAGCACAACGTTCTTAATAACCGTTATCGCCGTTAATACAAAGTCTATGGATGTGAAGAAATCTCATCCTAGTTTTTATTTGGAATTTGGAATTTGATCAGATTTGATTTTAGAAAAGACCTTTGTTTTCGAAGTTTGATACTTCATGTTTCCTGCCGGTCCTTCATATTTCCACACCATCTAATGCCAGCTCCAAAGAAACCTTTAGTAACATTGTCGGCTCAGCCCAAGGGTTCCTGTTGTCCTTTTGGGAACAAAATTTCCTTTGCGCTGAGCCCGGGTGGTTGTGTATGGCTTCAAGGGCCTTCGGGACGCGGAAAGACGACCCTTGCTTCATACCTCTGCAACATCCTCCCAACCTCAGTCCTTGACAAACTGCAAATATCGATTTCAATGGAGTGGGATCCTGATCTGCCCGTATCCGAAAGATGTGGCGTATTATTCCAGCAGACAACGCTATTAGACGAACTCACCGTGGCCGGAAACCTTGCTGCGGCACTGGATGCAGTCGGATACCCTGCAAATGAACGTGAAGCGAAAATCAAACAGCTTCTTGAACTTGTTGGACTTTCATACCACGGTGATGCTGGTAAACGCCCTACCGAATTATCTGGTGGTATGGGGCGTCGCGCATCACTCGCTCTGCAGCTGGCTCAGAAGAAGCACGTCATTTTCTTGGATGAACCCTTCGCTGGGCTGGACTTTGAAGTCGCAGTTTCAATCGCACAGGAACTTGTTCATTTGAGGAAGACGCAGGGTACCGCATTTGTCTTGATCAGTCATGAATATGAGTTGGCAGAGAAGGTGCTCGATGCCGGTTGCGATGGAAATATCATTTGTAAGCTTGAAGAGCCAGCACAGCCAAAGCACGAAGAACAAAGGGGAATGAGTAATCTATACTTTGGAACCACTTTCTTGGATCGATTTTGGACAAAATTATTGGATTACTTTTTTTGGAG
>Ga0307981_1002550_pt1 | contig 14592 bp, 17 predicted proteins | sample OrgLakmetagen987_FD_201849 | JGI IMG/M metagenome (GOLD analysis project Ga0307981, IMG submission 201849) | Saline water microbial communities from Organic Lake, Antarctica - #987 | ecosystem: Environmental > Aquatic > Non-marine Saline and Alkaline > Saline | place: Antarctica: Organic Lake... | reverse complement strand
TCTGCCGCATCCTGAGCATCGATAGTAGGGGGGATTTCCACCAGGAGGTGGAAATGATTCGTCATCACGCAATACGTCAGCACCTTCACCCCACAAAATTTTTCATACATCCGCATAAACCCCACAAACGCATCCTTCTCCTCATCTCCAAACAACATCTGCCGTCCATTGACCCGAGACACGCAGTGCATAATAAGAGGGGATTTCTCATCAAAACCCGACAAAAACAACGTTCTATTCTTCTTCATACACATTGGTAACAAAGCCTAAATCAAAGTAAAGCGTGTTCTTCTTTTATTTGTCTGACTTTATATTATATACACATTGGTAACAAAGCCTAAATCAAAGTAAAGCGTGTTCTTCTTTTATTTGTCTGACTTTATATTATATTATTTTGTCTATTGCTACTTTTGATTCTCCTTTAAATTCTAATTTATTTAGAATCTATCTGTTTATTTTATTTAGTTGTCTTCGTTTATCTATCTCTCAGGCATGAATGCGCTTGTGAAATGACCGATGTGGGCGGAGGAATGGTGTCCTCTGCCTACTCGATCAGGTGATTTTTTGGGATCGCTACTAATTGCCAAGGAAGCTCTTAAGCATCCAGACTGTACTTTCATGGACTTGAGTACGAGCAATCATTAAATCTTCAGACTCTGAGTCACCTTCTTCAATGGCGCAATCTCGTGCGTTCTTTAAGTCTATGAGTAGTTTTTCGTTTGTAGCGACAAGGTGGCTCACCATTTCTTCCGCGGTTGAATCCTCTGGTAGCTCTTTGATACCGGCCATAGTTGCAAGGTTTGATAATCCTCCTGGGGCTAGGGCACCCTTAGCACGGATCCGCTCGGCAATCTCATCCACCGCTGGAAAAAGCTCGGTGTATTGTGCTTCGAAGGCGTTGTGTAAGGAAAAGAACGATGGGCCACGAACGTTCCAGTGGCAAAGATGGGTTTGGCCGATTACGGCGTATGTGTCGGCGACTATTAGTCGTAAAGCGTCAATTAGTGGTTTGTTCATTATTTGTTTTTAGTGTTATGTTTTAGTTTCGTTTTAGAATCGTTCTAATTATTCATTATAGTAGAGTAATTACTTGGGAGCAAATTGTTTTTATTTTAGGTTAGTCTTTTGTATGGGATTTCCGACTACGTTAGCGAACTGTAATCTACTTTAGTTTGAAAAACTGATTCACATTTTGTTCGGTGATTATAGCGAGTTCTTCTAAGCTGATGCCTCTAGCTGCGGCGATGGTGGTGGCGGTGTGGAGGGTGAAGGAGGGTTCGTTTCGCTGGCCGCGGTGAGGTGTTGGAGCGAGATAGGGAGAGTCGGTTTCTACCATGATACGATCATGTGGGGTGTGGGTGGCGGCTGCTAATGTGGCGGTGGCTTTTTTGAAGGTGGTGATGCCTGTGTAGGAGAGGTAGCCACCTAGATCTAGGATAGTTTTGACGTTGGGATTCTCCCAGGGGCCGAGGAAGCAGTGGAAGACGGCGGTGACTTTATCGGCGTATTGGCGGTAGATTTCTACTGCGTCATCGAGTGATGCGTGGCCGGCTTTATCTCTGGTGTGAATGACGATGTTTTTTCCGTGGTCGGCGGCGAGCTGGAAGTGCTGGTGGAGGAGTTCTCGCTGGCGTGCGTGGTAGTCTGCGTCTGTCCAGTGATCGGGAGCGGGGTGGAAGTAGTCTAAGCCAGTCTCGCCGATGGCGCAGCATTTGGGGTGGGTGATGTGTTTTTTGAGGGTGTCTAGGTAGTCATTTGGAGTCTGGTGGACATCACAGGGGTGGATGCCGATGGCGGCGTAGATTTGGGGGTGTTGCTCTGCTAGTTGGATGTTGGCTTCGATGTCATCTAGGCTGGTGGCTAGGGTGATCATTCTGTGGATGCCGTTGGCCTGAGCGCGCTGCAGGAGGGCGGGGATTTCTTCTGGGGGGAATTTATGGGAGGCTAGGTGGCAGTGGGAATCTGTGAGCATGTTTTTTAAGAGAAGGGGAAAGGGGAAAGGTTAATGGTTAATGGTTAATGGTTAATGGTGGCTGGGGTTGTGGGCTTGGTTGGTGGAGCCGGATTCTCTGACTCGCGTTGCTCGTGGATTGCTCGGCGATCAATCCCTACCGCCGGAGTGGCTCACTATTCACTATTCACTATTCAAACTGAGAGTTCTAGGGCGAGTTTTTTCATTTGGCGGGCCATGAGGTTGAGGGCGTTGGCGCGGGTTGGGGCGAGGTGTTCTTTGAGTCCGGTTTGGTCGATGAAGCTCATGTCTGCGGTGAGGATTTGTTCTGCAGGTTGGCCGCTGAGGGTGTTGATGAAGAGGGCGATCATGCCTTTGGTGATGAGGGAGTCTGAGTCCGCGTGATAGATGACTCTTTTTTCTGGGCCATCTTGTTTTTCGGCATCGAGCCAGACTTGGGATTGGCAGCCTTGGATGAGTTTATCTTCGGACTTTTGGGTGTCTTCCATGAGCGGAAGTTTCTTGCCTAGGCTGATGACGTATTCGTAGCGTTCGGTCCAGTCTTGGAAGATGCTGAGGTCGTCGAGGAGTTCGGTTTGTGCTTCTTTTATGGTCATGTGTTTAGTTTAAAGATTTAAGATTTGAGTTTAAAGGATGGGTAGTGTTGGTGTGATCTTGTTGGAATTTACTACTTACTATTCCACATTCACTATTTTTTAGCAAGTGTTCTGGAGATGAGGGATTTTAGGGTGAGGCCTTGGACGGAGATGGAGAAGATGACGATGATGTAGGTGGCGACGAGGATGTGGGCGCGGGCGTCTCCAGCTTCTTTGGGGATGGCGAGGGCGAGGGCGACGGAGATGCCGCCGCGGATACCGCCCCAGGTGAGTATCTTGATGACGCCTGGAGTGAATTCTTTGTGTTTGCGGAGGAGGGCGACGGCTGCTGCGGTAGAGATATATCTGACGATGAGTGATATGGGGATGAGGAGCAGGCCGGCAACGATGACTGGGGTGGAGAAGTCTAGGATGAATATTTCTAGTCCGATGAGCAGGAAGAGGATGGCGTTGAGGATTTCATCGATGAGTTCCCAGAAGGTGTCGACGTTTGCTTTGGTCTGCTCGCTCATGGCGTTTTCGCGGGCATGGTTACCGATCATGAGGCCGGCGATGACCATGGCGAGTGGTCCACTTAGGTGGTATTGCATGGCGAGGCGGTAGCCTGCGGTGACGAGGGCGAGGGTGAGGAGGACTTCGACGTGGTAGTTGTCGATAGATTTTAGCATTTTATAGCAGATATAGCCGAGGACGAGTCCGAGGAGGATGCCTCCGCCGGCTTCTAGGAGGAATTCTTCTGCGACGCTGGCGACGGTGACATTTCCTATGCCAGTGGTGGCGATGCCTACGAGGAGAAGGTAGATGACGACGCCTACTCCGTCGTTGAAGAGGGATTCGCCGGTGATTTTAGTTTCCAGGGATTTGGGTGCACCGGCGGTTTTTAGAATGCCGAGGACGGCGACGGGGTCGGTGGGGGCGATAAGGGCTCCGAAGACGAGGCACCAGGCGTAGGGGATTTCTACACCGAGCATGTGGAAGATGTAGTAGGCGATGGTGCCTACGGCGAAGGTGGTGATGGTGACGCCGAGGGTGGCCATGATGGCGACGATGCGTTTTTGTGATTTTAGATCAGTGAGGTTTACATGGAGTGCGCCGGCGAAGAGGAGGTAGCTGAGCATGCCGTTCATGAGTAGTTCGTTGAAGTCGATGGATTCTACGAAGGCTTTCGCGGAGTCATCGAAGGTGGGGATGAACTGGCCTACTGCGATCATGACGAGGCTCATGATGAGGGAGATGAGCATGATGCCGATGGTGACGGGGAGCTTGATCCAGCGGTGGTTTATGTAAGCGAAGAGTGCCGCTAGGGTGAGTAGGATGGCGGTGATGTCGAGGAAATCCATGGGTAAATAATTTGTGATCTGAGGGGATAGTGGGGTGATTGGGGGAGGAAATCAAGACAGTGGTGATGTTTTTTCGTGTCAATCTGGTGGTGATTGTTTAAAAGGTGTTTATGAAACAATATCATGATCTGCTGAAGGATGTCTTAGAGAATGGCGAGAGTCGTGGGGATAGGACTGGGACAGGGACGTTGTCGGTCTTTGGTAGGCAGGCGCGTTATGATCTGCGTGAGGGGTTTCCTTGTCTGACTACTAAAAAAGTGCATTTACGCTCGATTATTCATGAGTTGTTATGGTTTCTGAAGGGTGACACGAATATTTCTTACCTGCAGGAGAATGGGGTGAAGATCTGGGATGAGTGGGCTGATGAGAATGGTGATCTGGGTCCGGTGTATGGTCAGCAGTGGCGGGCGTGGGCTAAGGCTGATGGGACGGTGGTGGATCAGATAGCGAGATTACTCCATGATCTGAAGGAAAATCCTACATCGAGGCGTCATTTAGTGTCTGCTTGGAATGTGGGGAAGGTGGATGAGATGGCGCTTCCGCCGTGTCATTTATTGTTCCAGTTTTATGTGCATGATGTGGGGAGTGAGAAGCCAGGATTGTCTTGCCAGCTGTATCAGCGGAGTGCGGATTTATTTTTGGGGGTGCCGTTTAATATAGCGTCTTATGCGTTATTTATGATGATGGTGGCTCAGGTTCTAGGGTATGAGGCTCGGGATTTTGTGCATAGCTTTGGTGATCTGCATTTGTATAATAATCATCTGGAGCAGGCTGATGAGCAGTTGACTAGAGAGTTGCGACCGTTGCCTAAGATGTGGATTAATCCAGAGGTGAAGGAGATTGATTTGTTCACGTTTGAGGATTTCCGGCTGGAGGATTATGATCCGCATCCACATATCAAGGCGGCAGTTTCCGTGTGAATGTGACATTGATACGATTTGATGATTATCGTTTCAAAGTGAGACCAAAAAAATGAGCCACTCCGTAGGATACGGAATGGCTCGTCTGATAGATTATTTAATGTTAGATTTTAAGGTTACTTCATTTCCTTCATCATCTTCATCATCATTTCATCCATCTCTTTCATTCTTTCTTGATAGTTTTTCACTCCGCGTTCTGACATGAGAATACCATCGTCGACCCTAGAGAGAGTGTTTACAGATCCTTGCTTTATCAGCTTAAGTTCCTCTACTACTTTATCCAGATCAGTAGCTTGCTCACCGAGTGCGTCCATCATTCCGTTTGCTTTCGCGATACCGTGGAGCTTTAGAAGTAATTCTGCAAAGTCCTTAGACATATAAGCCATCATGTTCCCTTTTTGTGAAAGACCTTTCATGGTCCCTTTGTAGGCGAGGCTGCTAGCGAGTGATTCTGTTCCGTCCATGCTGCGTTTGAGGAACTCTGGTGATGAGGAAATCCAGATCTGGTTCTTGGTCTTATCGATAGCGATGACTGGTGAGTAGCCCATGAACTGTGCGGCCATTTCAATTGGAAGACTGTAAGTAGTCACTCCAGCTTCATCTTTCTTTTGGAAAGGCATGCCTGATTCAGCGATCATCTCGTCACCCATTTTATCCCAGATCCAGGCTAGGCCATCGAGGCGGATTACCATACGAGGCTTATCAAGTTCGCCAACCATAGGTAGAGCGAGTTTAACCTTGTCATCGAGGTCGATGGCTATGTTCACTCGGACGTCTAACTTACTTAATAAAGCTGATGCATTCATTCCCATTTCAGGAATCTCTTCCTTCATGCCATCTTCAAACTCTTGCATATCTTCTTTAGGCGCATTACCGGCTTTCATAACGTTTCTGATTAGGCTCTCAACGGTTCTAAGGTCTAGATCTAACTGCATCACGAGGTCGGAGCCCGCTGGGCACATGTAAGGGGCTGAGAAGTCTGCGCCTGCATTGCCTAGTAGAGAGAAGATGCCCTTATCTGATCCTCCATTATGAAGGAACATGAGGTTCCGCCATTCGGTGCCGTCTTTCTCTGAGCTCATCGCGTAGGATGTGATTTCACCGAGTCCTAGTGCATTAAGAATGGCCTTACCGTCTACATCTTGACCCTCCTTCTTAGCCTGTTCAGTGAGCATGGTTGCTAGCTTGTTGAAAAGATCCGCTGCTGGTTTGGCTTCAGAGAATTCTGCTGCGAGGTTTACTTTAGCTGCTGCTGGTAAATCAGTAGTGGCTTGTCCCCATGATGATGTGCTGGTAGCTAAAGAGATAGCTGGTAGTAATAGTAAGTATTTATTTTTCATTGTTCTATATTCTATAGTTAGTTTGTTATTAGATTCGATTAAAAGGTATAATGAGCATCGAAGCTCTGCAATTATAATATACGGTTATCTCTCTAATATTACTTTAAAATTAAGCGATCAAAGGCAGGGTCGTTCAGCTAGGGGGAAAGAATGATTTTAGGTTTTAAGTCTGTGAGAGCGAGACACCTGTAGCAAGAAGCGTGTAGCAGGTAGCCGCAAGCATTTTTCGTAATCTACTCTATAACCGCCATGATTCGCTTGCGGCTACCCGCTACAATCGAAGCTGGCTAAATGCTATGTCCTGTAAAGCCTGATAACAGAGTAATTCTAGATTTCTCCCTAGCTGGATGACCTCTATCAGGGGACTAACAAGGTGAGGGCTAACCTCGCCGATTCTGGCTATATGATGACCCCGCGAGAAATGACGATGGATATGGACATGCTTGGTATCATGTATGCACCTACTGATCAGCTCACCCTCATGCTCATGACTTCATACATACAGAATGACATGACTATGAATAATGCCTCTGGTGTGGAAGCCATGACAATGAAGTCTGATGGTATGGGAGACACCAGTCTTACTGCCATGTATCAGTTCCATAAAAACACAAATGCTAATGCCCATATAGGGATGGGGATCTCTGTCCCCACTGGCTCTACGGATGAAAAAGTAACATCAGCACCGATGCCGGCAGCGGTAGGTCGAGATCTCCCCTACCCGATGCAGCTCGGCTCTGGTACTTGGGACTTCACTTCATCCGTGACGTATAATTACTATATTGATCAAAATTGGTCTTGGGGGATGCAGTTGAAGGATAAGCTGCATACCGGCGAGAATGATGAGGGTTACACACTTGGCGATTCACTAAATTTCACTACTTGGGCAGCCAGAAATATGAGTCAGAATTTCTCAGTGAACGCGCGCATCAATGCCGAGGTTTGGGGAGGGATCGATGGCACTCAAACTAACGGGCTCCATCCGCTAAACCCAGTTCTTTCCTCACCAGCAGACCCCGCTAGCTCAGGCGGGACTAGATTTGATGCTTATATGGGAGTGAACTATGTTTCCAATATTGGGGTGAGGGTTGCGTTTGAACTAGGTAAGACTCTCTGGCAGGATCTAGACGGAACTCAGCTAGGTAATGACTGGTCGCTCAATATGGGAATCCAGTTTGCTTGGTAGAATTCCGGCATCATTTAGGTATCAGTAAAGCTTATCTCTAACAGGTTATGGATTATGTTAGAGGTGAGTTTTCTCTTTTCATGTCAGAGATGTTGAGTAACATGATATTATATGAAATTAAAATTTTGTGGAGCAGCAGGAACAACAACAGGGTCTCAGCATCTGTTGGAGGTGAACGGGCAGAAGATTCTGTTAGATTGTGGATTGTATCAGGGGAGAAGAAAAGACGCTTATGAAGTGAACTGTTGTTTCCCGTATTTTAAGCCAGAGGAGATAGATAGTGTGGTGCTAAGTCACGCGCATATTGATCATAGTGGTAATTTACCGAACCTTACGAAGAGTGGCTTTAAAGGAAATATCTACGCATCATTTGCTACTAGAGATCTCTGCCAGATTATGCTCGCAGACAGTGCTCGTATTCAGGAAAAGGATGTGGCTTATGTGAATAAGAAGCGTAAAAGAGATAACCTTCCGCCCGTGGAACCGCTCTATAAGGAGATAGACGCGGAGCTCTGTCTAAGGCAGTTCGTCAACATGGGTTACAACCGGCCAATGCTTATCGGCAAGGGGGTGACGATACAATTTGTTGATGCAGGCCATATTTTAGGTAGCGCTCAGGTGGTTCTGGATATCGAAGATGAAGCGGATGGTAAGAAAAAACGTCTTCTCTTCTCTGGTGATGTTGGAAGGGGAAATAATGATATTTTACGTGATCCTGTAGCGGTGGAGGATGTTGACTTCGTTCTGATGGAGAGCACTTACGGTGGACGCGAGCATGAGTTGGGGACGAGGGCAGATGAGCGGATTGCAGAGATTGTTAATCGTGCGATAGAACGTGGTGGAAAAATAATCATTCCGTCCTTTGCAGTGGAGCGAACTCAACAGTTACTTTATGTGCTGCATCAATTATTTGAGGATGGGTCGATCCCCAATGTTCCAGTGTTTGTGGATAGTCCGCTAGCAGTAAATGCGACCGAGATTTTCCGTCTCCACCCTGAGTGCTTTAATAAAGAGACTTATGATTTCCTGTTTGAAAAATCAGATCCATTCGGCTTTGAAGGTCTGACATTGATACGTAGCGTCATTGGATCTAAGGATCTCAACAAGAGTGAGGGGCAATCTATTATTATTTCGGCCTCAGGAATGTGTGAGGGAGGTAGAATCCTCCACCATCTCAAAAATGGCATCGATGATCCTAAGAATACCATTCTCTTCGTAGGTTACTGTGCACAGAATACACTGGGCTGGAAAATCCGGGAGGGATGGGACAAAGTGAAAATATTTGGCAAGCCCTATCCGGTAAAAGCACATGTAGAGATCATGGACTCATTCTCTGGCCATGCGGATCATTCTGAGTTGATTGACTATTTTAAGGCGATGACTGGACCTAAGAAAAAAGTCTGGCTTATTCACGGCGAAGAGAGCAGAAGTAAGAGCTTCTGTGAAGCACTGAGGGAATTCCATGATGGTGATGTAAGCGTGGGTGTGCTCGGTGAAACAGTAGAATTTTAATACCTTAGAAGAATCATGTCTGAAAAAAAGAAAGTACTATTTATTTGCACGGGGAATACCTGCCGTAGTCCAATGGCAGAAGGGCTTTTTAGAAAGCTAGTGGCAGAGAAGCCAGATTACGAAGTTTTGGGATCCGCTGGAGTGGCGGCCTATCCGGGTGATAAAATAAGTCAGGAAACGGCGGCAGTACTAAAACAACAGTCAGCTGATGCAGGAGTCAAAGAGTTCAGAAGTAGGGCAGTCAGTGCAGAGATGTTAGAGATTGCTACGCATGTTTTTGCGATGACGGAAAGCCATCTCGACATGCTGGTGCAAGCGTTTCCAGAGTATGCTCAGAAATGTAATCTCGTCTGTGATTTCGTTTTGTTAGACGGCAAGGTCGGTATCGATTTGCCTGATCCTATCGGGCAAGGCCCCAAGGCTTATAATGCCGTGGCGCAAGTCTTCGAGCATGCGTTGCCGGGACTTGTAATGTTCATGAATGGGGAACTGGAAGAAGAAACTAGTTGATGGCTAATCAAAGAATCGAGCTCTTTGCAGTCTAAGGTTAAACTTGCCTTGGAAAAGCGGCATCTGGGGGTGTGTTTTTATCTGAAGGTTTTGGATGAGACAGGAGCGTGGGCGTCTCGCCCGCATCAACCCAAGCACTCAACCCAAGCACACAAGCCAAGCACACAAGCCAAGCACACTTCACCAACGTAATGCTCCATTGCAGATGCGGGCAAGATGCCCACGCTCCCGTACCGGCAAAATACCATTAATAACCCTCAGATAAAAACACACCCGCATCTGGATACCAAGAAAAGGCTGCGGCAGCTACCGCATCAGGTAATCGTAAGGCTGCTAAGATTTATACTAGAATGGCCCAAATCAAGCGTGATGCTGGTGCAGCATCTAAGCAAGGTAAGGAGTTTAGCTGGAAAGAATATGAAGAGCTTCGAGGGCAGCTGAATCAAACCAAAAAGCAGCATAAAAAGGACGATAAGAAGCCTAATAGTGGCTCTATGGATGCAGCAACTAGATATGACAAAAAAGCGGAGCAAGCTGCAGCGAATGGGAATACTGCCGATGCGATGATTTTTAGTAAGCTAGCTGGGATCAAGCGTTTGGCATCGAATGGGAAGCTCGAAAATTAGGATGAATACCACCAGTTATCATCTCAACTTAGCAAACATAAAAAACATGCAGGTAAGAAGGCTAAAGCTAAAGACAAATCAAAAAAGAAGGGTCAAAGTGGAAAGGCTAATCTGCAAGATAATTTTTTAAAAGCAGCATACGAGTATCAGGTGAATGCGTCTAAGGCAATGGTTGCAGGTAACGAGTATAATGCGCAAATCTATACCCAATTAGCGAAGATTAATAAAGAGGCTGCTGCCTCGGCTATCGAAGGAAAAGGTTACGATTGGACTAAGTATTTTGCACTCCATAAGCAATTGAAGTAACTTCTTACTTCGTCTTAATCATTGCTTAGCATGAATTCTATTAGGCTGAGATTACTTTAAGAGGTCTGGTCGATTTAACTTGGTGCGTTCTAATGCTTGTTGTTTTTTCCAGATTTCTATTTTTGCATGGTTTCCGCTAAGTAGAACTTCTGGGACATCGAGGTCTTTGAAACTGGTCGGTTTGGTGTAAGCGGGGGCTTCTAGCAGATTTGGGTCAGTGAATGATTCCTCTTGGTGAGAACGCTCGTCTCCAAGTGCTCCTGGCAGGAGGCGGATGATTGCGTCAGAGACGACAGCGGCGGCAATGGCTCCATTGGTCAGCACATAATCACCGATTGAAATTTCATCGTCAATGAGTTCTTCGATCACTCTGTGATCTACTCCTTCGTAGTGTCCACAGAGGATGATGAGATGTGGTTCTTCAGAGTAGTTCTGTGCCATCGATTGTCTGAATGGCTTACCTTGTGGGGTCATCAAAAGAGTGCGGCTGTGCTCACTGCGTAGCTCGGTAATAGCAGCGAAAATAGGCTCGGGTTTGAGCAGCATTCCTTGTCCTCCTCCGCAGAGGTAGTCGTCGGTTTTCTTGTGTTTATCTGTGGCCCAGTCACGTAGGTTATGGGCTACTATTTCTACGATGCCAGCGGCCTGGGCGCGTTTGATAATACTTTCATTGAGCGGAGCCAGAGCGATCTCTGGGAATAATGTGATGATGTCAATACGCATGTCGGTGATTTTAAGTTGGCTTACTCAGACGTTCTACTATGGTTTAGCTCATGAAGAAAGTGCTTATCTACACAGATGGATCATCCCGAGGGAATCCCGGTCCGGGCGGTTATGGTGCCCTGCTCTTGTGGGGCGAGCATAAGAAGGAGCGTAGCGGGGGATTTAGGGAGACAACGAACAACAGGATGGAGCTGATGGCTGTAATTATGGCGCTGGAATCTCTTAAGGCGCCGTGTGATATTGAGGTGTTCTCTGATTCTAAATATGTGATTAATGCTATGGACAGAGGTTGGATACACAGTTGGCGTCAGAAGGGCTGGGCGAAAGCTGATAAGAAACCTCTTAAAAATACTGATTTATGGAGACGTGTCTACGATGCTATGCAGACGCACGATGTGAGGTGGACTTGGGTAAAAGGCCATGCAGGTAACACACATAATGAACGATGTGATTTCCTCGCTACTTCAGCTGCACTGGGGCAAAATCTTCCAGTAGATGAAGGTTTTGGTAGCGTCAGAAGTAATCCCGATTTATTTGGGAATGAATAAGGTAATGATATGATTAGATTAATTAAAAACAAAAAAATAGCGACCTATGGTAAAACAGAATCTTAAGCCCCCTCCCAAAAGCTTAAGACCAAAAACCATAGGTCGCTCGGCACTTGATGAACCAAAACAAAAAATTAATCAAGTCTTTACTTTTAAAAAGATTAAATAAATTAATGTGATTTTACTGTGTAACTACTAAATAATATAAATATATGTATCAATGTATCTAAAGTGATTTGATGATACCCTCAACAATACCGCGGGCGGCTAGGGTTTGATACCAAGATTGTGAGCAGCGGCGTCTTTCGTAAGGATTACTTATAAATCCACATTCGACAAGCACGGCAGGGCATTTAGTTTTATTCAAGACAGTGAACTTTATCCCGGATTTGATACCGCGGTTACGTGTTTTTGTTTGACGGCTAATTCCGCTTTGGATGTTAGTGGCTATTACTTTGCCTTTGGCGCTAGCATAAAAAGTCTCCACACCTTTGATGGTGGTGTTTGTATGGGCATTGAAGTGAATACTTACAAAAATAGCATCTTTATATTTGTTGGCAACTGCAACACGCTGAGAAAGACTTAGGTAGACGTCACTTCTACGTGTCATTCTAACCGGTATTTTTTTTGCCTTGAGAAGAGCTTCTACTTTCTTGGCTACCTTAAGATTTAAATATGCCTCACTGACTCCGCCCCATTTAGCTCCTCTATCTTTACCTCCATGTCCGGGGTCGATAATGACGGTGGTGTATTTGCCTGCAAAAGCTGAGGTAACCCATGCTAGAGATATGATGAGTGTGAATAATCCATTAATCATAACTTTTTATATAACTTAATCTTTAATAGGGGAAGTACTTTTTTTTGAGCATGACGAGCTAAGCGAATAATCACTAGCCACCGATAGTTTCGCTAAGTGAGTTGCGAAGCTTCTTAGAGAGTAGCGGGCGCACGAGTCCGTAGATGAGGTAGAGTGTGAAGATCACCGCTGGGGTATACGAGCGGGTAGTTTCGTTAAATATAAGACCTATCGCAAGCGTTCCTAGTAAGATACCCCATACAGATCCTTTGGTGCTCCAGTCTACTTTTTTGAAACTAGGGTAGCGGACATTGGTGATCATTAGGATAGAAAGACCGATAGTGACTCCGACTAATACCCAGTTCCATGCGCCAAGGTCTTTGCCTAATTCGTAGAAATTTGACAATAAATAAGTGAGTGAGGCAATAAAGCCGGCCGCCATAGGGATAGGAATACCGAGAAAGTCTGAATGACTGTCTTTGCTCTCCGGGATCGCAGCTAAACAGTTGAATCGAGCTAAGCGCATCGCTCCACAGAGTAGATAGGAGAAAGATACTGCCCAGCCAATCCATTCGACTTCTTTTGGTAGATCAAATAGAACTGCCTTTGATACCAATAGGGCTGGTGCCATGCCAAATGAGATGACATCGGCGAGGGAGTCAAATTCTCTACCAAAAGGAGACTCTTGTCCTCCTAATCTTGCTAATCTGCCATCTAATAGATCAAAAATACAGGATCCGAAAATAAAGAAGATGGCATTTTCATAAAACTGATGGATCGTCGCTTTAGTGACATCCGTGACTCCCTGAGCAAGTTCGAGTTCACCGTGCATTCCTTTGAAAATAGAGAGCACAGCGAGAAATCCACACAGCAGGTTTCCCGCTGTCATGAGATTAGGCAGTAAGTAGATTTTAGGCTCTAGGTGTGAATAGTCAGTGACTTCGGTAGACGCTTCCTGAGGTTTTTTTTCCGGCTTTTTTGATAGATCATCGCTCATGCTTGGAGAGATCAGCATAATTTGGGCGAAAGAAACAGTGGAAAATTTATATGAGACGATGTATGAGTTTCATTATGGAAGAGTTGGCAGAGACAAAGGTGATTAATGAGCAGGCCGCAATGGTTGAAATTACTAACAAGTATCCAGGAGCAAGGCGTGCGTTGTTTGCGCGTTATCACATCGGTGGATGTAGTTCATGCGCTTATCAGGATACTGAGAAGCTAGTGGATGTGTGTGCTAGAAATTCAATTACTCCAGAAGAGGTGATTGAACATATTTTAAATAGTCATACGGAGGACACGAAAATGCTTATCGAGCCACTCGCTGCAAAGAAGCTCTTAGACCAAGGTGTAGAGGTAAGGTTTGTCGATACTAGAACACGAGAAGAGCACGAGGCCGTGGCGATACCCGGCTCTTACTTTATGACGCAGGAGTTGCAGCAAGAAATTTTTGGTAAATGGGAGAGGTCTGATAAGCTAATCATCATTCTTTACGATCACACAGGTAAAAGCGCGCTGGATACCTGTGCGTGGTTCATCGGTCACGAGATGAAAAACACTCTTGCTTTAGTTGGCGGGATTGATGCTTGGAGTAAGCAGGTGGATCACTCTATTTCACGTTATAAGTTGGAAATGTGAGCTATATTTGCGATATGAATTAGCTAAAATTAAAATACCGGAACTATTCTGGCGAGTTTGTTCTGTATAATAAAATCTTTTTTGAGTCTGTTGGATCGTCCTAAGTCATGTAAAATAAGCGGATTCTGGTTTCTTTTACCTTGTGCGGAACTAGTTCAAACTATTTTTATCAAAATGCTTCTTTACTACATGCGTTTGATTCGCAGAATAACCACTGTTATTACTAGTTACAACCACACACACTCGATTATAAATCATGAAATATCTAGCTACTAGCCAGCTCAAGACGGCAGGCATCTCCTTATCAACTATCCTACTCACTGCAGCACCACTTCTTGCCCAGGAAGCGCCGACGAAAGAAAAGACCAGTGCTCTTGAGCAATACCTTCTACAAGGTGGACCTCTTACGATCTTTATCGTAGCATTTGGGTTGATTTCTTTGATCGGCTTATCAGTCTATAATTTAATCAACCTTTCAAAAGCGAAGTATTGTCCAGAAGATCTCAAGGGAGCGCTCTTAGATCACATGGTGAACTGCCGCGTCAGATCAGCCATTGAGCTCTCTGCATCACATCCATCATA